>Ga0153956_1001597_pt1 | contig 19255 bp, 18 predicted proteins | sample TSFL040MetaG_FD_104704 | JGI IMG/M metagenome (GOLD analysis project Ga0153956, IMG submission 104704) | Attine ant fungus gardens microbial communities from Florida, USA - TSFL040 MetaG | ecosystem: Host-associated > Fungi > Mycelium > Unclassified | place: USA: Florida, Wekiwa Springs...
CTCATCCCTTGCATATCGACCGCCGGCACCCGATGCTCTCGTCTGGCCTGCACCAAAGGAGATAGTCAAAATGCAATCGCTAAACTAACATTCCAAGCGGACCACTCAGTGGGGGCCGGTCACTCGATACGGTCGACGTGTCGGGCGGGCGGGTTTCCGCGGCCGATGCCCCATATTCGACACCGGCTCCCGTATCTCATATTTCGCAGGAAACCATCGATCGTTTCCGCGGCTCCAGTCCCGCCGACATGTTCCGCGGTACACCGGGTGTGATGTCGGGCGAGGCGCGCAATGGCGGCGGCAGCATCGACGTCAATGTCCGCGGCATGCAGGGCATGGGCCGTGTTGCAGTGACGATCGACGGCGCCGAAAATAACATGACCGTCTATCAGGGCTATCAAGGCATCTCCAACCGCACCTTTGTCGATCCGGATTTGCTCGCGGGTGTCGATATCCAGAAAGGTTCCGACGCGAATTCTCGCGGCATCGCCGGCACGGTGGCGATGCGCACGCTCAGCGCCAATGATGTCGTCAAGCCCGGTCAGAAATGGGGCGTCTGGGTAAAGAGCGGTTTCGGCACCAACACGGCGACGCCGGTGCAGGGACAACTCGGGGGTTATCTTTACAAGAACGACGCCGGTTCAACCGGGGGCACTCCCGGCACCGCGACGCCGTCTCCCGATGGACTCAACAGGCCGGGGGCACTCGTTCCGACCAGTGGCTCGTTCAGCACAGTGGCGGCGGTGAAGGAGGACAATTACGACCTGCTCTGGGGCTATGCCTTTCGCAAGCAGGGCAATTATTTTGCCGGCACAAATGGACCGTCAGCTAATCCCGTGCTGACGGGCCGCCAGCCGTACTGTTGCTATGGTTGGTACTACGGAAATTACATGGATAACGCGGGGTTGACCAATTACCGCGCCGGGGAGCAGGTGCTGAACACCCAGTCCGAGACTGAATCTTATATCGCCAAGGCCACCGTACGCGACACCGAAAACGGGCAAAGCCTGCAGATCGGTTACAACGGCTATCGCGGCAAGACCGGCGACATGATTGCGTCGATTTTTACAAGCCCGCAGAGTCAGCCCATGCAGCAGGCACAGCAGGACATCACGCGGGTCGATACCGGAACGGCGCGCTATCGCTGGAAGCCCGACGATAACGATCTCGTCGATCTCAAGGCCAATCTGTGGATGACCAATTTCAGTCTGCGGACTCCAGTGCGCAGCAGCTTTGCTGTTAATATAAAGCCGGAGGACTTTGGTCTGCCCTACGACTACCTTCCCGGAAATGACAGCGTCATGTGGGGAGGTGATCTCAGCAACAAGTCGCACTTCGGTCTCGACCGATATGGCACGCTGGATTTCGAATACGGCATGTCCTATCTCAGCGAAGCAACTAAGCCACTGCCGTTCACGGACAAGCTGAACAATATTGCAGGCCGCGACGGCACCCGGCAGGAGGTCGCGGGTTTCGGCAAGATCGCTTATAAGCCGATCGACTGGCTGACATTGAAGGGCGGCCTGCGCTATTCGCACGACTGGTCGCAGGACCGCAGCGTTCCAACATTTGCCGGATTTGCGAATCCCGAGCCATCACGCGAGCACGGCGGCTACAGTCCCTCCGCGGGTGTCGTGCTGGAGCCGGTGAAGGGTACTCAGTTCTATGCGAACTATTCCAGCGCCCTGCGCATGCCAACGATCTTCGAATCGGTCGCGGCCTATAGCATCACGGTCAATCCCAACCTCGGTCCCGAGCGATCCAACAATTGGGAAGCCGGCGTCAATGTGACGAGGGACGGCGTGTTCGCTTCCGCGGACAAGGCGATGTTGAAGTTCGGATACTTCAACTGGCATGTGAAGGACTACGTTGCACGAGAATATGGCGTCGTTGACACGGACAGTTCCGGCAACCCCATAACCGGGCTGATGATCCATAATATCGACCGTGCTAAATTCGAAGGCCTGGAGTTCTCCGGAAGGTACGAGAACAACGGGTTTACTGCGGATCTGTCGGCAAATTATTATCTGAATGTCGAGTTCTGTCCGACGGTCGGCGCTTGCTACAATTCGACGCTGTCGAGTGACTACGCGACCAACCAGATCCCGCCGCAATATTCCGCGAACCTCACTCTGTCGCAGAAGCTGCTCAATGACGACCTCACGGTCGGTGGCCGCGTGAACTATATCGGGCCGCGCTCGGTAGGCCATGGTGCGGTGGCCTACGGCGCGGCGGCGATCATCGCGCCGATCGACTGGAAGCCATATTGGCTGGTCGACGCTTTCACCGAATACAAGCTGACCAAGGATATCACGCTGTGGGCGACCGCAGAAAACTTGCTCGATCAATATTACGTCGATCCGCTGAGTCTGGTGCAGCAGCCCGGCCCCGGACGCACGTTCCGCCTTGGCATGACAGGCAAGTTCGGCGGCAGTGAACCAATCTCACCGATCTCGCTGGCGAACCTGTTTGCGCCGGGAGATCGCTTCGCCGGCTGGAGCGGCTTCCACGTAGGCGTGAACGCAGCCTACAACTTCGCGAAGTTCACGGGAGCGGCCACCACAATGGATGGCTCGCCCAATCTCTACAGCGGCGAAGCACCGAACTTGGATGTGAGGGCGTCTTCTTTCGGTATCCAGGCCGGATACGACTACCAGTTCAGCAACGGCCTCATCGCCGGTATCGCAGCCGACATTGCGAAATCGGAAATCGGCGGTGCCCAGATCAACTATGCGAACGAGACGTCGGATGGCGGAATCGCGGGCAATCTGCGCCGGGCGCGCCAATTCGAATCGGTGCATGAGACGGAAATCAAATGGTTGTCCACGGTGCGTGGACGTCTCGGTTATGCATTCAATGACCGGTTTATGGTGTTTGCGACCGGAGGCGTCGCTTTCATGGAGCAGGATGAGAGTCGAACCCAATATATGCTGAATGACAGAGCGGACCAGACCACGGTGCAGGCGTTCACGGAAAGAGCGTCCATGACCCGGACCGGTTATGTTTTGGGTGGCGGAGCAGAATACAAGCTCGGTGGGAATTGGTCTTTATCGGGCGAGTTCCAACTCGCGCGGTTTGGCCAGAAAGAGACTGAATTTTCCAATGCGCGCGCCGGCGTGCTGCCGGACAGGTTGACTGACCCTCAATTCAATCCCTCGTTACCCGGCTGTGATTTTGCAACCAACTTCGACGCTTGCTTTACACCCAGGACGCCGATCCCCGGTACCGGCACCTATACGAATGCCAATGGCCGCACGATTCTCAGCAAGATTAACATCCCGATGATCAAGGTCGGATTGAATTACAAGTTCTAATCCACACGGACTGGATCGGTGACCACGTTGGCAATAACAAAAGGTCTTTACGAATGACCACCATCGAGCTTGATACCTCATTTGAGGCCAGTCTAGCGAAGCGGCTTCGTGCGACGACGAACGAGCGGCATGATCGTCTGGATCATGTGATCATGGATGCATCACCATTTGCGAACCGCGAGCGTTACGGGCGGTTCGTGAGGGTGCAGCATCAGTTTCACCGCGAAATCGATGCTCTTTACTTCAATCCGGAACTAGACCGGCTGCTGCCTGATCTCGCAGGACGCCGTCGATTTGTGCTGATCGAACAGGATTTGCGCGATCTCGGCGTTGATGCACCTATCGCTCGCTCTGCGCCCGCATTCAGCAATACCGCTGAGGTCGATCTGCCGACCACGCTCGGCTGGCTCTATGTTGCCGAAGGATCGAACCTCGGCGCTGCATTCTTGCTGAAGGAAGCGGCGAAGCTGGGCCTCGACGAAAGTTTTGGCGCGCGGCACCTTGCGGCTGCGCAAGAGGGACGCGGTCTGCACTGGAAGACCTTTACCGCCGCGCTCGACAGCATCGATCTGAATGAGACGGAAGAAGAGCGCGTTATCGACGGCGCACGCGCCGCATTCGCACGCGTGCAGGAACTGGTGAACGAGATTCTTGCCGCCTGATAGCCCCGGGTGGCAGGGCCTGCCGATCATCCGCAAGCCACCCGTCGGTAGCCAGCGGATGGTTTGGCCCGGCGATTCGGACGAGCGGTCTCGTCATTGATGTGCATCCAACGCTGGACGCCGTCGTTCGGGCCTTGAATTTGAGCGGGGGGCGGGAGCCGATACGTGGTGCCTTCAGTTGAAGGTCATCGATCGAAGCCTTCACCCGACAGGCGCTGCCTGAATGCCTTTGCCGGCTGATCGGCGATCGGACGCTGATTCCGTCGGATCATCCGCGAGAGCCAACGGACGATCCGGCGCAGAGTAGAAATATTGGAAGGAATCCGAGCTATGCGTGTCATGATAAACATCCGGATGACTGTCGGTCTGGGGTTAATGGTTGCATCGGTTTGCGGAGTGACGATCGGCCGCGCACAGCAGGCCCCATCACCCGAGTCGACCGTTGCCGCTCCAGTGGCCGCGACGTCGGGTGCGACCTCGCAGGAGAGCGTGCCGCCAGTATCTGCTTCGTCATCCGGATCCACACCTTCGTCCGAAGCGTCGCGTTCATCCGAAGTGTTGTCCGTACCGGCGCAACCGTCCTCAGCGACTCCGGTCATAGCCCCACCGTCGCCATCGGCAAAGACCCTTCCGCACGACCTGTCGCCGTGGGGCATGTTTCTGCAGGCGGACATCGTCGTGAAGGCGGTGATGATCGGGCTCGCATTCGCCTCGTTGGTAACCTGGACCGTGTGGCTGGCCAAGGAGATCGAGCTTGCGCGCGCGCGAGGCGGCGGTTGCGGCAAGGCATCTTGCGGATTCTGTCTGCCGCAACCTTAAGGGAAGCGGCGGCGGCGTTCGCGGATGACAACGGCACCGCTGCCGTGCTGATGCGGGAGGCTGCGGATGAAGTGCGCGTCTCGGCGCAGGTGCTTGATCATGCCAACGGCAACGGCGTCAACGAGCGCGTCACCTCGCGTCTGTCACGTGTGGAGACCGAGGCAAGTCAGCGCATGACGAAGGGCACCGGCGTGCTGGCGACGATCGGTGCGACGGCGCCGTTCGTTGGACTGTTCGGCACGGTATGGGGGATCATGAACGCATTCATCGGCATCTCGCAGAGCCAGACCACCAACCTTGCGGTGGTGGCGCCCGGCATCGCGGAAGCCTTGCTTGCGACCGCTTTGGGGCTGGTCGCCGCCATTCCGGCGGTCATCATCTATAATGTGTTCGCGCGCTCGATCACAGGCTACCGGCGGCTGCTGGGCGATGCGTCGGCGGGCATCGAGCGCCTGGTCAGCCGCGAGCTCGACTTCCGCAAGCTTCCCGCCTCGCTGTCGCGCGCCGCGGAGTAAGGCGATGGCCGGAAGCCTGAAGGCAAATGCCAATAGCGACGATCTGCCGGACAACCACGAGATCAACGTCACGCCGTTCATCGACGTGATGCTGGTGCTGCTGATTATCTTCATGGTGGCGGCGCCGTTGTCGACTGTCGATGTGGCGGTTGATCTGCCGGCCTCGAACGCCCAGCCGCAGCCGCGCCCGAGCGAGCCGGTGTTCCTCACGGTGAAGAGCGACCTCACACTGGCCTTCGGCAACGACCCAGTTGGCCGTGGGACGCTCAAATCCGCGCTGGACGGCAAGACCCAGAGCAACACCGAGGAGCGGGTGTTCCTGCGCGCCGACAAGGCGGTTGCCTATGGCGACCTGATGGAGGTGATGAACCTGTTGCGCCATGCCGGCTATCTGAAGATCGCCCTCGTGGGGCTTGAGGCCGTGTCTGCGGACAATGGTGCAGCCCAGCCGTCTGCTTCAACTCCATCGTCATCTGCCGTGGCGCCGGCAACGCCAGCATCGCCGCAATGAGAGGCGGGTGAGGTAACAGGGATGACGGCAGCGCCACGGCCCATCCATCATACGGACGGCGAAGCATGGCGGCGCACGGCGTTGCGCTGGTCGCTGGCCGGCCTGTGCATCGCGGCGCTGCATGGCGGCCTGGTTTATGCGGCCTTGAACTGGCCTCGACAGGCGGAGGCCGCGGTGGAGTTGCCGGCTGCCATCATGATCGAACTGGCGCCGGTGCCGGTCGCGCCGGAGGCGCCGCCGCAAGACCTCGCGCTGGGTTCGCAGATGCAGCAGTCGCAGGAGGCGGCGCCATCGGAGCGGGAGGACAGGCCGGTCGAGGACCAGAAGCCCGAGCCCGAGGTCAAGCCGGAGATCAAGACCGAGATCGAGATCCCGCCGCTGCCGGAGAAGCCGCAGGCGGACGCCGTGCTGGCGCCGCCATCGCCGCCCGAGCCGCAGAAGGACAAGCCGAAGGACGACCGGCGCAAACCCGACAAGCCGAAGATGGCGCAGAAGAGGCCGCAGACGCGCAGCGCACGGAACGCTCCGGCGACCGCGGCCCCGCAAGCGGCCGACATCCAGCGCGCTGCGACCAACGCTGCACCGATGGCGGGGACCTCATCCTCGACGTCGCCGGCAACCTGGCGCAGCATGATCATGGCGCTGCTCAATCGGCACAAGCGCATACCGCCGGGCGGCGGCCGCGGCACCGCGACCATCGCCTTCGCCATCGATCGCACCGGTCACGTTCTCTCCGCGCGGCTCGCCCGTTCATCCGGCGAAGCCGCGCTCGATCAGGAGGCCGTCGCGCTCGTCCGCCGCGTCAGCCCCGTTCCCGCGCCGCCCGCCAACATCGGTAACGGCGGCAGTATTCTCCTTGCTGTCCCCGTGAGGCTCGGTGAGTGAATGGGCAATAGATCGTCGATGACGGTCGGCTCTTCAAGAGCCGCGAATGCCATGCGCAGTTCCTAAAGGTCCGGCATCGATTTGATCGCGAGATCAATGCGCTCTATTTTGATCCCGTGTTGGACCGGCTATTGCTCAATTTTGAAGGTCGGTGGTGCCTCGAAAAATCGCGTGACCCTTACCGATCTTGGTGCCCCACAGGCCACTGCCGATGCGCTGCCAGTGTTCGTGAGGGGCCGTACATCAACTTTGCCGTCCGCACTGGAGCGCAACTCCAATCCGATCTGGAGGACAACCTCGGCTCTTCTGGCAGTCACTGTCGTCTGCCTGCTCTGGCGGTTCACACGTCCATGACCGGTGTGGTGAGATAGGCTTGAGCGTTCATCGATTTGAAGGAAGTGGACAGGACGGCAACTCGTCAATAGCTCCATCGCTCGGAAATACGACGCAGCAAAGCCGATAGAGAGGTGCATACAAACCGGTTCCAATGGCTATCCGCGCATAGGCTGCTACTTCGATGCCAGTGCCGATTTGTACCCGATCGTTCATTTCTGATCATGCATGGTCGATATTTGAACGCGTCGATCCGCTGTCCGCTGAGCGCGCCGTAAGCTATTGTAAATTGTAGCACACCGCTGTATCACATCGACAAGGAAGGCGTGTTTTTGCTTTGATTTGCAGTGTGTTAGCAGACCCCTCTTACGGGAGGTTAGAACCCTCCCGCCCCAGCCAGCCAGTGTGAAATTCGGAGAATTCCCTTCTTTCATACTGAAAAAGCCCGCTAATGGCGGGCTTTCGTGAATAGTGAATTCTCCAGAGACCGGTGATCGAACCGCCATATTCCCGAAATCGGCCCAAAGTCTCCATGTGGTCGTTGAAGAATTCCCGCTTTCCGGAGACTGCGTTTGGAGACGACAGAATAAGCCACTGCGTGACCTGGTGGCAGTCCCAGGCAAAGTGTGACGGTGCCGGCCATCCTGCCGTCCGCCATCGACCGATAGCTGATCGAGGGCAGAGATGTCGGGTAATGGTGATTGCTTCGGCATTCGTCGCACGTTGCTCGAAGAAGTCAGCGCGCGACGACTCTCGGCATCGATCTCACGGGAGTAAATCGATTACTATTCCTTCTTAAACAAGTCCTGGAAGGTCAATGGACCCCAGGCGCGGCCGCGCGCGTGCACCAGTGCGCCACCCTCGTTGAGCTTTCCCAGCTCGACGGGTGCGAACCCGAGTTGTCTGGCCAATGCGGCCACGGGAGCGGCCGCGTCCTCGTCGTCGCTCGCCAGCAAGACGACCCGGTGTCGTTCATCAGATCCGCGCCCGTCACGGATGAACTCTGGTCAGACGCGAGAAAGAGCGCCGCGCTAGCCATCTCCTCGGCTCGAGCGAGTCGACCGATTGGGACCATGCTCTGGTACATGTTCACCGGTTCCTCACGTGTCGCCGACTGGGAGCCGGGTATCGGGGTGTCGGTGACGCCAGGCTGAGCACGTTGACGCGAATGCCTCGATCCTTGAATTCCGTCGCCCAGGTCCGCGCATAGACGCCGGGCCAAAAAGGCCGATGCTCGAAATCTACAGCGGATTCAGCAGGCGACATTTCGCTGGACGCTACGGCGAATTCTCGACGGGTGGTTTGCCTCGTCCGACGATGGATTTGATGGACAGATTTTAAGGTACGTCCGCAAAAATCATCGCCGCGCTGACGCTCGCATTAGCGAACGCGTCCCATCTCGACAGCCATCTAGTCTCGAATCATCAGACGGCAGACTTGCCTCTCGTCTCCGTCCTGCTCTAAGCCGAGCCACGCGCCAGTCCACTGAGTTGCGGCCTACGCCCGAAGAGTTCAATTCGGCAAGAAACGATCAACAGTTGGGAGCGATGAGATGACATTTAGCATTATGGGACGATGTGCACGCACTGGAGAGGTTGGAGTGGCTTCGGCGACCGTGTCGCTCGGCGTGGGGGGGCTTTGTTTTTGGTTCACTACACGCGCCGATGTTATCGCAAGCCAGGCTTATGCGTCGAAGCAGACCGGACACCGGATCTATCTGGCGATTGAAGGCGGTGAAACGCCGGATAAAGCAATTGAAATCCCGAAGGCCGAAGATCCCAATGTGGTCTATCGTCAACTGATGATCCTTCCGCGAAACGGAGCGCCTAAGGTCTACACCGGCGGTGAGTGTCGACCATGGGCGGGACACATCGTTCAGCCGAATCTCGTCGTCGCCGGCAACGTGCTCGCCGGACGGCATGTCATTGAAGCGATGGTTCAGGCCTTCAATGGATCGGAAGAGGAGAATCTGGACGAGCGCTTGCTGCGGGCGCTGGAAGCCGGCCGCGATGCCGGAGGGCAGGCTACGACGGATGGCATGCCGCTTGCCGAACGATCAGCCTCCATTCGCGTCGTCAGCGGCAAGGACATTGGTCTGCAATTGCAGGATTTGCGGGTCGATATGCACAACAGCGCAGTACACCAGCTGAGGCAGCTATTCGAAGTCTACAAAGTCTACGGACCATACTCGGATCTCCGGGAGCGCGATCCGAAGAACACTCCTCCGATGGCCAGTTTCGAAGCAGGGATGTTGGGGAAGGGCGATGCGTTTTCGAAGCGGCCGTCCTGCTATCGCTGATCTCCCAACAGCGCAAAAATAAACCGCCCTTTTGCCTTGGGCGGAAGCAGCAGCATTTCACCAGGGCAGCCTTGTGGCCGCCCTGGATCTAGCTCAATTGCGATAAGCATGTTTCGATTCCGAGACGACGGCTAATTGGTCGCCGGATGGCAACGCCGTCGTTGCGAACAAGGCTGGCCATGAGAAGACGCGTGTTCATCGACGAACTCCTCGGCAAGGCAGGAGCCTTGGCCGTGTCGCTTTGGCTGCTTCCCTGACGACAGCGTCGGTCTTCGCGACCTCATTGCGTCGCGTTGACGAGTTCGTACCTCGCGGGATCACCGGCGTGTTGATGCGGTGCGTTCCATCTCCCGCTTCTCGGCTGCCCAGTCACCGGTTGCCCTCTCTTGACACTAACGTTGCGCCCTCTTAGGATTTACCGAAATTCGAACATAAGTTTCGAAAAGTAAAACTTTTAGGTTTGACCGTCTCAGTTCGACGCTTCGCTGGGCCGCGTGATCTTGCAGGCATGGAAAAGAGGGAGTGAGCGATAATGAACAGGCGAGAATTGCTGGGCGTCGCCGGTGCGCTCGTGTCTGCGAACGTCTGGTCTTCGCGCAGCGCATGGGCTGCGGACGAAATCGTGCTCGGCGCCGCGGTTCCCGTTACGGGTCCCTATTCATTGTCGGGCCGCTTGTACTACGACGCTCTCCACCTCGCGCAGGACGACATCAATGCGAAGGGCGGCATCGGCGGTAAGAAGCTCAAGATCGCTTTTGAAGATACGCAGTCTTCAAACACGGGCGCGGTGAATGCGTTCATCAAGTTGCGCCAGGAATACAAGCCGCCGCTGATGTTCTTGAGCAGTTACAGCACGCAAAATCTGGCAACGTCGCCTGAAGTTATCAAAGCTGGAATCCCTGTCTTCTATGCGGGTGGCGCGGAGGCGGTCGCAGAGCAGCACAACAAGTGGATGTTCCGTATCAGACCCGATGATGGTCTGGTCGCGCTCGGTATGGCCGACTATGTCAAGAACGAGCTCAAGAAGTCGAAGCCGGGCGTGATTTTCATACAGAACGACTTTGGCCAGGGCGCCGCGAACGTCGTCATCGACGCCTTCAAGAAGCAGGGGATCGAGGCGGCTGGTGCGGAAGGTTACGGGCAGAATGACAAGGATATGTCGGCCCAGATCCTCAGCCTCAAGGCCAAGGGTGCGGATTCCCTGCTTCTCTTCTGTTATCCGACAGATGGCGCGCTGGTCGCGCAGCAGATCAAGCAGCTCGGACTGAACATCCCGCTGGTCGGATCTTCAGGACTCTTTCTTCCGACCGCAATCAACCTTCTTTCGGCGCGGGATTTCGCGAATGTCTGGGGCGTCATCGACGCCGTGCTGGACGATTCCGCAGGCGCGCGCGTCAAGGACTTCATGAGCAGGTATCAGGCGCGCTTCAAGCGCGAGGCTGATTCTTACGCCGCATGTTTCTATGACGCGGCCATGATCGCTGCCGATGGAATTGCAAAGGTTGGCGCCGATCCTGACAAGCTGCGCGACTATATCGCCGGCCTGCGGGGCTACAAAGGACTGGCGCATGAGTACTCGTTCGACCAGCTTGGTAACGGAGTGCATTCGGTTTCTGTCGTGAACATGAAGCCCGGCAAGAAAGAAGTCGCGTTGGTCAAGGAGGTCAAGCCGCCGCGTCATTGATCTGCACGAAACCGTTGCGCCCGCGGGGACTCTCGAATGGGACATCTGTTGCAGCTCGCGATCAACGGTTTGGCGCTTGGAAGCGTCTATGCCTTGATCGCTTTGGGCTTTGTCATTGTCTACACCGCGACCGGCGTCGTGAATTTTGCGGCGGGTGAGTTCGTCATGATCGGCACCTTCATGGCGGTCACGTCGATCGTGCAGGCGGGGTTGCCGCTTCCGGTCGCCTATGTTGCGACGCTGGTCGGCATGGCTCTGTTCGGTCTTATGTTCTACGCGCTCATCTTTCTCCCGCTCCAGCGCCGGCCAGTGTTGACCGTCATCATCGGGACGGTTGCGGCGGGAATTGTAATGCAGAACACGGCGGTCCTCATCTGGGGAACGTTTCCGTTCCGATTGCCGTCTCCGTTTTCGGACAAGCTGTTGATCATCGCAGGCAGCGTCGTGCCATTGCACAACATTGCCATCCTCGTTGTCACCGCGCTTCTCGTTGTCGGTCTCTATTTCCTTCTGTATCGGACCGCGCTCGGAAGCTCGATGCGGGCAACCGCGCAGGATACGGAAACCGCGCGGTTGATGGGAATTCCTGTCGATCAAATCCTCGCCTTTACCTGGATTCTTGCCGCGCTTCTGGCTGGTGTCGCCGGGCTGCTCCTTGGGCCGATCTGGTTTGCCGATGTGAACGTAGGTGGCGCACTGGCGCTGAAGGCCTTTGCGGCGACCATCATTGGCGGGTTTGGCAGCGTTCCCGGCGCCGTCCTCGGTGGGCTGTTCGTCGGCCTTACGGAAGTCTTCGGAGCGTCGTTCATTTCCTCCACCTACAAGGATGGCTTCTCTTTCCTGCTCATGCTGCTTTTCCTGTTGATCAGGCCGCAGGGAATTTTCGGTGAGCGCATCGCTCAGCGCGGGTAAAGGGATTTCATGAATTTTTCCATGCGGGAATTGAGTGTAACCATCGTTCTTCTGCTGGGCCTTTTTGCTCTGCATTTCGTGGTCTCCGAGTACTCGGTTCGGCTGTTGAACATATCGATCATCGCGGCGGTGGCAGTCCTTGGGCTGAACTTCGCATTCGGATGGGCGGGCCTCATTACGTTGGCGCAGGCAGCCTTTGTCGGCTTCGGGGCTTATGGGACCGCATTGCTGACGACCCGCGCCGGACTCGATCCGTGGTTCGCTTCCGCGCTTGCCATCGTGGGCACTTCGCTGGTCGCGATCCTGATCGGGATCCCGACGTTGCGTTTGAATGGTCACTATCTCGCGCTTGCGACGCTTGGACTCAACGTCAGCTTCGGCGTTGTGACGTCAAACTGGGTGGAGCTCACGGGAGGGACGAACGGAATCGTGCATATTCCGTCGTATCGTTTCGCGGGCGTGACGATTGACAGCGCGGCGCAATTTTTTCTGCTCTCCTGGTGTGTGCTCGTCGTGCTGACGCTTGTTGCTTACCGCATTCGCGCCTCACGTTTCGGCAGGCAAATGATCGCGCTTCGCGACGATGAGATCGCGACGCAGATGTCAGGCGTTAATGTCGTCCGGACGAAAATGATGGCGTTCACCATCGGAGCAATCTATGCCGCCGTGTCTGGCGTGCTGTTCGCTCACCACAGCAATTTCATATCGCCCGGCGACTTTGATTACATTCGGTCGATTTTCTATCTGTCGATGCTGATCATCGGCGGAGAGGGGACCATTCTTGGGCCTATCCTCGGCGCTTTGCTGGTCACGTTTCTGCCCGAGTGGCTCCGACCGCTTGGTGACGCTTATCTCAGTGTATTCGGCGCCCTTGTTATACTCGTCCTGATCTTCATGCCAAAAGGATTGGTCAATATCGTTCCATTTCTGTCGCCGCGGAAGGCGCGCGATCCCGCAATGAGAAAACCTTCGAGGAGCGCAGCATGAGCTCTCTTCTCGCGGTCGAAGGTGTCTCCAAGCGTTTCGGCGGCGTACGGGCGCTTACGGACGTGAGTTTCAGTGTCGAGCCCGGTCAGATTTTCGCGATCATCGGCCCCAATGGTGCCGGCAAGAGCACCATGCTCAACGTGCTGACCGGGCTGCTCAGACCTACGGCCGGCCGTATCGTGCACGAAGAGGATGACATAGCCGGATGGCCGAGCCATCGCATTATCGCGCGAGGCATAGGCCGCACGTTCCAGAGCGGACGGCTGTTCCTGCGGCTTTCGGCGCTCGAAAATGTGATGGTTGGCGGAAACGCCGTCGCGAAAACAGGCCTGCTCTCAGCTCTTTTCAGCACACCGGGTTTTCGGGCCGATGAAGCAGAGCTTCGCGCGCGGAGTCTCGACCTACTTGCCCGGCTTGGATTGGTGGACGTGGCGGATACGAATGTCGGTTCGTTGTCCTATGGGCAACGCAGGCATGTCGAATTGGCGCGAGCCCTGCTTTCGACGCCAAAGCTACTGTTGCTGGACGAGCCCGCGGCAGGACTGAATTCAGGAGAAGTCGAGGATTTGATCCAGTTGCTGTCCTCGCTTCGGTCGGAGGGGATCACGATCGTCGTCATCGAGCATCATATGGGATTGATCATGCGTCTGGCCGACCGGATCGTGGTCCTGAATTTTGGCAAGAAGATCGCCGAGGGAGAGCCTGCCGAAATTCAGCGCCACCCGGCGGTGCTCGAGGCCTATCTTGGACATGGATATCGCCATGTTGAAGTGTGACGGCCTGACGGTTGCATATGGCGCGGTGACGGCGCTGAAAGGCATCACGTTCAGCATCGATCGCGGAGAAATCGTGGCCTTGCTTGGCGCCAACGGTGCCGGAAAAACCACGCTCCTCAGAACGCTTTCCGGGCTTGTTTCGCCGCGCGGCGGAGAAATGAATTTTGATGGACGGGATATTGCGCCCGTCCGGGCCGAGCAGCGCGTGCGAATGGGCCTTGCCCATGTCCCCGAAGGTCGGCGGGTCTTTCCCGGACTGACGGTTCTAGAAAATCTCGTCGTCGCGACAAATGCCTGGAGGCGCCGCGGCGAAAGCATCGAGGGCGATCTGTCGTCCGTCATGCAGTTGTTTCCGCGTCTTCGCGAGCGCGCGAAGCAGTATGCATGGTCGCTTTCCGGCGGTGAGCAGCAAATGCTGGCAATTGGCCGAGCGCTGATGTCGCGGCCGCGGCTGCTTCTGCTCGATGAGCCGTCGCTGGGCCTCGCGCCGCTGATTGCTGAGGAGCTTTATGAAAAGATCCGCAGCATCAACGGGAGTGGCGTCACGGTGTTCCTTGTTGAACAGAACACGGTCCTGGCGCTTTCCGTTGCCCACAGGGCTTACGTGCTTGAACTCGGAGAAATCGTTCTCGAGGGCCCATCTGGAGAAATCGCAAAGCATCCGCGAGTCCGCGAGGCATATCTCGGGGCCGAAGCGAGATCGGCGACATGACGAATACTGACGAGGAGAGGAATACGATGAAAGAGCAGCGTAGCGTCGACTACGTTTATCATCGTGAGTGGCGCAAGGAAAATCCCGTCGCTGTCCGTGGCGAAGGAATTTATCTTCACGACGAGAGCGGCCGTGTCTTTCTGGATGCGGTCGGAGGCGTGTACGTCGTCAATGTCGGTCATGGTTTGCAGGAAGTTGCGGATGCGATGTCCGCACAAGCCCGTGCGATTGCCTTTCCGTACGCAGGTTCGTTCACGACCGAGTCGGAGATTGCTCTCGCGGAGACGGTCATCGAGATGGCTCCGCCGGGATTTGTGAAGGCATTTTTCGTCTCGGGAGGCTCTGAGGCGAACGAAGTCGCCTTCAAGATGGCGCGCAAGTACCAGATGGTGAAGGGGCGCTCCGAGCGATGGCGCATCATGGGGCGCTGGCAGAGCTATCACGGCTCGACGATGGCTACGCTCTCTGCTGGCGGAAAAGCGGGACGTCGATCGGATTTCCAGCCGTATATGATGAATTTTCCTCATGTCGATCCGCCATACTGCTTTCGATGCCCTTGGGATAAAAGCTATCCGTCCTGCGGCGTTGTGTGCGCCGGCGCCGTCGAGCGTCTCCTTGTCCAGGAAGATACGAACAGTATCGCGGGTTTCATTTGCGAGCCGATCACGGGTGCTGCGTCCGGGGCCGTCGTTCCGCCGCAAGAGTATTTCCCTCGTGTGCGCGAGATATGCAACCGGCATGACATTGTTCTCATTATCGATGAGGTCATAACCGGATTTGGACGGACTGGGGCCAATTTTGCGATCGACCACTGGAACGTGACTCCGGATATCATCACGTGCGGCAAGGGAATCGGCAGCGGCTACGCCCCATTGGGAGCGGTTCTGATTCACGAGCGAATTCACGACGCTTTTCTTGGTTCGCCATCCGAAAGCGTGTTCACCGGATATACCTATTCGGGCCATCCCGTGACCTGCGCGGCGGGCCTTGCAGTTCTTCAATACATGCGCCGCAAGGGGCTCGTCGCGAAGGCACGCGAAGACGGAAAGTGGTTCTTCGCGGAAGCGCAGCGGCTGCGGCGGCACCGCTGCGTCGGCGACATACGCGGCAAAGGTCTAATGATGGGCATCGAGTTTGTCGTGGATCAAGTCACGAACGAGCCGATGGAGTTCGCCGGCAAGTTTGTGAAGCGCGTTGTCGACGAAGCCTGGGCGAGGTCTCTGATCTTGCGCAGCGAATCGGGAACGATTGACGGTCGTTCCGGCGAACACATCCTGGTATCGCCGCCGCTGATCGCAACTCGAGAAGAACTCGGCAGAATCCTGGAACTGCTCGATCAGTCGATCGTCGCGGCGGCACAAGCAGCGTGAATATCGAACCCGGTCGCGATTGCTCTCGTCATGGCCTCAATAGAATTCTGGAAGGAAGAAAACATGGACCGCGAAATCATTATCTCATGCGCCGTTACGGGTTCGGCGGACACCCCGGGCAAGAACAAGGCGGTGCCTGTCACCCCGAAGCAGATCGCCGAGTCCGCGATTGATGCCGCGAAAGCCGGTGCGGCGATTGTCCATATTCATGTGAGAGACCTGAAGACGACGAAGCCGAGCATGGAACTGTCGCTCTATCGGGAAACTGTCGAGCGAATTCGCGATAGCGGCGTCGACGTGATCATCAATCTGACGACCGGCGCGGGAGGACGATTCATTCCAAACGAGCGCAATCCGCATGTCAGCGATGAAATGCAGCTCAGTCCGCCGCTCGATCGCGTTCGGCACGTCGTCGAGCTGAAGCCGGAAATTTGCAGCCTCGATGTCGGAAGCATGAATATGGGCGATCGCGTTTTCGTCAATTCCGCAGGTCATCTGAGAACGATGGCTCGGGCAATTCGCGATGCCGGCGTGATGCCGGAAATCGAGGTGTTCGAAACCGGGCATCTGCTGCTCGCGAAGAAGATGATCGAAGATGGAGACATTCTTGGCCCAGGCCTTTTCCAGATTTGCCTCGGAATTTCCTGGGGGCAGCCAGCGACCCCTGAGGCAATGACTTATATGCGGAATCTTCTGCCCAGCGGATGTTCCTGGTTCTCGTTTGGAATCTCGAGAGGTCAGATGCCAATGGTGGCTCAAGCGGTTCTTCTTGGCGGAAATGTTCGCGTAGGATTCGAGGACAACATTTATCTCGATGCGGGTGTCCTTGCTCCAAGCAATGCGGCGCTGGTCGAACGAGCGGTTCAGATCATTCAGATTCTCGGTAAAAAAGTCGCCTCGCCAGCCGCGGCGCGTCGGCAGCTTGGTTTGCGGTCGGTTTGAGATAAGGGGTTAGCTTATGAAGAGTATCGGTTCGGATGTGGGAGCAGCGCTGCGCGATGCCGAGCAGCGGTTCACCAAAACCAATTTCGAAAGCCATCAGCGGCATCTCCGCGCCGTTGCGACCATGCCGGGCGGAAATACCCGGACGGCTCTCCACTACAGTCCGTTCCCGGTCACCTTCGTTTCGGCTGAGGGAGCGACGCTTCGGGATATGGATGGCCATACCTATTCCGATTTCCTCGGCGAGTATTCGGCGGGGATATACGGACATTCAAATCCGACCGTGATCACCGCGGCAACGGATGCGATCCGGCGTGGCATTGTGCTTGGTGGACCCAATCAGTACGAAGTCGAACTTGCGGAACTGATGAAGGGACGCTTCCCGTCCTGCGAGCTTCTGCGGTTCTGCAACTCGGGCACCGAATCCAATCTCATGGCTCTCGCTACCGCGCGCGCGGTGACCGGCCGGGCGAAGATCATGGTGTTCGAGGGAGCATATCACGGCGGCGTTCTGAAGTTTCCGAAGGGCGGTTCACCCATTAACGTGCCGTTTCCGTTGGTCGTCGGACAATACAACGATACCGGGATGACCCTTCCTCTGATCGATCAAAATGCGAAAGAGCTTGCGGCCATCATTATCGAGCCGATGATGGGAGCCGGCGGCGCGATCGCTGCCGATCGGGATTTTCTCCTGGCCTTGCGTGAGGCTGCGTCTCGCCACGGCATTGTTCTCATTTTTGATGAGGTCATGACCTCGCGGCTGTCGCCGGGGGGGCTGCAGGAAAAGCTCGGAATTTTGCCCGATATGACTACTTTTGGAAAATATCTGGGTGGTGGGTTCAGCTTCGGCGCGTTTGGCGGTGCGCGACGATTGATGGAACGGTACGATCCGTACCGGGCCGACTCGTTCGCGCACGCGGGAACGTTCAACAACAACGTCGCAACGATGGCCGCGGGACTTGCGGGACTTCGCGATGTGTATACCCCGGCCGCGGCTACGGAGCTGAGCCAGCGTGGCGATCGCCTCCAGGCAAAGTTGCGAGAGGTGCTCAATCAGCGTCAGGTCAATATGCAGACGATCGGCGTTGGATCGCTCATTTCGTTTCACTTCCAGACAGGGCCAATTCGATCTCCCAGCGATGTCAACCCCGCCACGGAGTTGCGCGCGCTCTTTCATCTCGAGATGATGCTGAGCGGCTACTATTTCGCTCGCCGCGGATACATGGCTTTGTCGGTCGCGCTCCAGGAGGCCGACTACGATGGCTTTGTCGAGAGCGTTGATCGATTCTGCGAGACGTATCTTCCTCTTCTCTCAGGCCGATAATGGAAAACGCAGGGCTGGGAACGTTGAGCGCGATCAGCCCGCCTTGGCGGGCGATTGCTGTTTATCACGCAGCGAAAGGATGTTAGTCAGAATCTCGGCTAACTCCTGCAACTGCGAGAGAAGCTGCGGCATGTCCTGGATGATTTTCTTCGTGATGGGGCCGCTTATTCCAACGGAATATATGACCCCGACGTTCCGAAGGAAGATAGGAACGGCGAGGGCAGACAACCCATCGTTGATCTCATTTATGCATGTTGCGTAGCCGAGCTTCCGCGCTTTCCGGATTTCTTTCTTAACGAGCTTGGGATCGGTGCACGTGTCTGTCGTAAAGGCGGTCAACGGACCCGATAGAGCGGCTTCGAGAATTTTGTCGCTTTGGTGTGCAAGGATGATCTTGGCCGAAGCGCCAGCATGCAGCGGGATCTCTTGTCCTGTTTCGATATAGCTCCGCCATTTCGGATCGCCCCACGCGGACGAGACGACGAAAACACGATGCCCGGACAGACAGGAAAGGTAATAGCACGCATCGGAATAGCCTGTTGCCGCCTGCGCGAGGTGGGGCAAGGTCGCGGCCTCGATCCAGTCCGCTCCTCGCGATGCGTGAAGGAGTCGTATCAGGCGTCCGCCCAGTGATATCTGGCGCGCCTTGTTGTCGCCTCCCTCAATAAGGCCAGAACGTCCAAGGACCCGCAAAAGTCTGTGTACGGTCGACTTTGGAAGCTGAAGACCGTTGGCGACATCAGTAGATGTCAACTCTCCCGGGAAAGCCGCTATCAGCTCTAGGAGTGACATGTACCGTTCCAGTGGTCCTGACGCATTGTCCAAATCTTCGGTCGTCATCGATTGATCGTTCGCCAAATGATTAGTCCGTTGATGCTTAGATCATTCTTTATCAATTGCTCGTGCATTTTCTCATTCCGCCGAACTTTAGGCGACACTCAGGATTCAAGTTCTCCACCGGGTACGGTGACCAAGGCGGGCTTTCGCTCCTGCCGCGACGGCCGGCATCGAGTTTCGCGCAAAATTATGGGTATCAGCCTGGGTGCCTCGTTTACTGAGCGTTGATCGAGAGCCTCGCCCCCGACGTCTAGTGTCCCGATTCCGAAGTTCGCATGTCCTTGCGGCGACCTTTGATGCGACCTTCGGAATTAAAGGGACACTGGCAAGTTTATGATTCTCGTGTGGTTCAGGTTCAGAAGTCCGCTTCACC
>Ga0153956_1001598_pt1 | contig 19233 bp, 15 predicted proteins | sample TSFL040MetaG_FD_104704 | JGI IMG/M metagenome (GOLD analysis project Ga0153956, IMG submission 104704) | Attine ant fungus gardens microbial communities from Florida, USA - TSFL040 MetaG | ecosystem: Host-associated > Fungi > Mycelium > Unclassified | place: USA: Florida, Wekiwa Springs...
CCCTCCCGCGCACCTTCCTCCCGCCCCTCCGCCGCCGCACCCCGCCGGCTGTTCCTTATGGTCCTCACAGGACCATAAGGAACAGCCGGACGCGTCGGGCCCGGCGGGGCGCACGGGAGGCGCGCCGGACTCGCGCACTTCCTCACGCTCGGGTCACGGAACCGTCACGGCTCCGTGACGCTCCCGTCCCGGGGCCACCTCCCTGAGTGACCCTGCCCCGACGGACAGCGGCTGATGGGCGACCTCAGCCAGCCGGGGTCGCCCATCAGCCGCGAGGCGACAGCTTTCCCTGCGCCAGACCTAGCGGCGCCAGCTGGCGGGGAGCCGGCCGGCGCCCTATCGCCACCGCTCGAGCAGGTCCTCCGCGCCGATCTCCCGGATCTTTCGCGCCGGGACGCCGGCCATTACGGCGCGGGGGGCGACGTCGCTCGTGACAACGGCGCCCGCCGCGATGAAGGCCTCTTCGCCGATCTCGACGCCGGGGCAGATCGTGCTGCCGCCGCCGACTCGGCAGGCGCGGCGGAGGAGGGCGCCGCGGAGGACGTAGGAAGCGTCGTGGCGGTCCATCGTGTTGTCGTTGGTGAGGGTGACGCCGGGGCCGACGAAGACGTCGTCCTCGATCACGGTGCCGCCGGTGATGTAGCAGCGGGTCTGGATGCTGGAACGGTCGCCGATCGTGACCTCGGGGTCGACGGAGGTGAAGCTGCCGACGACGGCGCCGGCGCCGATCTTGGCGTTGTCGCGGATCTGGGCGTGGTCGCCGATCCGGGCGCCCGGGCCGATCCTGACCCCGGAGTGGATGATCGCGTGGCCGCCGATGATGGTTCCCTCGCCGATCTCGACGTCCTTGCCGAGCAAGAGGCCGGGAGCGAGGTCGGAGGGGCGCAGGTCGGAGCTCGGCATCGGCGCAATGTAGCGGCCCGTCACAAGGGCGACGGGACGAAATCCGTTGGTAGTCCGGTGACCACTGCCCGAACCCTGCCCAGGGACAGCCCATCGGTCGACGTCTGCGCGATCATCGTCTCCCACAACAGCCGGGACTGGCTCGACGCCGCCCTCGCCAGCCTCGCCGAGCACACGCGCGAGGTGACGATGGAGGCGATCGTCGTCGACAACGGCGACGACGGGGCCGGCGAGTACGCCGCCTCGCGCTACCCCTTCGTCCGCGCCATCAGCTGCGAGAACCGCGGCTTCGGCCACGCCAACAACCGCGGCTTGGAGATCGCCGACGCCCGCTTCGTCCTCTTCCTCAACCCCGACACCGAATTCGTCACCGGGGAGGTGGACGCGCTGGTCGCCGCGATGGAGCGGATGCCGGACGTCGGCCTCGCCGGGGTGCGCCAGGTCAACGGTGACGACGCGCTGTCGCCGAGCATGCGGCGCTTCCCGTCGGTGCCCCGGGCCCTGGCCGAAGCGCTGCCGATCGAGCGAGTCCCGCTGGCGCGTCGCGCGTTGGGGGAGCGCGTGCTCGACGCCGACGATTACGAGCGCATCATGGAATGCGACTGGACCTCCGGATCGGCGATGTTCGCGCGCTCGGCGGCGATCGAGGAGATCGGCGGGTTCGACGAGCGCTTCTTCCTCTTCTCGGAGGAGACCGACCTTTGCTGGCGGATCCATTGGGACGGCTGGCGGATCGTCCACATCCCCGACGTCACGATCCGCCACTACGAGCAGGAGCACGGGGCGAACCCCCGGCTGTGGGCCCAGTCGGCCTACGCACGACTCCAGTTCGCGCGCAAGAACCTGCGGCACCCGGGGGCTTATCGGGCGGCGCTGGCGCTCCGTTACGGCGCGCGGACGGGGCTCTACTCGTTGCCGGGGAGGCGCGCCGACGCGGCTCGTCGCGACGCCTCTCGCGCCGCCCTGACCACCGTCCTCCGCGGCGAAGCCCCGTTCGCATGAGGGGCCTCGCCGCCATCGCGATCATCGCGGCCACCCTGCTGCTCGCCGGCTGCGGCGGTGGGGGCGGTGGCGAGACGACCGCGCCCGGGGGCGCCAAGGAAGGCGCCGTGACGACCGCCCAGCTCGCCCAGAAAATCGGCCTGACCTCGAACGGGGCGGGCGAATATCGCCTCGGCGAGTGCACCGCCAAGGCACTGCTCACCTCGAAGGGCCAGGTCAAGAAGGCCAAGGAAAGCGGCAAGGACGTGGTCACCGACCCGACCGGCCGCTACGGCATCGAGATCGAAAGCGCCGGCTGCGCCAAGGTGATGGAAGGCGCCGTCGCCATCCTCAACGTACCCTGAGGTTTCTCATTTTGGCGACTGAGTCTCAGTCGTTTTCGGTACAGATGCATCTCCGTTGGTCCCAAATGCTTTGGACAGGGAATCCGTTTTTTTACTCTGCGGTTCTCTTGGCTTTCTCGTGGCGTTTCCCCGGCCGTCTCGCCGTCGCTTTTCTCCTGCTCGTGGCGGCACTCGGCTTCCTCTCCATCTGGAGCGCCGGTGCGCTGGCGGCCGGGCCGGCGCCGGTCGGCCTCACCGTCGACCACATGGTCGACCCGCTCGGGATCGAAGACCTGACGCCGGCGCTCGGCTGGCAACTGACCGCCGCCGGCCGCGGCGTCACCCAGAGCGCCTACGAGGTCCAGGTCGCCGAAAGCCCGGCGCGGCTCGCCGCCGAAGACGACCTCTGGGACAGCGGCCGGGTCGACTCGGCCGAATCGGTCGAGAACACTTATGAAGGGCCGACGCCGGGGTCGGGCCAGAGCTTCTCCTGGCGCGTCCGGGTCTGGGACGGAGCCGGCGAAGCCTCGGCCTGGAGCGCGCCCGCGAGCTGGGAGATGGGCCTGCTCTCCGAAGCGGACTGGAGCGGAGCGGAATGGATCAGCCCGAAGGCGGCGACCGACGCCGCCGAATGGGGCGACTGCCAGTTCGAAGCCGACTTCACGATCGCCCAGGGCGCGGCCGGGTTCGTCTTCCGCGAGCGCGACCCCGACGACCTCTATATGTGGCAGGTCAACGTCGAAGGCGACGAAGCGGTGCTGCGCCCGCACGTCGAGCGCGACGGCAGCTTCCACATCCTCGGCGAAGTGCCGCTGGGGACGCTGATCGGAGCCGACGAACTCCATTCGCGCCACCACATCGAGATCACCGCCGACGGTTCGACCATCACCACCTCGATCGACGGCACCCAGGTGGACGAACGCCAGGACGCGAGCCTGGCGTCGGGAGGCATCGGCTTCCGCTCCGGGTCCGACGGCGAGGACGCCACCTACGACGACGTCGCCGTCCACGAACTCGGCGGTGGCACGCTCTTCGAAGACGACTTCGGCACCGACCCCGACCCGGCCTTCCCTGGCGCCCGGATCGAAGGCGGCGAACTGCGCACGGTCGGCGGTGAACTCGACCTGATCTCGACCACCCCGACCGCGCCGCTGCTGCGCAAGGGCTTCGAACTCGAGCAGCCGCTCGCCGAAGTCGCTTCGGCGCGCGCCTACGCCGACGGCCTCGGGCTTTATGAAATGCGGCTCTCCGGCTCCAAGGTCGGCGACCGCGTGCTGACCCCGCCCTCGACCTCCTACGCGAACCGCCTCCGCTACCAGACCTACGACGCCCTGCCGCAGCTGCGCGAAGGCGAAAACGTGCTCGGCCTGACGCTCGCCGAAGGCTACGGCCCGACCTTCTCCCAGAGCTGGAACCGCTGGCTCGGCCCGCGCCAGGCGAAGGTGCTGCTGCGGATCACCTACCGCGACGGCAGCACGCAGGACGTCGTCACCGACGAAAGCTGGCAGTGGGCGGAAGGCCCGGTGACCGGCGCCGGAATCTACGCGGGGGAGTCCTACGACGCGCTGCAGCGGCGCCCCGGCTGGGACGCGCCCGGCCCGCCGGAACCGGGGTGGGGGCCGGTGCGGAGCGTCCCCGCGCCGGGCGGCCGGATGGAAGCCGACACGACGCCGCCGATCGAGGTGGTCCGCTCGGTCGCGCCGGTGGCGGTCACCGAACCGTCCCCGGGCACCTACGTCTTCGACCTCGGCGAAAACATCGCCGGCTGGGCGCGCCTCGCGGTGCAGGGCTCGGCCGGTGAAGTGGTGCGGATGCACTACGCGGAGGACCTGCTGCCCGACGGCCACCTCGACCCCACCACCAACAGCAACGCCGCGTCGATCGACTCCTACGTGGTCGGTGGCGCCGGCGCCGAAGTCTTCGAACCCGAATTCACCTACCACGGCTTCCGCTACGTCGAAGTGACCGGGCTGCCGGCGCCGCCGGTCGCGGGGACGATCACCGGCGAGGTCGTCCACTCCTCGATGAGCGGCAACGCGACCTTCGAATCCTCCGACCCGCTGCTCGACCGGATCTTCGCCGACAACGAGCGGACGATGCTGAACAACTCGATGAGCTACCCGACCGACAACCCGGTCCGCGACGAGCGCACCGGGGCGCCGATGGACGTGCAGGCCTACGGCGACGCGGCGGTCGAGGACTTCGGTGCCGACCGTTATCTGCAGGCCTACCTGACCGAAATCGGCGGCGGCTGGGGTGGCGCCCCGGACATGGACGCGGCGAACGTGCCGCTGGCCTGGGACGAGTACCAGCAGTACGGCGACCGGGCGACGCTCGAAGAGTTCTACCCCGGCATGGTGCGGAGCCTCGAACACTACGAAGAAGAAGCGGTGGCGGCGCCGGGCCTGATCTGGCCCGAACCGAGCGAACACCTGAACAACGGCTTCGGCGACTGGTGCCCGCCGGCGCCCGAGCCGGGGGCGCGCGAAGGGGTCGGCGGACCCGACGTCGGCGGCTACGAAGCGTGCTTCAGCGAAGTCGCCCTGGTCAACACGGCGCTCGCCTACCGCGACGCGAAGTTCACCGCGGCGGCGGCCCGGGCGCTCGGCGAAGACACCGACGCGACGCGCTTCGAAGGCTTGGCGACGCGGATCGAGGCCGCCTTCGAGCAGCGCTTCGCCACCCCCACCGGCTACTCCAGTGGCAGGCAGGTGACGAGCATCCTGCCGCTCGCCTTCGGCATGGTCCCCGCCAGCCGCCGCGACGCGGTCGCCGAAGGGCTGGTCGACCGGATCACCGGTCCCGACGCCGGCCACCTCGACACCGGCATCTTCGGCACCCGCTTCCTGGTCGAGGCACTCGACGAAGCCGGGCGTCCCGACCTCGCCCTGCGGGTCCTCGACCAGACCACCTATCCGGGCTTCGGCTACGAGATCGGCTTCGGCTCCCAGATCGGTCTGCCGCCGGGGAGCGGCGCGACGACCGACTGGGAGGAGTGGACCTACGAATCGGGGATGGAGTCCCACGACCACGCGATGTGGGGCGGCATCAACTCCTCCTTCATCACCCGCTTCGCCGGGATCGAACCGCTCGGCGCGGGCTACTCGACGATCTCCATCGCGCCCGACCCGCCGGCGGGACTGGAACACGTCGCGGCCACGGTGCAGACGGTGCGCGGCGAGGTCGCCTCGTCCTGGCACCAGTCGGCCACCGGCTTCGAGCTCGACGTCACCGTGCCGCCGAACTCGGCCGCGAAGGTCCGCGTGCCGGTGCGGGCCGGGGACGAAGTGCGCGAGTCCGGGGTTCCGGCGGCGCAGGCGCCGGGCGTCACCTTCCTCGAAAGCACGGGCGGAGCATCGATCTACGCGGTCGGCTCCGGCACCTACGACTTCGTCGCCGCGCCGCCGAAGCCGGAAGAACCGGAAGAACCGGAAGAACCGGAAGAACCGGAAGAACCGACCCACCCCGAAGAAGAAGGCGGACACTCGGAACCGGAAGAGCCGGGCGACGGCGGCGGGGGTCAGGGGCAGTCGCCGGCCCCCGGCGCGTCCTCGTCGACCCCGGACGGCCCCGGAACCAAGACGCCGAACGAAGGCGGCACGAAGGACGCCCCGCCGCGGCTGGCGGCGTCGGCGGTCGCGCGCGGCGGCAAGGTGCGGGTCGAGATCGACTGCGCCGCCCACTGCCCGGCGGCCGGGACCAAGCTCACCGTCAAGGTCCTCGACGCGCGGACGTCGAAGGTCCTCGCCCGCGTCCGCGGCCGCGTCGTCGACGGCCGCCTCGCCTTCAGCTTCCGCGACCGCAAGCGCCTCCCGGCCCGCCTGCGGCTGCTCGTCACCGGCGCGCCCGGCGGCAAGATCACGATCACGACCCGGGTCCGCTCTTCCTAGGAGTACGCTGCGCCCGGTGGCGTTGCGTGTGGGCATAGATCTGGTCGCGGTGACGACCGTCGCGGAGAGCCTGCGCGGCCCGCACCGCGACCATTACCTGGAGCGGATCTACACCGCCCGCGAGGTCGAGGACTGCGCCGGGCCGTCGGGGCGGGTGGAGCCGGAGCGCCTCGCCGCCCGCTTCGCCGCCAAGGAGGCGGCGATCAAGGCGCTGCCCGGGGCGGGCGAGGAAGTGCGGCTGACCCAGATCGAGGTGGTCCGGGACGGGTCCGGGAACGTCTCGCTGGAGCTGTCCGGGCGGGCCGCGGAGCTGCTCGCGGAGGCGGGAGGCGGCGAGCTCGCGGTCAGCCTCACCCACGAGGGCGGCTTCGCCGCGGCGACGGTCGTCATCGCGTGATGACCCGGATGGCGGAGAAGTTCCCCGTCCGCGCTCAAGTTTCAGCCCCCCGAAAGCCGAAGAAGTAGCGATGAAAGACCGGATCCGACAGGTGATCAAGGAGCACGGGCATCTCTCGGTGGACCCGGGGACGCTCGCCGACGACGCCGACCTCTACCAGGCGGGGATGACCTCGCACGCCAGCGTCAACGTGATGATCGCCCTGGAGGACACCTTCGACGTGGAATTCCTCGACTCGATGCTGAAGCGGAGCGTCTTCGAGAGCGTCGACTCGATCGCCCAGGCACTGACCGAAGTGGGGGTGGAGGGATGAGCATCACCGCCGACGTGGACACCGGGCTGGTCGAGGCCGCCCGCCGGATCGCCGCCGACGTCGCGGCGCCGAACGCGACCTCGGTCGACAAGGAGGCGCGCTTCCCGGCCGAGACGGTCGCCGCGCTGCGCGGGGAGGGTCTGCTGTCGGCGCTGGTCCCGGTCGAGCTGGGCGGCGCGGGCGCGTCGCTGGAGACGATGGCCCAGGTCTGCTTCGAGCTCGGCCGCCGCTGCGGCGCCTCCGGGATGGTCTTCGCGATGCACCAGATCCAGGTCGCCTGCATGGTCGACCACCGCGGCGACGGCGCCCCCTGGTTCGACGACTACCTGCGCGAGGTGGTGGCCGAGCAGCGGCTGATCGCCTCGATCACCTCCGAGGTCGGCACCGGCGGCGACATGGGCAAGTCGGTGGCTGCGGTGTCGGAGGCGGGAACCGACGGGTTCCAGAGCTTCGAGAAGCAGGCGCCGACCGTCTCCTACGGTCCCCACGCCGACGCCTTCCTGACCACCGTCCGCCGCGCGCCCGACGCCGAGCCCGGCGACCAGGTCGCGGTGCTGACCCGGCGCGACCAGATGGAGATGGAGCCGCAGGGGACCTGGGACCCGCTCGGCATGCGCGGCACCTGCTCGCCCGGCTTCATCGCCACCGCCCGCTTCACCCCGGAGCAGGTGCTGCCGGTGCCGTTCTCGACGATCTCGGCGGAGACGATGACGCCGGTGTCCCACGTGCTGTGGTCCCACGTCTGGCTCGGCATCGCCACCGACGCCTTCGACCGCGCCCGCGCCTTCGTCAAGGCCGCGGCGAAACGCAAACCGGGCGAGCCGCTGCCCGCCGCGATCCGCCTCTCGGAGCTGATGAGCGAACTCTCGCTGCTGCGGGCGGAGGTCGGCCTGGCGCTGCGGGAGTACTGCGACCTGCACGCCGGCGACCGCGCGCGGCTCTCGGAGATGGCGACGATCCTGCGTTTCAACAACCTGAAGATCGCCGCCTCCGAACAGGCGCCGAAGGTGTGCCAGGAGGCGCTCGGGGTCTGCGGGATCGTCGGCTACAAGAACGACACGCCCTTCAGCGTCGGGCGCCACCTGCGCGACGCGATGTCGGCGCGGCTGATGGTCGCCAACGAGCGCATCCACGCGACCGACGCGAGCCTGTTGCTGATCGCCAAGGAAGTCTGAGGCCGGCGCGATGGCCGACTTTCGTCCCGGCACGCCGGACCAGGAAGAGTTCCTCCGTGAGCTGGTCGGCGCGGGGTACCTGATCGAGTCGGGCGTGCCCGGGGTGTACGGGCGCGGCGACGCGTTCGAGCGGGTGCGGCTCGGCTTCGACGCCAAGGTGACCGAGGCGAGCGAGACCGAATCGCCCGAGCACATGGTCTTCCCGCCGCTCTTGCCGCGACGCCAGATGGAGGACGTCGGTTACCTCAAGTCCTTCCCGCACCTGGCCTGCACGGTGTTCTCCTTCGAGGGGGACGAGGAGCAGGCGGCCGAGCAGGAGGCGCGGGCGGAGCGTCATGAGGATTGGTCGGGGTACCAGGCGATGACCGACCTGGTGCTGAAGCCCGCCGCCTGTTATCCGGTCTACCCGGCGGTCGCGGCGCGCGGGGCGCTGGCGCCGGGCGGGGTGATGGTCGACGCGGGCGGGACCTACGTCTTCCGTCACGAGCCCAGCGGTGACCCGGCGCGCCTCCAGGCCTTCCACCAGCGCGAGATCGTCCGCATCGGCGAGCCGGAGACGGTGGTCGCATGGCGCGACCGCTGGCGCGATCGCTCGCTGGAGCTGCTGCGCTCGGTCGGCCTCGACGCGACCACCGACGTCGCCAGCGACCCGTTCTTCGGCCGCGCCGGGCGGATGCTGGCGCGCAGCCAGCGCTCGCAGGAGCTGAAGTTCGAGGTCGTGGTGCCGATCGCCGGGCCGGAGCCGACCGCGGTCGCCTCCTTCAACTACCACCAGGACCACTTCAGCTCCGTCTACGGGCTCGAGATGGACGGCGGCGGCGACCCGACCGCGCACACCGCGTGCCTGGGCTTCGGCCTCGAGCGGATCACGCTGGCACTGGTGAAGCAGCACGGGCTCGATCAGGACCGCTGGCCGGCCGCGGTGCGGGAGGAGCTGGGGATCTGATGGCGACCACGCCCGCCGGCACCGTCAGCCTGCTCGGGCTCGACCCGGCGAGCTACGAGCGCCACTTCCTCCACGGCCCCGACCGCGATTATGCCGAAACCAACTGCTACACCGACATCCTGATCGAGTTCGTCCACGCGATCGGGTCGGAGCCGCTGGCGATGATGGGCTGCGTGCTGCCGGTCGACTTCGAGGGCGACCAGTGGACCTTCTTCAAGCCGCGCCCGGAGGACGTCGAAGCGCTCTACGGGATCGACATCCACGAGATGCAGCCCTACCGGCCGCTGCCGGAGCAGATCGCCGAGCAGATCGAGGCGGGGCGCACCGTGATCGTCGAGCTCGACTCCTTCCACCTGCCCGACACGGCCGCGACCAGCTACGGGACCGCGCACGTGAAGAGCTCGGTGATCGCGGAGGCGATCGACCGCGAGGGGGAGGCGCTGCGTTATTTCCACGGCGACGGCTACTTCGAGCTGAGCGGGGAGGACTACCGCGGGGTGTTCCGGCTCGGGCGCGAGTACTCCGGCGACGTGCTGCCTCCTTACACGGAGCTGCTGCGGCTGGACGCGGGGCGCCGCCTGGAGGGCGAGGAGCTGCGTGCGGCGGCGCGGGAGATGCTGCGCGCCCAAGCGGCGCGGCGCCCGTCCGACAACCCCTTCGAGCGCTTCGGCGCCGGGCTCGCCGCCGAGCTGCCGAACCTGCTGGCGGGGGACGCGCAGCGCTACCACGACTACGCCTTCGCGACGGTGCGGATGGTCGGCTCGGCCTTCGAGGTCGGCGCGTCCCACGTCGAGTGGGTGCTCGGCGACGCGGGCGCCGCCGCGGCGGAGCGGATGCGCGAGATCGTCGCCGGCTCCAAGACCCTCTCCTTCAAGCTCGCCCGCCGCCGCGAGTTCGATCCGGCCCCCGCGGTGGAGGCGCTGGCGGGTGCCTGGGCGGCCGGCTTCGCGGAGCTGGACCGTGCCCTCGCCTGAGCCGCTGCCCGTAGCGCCGGGCGCGATCCAAGTCGACGGGCACGAGCGGCTGGACCTCGATGCGGGCTGGCGGGTCGCGTCGTGCGCGCCGGACGCCTGCGCGACGCCGGCGGAGACCGAGGGGCTCGGCTGGATCCCGGCGAGCGTGCCGGGGACCGCGGCGGGCGCCCTGCGCGACGCGGGCCTCTGGGACTACGGGAGCGAGCGCGACTTCGACGCCGAGGACTGGTGGTTCCGCACCGAGTTCGACGCGGCCCCGGCGGCCGACGACGAGATCGCCCTGCTGCGCCTCGACGCCGTCGCCACCGTGCATGAGGTGTGGCTGAACGGGGAGCGGATCGGCCGCGGCGAGTCGATGTTCGCGGCCGCGGCGCTCGACGTCGGCGCGGCGTTGCGGGCGGGGCGGAACGAGTTGGCGATCCGCTGCCTGGCGCTCGGGCCGCGGCTCGGCGCGAAGCGCAAACCGCGCGCCCGCTGGCGCACCAAGCTGGTCGACAACCGCCTGCGCTTCCACCGCACCATGCTGCTCGGGCGCTGCCCCGGGTTCGCGCCGGGGCCGGCGGCGGTCGGGCCGTGGCGGCCGGTCTGGATCGAGCGCCGGCGGACGCTCGAGGTTGCCGGGCTGGCGCTGCGGACTCGCTGTGACGGGGACGACGGTGTGCTCTCCGTCGCGGCGACGGTGCGGGGGATGGGCGGCTTCGACGTCACCGCCGCCGACATCGTGGTCAGCGGCGCGGGCGAAGCCGAGGGCGCGCTGGCGGTGAAGCCGGGCGCCGACGGCGCGGTCGAGCTGCGCGGCGAGGTCCGCGTCCCGGGCGCTCCGCGCTGGTGGCCTCACACCCACGGCGAGCCCGCCCTCCACACGGTGCGGCTGCGCGTCGCCGGCGAGGCGGGGGAGGTAGGGATCGACGCCGGCCGGGTCGGGTTCCGGGACCTCGCGGCCGGCGCGGACGAGGGGCACGACGTCCTCCGCGACGGGATCGACCTGCACCTGAACGGCCTGCGCGTATTCGCCCGCGGCGCGGTCTGGACCCCCGACGACTTCGTCGGCATGGCGCCCGACCGCGAGCGCCTGCGGGCGGCGCTCGAGCGCGTCCGTGACGCCGGCATGAACATGGTCCGCGTCCCCGGCACCGCGGCCTACGAGTCGCGCGACTTCCACGACCTCTGCGATGAGCTGGGGATCCTCGTCTGGCAGGACTTCATGTTCGCCAACCTCGACTACCCGCTCGCCGACGAGGACTTCCGGGCGGCGGTCGAGGCGGAGGCGGGGGAAGCGCTGGCGGCGCTCGCCGGGCGGCCGAGCCTGGCCGTCGTCTGCGGCAACAGCGAGGTCGAGCAGCAGGTGGCGATGCTGGGGCTCGACCCGGCGATGGGCCGCGGCGAGCTCTTCGGCGAGCTGCTGCCGGACGCGCTCACGCGCTCCGGCGCCGACGCGATCTACGTCCCTTCGGCGCCGAGCGGCGGCGCTCGCCCGTTCCGTCCCGACCACGGTGTCGCCAACTACTACGGGGTCGGCGGGTACCGGCGGCCGCTGGCCGACGCGCGCCTCGCCGGGGTGCGGTTCGCGGCCGAGTGCCTCGCCTTCGCCAACGTGCCGGACGAGGCCGGGGTGGAGGCGGTGTTGCCGGACGCGCCCGGCGACGTCGTCGTCCACCACCCGCGCTGGAAGGCGGGCGTGCCGCGCGACGCGGGCACCGGCTGGGACTTCGACGACGTCCGCGACCACTACCTGCGCGAGCTCTTCGGCATCGACCCGGCCGAGCTGCGGCGTTATGACCACGGGCGCTACCTGGAGCTCTCGCGCGCGGTCTCGGCGGAGGCGATGAGCGCCGTCTTCGGCGAGTGGCGCCGCGCCGCCTCGCCCTGCGGCGGCGGCCTGGTGCTGTGGCTGCGCGACCTGATGCCGGGCGCGGGGTGGGGGCTGGTCGACCACTCGGGCGCGCCGAAGGAGGCGCTCCGGGCGCTGCGCGGGGCGCTCGCCCCGACCGCGGTCTGGCTCACCGACGAGGGCCTCGCCGGGGTCGGCGTCCACGTCGCCAACGACGGCCCCGAGCCGCTCGCCGCGACGCTGCGCGTCGGTCTCTACGCCGACGGCGAACGGCAGGTCGGCGAGGCGCGCGAGGAGCTGCGGCTCGATCCGCACTCGAACGTCAGCCAGGACCTCGAGACGATGCTCGGCGGCTTCGTCGACGCCTCCTGGGCCTACCGCTTCGGTCCGCCGGCCCAGGACCTGATCGTCGCCTCGCTGGAGCGCGGGGACGACGGGGCGTCCGCGCCGATCTCCCAGGCCGCCTTCTTCCCCGCCGGGCGGCCGGCGGCGGCCGAGCTCGCGGCGCGGCTCGGGCTGGAGCTGGAGGCCGCGCCCGCCGGCGACGCGATCGAGGTGCGGCTGCGGTCCCGGCGCTTCCTTTACGCGGCGCGGGTCGAGGCCCGCGGGTACCTCGCGGCCGAGCCGTGGTTCTGCGTCGAGCCCGGGGTCGAGCGCAGGCTGGTGCTGGAGCGCGGCGGCGACGAGGAGCCCGCGAGCACGGTCGCCGTCTCCGCGCTCAACCTCCGCGGTCGCCTGAGCGCTCAGATCGCCTAACGTCCCGTCATGGCCGCCTCGCGCCCACTCCACCTCACCGCCGGCGACGCGGCCGTCTTCGCCGTCCACGACGCCCCGCCGGAGGGGTCCGAGCGGCGCGCGCCGGTGCTGATCTGCCCGCCCTGGGGCTGGGACGACGTCGCCTCCTACCGCGCCCGCCGCGGCTGGGCCAAGCGGCTCGCCGCCGCCGGGCACCACACCCTGCGGCTCGACCTGCCGACGACCGGCAACAGCGACGGGCGGCCCGCCGACGAGGGCGTCGTCGACGCCTGGGTGATGGCGCTCGTAGCCGCCGCGGGCTGGCTCGCCGCGGCCGCCGGGACCGTCTCGGTCGCCGCGGTCGGGCTGGGCCTGGGCGGGCTGCTCGGGTTGCAGGCGGCGGAGGAGGGCGCGCCGATCGCCGCGATGGCGCTCTGGGGCGTGCCCGGCAGCGGCCGCCGCTTCGTCCGCGAGACCCGCGCCTTCGCCGCCCTGCAGTCGTGGACCGCCGACCCCGACTTCGACCCCGGCGTCGCCGAGGGCTGGCTCGAAGCCGCGGGCTTCGGGCTCTCCCCGGGGACGATCGAGGCGCTCGGCAAGCTCGCGCCCGGGGAGCGGGTCGGTGCCCTGCGCTCGGTGCTCGCCTTCGAACGTGACGGCATGGCGGTCGAACCGAAGCTGCTCGAGCGGCTCGGCACGGCCGGGGTCGAGGTCACCGCGGCGCCCGGCGCCGGCTGGGGCGAGTTCGTCTCCCACCCGGAGCGCTCGGCGCTGCCCGACGCGGTCGCGACCCGCTTCGAGTCCTGGCTCGACGGCCTCGGCCTCTCGGCCGCGACCGCGCCTCCCGCGAGCGCGTCCGTCGAGCCGGCGGCGGACCCTGCGCCCGCGGCATCCGCCGTCGCGATCGGCGCCCCGGCTGAGCTTGCGGTCACCGCGGAGCCGGTCTCCCTGAACGCCTGGGACGCGCGCGAGACCGCGGTGACGCTGTCGGCGCCCTGGGGGGAGACGGTCGGCGTCCTGGCCGAGCCCGAGGGTGGCGGCGTCGGCGACCTCTGCGCCGTCTTCCTCAACGCGGGAGCCGTGCGCAGCGTCGGGCCGAGCCGGCTCTGGACCGAGACGGCGCGCGACTGGGCGGCGGCCGGGGTGCCCTCGCTGCGCCTCGATCTGGAGGGGATCGGCGAGGCCGACGGCGAGCGGTCCGGCGAGCTGCGGGTGGCCGACTTCTACGCGCTCCGCTACATCGACCAGGTCCGCGGCGTGCTCGACGAGTGCGAGCGGCGCGGCTGGGGCCGCCGGTTCCTCCTCGTCGGCCTCTGCGCGGGCGGCTACTGGGCCTTCCAGAGCGCGGTCACCGACGAGCGGGTCGTCGCCGCCTTCGCGATCAACGCCGGCGCGCTGCGCTGGCATCCAGACCTGCTGCCGCTCAGGGCCGCCCGCCTCGCCGGCGGCCGCGCCCGCGAGGGCAGCTACTGGCGCAAGCTCCTGCACGGCGAAGTCGAGCGCGGCAAAGTGGCGGCGATGATGCGCTCGATGGTTCGCCGCGCCGGCCTCGGCGCCGGCGCCGCCTTCTCGCGCCCCTTCGGCCGCTCCCACGCCCAACGCCTGACCGCCGGCATCGAAGCCGACCTCGACCGCCTGGGCGCCGACGACAAGCGCGCCCTCCTCGCCTTCTCCGCCAAGGAGCCCCTTGGCGAAGAGGTCGAGGCCGACGGCCTCGACCGCCGCGACCCACCCCGCCAGGGCATCGACTTCGCCACCCTCCCCGGCTCCGACCACACCCTCCGTCCCCCAGTAGCCCAACGCGCCTTCCACGCCCTGGTGGACGCCGAGCTCACCCGCCTCCGCACCACCGCCCAAACCCCCTCCTAAGACACCGACCGCGGGGCGCGGGGACACATTGATCCACGGTGGGGCGGGCGAGGGTGGCCGTCCGAGATTGGCCCGGGCGTCTCGGACACGGCCCTGGCTGGCTGTGGCCGTGTCCGAGACGCCCGGGACCTGTGAGGCTTCGCGGGGAGTACGGCGGGGGTCGGGAAGTCCCAGGACTTCCGTGGGCGTCACGTGCGGGAGAGGTCACGAAGAGCCCCGGAGGGCCCGATTCGTTGACGAAGACGCCGGGAACGTCACACTCTCGCGCGCCTTTGGTCTCTTCTCGGGCCCGAGAAAGAGGCCCGAGAACGCGCTGCATGGATTACCCGTGCCATAGCACGGTCAATGCATGCAGCGCGAAAGTGCGTGTTGGCCAACACGCGCGGAAGCGTGACTTCCCGGCGTCTCCCTCGCGGCTTGCGAGTCCCGTCACGGATCCGCCTCTCTCCCGTGACCCGCCCGGCACGATCCTTTGTCATTCCCCACATCCCCGGCCGTCTCGGCCACGGCCACAGCCTGCCAGGGCCGTGGACGAGACGGCCGGAACCACCTCGGACGGCCGCTGGCGCTTCGGGCGCCAGTTTCAGGCGGCCGGGCGGCAGAGGTAGTCGAGCCAGGGGTCGCGGCCGGAGAAGGGGAGGGTGACCTCGCGGCCCGACGTGTCGAGGACGGTGACTGGCTCCAGGCCGCATTCGCGGAGCTGGGTCAGTTGGTACTGGGGGTCGACGTAGTAGTCCTCGACGGTGAAGTTGTGGCCGCGGGCGACGATGGTCCAGCCTTGCTTGCGGGCGGCGGTGAGGTCGAGTCGGGCGTTGACCTTGTCGGCCTGGCGGCCGTGGCGGAAGTCGTCGAGGGCGGCGTAGGCGCGGTAAGGGAGGGAGGCGAGGCGGGCCGGGTCGCGTTCCTTCTTGCGGTCGAGGGGGAGGGCGCCGAGCTGGTGGGTGGAAAAGAGGAAGTGGCCGGTCGGCTTCAGCTTCGAGCGCACGGCGCGGAGGACCTTGAGGCGGTCCTCGTGGCCGACCGCGTCGATGCCGTTGAAGCTGAAGAGGACGAAGTCGAAGGTGCCCTCGATCGCGCCGAGGTCACGGGCGTCGCCGACCTCGATCGTCACGTTCGGGTCCCCGCCGAGGAGCTTCCGCGCCCGCTCCGCCATCGGCGGCGCGTAGTCGACGCCGACGTAGCGCTTCACGAGCGGCGCGAAGGTCCAGCCGGTGCGGCCCGAGCCGACGCCCAGGTCGAGCATCTCGAAGCCCGCCCATTCGCCGGCGAAGCGGCCGAGCACGGCGCGCTCGGCGGGCTTCAGCGCCAGGTCGTCATAGGTCGCGGCGACGCCTTCGAAGACGCGCTGGTTGGCGGCGGCGGCGTCGCTCATCCGGCGCTGCTCCCGTGCCACTTCGCCAGGCCGCGGGCGGAGAGCCAGCCGCGCAGGCGGTAGGGGACGTTGCGCAGCGTGTGGTAGGTCTGGCGCGGCCTCATCTGGCCGACCTGGTCCGACCAGGCCCCGAGCCGGTAGCGCCGCCGCGCCGTCGGCTCCGCGCCCGCCAGCCGATAACGGAGGAAGGTCTTGCGGTAGGGCATCAGCGGTCCCATCCCGTAGCCGGCCCAGTGGATGGCACTCACCGGGCGGCCGGAGTAGGGGACGCGGCGATCGTCGAGGATCAGCTGCCCGCCGCGCTCCACGCAGCGCGTCAGTGCCCCGGCGATGACCGGCACGTCGGCGATCTCGGTCGCGTCCGCCTGCTTCAACTCCGAGGCGTCGACGCAGTAGTTGATCAGCGTCTGCTCGAGGTTGTCGACGAATTCGGGACGCAGCGGGGCGGCCTCCTCCGCGCGCCGTTCGGTCTCCGCCGCGGTCAGGTCCCCGCGCCGGCCCGTGAAGGCGCCGCTGTTGAACCCCGCCGCGCCGTGCTCGGCGATCATCCGCTCGCGCAGCGGCCCCTCGCGGTAAACCTGCACCATGTCGGTGGCGAAGTGGACGAAGTCGGCGCCGGAGCGCGCCAGCATCGGGAAGTAGGGGGCGAGGGGGGCGACGACGACGATGTCGGTGTCGAGGTAGAGGAACTCGTCGTAGACGTCCCAGGCGCAGAACTTGCGCATGATGTGCTTCTTCACGGGCCCGCCGCCGGGGAAGTAGCGCTCCCCCAGGGCGTCCATCGCGGCGAGCATCGGGCCCTGGTAGAGGTCGTACCCGTAGCGGTCGAGCACCGCCGCCGTCCGCTCGACCCCGTCGTCGAACGGGATCAGGGTCACCGGCAGGCCCGGATCGTGCCGGTGGACGCTCTCGCAGAACGCGATGGTCCAGTCGAGCACGGCGTCGTTGCCGAGGCAGACGACGCCGTGCGACGGCGCGGGGCCGTCAGAGGCCATACGCCTCTTTCAACTCGGGGTCCTTGGCGGCCAGCATTTCGGCCAGCTCGACCATGACCTTGCACTGCTTCCAGGTCGCGTCGTCCTGCATCTTGCCGTCGATCATGTGGACGCCGGCGCCGTCCGGGATCGCCTCCAGCACCTTCTGCGCGAAGGCGACCTCCTCCGGCGGCGGGCTGAAGACCTTCTTGGCGATGCCGATCTGCACCGGGTGCAGGGACCAGGTGCCGACGCAGCCCATCAGGAAGGCGGCGCGGAACTGGGCCTCGGCGCCGGCGACGTCCTTGATGTCGCCGAAGGGGCCGTAGAAGGGCAGGATCCCGGCCGAGGTGCAGGCGTCGACCATGCGGGCGATCGAGTAGTGCCAGAGGTCCTGCTGGGCGCTGATCCGACCCTCCTCCGGCTTCTCCGGGTCCGGCGGGTCGTTCAGCACGAGGTAGCCGGGGTGGCCGCCGCCGACCCGGGTCGTCTTCATCCGGCGCGCCGCGGCGAGGTCGGCCGGGCCGAAGCTCATGCCCTGCATGCGGGGCGAGGCGAAGGCGATCTCCTCGACGTTGACGACGCCCTGCGGCGTCTCCAGCAGCGCGTGGACGAGGATCGGCTTGTCGAGCCCGGCCTTCGCCTCGAGCTGGGCGAGCAGGCGGTCGACGTAATGGATGTCCCAGGCGCCCTCGACCTTCGGCACCATGACCACGTCGAGCTTGTCGCCGATCTCACCGACCAGCTGCTCGAGGTCGTCGAGGATCCAGGGGCTCTCCAGCGAGTTCACCCGCGTCCACAGGGAGGTCGAGCCGAAGTCGGACTCCTTCGCCGCCTGGATCAGGCCCTGGCGCGCGGCGTCCTTGCGGTCGACCGGGATCGCGTCCTCGAGGTTCCCGAGCAGGATGTCGGTCTGCTTCGCGATGTCGGCCGCCTTGGCGACCATTTTCGGGTTCGAGAAGTCGAGGAAGTGGATCATCCGCGAGGGCGTGACGGGGATCTCGCGCAGCGGCTCCGGCGCGCCGATCGCCTGCGGATGAAAGAAGTCTCTGGGGTGTTTCAAGTGTCTCCTCCCGGCTTTCGCCAGATCGTGTAGATGCCAACGGTGAAGTATTCCCGCAGCGGGGGGACGCGCGCGATCTCGCGCATCGCGCGGAGGACCGGGCGCTCGCCGGGGTCGGTGGCGCGGAAGACCGGTTCGACGCCCGCCGCCGCCATGATCGCCTCGAAGCGGCGCAGCGTCATCTTGTTGAGGCCGCCCTGGACGGTCGCGAAGCTCTCGGCGGGGTCGTCGGGACGGAAGCGGACGCGCTCGGCCATGATCGTCTTCTCGGGGAAGAGCAGGTGCGCCCACGGCAGCCTCGTCATGTAGTCGATGTGGCCGCCCTTGGGGCTCTTCCAGAGCGGCGAGAAGCCGATCGCCAGTTCGCCGCCCGGCGCCACCAGGCCGACGATGAGGTCGATGAAGCGCTCCGGTTCCGGGTAGTGCTCCATCGAGTCCTTGGAGATGACGAGGTCGAACTTGCGGTCCGCCAGCTCGGCGAGGTCGCCCTTCGTCTCCACGTAGTCGACCTTGTCGGCGACCTCGGGCGCGCTCTCGGCGATGAAGCCGCGCGCGTAGTCGACCTCGAGGTCGACGCCCGTGACCGACGCGGCCCCCTCGCGGGCGGCGCGGATGCAGAGGCTGCCGCCGCTGCAGCCGACGTCGAGGACGGACTTGCCGGCGAAGTCGAGGCGACCGCCCATCCGTCCCAGCCACTGCGAGTCGGAGGCTTCGTCGACCTCCGAGCCGCGGCCGCCGCCGACCGGCGGGGGAGGGGGCGGGTCCTTGACCGTCACCAGATGGAAGAGCCGACGGGCGGGATCCATGCGGCCCATGAGTCTATTGACGCGAGCACCGATATCCTGGGGTCCCCAGAACGACCCCGACAGGCAGGAGCCATGGCCGTAGACACCGCCGCGTACCGCGAAATGACCGACGAGCAGGAAGCGATCGTCGAAATGGTTCGGCAGTTCGCCGACGAGCAGATCATCCCCAACGCCGAGCACTACGACCATGAGGACTCGTTCCCGGAGCCGATCGTCGAGCAGATGAAGGAGCTCGGGCTGTTCGGGGTGACGATCCCGGAAGAGTACGGCGGCATGGGGCTCGATCTGGCGACCTACGCGCTGATCGTCGAGGAGCTCTCGCGCGGCTGGATCTCGATCTCGGGCGTCGTCAACACGCACTTCATCGGCTCCTACCTCCTGATGAAGTTCGGGACGGAGGAGCAGAAGCAGTACTTCCTGCCGAAGATGGCGACCGGTGAGATCCGCGCCGCCTTCTCGCTCTCGGAGCCGGAGACGGGGTCCGACGTCCAGGGCATCAAGGCGACCGCCAAGGAGGACGCCGACGGCAACTGGGAGCTGAACGGCCAGAAGATGTGGGTCACCAACGGCCTCGGCTCGAGCGTCGTCTTCGTCCTGATGAAGACCGACCCGAAGGCCGACCCGCCCTACAAGGGGATGACCTGCTTCATCACCGAGAAG
>Ga0153956_1001599_pt1 | contig 19224 bp, 17 predicted proteins | sample TSFL040MetaG_FD_104704 | JGI IMG/M metagenome (GOLD analysis project Ga0153956, IMG submission 104704) | Attine ant fungus gardens microbial communities from Florida, USA - TSFL040 MetaG | ecosystem: Host-associated > Fungi > Mycelium > Unclassified | place: USA: Florida, Wekiwa Springs...
CCGTCAGGATAGGGGTGCAAGGCGTGGTAGATCGACGCCCAAAATTCTATGAAGATTATCAATACGATAAAGTCGTCCGATTGCCCGGAATCTGATGGAGGGATGCATTATGAAGCGCACTGTCGCAACAGCCCCCTGCATAGGAAACAGCGTAAAAGCAGCAATCACGGCGAAGATAGTTCGAATCATCGGCAGACTATGGATTTGCTGAAAGTTCAAAGAGAATCGCACATGCATTGTTATTTGCAACGGATGTCTTCTCTATTACGAACCAAAACTCCATGATGGATCGGCCACCCTCCACAATTCAGGTGCCGGATGAAAAAGCAGACACGGCGTGAGCGTAAGGCGGCGGAAATCCAGCTCTATGAGAAGCAGGTCGCCAAGCCGGCGCAAAAAGGGCAGGATCCCAACGACCGGCGATACGATCGAAATGTCGAGCGGAAATTGCGGCAGATTTCCCCGTTGGAACTCGATGCGCTCTTGGCGGAGGATGACGAGCGTTAGCCCGCTCAGCGCGGCGGCGAAAAAGCCGGTGCGCGAACGGCGCGTTGCCGGCCGATCTGCAGCATTGCGATGCTGGCGAGAACCAGGACGATGGCGGTTGTCTCCAACAGGCCGACTTTCTCGCCGGTAGCCCAGCCGATCAGCAATGCGACGTTGGGCGTGATGTAAGTCGCGCCCAAGGCTGCAACGGCGCCCAACTCTTGCAGCAGATAATAGTAGATCAGGAAAGCCATTCCGGTTCCGAGGACGCCAAGGCCGATGGCGACCCCGGCAGCCGTGTGCCAGTCTTGAAAAATGTGCGTCATTCCCGTCCGATCGGTGAAGGCCAGAAGCACCAGCAGGGCGAGACCCGTCTGCCATGTCGCCAGAGCGAGCGGGGGAAGACTATAGGGCGACAGGAAACGGCGGACATAGACATAGGAGACGCCGAGAATGGTTGTCGCCGCCAGCATCCACCATACCCCGGCCATATCGATGGTGCTGTCAGCGCCTTCCCACGGCCGGGCAATGAGGATGATGCCGGCGAAGCCCAGGAGCACGCCGCCCAGCATCATCGCATTGAGCTTTTCCGTGCGCAGGAACAGGAGGGTGGCAATCGTGGTGAAAAGCGAAATCGACCCACCGAGAACGCCGGCAATACCGGAGGCGAGCCGCGCCGTGCCTTCCGCGATCGCCAGATAATAGAAGGCCGTCGCCAGAACCGCCATAACGAGAAAATGCGGCAGGTGGCGCAATTGATCCCGATGGATCACGCCTTGCCTGAGGGCGACGGCAACCAGAGGCAGGAAGCCGAAAAACACGCGCAGAAGGGCTATCTGCGCCGGCGAAATCAGCTCCGCCGCCCACTTCATGTAGATGAAGTTCGATCCCCAGAAGAGGCCGAGAAGGATGAACGCCAGGTAAGTCAATCGCATCGGCTTGCTCTGCTTCGGGGAGGATGGCGCGTCTTGCCATATCGTCCGATATAATGCCTTGTGCCGTGAGGATTGACGGGATTTTAGCGACAAAGATCAACCCTTGTGCGACCCTTGTTGCGGAAGATGGCTCGCCCGTTCAGCGCGGCGGCGAGAAGCGGGCGTCGCCGCTTGCGGCAAGGTCGAAGACCGTGTGCTTCTCCAGCGCCCTGGTCACGTCGTTGGCGTCGCCTTCGAGGTCGTCGGGCGGGATCAGGTGGCCGATCTGGAAGTCGAAGCGGTTGCCCTTCTTGTTCAGGAGTTCGTGGAAAACGGTCATGTCGCGCAGTTCGGTCGACCATTTGGCGAACCAGTAGAACAGGCCGGAATTGCGCGCCGACATGTGCACCGGCAGGATCGGCAGGTCGTATTTCCGCGCCAGGTTGACGGCGGAGCTTTTCCAGGGGCGTTCGTTCAACTGCCCGTTCGCCCAATAGGCGATGCGGCCGGAGGGAAAGAGCACCGTCGCCTTGCCGTCGCGTACCGCCGCATTGGTGAGCTTCAGCGTTTCGCGGGTCTTGAGCTTGCTCTTGTATTCGTCGCGCCACTCGACCGGAATGATCATTTCGACGAAGCGCGGATTGACCCGCACCGCATCGCGGTTGGCAAAGAACATCATGTCGGGCCGGCAACCCTTCAGGAGATCGAAGACGGCGACGCCGTCGGCGATCCCGGTCGGATGGTTGCACACCAGCACGAAGCCGCCGGCGGCGGGAATGCGTTCGCGGTCCGCGACCCTGACGTCGAGCCCGAGCAGATTGCTCATATATTCGAAGCACTGGAAGCCCGGAACATTGGCGATGTCGTCGGCGAAATCGATCGCGGCGCGATAGCGCAGCAGCGTGTAGAGAAAGGGCCGGAGCAGAGGCCAGAGCGGATTTTTCACGATCCTCCGGCCGCGTTCGGCAATCAGCGTATCGACGATATGGCCGGGCTGCCCTTGAGAAACCAGGGCGATCGTTTCTGCCAGATATCCAAGGGCGGTGGAATCGCGGCGAGCCATAAAGGGTCCTGAATGATTTGGTCTTTGTCTATTGCGGCTTAATATGATCGGAACATGACGGCTTTAGCGATTCCATAACCTTCTTCCCTTCAAACTGGTAAAGAGAATCGCAAAATCAAGAGGCTCCAGGGAGGCGTCATGGGCGAGTTGCTGATCATCGGCGAGCCGGCCCTGATGGCCGAGCGCCAGCGTTGGCTGGATGCGCTCAGCGACGAACGCCGGCTTTCGAAACACACGCTCGACGCCTATGAACGCGACACCCGGCAGTTCCTGACCTTCCTGACCGGCCACCTCGCCGGCCCCGTTTCCCTGAAGGATATCCACAGCCTCAAGCCGGCCGATTTCCGTGCCTTCCTCGCCGCGCGGCGCAGGCAAGGCACCGGCGCCCGCTCGCTCGGCCGCAATCTCGCCGGCCTGCGCTCCTTCCTGCGCTATCTGGAGCGCAAGGGCCTCGTCAATGCCGCCGGCGCCGGCGCGGTGCGTTCGCCGAAGCAGCCGAAATCGCTGCCGAAGCCGCTGTCCGACGGCCAGGCGCTCACCGTCGTCAGCCGCGAGGCGCAGATGCACGACGAGCCGTGGATTGCCGCCCGCGACGCCGCCGTGCTGTCGCTGCTCTATGGCTGCGGACTGCGCATCTCCGAGGCGCTCGGCCTCAGCGCCGATGCCATCCGCCCCGGCATGACCTCGATCCGCATCACCGGCAAGGGCGGAAAGACGCGCGTCGTGCCGCTGCTTGCCCCCGTCGTCGAGGCGATCGAGCGCTACCGCGCGCTCTGCCCCTATCATCTGGAGGGGGACAGCCCCCTCTTTCGCGGCGCGCGCGGCGGCCAGCTACAGGCGGGCATCATCCAGCGCGCCATGCAGACGCTGCGCGGCGCCTTCGGCCTGCCGGATACGGCAACGCCGCACGCGCTCCGCCACTCCTTCGCCACGCATCTGCTGGCCGGCGGCGGCGATCTGCGCACCATCCAGGAATTGCTCGGCCACTCCAGCCTGTCGACCACGCAGGTCTATACCGGCGTCGATGCCTCGCGCCTGCTGGAGGTCTACGACCGCGCCCATCCCCGCGCCTGATGCATGTCGCGCAAAAGTGCGTGAGCGGTTTTGCGATAACGACATGCATAAAAACAAAGGCTTAAAGCGCGGCAAGCGAATCTGAAAGATCGCGACGCGCTTTAACCGCAGGGTTGCCGCAATGGATCGTTAACCCTTTGCCTTAGGGAAATCTGCGCAACAAGCGCGTAAACCGGATCGATGCTGATCTGGCTTCGGAGGGCCTGAGATGATGTCTGTACCCGGCGCCAAACGGGCGGGTCTTGCGGCGGGCGCGCTCGGAGGCGCACTCCTTTGGGCGACGGCGGCCCTGCCGGCCGCGCTTGCGATCGCCCTTGTCCTGACGCTTTTGTCGCTCGGAACCGCCCGCGCCGCCGACGACGCCTGCTCCGGCGTCAATCTGCTGACCGAGCTGAAACGCTCTGATCCGGCGAAATACGCGGCCGTGATGGCGGAGGCCGCGGCCGTGCCGAACGGCGGCAGCATCTTCTGGAAGATCGAAAAGCCGGGGCTGAAACCCTCCTGGCTGCTCGGCACCATGCATGTGACCGACCCGCGCGTGCTCACCATGCCGAAGGGCGCGGCGGAAGCACACGCGGCGGCCGACACGATCATCGTCGAATCCGACGAAATCCTCGATGAGAAGAAGGCGACGATGTCGCTGCTTGCCAAGCCCGACCTCACCATGTTTTCCGACGGCTCGACCATCAGCAAATTTCTCTCCGACAAGGACAATGCCCGGCTGGAGGCCGGCCTGAAGCAGCGCGGCATTCCGCTTGCCGCCGTCTCGCGCATGCGGCCGTGGATGATCGCAAGCGTGGTGGCGCTTCCCCCTTGCGAGCTTGCCCGCAAGAGCAGAGGGGCGCAGTTCCTCGACCAGAAGCTCGCGGTCGAGGCGGCCAAGGCCGGCAAGCCGGTGAAGGGCCTCGAAACGCTGGCCGACCAGTTGCAGGCCATGGCCGACCTGCCGGTCGAATTCCATCTGAAATCGCTGATCCAGACGCTGGAACTCGGCGACAGGATGAAGGACGTCGTCGAAACGATGACCGACCTCTACCTCTCCGGCCAGATCGGCGCGACCATGCCGATGCTGAAGACGGTCTCGCCCGATGACGAAAAGGACGACGACGGCGACTACGCCGCCTTCGAACAGCGCATCATCCTCGACCGCAACAAGGTGATGGCCGAGCACGCAGCCCCGATCCTGGCCGAAGGCAACGTCTTCATGGCCGTCGGCGCGCTGCACCTGCCGGGCGAACAGGGGCTCGTCGAGCTTCTGCGCAAGCAGGGATTTACGGTGACGGCGGTCGACTGAGCCGTCCCGTTATCCGATGGTCATCCGGCGCAGCACGTCGGTCCGCCAGTAGAAATGCTGCGCGAGAGCGCCGGCCGCATGGCCCGCGATCAGGACCCACAGGACGATCTTCAGCACATCCGCGTGAAGAGACCCCATGGCATCCGCGCCGAAATAATAGGCGGCCACGCCCGTCAGCGGCATGATGAAGATCAGCCCGTAGAGGCCGACATGGGCAAGCTTCGCCACCAGCCCGAACAGCGCCGGCTGCTGGTCCGGTTCCGAAGGCACGCCCTGGACAAGACGCACGCCGACCCGCAGAACGGCCAATGCCAGAATGGCAATCCCGACATAGGCATGGATATTGGCGGAGGCGACGTCCTCCGGCGACGGGGTGCCGCCGTGCCGGACGATCCGGTGCCACGCATTCATGCCATCAGGAAGCAGGAGATTGAAGAAGACCAGCAGCGCGACGCTCCAATGCAGCAGGCGCTGGGAAATGGTGAAGGAAATCCGGGACGATGGCACGCTGTCTCCCTTTGGTCGATTGCCTGATTTCGGCGGCATCTTGCCTCACCTCCCTGATCGTAACCTGAACAGTGTACCATCAAAAACAAGGGCCGCGGCTCATGCAAGCCGCGGCCCTTGGGAAAAAGCATGGAAGCCGCTTACATATGGATCGGCTTGGCGAAGGTCGCGAGTGCCGCTTCCTTGACGGCTTCCGACATGGTCGGATGCGCGTGGCAGGTGCGGCCGAGGTCTTCCGAAGAGCCGCCGAATTCCATCAGCACGGCAATCTCATGGATCATTTCGCCGGCGCCGAAGCCGACGATATGGCCGCCGAGAACGCGGTCGGTTTCCTTGTCCGCGAGGATTTTTACGAAGCCGTCGGTGGCGAGCATCGCGCGGGCGCGGCCGTTGGCGGTGAAGGGGAACTTACCGACCTTGTAGGCGATGCCCGCGGCCTTCAGCTCCTCTTCCGTCTTGCCGACGGAGGCCACTTCCGGCTGTGTGTAGACGACGCCCGGAATGACGTCGTAGTTCACATGGCCGTGCTGGCCGGCGAGGATTTCGGCAAGCGCCACGCCCTCGTCCTCGGCCTTGTGCGCCAGCATCGGCCCCTTCACCACGTCGCCGATGGCGTAGATGCCCGGAACGTTGGTGCGGAAATGACCGTCGATCTCGACGCGGCCGCGATTGTCGAGCGCCACGCCCGCTTCCTGCAGGCCGAGACCTTCGGTGTAGGGCTTGCGGCCGGTGGCAACGAGAACCACTTCGGCATCGAGGACGACCGCATCGCCGCCCTTGACCGGCTCGAAGGTGACCTTCGCGCCGTTTGCCGACTTTTCGACGCCGGTGACCTTGGCGCCGAGGTGGAAATCGAGGCCCTGCTTGGCAAGCAGCCGCTGTGCCTGCTTGGCGACTTCGCCGTCCATGCCGCCGAGGATGGTGTCGAGATATTCGACGACGGTGACCTTGGCGCCGAGGCGCGACCAGACCGAGCCGAGTTCCAGCCCGATGACGCCGCCGCCGACCACGATCATGGTCGCCGGAACCTTTTCGAGCGCGATGCCGCCCGTGGACGAGATGATGACCTTCTCGTCGATGTCGACCTTGACGCCCGGAATGCCGGCAACGTCGGAGCCGGTGGCGATCACGATGTTCTTGCCCTCAAGCTCCTGGACCTTGCCGTCTTCGCCCGTCACAGCGACCTTGCCGGCGGAAACGACCTTGCCGGTGCCCTGGAAGGCATCGATCTTGTTCTTCTTGAAGAGGAAGGCGACGCCGTCGACGTTCGACTTCACCGTCGCGTCCTTGTGAGCCATCATCTTCGAAAGGTTGAGCGTCGCGCCCGAAACCTCGACACCGAGCGCATCGAGACCATGGCCGGCCTGATGGAACATTTCCGACGCATGCAGCAGCGCCTTGGAAGGGATGCAGCCGACGTTGAGGCAGGTGCCGCCATAGGTGGCGCGCTTTTCGACGACGGCGACCTTGAGGCCGAGCTGGGCTGCCTTGATGGCCGCGACATAGCCGCCGGGGCCGGTTCCGATAACGATCACATCATAGGACATGGATTTTATTTTCCCTTTAAAACTATCCGATTAATCTACCGCGCGGGCGAGCGCCAAACGGAAGCCGAAGCCGACGAGCGCCGCTCCGGTGATGCGGTTGAACCATTTGCCGCTGGCGATGAAGCGGTCGCGCACGGCCTTGGTGGTGAAGAAGGTGGCGACGGCCGAGAACCAGGCGACCAGCGCCGTCGCCATGCCGATGCCATAGGCGAACTGGATCGCCGACGGCGTGGCGTGGCTGACCAACGTCGAAAACAGCGACAGGAAGAAGATCACGGCCTTCGGGTTGAGCGCATTGGTGATGAAGCCGGTGGCAAGGCAGCGCCACATGGAAATCGGCGCCCGGTCGGTCGCCTGCTCCTCAATCTCGCGCACCTGAAAGCCCGGCTCGCGGAACGACTTGATGCCGAGATAGACGAGGTAGGCGACGCCCGCCCACTTGATCAGCCCGAACAGCATCAGCGACTTCGAGACGATGATGCCGAGGCCGAGAATGGTGTAGCTGACGTGGAAGAGCAGCGACAGGCCGATGCCGAGCCCGGTCATCATCGCGGCGCGGCGGCCGTGCACGATGCTCTGGCGCAGCACGACGGCGAAATCCGCGCCCGGCATGACGATGAAGATCGAGAAGACGGCCATCAGGCCGAGAAATTCGAGAATATAGTGCATGGTTCGCCCTTCCGCGCCGGTCAGCGCCCGCCGCTCACATTGAGGATCGCGCCCGTTATATAGGAAGCCTGGGGCGAGAGAAGGTAGAGGACCGCATCGGCCACCTCTGCCGCCATGCCCGCCCGCTGCATGGGAATGGAGGCCGCCATGTCGCGCGCCCGGTCCGGCAGGCCGCCGGAGGCATGGATGTCCGTATCGATGACGCCGGGGCGGATGGCGTTGACCCGTACGCCCTCGGCCGCGACTTCGCGCGACAGGCCGATGGTGAAGGTATCGATCGCCGCTTTCGACGCCGCGTAGTCGACATATTGCGAGGCCGAGCCGAGCACGGCCGCCATCGAGGAGATATTCACGATCGCCCCGCCCTTGCCGCCATGCCGGCTGGACATGCGCCGAACGGCTTCCGCCGCACACAGGATCGAGCCGGTGAGGTTGATGCGGAACATCCGCTCCAGCCGCTCCGCCGACATTTCATCGATCCGCTGCGGCATATCGACGATGCCGGCATTGTTGACGAGGCCGTCGAGCCGGCCGAAATGGCGGTCGACCGCGGCAAAGAGTGCCACGATATCCTCGGCCTTGCCGACATCGCCGGCAATGGCGACCGCTTCGCCGCCGGCCGCGGCAATCTCGGCCACCAGCGCGGCGGCGGCGGCGCGGTTCGACGCATAGTTGATCGCGACGCGCCAGCCCTGGCGCGCGGCGCCCATTGCGACGGCGGCGCCGATGCCGCGGCTGCCGCCGGTGACGAGGAGAACGGGAGCATCCGTCATTTTGCACATCCCTTGAAGGTCAGGACATCCCAGGGCGCGACGGTCGCCTTGCCCTTGCCCCAGATCGACGATTCACGAATGGCGGGTCCGAGCCCCGCCAGCAGCACCCGGTCGGCCGCGCCGGCCGTTTCGCCCGGAAGATTGCCGAGCGTCCCTTGCGCGTCTGCGCCGTACACGCCTCCCTGCCAGATCGTGCAGGCACGGAGATCGTCGCCCGTCGCATCGCCCTCGGGGCAGCGGAACATCAGGATGCCGTTCGAGCGATCCGGATCGTCGGAGGCCATGACATAGCCGTCCATGACCATCGCCGTCCGCGCCACGCTGATCTTGAACTGGTTGCTGGCGGCAGCGGATTCGGAACCAAGCGGCTCGAAACGTAACTCGTAGGCACCGTCGCGGTCTGCATAGATAGCGTCCGCCTGACGGCAGTCGGCGGCATCAGCGAAAGCCGGCGAAACCAGCGACGCGGCGACCAGAAGAGACGCAGCCAGCTTGTTCCTAGAAAGAAAGTCCAGTTCCTGCGACATGGAGAGCTTTCGGGGAGAACGGAAAGGGCCGCCGAGGCGGCCCGATCGCTTGGTCTTAGAGATCGAGAACCAGACGTTCCGGGTCTTCCAGGCTTTCCTTGACGCGGACGAGGAAGGTCACGGCTTCCTTGCCGTCGACGATGCGGTGATCGTAGGAGAGCGCGAGATACATCATCGGGCGGATGACGACCTGGCCGCCGATGGCGACCGGACGATCCTGGATCTTGTGCATGCCGAGGATGCCCGACTGCGGCGCGTTCAGGATCGGCGAGGACATCAGCGAGCCGTAGACGCCGCCATTGGTGATGGTGAAGGTGCCGCCCTGCATGTCGGCCATGCCGAGCGAGCCGTCACGGGCCGCCTTGGCGAGACGGCCGAGTTCCTTTTCCACTTCGGCGATCGACATCTGATCGGCGTCGCGGATGACCGGAACGACGAGGCCCTTGTCGGTGCCGACGGCCATGCCGACGTGGCAGAAGTTCTTGTAGATGATGTCGGTGCCGTCGATCTCGGCGTTGACGGCCGGGAGTTCCTTCAGCGCGTGCGTCACCGCCTTGGTGAAGAAGCCCATGAAGCCGAGCTTCACGCCGTGCTTCTTCTCGAAGACGTCCTTGTACTTGTTGCGCAGACTCATGACCGCGCTCATGTCCACCTCGTTGTAGGTGGTGAGCATGGCGGCGGTGTTCTGCGCGTCCTTGAGACGCTTGGCGATCGTCTGGCGCAGGCGGGTCATCTTGACGCGCTCTTCGCGGGGGGCGTCCTCGACGGCGGTCGGCGCGCGCGGAGCGGCGACGGCGGCCGGAGCCGGGGCGGAAATGCCCTTGGCGACGGCGGCGATGACATCGCCCTTCAGCACCTGGCCGCGCTTGCCGCTGCCATCGACCTGATCGGCCGAAAGGTTGCTTTCAGCAAGCAGCTTTGCCGCGGCCGGAGCCGGCGGCATGGAGGATGCCGGAGCGGCGGCAGCTACCGGAGCCGGCGCGGCAGCGGCGACAGCGGGCTCGGCAGCCTTGGCCGGAGCGGCCGCGGCAGCGCCCGCACCTTCCGCGACCTGGCCGAGCAGCGCGCCGAGACCGACGGTTTCACCGGCCTGCGCGACGATTTCCGACAGCGTGCCGGAGATCGGCGAGGGAACTTCGATCGTCACCTTGTCGGTTTCAAGCTCGAGAAGCGGCTCATCGACCTTGACGGCGTCGCCGACCTTCTTGAACCAGGTGCCGACGGTCGCCTCGCTGACGGACTCGCCGAGGGTTGGGATGCGGATTTCTGTAGCCATTGTTCAAATCCTGAATTGTGATGTTGGGATGCCGGCCGGCAATGCCCCCATGGTCCGCCGGCCGCCTCAAATGGAAGAACGGCGCGGCCTTCACCGCCGCGCCTTATGCAATCAACCGCCGAGCGCATCCTCAAGGAACGCGGCGAGCTGCGCCAGATGCTTGGACATCAGGCCCGTCGCCGGAGAGGCGGCGGCCGGACGGCCGGTGTAGCGCACGCGCTGGTACTTGGCATCGATATGGGCGAGCACCCATTCCAGGTAAGGATCGATGAAAGACCATGCGCCCATGTTCTTCGGCTCTTCCTGGCACCAGACCATCTCGGCGTTGCGGAAGCGCGACAGCTCGTTGATGAGCGCCTTGGCCGGGAACGGATAAAGCTGCTCGATGCGCAGGATGTAGACGTCGTCGATGCCGCGCTTTTCGCGCTCTTCCAGGAGGTCGTAATAGACCTTGCCGGTGCAGAGCACGACGCGACGGATCTTGTTGTCCTTCTGCAGCTTGATCGGACCGTCCTTGATGACCTCCGCGTCGTCCCAGAGCAGGCGGTGGAACGAGGATTCGCCCGCCATTTCCGAGAGGTTCGAGACCGCCCGCTTGTGGCGCAGCAGCGACTTCGGCGTCATCAGTATCAGCGGCTTGCGGAAGTCACGCTTCAACTGCCGGCGCAGGATGTGGAAGTAGTTCGCCGGCGTCGTGACGTTGGCAACCTGCATGTTGTCTTCCGCGCAGAGCTGGAGGTAACGCTCCAGGCGGGCCGAAGAGTGCTCCGGACCCTGGCCTTCGTAGCCGTGCGGCAGCAGGCAGACGAGGCCGGACATGCGCAGCCACTTGCGTTCGCCCGACGAGATGAACTGGTCGAAAACGACCTGCGCGCCGTTGGCGAAGTCGCCGAACTGGGCTTCCCAAAGGGTCAGCGCGTTCGGACGGGCGAGCGAATAGCCGTATTCGAAACCGAGGACGGCTTCTTCCGAGAGCATCGAGTTGATGACCTCGTAGCGCGCCTGCGTCGGCGAAAGGTTCGCGAGCGGAACGTAGCGCTCTTCGGTCTCCTGGTCGTAGAGGACCGAGTGACGCTGCGAGAAGGTGCCGCGTTCGCAATCCTGGCCCGACAGGCGGATCTTGTGGCCTTCCGTGACCAGCGAGCCGAAGGCAAGCGCCTCGCCCATGGCCCAGTCGATGCCTTCGCCCGACTGGATCATGTTGGCGCGGTTTTCCATGAAGCGCTGGATGGTGCGGTGCGCATTGAAGCCGGCCGGGATTTCCGACAGCTTGCGGCCGATTTCCTTGAGCTGCTTCATCGGCACGCCGGTCTTGCCGCGGCGCTGCTCGTCGGCATTGTCGGCGGTGCGCAGGCCCGACCATTCGCCGTCCAGCCAGTCGGCCTTGTTCGGCTTGTAGGACTGGCCGGCGTCGAATTCCTGCTCCAGATGCGCGCGCCAGTCGGCCTTCATCTTCTCGACTTCGCCCTCGGTGACGAGGCCTTCGGCCACCAGACGCTCCGCATAGAGCTGCAGAACCGTCTTGTGGGCGCGGATGACCTTGTACATCTTCGGCTGCGTGAAGGACGGCTCATCGCCTTCGTTATGGCCGTAGCGGCGGTAGCAGAACATGTCGACCACGACCGGCTTGTGGAACTTCATGCGGAATTCGGTCGCAACCTTGGCCGCATAGACTACCGCTTCCGGGTCGTCGCCGTTGACGTGGAAGATCGGCGCCTCGATCATCTTGGCGACGTCGGACGGATAGGGCGACGAGCGCGAATAGGCCGGATTGGTGGTGAAGCCGATCTGGTTGTTGATGATGACGTGCATCGTGCCGGCGACGCGATGGCCGCGCAGGCCCGACAGGCCGAGGATTTCCGCGATGACGCCCTGGCCGGCGAAGGCCGCGTCGCCGTGGATCAGGAGCGGCAGAACCTTGGCGCGCTCGGAGAGCGGGATAATGTCGCCGTCCCACTGGGTGGCGCCCATGTCCTGCTTGGCACGGGCCTTGCCCATGACCACCGGATCGACGATTTCGAGGTGCGAGGGGTTCGCCGTCAGCGATACGTGCACCTTGTTGCCGTCGAACTCGCGGTCGGAGGAAGCGCCGAGATGGTACTTCACGTCGCCCGAGCCTTCCACGTCGTCCGGCGCGTAGGAGCCGCCCTTGAACTCGTGGAAGATGGCGCGATGCGGCTTGGCCATGACCTGCGACAGCACGTTCAGGCGGCCGCGATGCGCCATGCCGAAGACGGCTTCGCGCAGGCCGAGCGCGCCGCCGCGCTTGAGGATCTGTTCGAGCGCCGGCACGAGCGACTCGCCGCCGTCGAGGCCGAAGCGCTTGGTGCCCTTGAACTTGACGTCGAGGAACTGCTCGTAGCCTTCCGCCTCGACCAGCTTGGCGAGGATGGCCTTCTTGCCCTCGGGCGTGAAGGCGACACCCTTGTCCGGCCCTTCGATGCGCTCCTGAATCCAGCCCTTTTCGTCCGGGTTGGACATGTGCATGAACTCGACGCCGAGCGTCGAGCAATAGGTGCGCTCAAGAATCTCGATCATCTCGCGGATGGTCGCGTATTCGAGGCCGAGCACGTTGTCGATGAAGATCTTGCGGTCGTAGTCGGCCTCGGTGAAGCCATAGGCTTCCGGCGACAGTTCCTTGTAGTCCTCGACCGGGGCGGCGATGCCGAGCGGATCGAGCTTGGCATGCAGGTGGCCGCGCATGCGGTAGGCGCGGATCATCATGATGGCGCGCACGGAATCGCGGGTCGCCTGCAGCACGTCGGAAGCGGCGACCGGGGTGCCGGCGGCTTCCGCCTTTGCCTTCACCTTCGTCTCGATCGCCTTTTCGACGACGGCCCAGTTGCCGTCGAGCGCGTTGACGAGATCGCCGCCGGCCGCGATCGGCCAGTTGCTGCGCTTCCAGGACGCGCCCCTGGCGGCGCGCTTCACATCTTCCGGGCTGTCTTCCAGCGCCTTGAAGAAGGACTGCCATTCACCGGAGACGGACGCCGGATCGTCCTCGTAGCGCGCGTAGAGCTGTTCGATATAGGCGGCGTTCGCGCCGTCGAGGAACGAGGTAATCTGAAACTGCTCGTTGGCTTCTTGCCTTGCCATGGTGATCTGCGGACGCCGTCCGCCTCCCGACTTGATTGGATTGCCGGCGCTTTCACCGGCCGCATATGCTTTTGCCGCCCATCGGCGGCAGACGTGCATCGATAAGGCGTTCCGGGCAGGGAAGGCGCTTCCCTGCCCGGAGAAATCTGCGATCAGCCCTTGAGGACTTCGACCAGCGTCTTGCCGAGACGCGCCGGCGACGGCGAGACGCGGATGCCGGCCGATTCCATCGCCGCGATCTTCGATTCGGCATCGCCCTTGCCGCCGGAAACGACAGCGCCGGCGTGGCCCATGGTGCGGCCCTTCGGAGCGGTACGGCCGGCGATGAAGCCTGCCATCGGCTTGCTGCGGCCCTTCCTGGCTTCGTCCTTGAGGAACTGCGCCGCATCTTCTTCCGCCGAGCCGCCGATTTCGCCGATCATGATGATCGAGGTCGTGGCTTCGTCGGCGAGGAACATTTCCAAGACGTCGATGAACTCGGTGCCCTTGACCGGGTCGCCGCCGATGCCGACGGCCGTCGTCTGGCCGAGGCCTTCGTTCGAGGTCTGGAAGACGGCCTCATAGGTCAGCGTGCCCGAGCGGGACACGATGCCGACCGAACCCTTGCGGAAGATCGAGCCCGGCATGATGCCGATCTTGCATTCTTCCGGCGTCAGGATGCCGGGGCAGTTCGGACCCAGCAGGCGCGACTTGGAGCGGTCGAGGCGAGCCTTGACGCGCACCATGTCCATGACCGGGATGCCTTCGGTGATGCAGGTGATGAACGGGATCTCGGCGTCGATCGCCTCGATGATCGCGTCAGCGGCGCCGGCCGGCGGAACGTAGATGACGGACGCGTCGGCGCCGGTCTTTTCCTTGGCTTCGGCGACGGAGGCGAAGATCGGCAGGGTTTCGCCCTTGGAGCCGGTCCAGGTTTCGCCGCCCTTCTTCGGATGGATACCGCCGACCATCTGCGTGCCGTAATAGGCAAGGGCCTGCTCGGTATGGAAGGTGCCGGTCTTGCCGGTCAGGCCCTGAACGAGGACCTTGGTATTCTTGTTGACGAGAATAGACATGTAATCAGGTCCTCAAATTAACCGTTGATCGCCGCGACGATCTTCTTGGCCGCATCGTCCAAGTCGTCAGCCGCCGTGATCGCGAGACCCGACTCGTTCAGGATTTTCTTGCCGAGTTCGACGTTGGTGCCTTCGAGGCGAACGACGAGCGGAACCTTCAGACCGACTTCCTGAACAGCCGCGACGACGCCCTCGGCGATGACATCGCACTTCATGATGCCGCCGAAGATGTTGACGAGGATGCCTTCGACCTTCGGGTCGGCGGTGATGATCTTGAAGGCCGCAGCGACCTTGTCCTTGCCGGCGCCGCCGCCGACGTCGCAGAAGTTCGCCGGCTCCTTGCCGTAGAGTTTGATGATGTCCATCGTCGCCATTGCGAGACCGGCGCCGTTCACCATGCAGCCGATGTTGCCGTCGAGGGCGACATAGGCGAGGTCCCACTTGGAGGCTTCGATTTCCTTGGCGTCTTCCTCGGTCTCGTCGCGCAGCGCCTTGACGTCGTCATGGCGGAAGAGCGCGTTGCCGTCGAAGGACATCTTGGCGTCGAGGACGCGCAGGTGCCCGTTCTGCATGACGATCAGCGGATTGACTTCGAGAAGGGCCATGTCCTTCTCGTTGAAGGCCTTGTAGAGCGCCGGGAAGAGCGACTTGGCATCTTCGGCAGCCGCGCCCGAAAGCTCGAGAGCCTTGGAGATCTTGGCGACGTCGTCAGCCGTGACGCCCTTTTCCGGGTCGATGGCGATGGTGTGGATCTTCTCCGGCGTGTCGTGGGCGACAGCCTCGATGTCCATGCCGCCTTCGGTCGAGACGACGAAAGCGACCTTGCCGACCGAGCGGTCGACCAGGAGCGAGCAATAAAGCTCGCGGGCAATGTCGGCGCCGTCTTCGATGTAGAGGCGGTTGACCTGCTTGCCGGCGTCGCCGGTCTGCGCCGTCACCAGCGTGTTGCCCAGCATTTCCTTGGCGTGAGCGACGACTTCGTCGATCGACTTGGCCAGACGAACGCCGCCCTTGGCGTCCGGGCCGAGTTCCTTGAACTTGCCCTTGCCGCGACCGCCGGCATGGATCTGGCTCTTGACCACGTAAAGCGGGCCGGGGAGCTTCTTCGCGGCAGCTTCGGCTTCCTCGACCTTGAGGATCGCGACGCCGTCGGCGACCGGTGCGCCATAGCCCTTCAACAGAGCCTTGGCCTGATATTCATGAATGTTCATGGATCTATTCCCGTTGGAATTCGACGATTACTTCAGCGAGGGCGCGATGTTGATGCAGGCTTCGCAAAGACCGGCAACGGCGCCGACGGACTTGTCGAAGGCTTCCTTCTCGGCCTTGTTCAGGTCGATCTCGATGACGCGCTCGACGCCGCCGGCGCCGATGACGGTCGGAACGCCGACATACATGTCCTTGACGCCGTACTGGCCGTCGAGGTGGGCGGCGCAGGGCAGGACGCGCTTCTTGTCCTTGAGATAGGATTCGGCCATTTCGATCGCCGAGGCGGCCGGCGCGTAATAGGCAGAGCCGGTCTTCAGCAGGCCGACGATTTCGGCGCCGCCGTCACGGGTGCGCTGGACGATTTCTTCCAGGCGCTGCTCGGTGCACCAGCCCATCTTGACGAGGTCGGTGAGCGGGATGCCGCCGACGGTGGAGTAGCGGGCGAGCGGCACCATGGTGTCACCGTGGCCGCCGAGAACGAAGGCGGTGACGTCCTGAACGGAAACGTTGAACTCCCTGGCGAGGAAGAGGCGGAAGCGCGACGAATCCAGAACGCCGGCCATGCCGACGACCTTGTTGGCCGGAAGGCCCGAGAACTTCTGCAGCGCCCAGACCATGGCGTCGAGCGGGTTGGTGATGCAGATCACGAAGGCGTTCGGGGCATACTTCTTGATGCCGGCGCCGACCTGCTCCATGACCTTGAGGTTGATGCCGAGCAGATCGTCGCGGCTCATGCCGGGCTTGCGCGCCACGCCGGCGGTGACGATGCAGACGTCCGCGCCTTCGATTGCCGCGTAGTCGCTGGCACCCGTCAGGTTGGCGTCGAAGCCTTCGACCGGCGAAGACTGTGCGATGTCGAGGCCCTTGCCCTGGGGGATGCCGTCGGCGATGTCGAACAGGACGATGTCGCCGAGTTCCTTGAGGCCGGCGAGATGCGCCAGCGTGCCACCGATCATGCCAGAACCAATAAGTGCGATCTTGTTACGCGCCATTTCGGTATATCCTTTTGCGATCAAAATCCGTTGCAAGATGCCCTTGCAGGCATCGCCCAGCGTCGCAACTCGCATAGCCTTAACCGCCAAAAATGGCAATTACTAATTTCGTGATGAGGTTTTTCAATCGGTTAGATAGGAAAATTCTTACGTAAACGTAAGATATTCTGTCACCAAAACGTTACTCGGCCGCCCGCTGCGACCGGGTCGAGGCCAGATAGTCGGCGCTGCGCATCTCGAAAAGACGGGAAACCGTCCGGTCGAATTCGAAGCCTTCCGTGCCGCGCCGCTCGGTCAGAAGCGCCTCGGGCATGGCCTCGGCCGAGACGTAGAGGCGGATGCCGTGATCGTAGAAGGCGTCGATCATGATGATGAAACGCTTGACCTGGTTGCGCTTGTCGGCGCCGAGCAGCGGCACATGGTCGAGGAAGATCGTATCGAAGCGGTCGGCGATCGCCAGAAAGTCCGCCGCGCCGAGCGGGGCGTCGCAGAGATCGGCGAAGGAAAAGCGCGCCATGCGGTCGGCGGCGAGCGGCACGCGGATCTTGCGCCCCTTCATCGCAATCTCCGACGGCTGCGCCTTGCGCCCGTGCAGCGCGTGCGCCCAGGAGGCATCCATCGCCATGTCGGTGCGGGCGTCGAGCGGCGTCAGATAGACCGGCTGGCTGTTCAGCTTCTCCATGCGGTAGTCGGTCGGCGAGTCCAGCGTGACCACCTCGACATGCTGCTTGAGAAGATCGACGAAGGGCAGGAACAGGCCGCGGTTCAGGCCGTCCTTGTAGAGATTGTCCGGCTCGACGTTCGAGGTGGCAATCAGCACGCAGCCATGAGCGAAGAGTTCGGTGAAGAGCCGCGACAGGATCATCGCATCGGCGATATCCGTCACCGTGAACTCGTCGAAGCAGAGAAGCTCGGCTTCCGCGAAAAGGCTGGCGGCGACCGGCGGCACCGGATCGGGCTGCTTGGTCTCGCCGTTCTTGAATTTCAGCCGGTGTGCGGCGATGCGATTGTGCACGTCGGCCATGAATTCGTGGAAATGCGCCCGCCGCTTGCGCTTGCACGGCACCATGCCAAAGAACATGTCCATCAGCATGGTCTTGCCGCGCCCGACGCTGCCGTGGATATAGAGGCCCTTGACGCTCTGCGCCTGCTTCTTGCGCGAGGCGAACATCCAGCCGAGCGCGCTCGCCTTGGCCGCCGGCTGCCGGCGCTTCAATTGCGAAAGCACATGATCGAGATGTTTGGCGACCGCCATCTGCGCGGGATCGACCTGCAGCTTACCCGCCGCCGCCAGCGTCTTCAGGTGCTCGCTGACGCTGATCGAGTAATCCGGCATTGGCTGCATGGAGAATATCCGCCTGGTTGGAACGGTGCGGCCGGCTGGCCGCCGCCCTTATCGGCTGAGGCTGATCGACTGGCCGGACGCGGTCGAGCCGTCGAAACGGGCATCCGCCGTCTTGTAGAGCGTGCCGATGGAGCTGCCGCTGCGGTCCTTCAGCAGCACCTGCTTGCCGGAGACTTCCCAGGAGCCCATCGCCGTCAGCTCGCCGACGCAGCCGCGCGTGCCGCCGCGCGAGCCGCTGCCGAGATTGGTGAGCGTGAGGAACATGTCGCAGCTCTTGCCGCCGCTGTTGACCTTCCAGCTGCCGACCATGGATTCCTTGGTGACGTCCATGGCGTTGGAAGCAAGCTGCGTAGCGGCCTGGCCTGCCATGGCACCACCCGGCGCGGTGGTCGGCGCCGCCGGAAACTGCGAGGCGTTGGCGGCCGGGTCGGAGAGCTGCCCGGACTGGACCGACCCCATGGGGGCGGCCTGTAGCGGCGGTGCGGAATAGCTCATATTGGAGTCGTTATATGCAGTGCGCTGGCAACCGGCGAGCGCCAAACCCATGACGGCTGCGGTCGCCGCATATTTGAATTGCATCCTGATACTCCTGAACATCCGAGCCTTTGCCGTCTTGAAGTTGGCGCGCAATCAAGGCGGAATTATCGTAAAAGACAATGGTTAATCAACCCGCAACAAACGAGAATTTGTGCGGTTGCTCAGTCTTTCATGCGAAGATGGGAGATTTTTGGGCGCATCTCTGCGAACCGTCCGCCGGCATATCGGTGGCAAGGACGAGCCCGAAGCCCGTCCTCGCATTTCATGGATCAGACGCGGCGCTCGACCATCATCTTCTTGATTTCAGCGATCGCCTTGGCCGGGTTCAGGCCCTTCGGGCAGGTCTGCGCGCAGTTCATGATCGTGTGGCAGCGATAGAGCCGGAACGGGTCCTCGAGGTTGTCGAGGCGTTCGCCGGTCGCTTCGTCGCGGCTATCGATCAGCCAGCGGTAAGCCTGCAGCAGCACGGCCGGACCGAGGTAACGGTCGCCGTTCCACCAGTAGCTCGGACAGGAGGTGGAGCAGCAGGCGCAGAGGATGCACTCGTAGAGGCCGTCGAGCTTCTGGCGGTCCTCGTGGCTCTGCTTCCATTCCTTGGCCGGAGTCGGAGACACCGTCTTCAGCCAGGGCTCGATGGAGCGGTGCTGGGCATAGAAGTTGGACAGATCCGGCACCAGGTCCTTGACCACCGGCATGTGCGGCAGCGGATAGACCTTCACGGTCCCCTTGATGTCGTCCATGCCCTTGGTGCAGGCGAGCGTATTGGTGCCGTCGATGTTCATGGCGCAGGAGCCGCAGATGCCTTCGCGGCAGGAGCGGCGCAGCGTCAGCGTCGGATCGATCTTGTTCTTGATGTAGAG
>Ga0153956_1001600_pt1 | contig 19218 bp, 14 predicted proteins | sample TSFL040MetaG_FD_104704 | JGI IMG/M metagenome (GOLD analysis project Ga0153956, IMG submission 104704) | Attine ant fungus gardens microbial communities from Florida, USA - TSFL040 MetaG | ecosystem: Host-associated > Fungi > Mycelium > Unclassified | place: USA: Florida, Wekiwa Springs...
CATCTGCGACCTGGGCGGCGTCCGCCGCCTTGGCCGCCTGCCCCATCTCACGCCACTCACGCACGAAAGCCTGCGCAGCGCCTTCGCCGCATCCTTCACCCCCGCCGACTTCGCCTCATGACATCACCGACCACATCGCCGGTCTGGCATCCGTTCACGCAGCACGCGCTGTATGAGGATTTTCCCACCATCGTACGGGCCGAAGGCGCGTATCTGCACACCGGCGACGGCCGCCGCATTCTCGATGCCATCGCCTCATGGTGGGTGGTAACGCACGGCCATTGCCATCCGGACATCGTGCGCGCGATTCAAGACGAGGCATCGCGCCTCAACCAGATCATTTTCGCCGGACAAACCCACCCGCCCGCAGAACAGGTGGCGGAACGGCTGATCGAACTTGCCCCCAAGGGGCTGTCGCACGTGTTCTATTCCGACAGCGGCTCAACCTCCGTCGAGGTCGCGCTCAAGATGGCGCTCGGCTACTGGCGCAATATCGGCGCGCCGCGCGAACGCATCGTGGTGATGGAACACTCCTATCACGGCGACACCATCGGCACGATGTCGGTCGGCGCGCGCGGTGTGTTCAATGCCGCCTATGAGCCTCTCTTGTTCGCCGTCGATTCCGTGCCTTACCCTGCGGCGGAACATGAACAGGATACGCTCGACGCGCTGGAGCGCGCCTGCCGCAACCGCCCGGCTGCCTTCATCGTCGAACCGCTGATCCTCGGCGCGGGCGGCATGTTGATGTATTCGCCGCACGTCCTGAAAGAAATGCGGCGCATCTGCATGGAGGCTGATGTGCTGTTCATCGCCGACGAGGTGATGACCGGCTGGGGCCGCACCGGCACGCTGTTCGCCTGCGAACAGGCCGACATCTCGCCCGACATCGCCTGCTATTCCAAGGGCATCACCGGCGGCGCGCTACCGCTCGCGGTGACGCTGTGCACGCCCGCGATCTTCGAGGCGCATTATTCGACGGACCGGACGAAAACTTTCTTTCATTCCAGTTCCTACACCGCGAACCCGATCGCCTGCGCCGCCGCCCTCGCCAATCTCAAACTGTGGGACGATCCGCAAACCAGCAAGCGGCTCGCATCGCTCTGCGCCCTGCAGGAACACGCGCTCGCGCCGTTCGCTAACGATTCCCGCTTCGAGAATGTGCGCCGCTGCGGCACCATCACGGCGATGGACCTGAAGGTGCGGGACGCCGGTTATCTCGCCGGGATCGGGCCGAAGCTGCTGGCCCACTTCAACCGGCACGACATCCTGCTGCGCCCGCTCGGCAACACCATCTATGTGATGCCGCCTTATTGCGTGACGCCGCAGGATCTTGCGCGGATTTACGACGCGATCATGGAAGCCGCGACGATGCAGCCGTGATCGGTGCCGGACCGCCTCAGGCGGCCCGCACCGTCTCCAGGAATTTCTCGACTTCGTCCTTCAGCCGCTTGTTCTCGTTCGACAGCAACTGCGCCGCCGAAAGCACCTGCGAGGAAGCCGAGCCGGTATCGCCCGCGCCGCGATGAACATCGGCGATGTTGGTGGCGACACGCGAGGTCCCGGCCGCCGCCTGCTGCACGTTGAGCGCGATCTCCTGCGTCGCCGCGCCCTGCTCCTCGATGGAGGCCGCGATGATGGAGGCGATCTCCGACAGCCGGACAATCGTGCCGCCGATCTCCTTGATCGCGACCACCGACTCCTCGGTGGCGGATTGCATCGCCGCGATCTGGGTGCTGATCTCGTGAGTGGCCTTCGTCGTTTGCGAAGCCAGCGCCTTCACTTCCTGCGCGACCACGGCAAAGCCCTTGCCCGCCTCGCCCGCGCGCGCAGCCTCGATGGTGGCGTTGAGCGCCAGCAGGTTGGTCTGGCTTGCGATCGACGTAATCAGCATGGTGACGTCGCCGATCCGGTTGGCCGCCTCCGACAATTCGCTGATCCGGGCATCGGTGCGCTGCGCCTGCTCGACGGCTTCCGCCGCGATCTGGTTGGAATCCGACACCTGACGCCCGATCTCGGACACCGACGCCGCCATTTCCTCGGTCGCGGAAGCGACCGACTGGACGTTGCTGGAGGTTTCCTCCGAGGCGCTCGCGACGACTGCACTCAATTCCTGCGTCGCCACGCTGCTCTTGGTCAGCACCATCGCCGACGATTCAAGATCGCTCGACGCCGAACTGACGTGCTCGATGATCTTGCCGACGGCACTCTCGAAATTCTCGGCGAGCGCATAAAGCTCGGCCTTGCGCGTCGTCGCGAGTTCGCGATTCTTCTCCTCGCGCTCCACTGCCTCACGCTCGGCCTTGGCCACTGCCTGGACCTTGAATTCCTCCACCGCGCGCGCCATCTGGCCGACTTCATCCCGGCGGTCGAGGCCCGGCAATTGCACCGACAGATCGCCGGCGGCAAGCTCATGCATCGCCCCGGTCATCACGACAACGGGTTTTGAAATGCTGCGTCCGATCATGAACGAGAACAGCAGGCCGAACGCGGCGACGGCACCAAGCACGATCTTGAGGGTGAACTGCTGTCCTTCGAGGCGCACCTGAGAAACACCGATCTCCAGGCTCTTGCGGGTGCTGCTCGCGCCCATCATGTCCGAGACGAGTTGCGACACCACGGCAAACTGCGCTTCCGCATTCTTGATGAATCGCGGATCGGCGCCGGAAGCGCCCGTCTTGTCGATGACGACTTTGGCCTTCTCCGCATAGACGGCGACGGCGCCCTTCAGTTTTGCGAAGTCGTCCTTCGACAACACCGAACTTGGCTCGTACAGGCTGACCTCAAGAGCCGACAGCGCGTCGTCGACACGGCTGAGCGACGTCGTGGTGTCAAATACATAATCGGAGATCGCCTTGGCATCCGTCTCGGTCGCTGCCGTCGTCGTGAGGCGATACAAATTGGCATGAGCCGACCAGATGGTGGAGGTCAGGTCGCTCATCAGTTCGGCCTGACGAACCGGCCCCGACATCAGAGCTTCCTCGGCCGACTGATTGTGTTGAAGAGTTTTCAGGGAATACATCCCCAGCGCGACGAGAGAGACAACCAGAAAGAGCGGCGCAATCTGAACCTTCCAGGACAAGCCGATATGCCTGACGAAGGAGAACACGTTAAATCTCGATGCAAGCCTCGAGAGCCAGCCGAAATATCTGGTCCAGCCAAAAAGGTTCAGTTTCCTGGTCCAGCCGAAAACGTTCAATCGCTTGATCCCGCCGAGCATGTCAGCCCCTTCAAACACGAGTCATAAATATCGGACAAAGAGCCTTCAGTTGTTTGCAGATGCCTCGTCACATCGCGCTGTGATCGATTGCCCTTGCCCCCGAAATTCCGCACCTCCTCAATGCTGGCAAACGGCCAGCAAAATCGACCGTGAAACAAATGACATGAAATATAGAACGGGACGTTAAAATATTACCGCTCGCCGGATTGGTCCGTATCAGTAATAAAGCTTGATATTATTGCCTTTCCTCGATGTCGGTCATTGGGCGAGGCACATCGTCCGTGTATGTCGCATTGCAAAATCCACATCGGGGATCAAACCGGACATGCGAACGCAATGGGACTTGGCCGCCGCCATTGCATCGATGATGACGAAACCGTCCAACGGGATCGCGCGATATTTTGAACCCTTGGCTGCTGCCGGTGTGCTTTAATGCGAATGCGGTTTTAGCCGCCATTTTATATTTCGAAATCACAAGGCACGAGGCTCTCCATGGAATACGTCAAGTTCGGCAAAACCGGTCTGAAAGTGTCGCGCCTGTGGCTCGGCTGCATGACCTACGGCACGCCGGATCGCGGCAAGCATCCATGGACCATGCCGGAGGATGCAAGCCGTCCGCTGATCAAGCAGGCGCTCGAGCTCGGCATCAACGTGCTCGACACCGCCAATTCCTATTCGGACGGCACCTCGGAAGAAATCGTCGGTCGCGCGGTGAAGGATTTCGCGCGACGAGATGAAGTCGTGATCGCCACCAAGCTCTGCCTGCCGGTGCGCAACGAACCCAACGGCGCGGGCCTGTCCCGCAAGGCGGTCTTCAATGAAATCGACAATAGCTTGCGGCGACTCGGCACCGATTACGTCGACATCTACCAGATCCATCGCTGGGACTACACCACGCCGATCGAGGAAACACTGGAGGCGCTGAACGATCTCGTTCGCATGGGCAAGGTCCGCTATCTCGGCGCGTCGTCGATGCACGCCTGGCAGTTCACCAAGGCGATCTACACCTCCCGACTGCGCGGCTGGAGCGAATTCGTCAGCATGCAGGATCACCTCAACCTCCTGCACCGGGAGGAAGAACGCGAGATGCTGCCGCTGTGTCTCGACCAGGGCATCGCCGTGGTGCCGTGGAGCCCGCTCGCGCGCGGCCGCCTGACCCGCGACTGGGACGATGTGACCGAGCGCATCAAGACCGACGCCTTCGGCACCACGCTCTACACGCAGGCCGTCGATGCCGACAAGAAGATCGTGGAAGAAGTCGCGCGCATCGCCAAGGCGCGCGGCGTGCCGCGGGCGCAGGTCGCGCTGGCATGGGTCGCACAGAAGCACGGCGTCACCGCGCCGATCATCGGCGCCTCGAAGCCGCAGCATCTGACGGATGCGGTCGCGGCGCTGTCGCTGCGATTGACCGATGAGGAAATCAAGGCGCTGGAAGCACCTTACGTGCCGCACAACATCGCCGGCTATCAATAACGCATGGCGCCACAACGGGGGGACACGGTTGCCATCGTCGGCGGCGGCTTTTCCGGCGCGGCACTGGCGTGGCACTTGCGCCGGAAAGGCGCCACCGGCCCCGTCACCGTCATCGAGCCGCGCGCGGACATCGGGCGCGGGCTCGCTTATGCCACCACCGATTCCGCGCACCGGATCAACGTGCCCGCGACACGGATGATCCTCGATGCGGACGACGCGGAGCATTTTCACCGCTGGCTGATCGAGACCGACGACCTCGCAACCGACCGGCAAGCCGCCCTGCCCGACGGGCGGCTGTTTCCAACCCGCGAGGCGTTCGGCCGCTATGTCGCCGAACAAGTGCGCGGCCTTTCACCCGCCATCACGCATGTGCGGGCCAAGGCCGTCGGCGCTTCAAAAATGGAAAATGGCTTTCGCATCGCTTGCGATAACGGCGAGCACGTCGACGCCGCCACCCTGGTGCTTGCGATCTGTCACGCGCCTCCCGCCGTGCCCGCCTCGCTCCGGCCGCTTCGTGCCCATCCCCGCTTCTTTCCCGATCCCTGGAACCGGGACCTGCTGCCGTCGCTGTCGCCGGACGACCGCATCCTCATCGTCGGCACCGGCCTCACGATGGCCGACATCGTCGCCTCGCTGACACGCATCGGCCATCGCGGCCACATCGTCGCCGTCTCCCGGCGCGGACTTCGACCGCAGCCGCATACGGATCATCTTGCGGTATTCGAGGGTGATTTCACCGCGCCCCCTGTCACGCATGCGGCCGCGCTGTCCCGCCACGTCCGCAAAACCGTCATCGACGCCGCGCGAGACGGGCTGCCATGGCAAATCGTGCTGAATCGTGTTCACGAACAAGGTCAGCCGATCTGGCACAATCTCACCGCCCCGGCGCGGCGCCGGTTTCTGCGCCATCTGCGCCCCTATTGGGATATCCACCGCTTTCGCATCGCGCCGCAGGTTCATCAGGCCATCGAACGCCGCATCGCCAATGGCACGCTCGATATCAGGGCCGCATCCGTGCGGGCGAATTCCACGACACCGGAGGCCATCACCGTGGAGTTGCGCGCCCGTCACGCCATGGAATGGAAGCCCGCGACATTCGACGCGATCATCCTGGCGACCGGCCCCGCCCATGCGATTGCGGCTGACCCGCTGCTGTCATCCATGAACGCCAACGGATTGGTGCAGGCGGATACGCTGGGGCTCGGCGTCTCGGTGAACCGGCTCGGCCACGCCATCGATCACCGGAACGAACCGGACCCGCATCTGTTCGTTGCGGGCCCGCTGGCGCGCGGCACCTTCGGCGAATTGATGGGCATCTCGGATCTGTCGGCCTATGCGGACAAGATCGCCGGGCGCATCGCCGTCGCACTGCGCACGCCCGAAGGCGCGCGCTAACCGGCGCGGGCCTTGTTCAGTATCATCGGCGGACGGCCGGTGATATGACCGTAACCGTCAATCGGTTGGGGACGGCCCAGCAGATAACCCTGCATCTCCACGCATCCGGCATCGGCGAGAAAATCGCGCTGCGCTTCGGTTTCCACGCCTTCCGCGATAACCCCGAGATTGAGCGCCTCGCCCAGGCTGATGATCGCGCGGATGATCGCGGACGACTGCACGTTCTTGTGAATCTGCGCCACGAAGGTCTGGTCGATCTTGATCTTGTCGAACGGGAAAGATTGCAGATACGACAGCGACGAATAGCCGGTGCCGAAATCGTCCATGGCGATGCGCACGCCGAGATTCTTGATCCGGCGCAGGATCGAGCAGGCACGCGAGAAGTCCTGCATCAACACACCTTCGGTAATCTCGATCTCCAGCCGTCTGGGACTCAGGCCGGTTTCCAGCAAGATCGCATGAATGAGGCCGGGAAGATCGTTCTGCTGGAAGCTCATCGGCGAAACGTTGATGGCGACCTGCATCGGATTCGGCCAGCTCGCGGCCTCGCGGCAAGCTTCGCGCAGAATCCATTCGTCGATCGCAACGATCAATCCGGTTTCCTCGGCCAGCGGAATGAAGATGCCCGGGGAGATCAACCCCCTGCCTGGATGCCGCCAGCGGACCAGCGCCTCGAATCCGAACGGGCTTCCATCCGGGCCGCTCTGCGGCTGGTAATGCAGTTCAAGCTGCCTGTTTTCGATGGCGATGCCGAGGTCGTGCAACAGCGCGCGCTTCTCGCGGATCTGCTTATCCATCTCCGGCTCGAAGAAGCGGACGGACCCCCGCTCCTCTTTTTTGGCGCGATACAGCGCGACGTCCGCGTTGGTGACAAGCGTTTCCACGTCCGCGCCATCCTGCGGGAAGATGGAAACACCGACGGTGCAACTGCTGTGAATCGCATGCCCCTCGATGTGGAACGTCATTTCGAATGCGGTCAGAACACGCGTGCAGATGTCTCCGGCACGAGCCGGCTGCTCGCCTTCCGACGAGACGATCATGAATTCGTCGCCACCCAGCCGGGCGATGAAAGCGCTGCCGCACGCGGCCCGCAAACGCCGCGCGGCTTCATCCAGGAATATATCGCCCGCGCTATGGCCGTAAGTGTCGTTGATTTCACTGAACCGGTCGATGTCGAGACTGAGAATGGTGAAGGAACGCTGCTCCCGCACCGCCTCCTGCCAAACCTTGTAAACATGCTCGTTGAACGCTGCCCGGTTGAACAATCCGGTCAGGGAATCATGCTGGGCCAGATACTGAATCCGGGCTTCGCTGTTGCGCTGCTCGGTGATATCTTCGTGCGTTCCGACCCAACCGCCATTTTCCATCGACTGGTACGATACGCTGATGGTGCGACCGTCGACCAGTTCGAGAATCCAGCGGTTGAATTCGCGATTCTCCACGCAATCCCGCAGGCGCGACGAATAAGAATCCAGATCCTTGACGATCGTTCCGGCTTTCTTTCTCGCCGCGAACATCTCATCGACCGTTATGCCGACGCGAATGTCTTCCGGCGCGATCTTGTACATCGCGACATATTTTTCATTCCACAACTGCAAACAATTGTCGGGGCCGAACATGCACAGGCCCTGCATCATGTTATCGATCGCGGCATTGAGCTGGATATTGCGCTCATTGATGTCGCGACGGCTGCGGCGATCGGAGATCGCGCTGATCAGACAGGCGACGACGAAGGCCGCCATCACCGACGCCACACCAACCGACAGCGCGACCGACGAAAGTCCCGAATTCTCCGACGTCGTCGCGATATCCGAAATCAACCCCATCGCGCTCATGGCGATGAAGTGATCGGACAAGATCGCCAACATCAGCAATCCTGTGCCTATGACACCACGCCATATGGCTTCGCCGCGCCGCACGACAAACAAAGACAGAGCACCAAGAACGACACCGCATTGAATCGAAATAATCAGCAGGTCCGGCATCCAAACGATATCGGCCGGCATCCGGAGCGAAGCGATTCCGAGATAGTGCATCAAGGATGTCGCCGCGCCGAGGATTGCGCCGCCCATCAACGGCCCCCACATCCGGTCGCCATAGGTCGCGGTGACAAATCCGACAATCATCAGGACAATGGCAACGCCCAGTGATGCGGCCGTCATCAGAAAATCGAAGGACATCGGAATGCCCGGCGTGAAGGCGAGCATGCCGATGAAGTGCGTCGCCCAAACACCGCAACCGCTGACAAGACCGGCCGTAAGCGCCCAGAACAAACGGGATGACGCTTTGCCATCCGCATTCGCGCGCTGATACATGTTGATGGCGGCAAGACTGGTCAGCAGGCACACACCGGCTGCCAGAAGGACCAGCCTCCAGTCATGTTGGGTATCTAGGCAGGTTATAATTCTCAGCATTTCTGCGGGTATCGTCGTCCATAGGTCCGAAAACGCTATCAACCGCAGGTGTGTTGCTGCTTAACACGCCGCGCCAATCGGTTATGTGGTGAACGGGCGGTAAATAACGCCGCAAATCCGCTAACGATATCATCCTCCGAGGCACATTCGGGGTGCTTTGAGCGTCTCCCGAAGGAGCGATGAGATGCAAGGCCGTCCGGCCCCCATGCCGCGAGCTGCCGTCAAAACTTGATTAACTATCAGGCTCGCGGTTCCCAGGAATGCCGGTTCCTTCGGCACGATTCCATCGCCTGTCTGGACGGCCAGCCTGCCGGATTGTGTCGAAAAGAAATCGTTCCCATGCACGGCGGAAAACTTCCGCGGGCCAATCGTGTCAACCATGCAACTCGAATGAGAAATAGCCGTTGATGGCCTTTGGAAGAGGCTGCGAAGCCATGCGACGCGCCCGAACCATATCTATCGCAAGGAACAACTGCATGACTCGACAGAGCTCCAAGACGTGGTCCGACGACGAACTGAAAAAACTAAGGGATTATGCGGATGCCGGCGCATCGCATTATCGCACCGCCGCCGCGCTCAACCGCACCGTCTCCGGCGTGCGCAGCATGGCGCAACGGCACGGCATTCGCTTTGCGTCACCGAAAACGGTGCGTCACGCTGTCATTCCGACAGCGCCCGCGCCGCTTTCATGAAGCCGAATGGCCAGGGCGTGAGCTGTTAGCTAGCCGCCGCCAGCGTTTTTCCGACGTTCGTCTGTTTAAGGATGGAAACAACCTCAGCCGGCGTATTCGCCACCTGAATTCCCGCCTTCTCCAGCGCGGCGCGCTTGGATGCATAGCCGCCGCGGCCACCGGTGACGATCGCGCCGGCATGGCCCATCTTCTTGTCAGGTGGCGACGAACGGCCCGCGATGAAGGAAACGATCGGCTTCTTCATGGTGCGGGCATATTCGGCCGCTTCTTCTTCCATCGCGCCGCCGATCTCGCCGACCAGCACGACGGCATCGGTCTTGGCGTCGCGATCCAGTTCCATCAGCGCATCGCGCGTCGTGGTGCCGATGATCGGATCGCCGCCGATGCCGAGGAACGCCGACTGGCCGAGATTGGCGCGCGTCAGGTTTAGGCACATCAACGTGCCGAGGCTGCCGCTGCGCGAAATCACGCCGATGCGGCCGGGCTTGAAGATGTTCGGGTTGTGCCCCGGCATGATGCCGACGAAACCTTCGCCCGGCGTCACGATGCCCGCCGTGTTGGGGCCGATGATCCGGCTTTTCGAATCCCGCAAGCGCGCGAAGATTTCGAGAACGTCATGCGCCGGAATGTGCTCGGTGAGCGTCACGATGGTCCCGATGCCAGCATCGATCGCATCGATGATCGCGGCCTTCGCCATCGACGGCGGAATGAAGATGACGGAGACATCGCACGGCGTATGCTTGGTCGCCTCGACCGCCGATCCGTAGATCGGCGTATCGAGGAACGTCTCGCCCGCACGCTTGGGGTTGACGCCGGCGGCCACATCCGTGCCCATCTCCCGCATCCGCTCCGACCAGAAAGCGCCCTGCTTGCCGGTCATGCCTTGAACAAGGACTTTTTGTCCGCGACGATAAATCATTGCGCTGCCTCGACTGCTGCTTTCACGGCATCTTCCATGAAGTCATAGGGTTCAATGCCAAGCTGTTCACGCACGAGCTTGACTGCTTCGTCCTCACCGGTGCCATGGATCGAGAAGAACACCGGTACCTTCGGCTTCAGTGTCTGCCAGGCCTTGACGACGCCATCCGCCATCACGTCCGTGCGCGCGAACGCGCCGCAGAAATTGATGACGAGACTTTTGACACCGGGGTTGGACAGCACCAGATCGAGCGCCACTTCCGCCTTGGTGTAGGCTTCGCCGCCGATCTCGAGGAAGTTGGCGGGCTTGCCGCCGAAGTGATCGATGACGTCCATGGTCGTCATGGTCAGGCCCGCGCCGTTCGCCAGCACGCCGACATTGCCGTCGAGTTGGATGAACTTGAGGCCATGCTCGGCGCCGCGTTCTTCGAGCGCCGTCATCTTCGGCGGCGTTGCGACCTTGGCGAGATCTGGCTGGCGCGCCCCCGAGGAGTCATCAAGCACGAACTTGCAGTCCAGCGCCACCACGCGGCCATCCTTGAGAAGGGCCAGCGGGTTGATCTCGACGAGTTCGGCATCCTTGGCCTGGAAGATCGCGTAGAGCTTGGCCAGCACCTCGCCGACCGCTTCGATGGCCGAACCCAGCGGAAGACCCTTCAGCATCACCGCGGCGTCGGCCGCAGTGAAGCCCTTGTGGACGTCGACGACATGCTTGCGGATGGCGTCCGGATGTTTCTCGGCCACCTCTTCGATGTCCATGCCGCCTTCGGTCGAGAACAGCACCAGCGGCGCACGGCTGGCGACGTCGATCAGAACGGCTGCGTAAAGCTCGCGGTCGATCGGGCACAACTGCTCGACCAGCACCTGCGAGACGCGATGCCCGCCGATGCTCATCGCCAGAATGTCGCGTGCCGCGCTGGCTGCTTCTTCCTCGGTCTTGGCGATCTTGATGCCGCCGGACTTGCCGCGCTTGCCGGTCGGCACCTGCGCCTTGATGACCGAAGGACCGATGGCCTTCACCGCCGCCGAAGCTTCTTCCGGCGTCTTACAAACCCGGCCTTCCGGCGTCGGGACGCCGGCTGGTACGAGCACATTATGCTTTGCTGCATACTCCTCGAGATTCATGTCTCCCCCCTTACTTGCCGTAACGTGCCCAATGCGGCCCAAACATCTCTTCCTCGCTCGGCTTGTCTTCCGGGATCGGCGTGACGAGGTGCGTGATGTTGATGAAGTGCTTGTAGTTCAGGTTCTCGGAGATGCTGTTCTTCTGCCAGGAGCCGCAGCCCATGGTCAGCGTGAACTCAAGGCCGCTGTCGAAGCCGCCGCCATTGCCGAAGGTGTGAGCAAAGTTGACAAGCACACGCACCACCGAAAGGTCTTCCGCGAGTTCACGCGCGCGCTCCAGCTTGGTGGTGTGCAGGCCCATCGAGTGGCCCTTGCCCTGATGGTCGAGGATCTTGCGGACGGTTTCCTTGGCGTCGGCAAAATCCTTGACGCGATAGACCGTCAGCACCAGCGACAGCTTTTCGCCGGAGAGCGGATAGTCGCGGCCGATGCCGGTTTCCTCGACGAGGAGGAATTTCGACTTCGCCGCCTCCGCCGGAAGACCGAAAGCTTCCGCCAGGATCGGCATGCCGCGCGCGATCACGTGACGGTTGAGCTTGCCGTTCTTCCACAGTTCACTGACGACCTTGTCCTTCATCGACGGATCGACCAGGAAAGCACCCGCCTTCTTCAACGCGGCAATCGCCTTGTCGTAGCAGGCATCGACGATCACCACCGCGTTCTCCGACGAGCAAGAGGTCGCATTGTCGAAGGTCTTGGAGGCGCAAATCTTCTGCGCCGCGGAATCGAAATCCGCGGTTTCGTCGATGATGACCGGCACGTTGCCCGCGCCGACGCCGATTGCCGGCGTTCCGCTGGAATAACCGCGACGTACATTGTCCTGCGAGCCGGTGATGACGACGAGGTCCACCGCTTCCATGATGGCCTGCGTCGTGTCCTTGGTGACCGGCGACGGCAGGATCTGCACGAGGTCCTTCGGCAGGCCGATCTGCTCCAGCGCATCGCGCATGAAGTTCACGACCATTTCGGTGGTGTGGAAGCCGAGCGGCGACGGCGCGATGATAATGGCGTTGCGGCCCTTGATCGCCATCAACGCCTTGTTGACCGGCGTGGCGCCGGGATTGGTCGAGGGCGTGATCGCGCCGACGACGCCGATCGGCTTGGCGAACTTCACGATGCCGCGCTTCTCGTCGCGCTCGATCTCGCCGACCGTCTTGGCGCGCAGCATGTCGCGCAACGTGCCGAAGGTCTTACGCTGCTTCTTGATGATCTTGTCCGGAACGTTGCCAAGGCCGGTGTCCTTCACAGCCAGCTCGGCCAATGCCTTGGCGTGCTCCAGCTTGTAAAGCGACCACGCCACCGCGCGAACGGCCTCATCGGTGCGCGCCTGATCGGCTTCCGCAAAAATCGCCTGTGCCGCACGGGCTTTGCGCATCAGATCGGCAGCGATCTGATGGGCCTCCGAATCCTGTTTTTTCATTTCAACGACAGCACTCATGACTTTCTCCATTCATCAAAATTCGCGGGCCGCACCTTTTGCCGAATGGCGAGGTGCGGCCATTCGGATCATTCAGCCGGCGTGGGGCGCGGCACAGCGGGCCCATTGCGCACATCGACGAAGCGTTCACCCGGCTTGCATGTAAACGCCAGCATCGCACCAATCAGAAGGAAGGCGAGCGATCCGATGAACGGCACATCCCAGCGCCCCGTCAGGTCGATCGCGTATCCGAACACCACCGGAGATATAATCCCGGCCATGCCGAAACCAAAGTTCATAAAGCCGGACGCCGAGCCGGAGAACTCCGGCGCGATGTCCATCGGGATCGCCCAGATCGGTGCGACGATCAGCTCCGCGAAGAAGAATGCGAGGCTGAGGCAGATCGCTACGGTGGTGAGATCGTGGATGAACACGATCGGCAGCATGAAGCAGAACGACCCCAGGAAGCCGAGAACGATGACGCTGGTGCGCGCCTTGTTCACATTGCCGGTCTTCCGCAGGATACCGTCGCTGAGAAGGCCGCCCACCGTGTCACCGACGACGCCGGCCAGAAACACACCAGCCGCGAACAGAGCCGACTTCTTGATGTTCAAATTGAACTCGTGAAGGAAGAAGGACGGCAGCCAGTTCAGATACAGCCACAAAATCCAGCCGTAGCAGAAGTCCGTCAGCGTCACCGGCATGATGCGCTTGATGAGCGGCCCCCACGGCACCGACTTGCGCGTGGCAACGACGGTGGCGGGCGGAAGGCCTTCCAATTCCGCGGGCGTGATCTGCGGATGGGTGCGCGGATCATCGCGGAAATAGAAGAACCACACGGCTGCCCAGATCAGCGCCACGACGCCGAGGAAGATAAACGAATCGCGCCAGGAGAATGACACCACGATCATCGCGATCAGCGGCGGCGTCAGCGCGTTTCCGGCGCGCGAGAACGCGTGGGTGATGCCCTGCGCGAAAGCGCGTTGATCGGGACGCAGCCAGTTCGAAAGCGCGCGCGTCGCGGTCGGGAATGCAGGCCCTTCGCCGATGCCGAGCGCAAGACGGGCCATGAACAGCGCCGCCAGTCCGCCGACGAAACCGCTCCAGATCGTTGCGAGACCGACCAGTGCACCGCACAACGTCAGCATGACGCGCGGCCCGAGCCGGTCACCCAGCCAGCCACCTGCGATCTGAAAGAAAGCATAAGGATATGCAAAGGCGGAAAACGCGACCCCGAGCTGGGTCGCCGTCAATCCGAGGTCCTTTTGCATGAAAGGCGCCGCAGTCGAGATATTGACGCGGTCGACGTAGAAGATGAAGTACATCAAACAGGTGGCAAGCAGGACGAAACGGCTTGCCTTGTTGCGCATGGCCATCAGAAACCTCCCGACATTTTTTCCGCTGTCTGCCAGGTTCAATGCCCGGCTTCAAAGTGACGCGGCGTTATCCGTCCATGCTACTAGAGGCCAAAACCAAAAAGGAAATTGATAATGTGCATCGCGTCCATTCGCAAAATTTATCAAAGAAAAAGCCGGCGCCCATATAAGCGCCGGCTTTCTTATGATTCATCGCGTGGCGACAGTTACTTCGCTTCTGCAGCAATTCCCTTCCGCCGCGCCAATGCATGTTGAATGAACGGCAGCGCAATCACGATTGCCGTAAACGCCACGATGGTTCCTGAGATCGGCCGCGTGAAGAACACGGTCCAGTCGTTGCTGAACGAAATCATCGTGTTCATGAACGAGTCCTCGGCGATCGGACCAAGGATCACGCCCAATACAAGGGGCGCGAGCGGGAATTTCATGCGCTCGAAGCCATAGCCGATGACACCGAAGGCAATGATCAGCCACAGGTCGGTGACGTTGTTGCGGATCGACAACGCACCGATGAAGCACAGGATCAGCACATAGGCAGACACGACCGCTTCGGGGAAGTCGAGAATCTTCACCAACGGCCGGATCGCGAAGTAACCGATAATGCACATGATCGCGAGGCCGAGGAACAGCGACGCGAAGATGGTGTAGACCATCCCCGCCGAACTCACGAGCACCTGCGGCCCCGGCTGAATGCCGTGCAGCATGAACGCGCCGAGAATAACGGCGGTCGCCCCTGAGCCGGGAATGCCGAGCGCGAGAAGATGCACAAGCGCGCCACCGACCGACGCCGTCGCGGCCGCCTGCGGTGCGATGATTCCTTCCGCGATCCCCGTACCCATATCCTTCGCCCGGCGGCCGAACTTCGCCTCGATGCCGTAGCTGACGAAGGAAGCGATCGTTGCCCCCGCCCCAGGCAACAAGCCGATCAGATCTCCGATCACCGAGGAGCGGAAGAACATGCCTTTGACTTCCTTGAACTCCTCCCATGTCGGCAGTTCAGTGCGCGCGTTGGAGACTTTCTCGATCGGCTTGGTTGAGAAACCTGTTTCGAGCCGCGTCAGCACCTCGCCCACGCCGTAGGCGCCCACCATCACGACAAGAAATTCGATACCATCGGCGAGGATCGGCGAGCCGAAGGTGAAGCGATAGGCGCCGTAAACCGGATCCGTGCCAACCGTCGAAATCAGAATGCCCACCGCCATGCTGATGAATGCATTGGCGAGCGAGCCCTTGCCGATCGCCACCACGCTCAACAAGCCGAACATCACGATCACGAAATATTCCGGCGAGGAAAAGCGCAGCGCGAATTTCGCTAGCGGTTCGGTCAGCGCGACCATCACGACGGCGGATAGAAGGCCGCCGCCGAGCGCCGACACCAGCGTCCAGCCGAGGGCTTTGGCCGGTTTGCCGTTGCGGCCCATGGTGTAGCCGTCCCACAACATCGGAACGTCTATCGGTTCACCGGGTATTCGGAATAGAATTGCGGTGAAGGCGCCGCCATACGTGCCGGACACATACATCGCCGTCAGCAGCACGATCGAGGCGGTGACGTCCATCTTATAAGTGAAGGGCAGAGCCAGAGCGACGCCCATTACCAGCGTGAGCCCCGGCAACACGCCGATCAAGAGGCCGAGGGAAATACCCACGACCAGCATGATCATGTTGATGGGCGTGAGACAGTGAACGAACCCGGTCGCTAATTGCGTAAGAATATCCATGCTGTCACCACACCCGCGGGATCATGAAGAAGATGTCGTTGGCATAGGAGAAAGGCTCGATGCCTCTCGGCAGCGAGACGTAGGCGACACGCAGGAACAGAACGCCACAAGCCAGCGTGACGAACACGCTCATGCCCCAGATCACGCCATGCGAGCGATAGCCGCCGACATACATAAAGGCGGCAAGGAACAGGAACGTGCCGAAAATGAAGCCGAGATAAGGGACCGCGACGGCATAGATCGCCATCAGGACAATGCCCCCGATCAGCAGGCCCGGATAAACCGGCTCCGGCTCCTCTTTCTCTTCTTCCTTCTCGAAGGCTTCGAGAAAGCCGGTCGCATCCTCGTTCTTCACGAGCATGCGCCTGGCCATTTCAAAAAGGCAGGAGCCCCCCATCAGCAAGATGGCAAGGCGTGGCCACACCTCCGGCCCCAATTCTCCGGGCCGGGGGCTGTAATCAATCGTGCCTGAATAAATCCAGAGCCCAACCGAAATGAGCAGGCCGATGAGATACGGCGCGATCGAACGAACCATCACCTTGTCCATCTGCTGCCGCCATTACTTCGGAGCGATCTTCTTCATGTCTTCCAGCTGTTCGCTGACGAACGCTGGAGCATGAGACGAATCTTCGAAGCTGTTCGGATCGCCGTACTGCTCCTTCAGGAATTTCTTGTATTCGTCGGACGCATAAACCTTGGCGAGCGCATCCGACAATTTCTTCACGATGTCAGGCGGAGTCCCCGCTTTGACCACGATGGCGCGGAACTGCGGCAACGCCACCTTGTAGCCAAGCTCGTAGGACGACGGCACGTCCTTGAACGCATCGAGGCGCTTCTCCCCGAACAGGAGAATCGGACGCATCTGCTTGCCGTTGATGAAAGAGGCAACGTCGCCCGCCTGCTCATACAGCGCGTCCGCGTGGCCACCGAGGATCGAGACATAACGCTCCGACGGCTTGGAGAACGGCACCTGCACGACCTTGACGCCGCCCTTGTCGAGAACGCTCAAGGAGAAATCGTCAACGCTGCCGAAGCCGAGCGTCGCCACCTTCAGCTTGCCCGGATTGGCCTTGGCTTCCTTCTCGAAGTCCTGCCAGGTTTTGAAGTGGCTATCCTGCTTGACGAAGATGAAGGACGGTCCCTTGATCATCACCGACACCGGCGTGATGTCCTTCATTGTCCAGCGCGGGGTCTTGCCCGCAAGAAGCGCGTGGCTGTCCGCGATGTAGATCGCCATCGCATAGCCGTCGGCGGGCGATGCGAGCAATTTCGTCATGCCCGTTGCGCCGGTGCCGCCGGGGACGTTCACCACCGGGATACCTTGGCCGAGCATCGGCTCCATCAATTTGCTGACGAGTCGCGCAAGCTGATCCGCGCCGCCACCAGGGCCCCACGGAACAATCAGTTCGATCGGACGTTCAGGATAACCCGCGGCCGCAGCGCTGCCACTCAACGGCAAGCTGCAGAGAAAAGCTGCGGACAAAACAGCAAGAGCCTTCGCAGCCCGACGGGCTGGATGTCGTATCGCCTCCATTGTCACCTCCCAGCGACGTTTTATCGACCTCTGCGGTGAGCTTGGTCGCCCACTTCACATGTGATCACTTTTTCGTATGGTGCACGAGGCAGCACTCGTGGCAAAATTGATTGGCTGCATGAACATCATTCGCGGAATTTATCAGTGAATCAAGACCTCGATATCTCGCTACTGCGAACGTTCGTCGCCATCGTCGATACCGGCGGCTTGACATCCGCAGGCAAAAAGGTTGGGCGCACGCAACCGGCGATCACGCACCAGATCAAACGCCTCGAAGGAGTCGTCGGGCGGACGCTGTTCGGCGACAACCGGCGGCAACTCGTCCTCACCCCCGACGGCGAAGTGCTTCTTGAATTTGCACGCACGATGTTGCGCCTCAATGACGAGGCACGCGGCCGCTTCTCGACGCCGGGAATCGCGGGCCATGTCACGCTCGGTACGCCGGATCTGTACGCGGCCTACCTGTTGCCAGAAGTCCTCGACAATTTTTCACGCTCGCATCCGAATGTGGAAATCCATCTGCGCTGCACCCGCAGCGTCTATCTCAGCGCCGCGCTGGAGCGCGAGGAAATCGACATCGCACTGATGACCAACCAGCCGGGCTTCCGGCGCGGTGAACTGATTCGGCACGAACCCGTGGTCTGGGCAGCCAGCCCGAACGGCACGCAGGAATTGCGCCGCCCGCTGCCGCTGGCGCTTTTGCCGCAGGGCAGCGTCTACCGGCACATCGCGATCGATGCGCTCAATGCAGCGGAATTGCCATGGACGCTTCGTTCGATCTGCGACAGCTTCGCCGGATTGCAGGCCGCCGTGCTGTCGGGCGTCGCGGTGTCGATATTTCCACGCTGCACCATCACGCCGAACATCCGGATCCTGAACAAGAGCGACGGTTTGCCGGAATTGCCTTCCGTCGAGATGGTGCTGCACCGCAAGGAGCAAGGCATTTCGGAAGCCGCCGAACAACTCGCCCGCTATATCGCGCGCGAACTCGGCAACCTCCCAGCGGGAGAAGGCTAAAACGGGCTCAATGCAAACGGAAGCATCCACCAGTCATGCCCGGCGCCATGACGATTCCGGGCAAGCCTAAATTGCTCCGGCCAAACACCCTCAACGCATATCCGCGCACAAAAAACCCGGCCGCGAGGCCGGGTTTTTCATCTCAGGCAATGGCCTTGCGGGTTACGAAACCTGCTGCGGCCGCATGTCCTCGCGCTTGATGCCGGCCACGGCGACAGGCTTCTTCATCGCGTCGCGGCGGAACGGCTCGCCGAGTTCCTGATTGAGCAGGACCTCGATGAAGGTGGTGATGCGCTTCTTCTGGTCCTCGCAGGACTGGCGCAGTGCGTTGGTCAGTTCTTCCTGGGTCTTGACCTGAACGCCCTTCAGACCGCACGCATCCGCCACCTTCGCGTAGTTCATGTGACGGTCGAGTTCGGTGCCGACGAAGTTGTTGTCGTACCACAGCGTCGTGTTGCGCTTCTCCGCGCCCCACTGGTAGTTGCGGAAGATCACCATGGTGATGCCCGGCCATTCCTCACGGCCGACCGAGCTCATCTCGTTCATGGAGATACCGAACGCACCGTCACCGGCAAAGCCGACGCACGGCGTATCGGGGTTGCCGATCTTGGCGCCGATGATCGCCGGGAAGCCGTAGCCGCACGGACCGAACAGACCAGGCGCAAGATACTTCCGGCCTTCGTCGAACATCGGATAGGCGTTGCCGATCGCGCAGTTGTTGCCGATGTCGCTGGAGATGATGGCGTCACGCGGCAGACCGGCCTGAATCGCACGCCATGCCTGACGCGGCGACATCAGGTCCTTGTCGCGCACGCGCGCATCCTTGTTCCAGGTGGTGCCCGGATCGTCGTCTTCGTGATCCATGCTGGAGAGCGTCTGCAGCCACTTCGACTTGGTGGTGTGGACCAGCGCCTTGCGCTCC
>Ga0153956_1001602_pt1 | contig 19214 bp, 17 predicted proteins | sample TSFL040MetaG_FD_104704 | JGI IMG/M metagenome (GOLD analysis project Ga0153956, IMG submission 104704) | Attine ant fungus gardens microbial communities from Florida, USA - TSFL040 MetaG | ecosystem: Host-associated > Fungi > Mycelium > Unclassified | place: USA: Florida, Wekiwa Springs...
ATATGAAAGAATATACTTTTCAATTTTTGACCAGCTTTTAAGAAGTGCAACTTCAATAGGGGCAAATGTAATTGAAGCGAAATCAGGAAGTTCGCAAAAGGATTTTAAGAACTTTTATACAATATCCTTGAAATCAGCCAATGAAACCAAGTATTGGCTTTGTTTGGTAAGAGATACAATATTGATCGACGAAAAGGATCAGATAAATAAATTAATAACAGAGGCGGATGAACTGTCAAAGATCATTGCTTCAATAATAATTAGTTTAAAAGGTAATTTAAGTTAGTCTACGCCGTAACAGGTTTTGACTTTTGAATTTTTAATTTTGACTTATTAATGAAAGTAACAATAGACGGAATATCAGTAGAGGTACCAGACGGAACCAGTATCCTGAACGCTGCCAGAATTATTGGTGGCGATGTGGTACCGCCTGCTATGTGCTATTATTCTAAACTGCAAGGTAGTGGTGGTAAATGCCGTACTTGTTTGGTAAAAGTGAGCAAAGGTTCTGAAAAAGACCCGCGCCCTATGCCAAAGCTGGTAGCATCATGCCGCACTAACTGTATGGACGGTATGGAAGTGCAAAACATGACCTCGCCAGAGGTTATTGAGGCACGTAAAGGTGTGGTAGAGATGTTATTGATCAATCACCCGCTGGATTGCCCGGTGTGCGATCAGGCCGGTGAGTGTAGCCTGCAGGATTTGGGTTTTGAGCACGGTGCTGTTAAAACCCGCTATGAGTTTGATCGTCGTACATTTAACAAAATAGATATTGGCGATAAGATTCAGTTACACATGACCCGTTGCATCCTTTGCTACCGTTGTGTGTTCACTGCCGATCAGATTACAGACCAACGCGTACATGGCGTATTAAATCGCGGCGATCATTCAGAAATATCTACCTATATCCAAAAAGCGGTTGATAATGATTTCTCTGGAAATGTTATTGACGTTTGCCCGGTAGGTGCTTTGACCGATAAGACTTTTCGCTTTAAAAACCGTGTTTGGTTTACTAAACCGGTTGAAGCTCACCGTGATTGCGACCACGAAAAATGCAACGGTAAAGTAACCCTTTGGTACAAAGGCGAAGACGTTATACGCGTAACTGCGCGTAAAGATCAGTATGGCGAGGTGGAAGAGTTTATCTGCAATACCTGTCGTTTTGATAAAAAGAAAACGTCTGACTGGGTTATTGAAGGTCCGCGTAAAGTATCGCATCACTCGGTGATTAGCGCTAACCATTACGAAACCTTGAAACCGCTGCCGGTTGTTAAAACCAATCCGGTATTGCAAGAGGCCAATAAAGAACAATTTGAACGCGAGACCCGATTATAATGGAATTAGCAGACATCATAGTTAAATTTATATTAGTGGTTGTTATTTTCGCCATAAGTTTGGTGATAGCCATGTATTCTACTTATGCCGAGCGTAAACTGGCAGCATTTTTCCAGGACCGTGTAGGTCCGAACCGCGCGGGCCCCTGGGGTATATTACAGCCTTTGGCCGATGGTGGTAAAATGTTTTTGAAAGAAGAGATCATTCCAACCAATTCAAACGGCTTCCTGTTTATTGTAGGTCCGGCGTTGGCTATTACTACGGCTTGTATCGGTTCGGCGGTTATCCCTTGGGGGCAGACTCTGACTATCGGTAACCATGTTATCGACCTACAAGTTGCTGATATCAATGTGGGCATCCTGTACATTTTCGGTGTGGTATCGCTGGGTGTGTACGGTATCATGATCGGTGGCTGGGCATCAAACAATAAATACTCTTTGCTGGGTGCCATCCGTGCAGCGTCACAAAATATCAGCTATGAAATTTCAATGGGTCTTTCTATCATCGCTTTATTGCTGGTGACCGGTACGCTGAGCTTGCGCGAAATTGCTGAACAACAACATGGCTTCTGGGCAAACGGCTGGTTTACCTGGAACTTCTTTAAGCAGCCCCTTGGTTTCCTGCTGTTTATTGTATGTGCTTTTGCTGAAACTAACCGCTCACCGTTTGACTTACCTGAGTGCGAAACCGAGCTGGTTGGTGGTTACCACACCGAGTACTCATCAATGAAACTGGGCTTTTACCTGTTTGCCGAATATATCAACATGTTTATTTCATCGGCAGTAATGGCTACGCTTTATTTTGGCGGCTATAACTTTCCGTTCATGGATATGATCCACTCGCCAAACCTGGTAACCATTATTGGTGTAGTTGCCCTGTTTGCGAAGATATTTTTCTTCATATTCTTCTTTATGTGGGTGCGCTGGACAATCCCGCGTTTCCGTTATGACCAATTGATGGACCTGGGCTGGAAAAGCCTGATCCCGCTGGCCATATTCAACATTATTATAACCGGAGTTTGGATTACTTTTATCAGAGGATAAAGATGGAGTCATTAAGTAATAAAAGAAAAGAAGTTAACAATAAGCCGCTTAATTTAATTGAGCGTTCTTACCTGCCTGCAATTGCGCAAGGGCTTTCAATCACACTGAAGCACTTTTTCAAAAAGCCGGTAACCATTTCTTACCCTGAAGAAAGACGCGAGTTTTCTGAAAACTTTCGCGGTATGCATTCCCTGAAGCGCGACGAGCAAGGCAGAGAGCGTTGCACAGCTTGCGGCCTGTGCGCATTATCATGCCCGGCAGAAGCCATCACCATGACTGCGGCCGAGCGGCAAAAAGGCGAAGAAAACCTGTATCGCGAAGAAAAATATGCGGCAGTTTATGAGATCAATATGCTGCGCTGTATTTTCTGCGGGTTGTGCGAAGAAGCCTGCCCTAAAGAGGCGATCTATCTGGACGGCGACTTTGTACCGTCTGATTATTTAAGGAAAGATTTTATTTACGGCAAGGATAAATTAGTTGAGGCGCCGTTAAATCAATAAAGAAGTTTTATACATTTGCCCCGATTTTAGGAGCGGGGCAGGTGTTTTGTAATTTTAAGTATGAATACATTTTACTTTATTGCTTTTTTGTCAGTGATCTTCGCCATCCTGGTGATATCTGCCAAAAATCCGGTGCATAGCATACTATACCTGATATTAACGTTCTTCACGTTCACTATTCACTACATTTTGCTGAACGCGCAGTTTCTGGCTATTGTAAACTTCATTGTTTACATGGGTGCTATCCTGGTACTCTTCCTATACACGCTGATGTTGATGAACCTGAACAAAGAGAGCGAGCCGGCCAAAACTAACCTGGTAAAAATTGCAGCAGTTATAGGCGGCGGATGCTTCCTGGTAACCATTGTTGCCGCTTTAAAAACCTTTACAGGTTCTGTACCGGTGGTATTGAAAGATACCAACCTGGGTTTGGTTAAAAATTTAGGAAAGACATTGTTTAACGAGTATTTGCTGCCGTTTGAGGTATCATCAGTATTGCTGTTATCGGCAATGGTTGGTGCCGTATTGCTGGCTACTAAAGATACAAAACCTGCTGCGTAACATTATGGAACAATTAACACAAACCATACAAACTGTACCGCTTAACGCTTATATTACTTTAAGCGCGGTGATATTTGCAATAGGTGTTATTGGCGTGTTGCTGCGTCGTAATGCAATAGTGATCTTCATGTCGGTGGAGTTGATGCTGAACGCCGTGAACCTGTTGTTAACCGCTTTCTCGGTTTATTTGGGCGATGCCAGCGGGCAGGTTTTCGTATTCTTTATCATGGCTCTTGCCGCCGCCGAGGTAGCAATAGGCCTGGCTATCATTGTAATGATCTACAGAAACACAAACTCGATAGACATTAACGTACTGAACAGATTGAAATGGTAGAGCCCCTCCCAAACCCTCCCCGGAAGGGAGGGCTTTAAGAGCAGGTTCATTAATATATATTAATTTAATTAGAAAAAATCATCTTAAGTTTCCCCTACCGGGGGAGATTTAGAGGGGGCTTATATGGAGAAATACATCTGGCTTATTCCTTTATTACCGTTAGCCGGTTTCGTGATTAACGGCCTGGGCCGCAATGCGCTGTCAAAAGGCGTAATTGGGTTTATTGGCAGTTTACTGATTTTAATAGCCTTTGGATTGAGTGTTGCTACTTTTTTCCAGGTAAAATCAAGCGGCCATGCCATTGACGTTAATTTGTTTACCTGGTTCACCGCTGGTAAGCTACAGGTTAATTTCTCATTTTTGGTTGATCAGTTAAGTTCAATTATGCTGCTGATCATTACCGGTGTAGGTTTCCTTATCCACTTGTATTCGGTAGGATATATGCACGATGATGATGGTTTCGGTAAATTTTTTGCTTATTTGAACCTGTTTGTTTTCTTCATGCTTTTACTGGTGATGGGCTCAAACTACCTGATCATGTTTATTGGTTGGGAAGGTGTAGGTTTGTGTTCTTACCTGCTTATCGGTTTCTGGTATACTAATCCAAGCTATGCTGATGCCGCCAAGAAAGCTTTCATCATGAACCGGATAGGCGATTTAGGTTTCCTGTTGGGTATATTCCTGATCTTCACAAATTTTGGTTCAATAGCCTATAAAGAAGTATTTGAAAGAGCCACTACCGTTCAGGGCGCTCCGTTTGTGCTGATCACCTTATTATTATTTGTAGGTGCAGTAGGTAAATCGGCACAATTACCGTTGTTTACCTGGTTGCCGGATGCAATGGCCGGTCCAACCCCGGTATCAGCCCTGATCCACGCCGCTACCATGGTTACCGCAGGTATCTACATGATTGCCCGCTCAAATATTCTTTTCGTGCTGGCCCCACAAACTATGGAAGTGGTTGCTATCATCGGTTTAATTACCGCAGCATTTGCAGCACTGATAGCACTTACACAAACAGATATTAAAAAGGTACTGGCTTATTCAACCGTATCTCAATTAGGTTATATGTTTTTAGGTTTGGGCGTTGGCGCTTTTACCGGTGCTTTCTTCCACGTGTTAACCCACGCATTCTTTAAAGCATTATTATTCCTGGGTGCGGGTTCTGTTATTCACGCCATGGGCGGCGAGCAGGATATGCGCAAAATGGGTGGCTTGAAAGGTAAGATCAAAATTACTTTCGTTACTATGCTTATCGGCACTATTGCCATTGCTGGTATTCCGCCGTTTTCAGGTTTCTTTTCAAAAGACGAAATTTTAGCAGCGGCTTACGCCCATAACCCAACTTACTATATAATTGGTGTTATTACGGCGATGCTTACCTCGTTCTACATGTTCCGTATGATGTACCTTACTTTTTGGGGTAAATTCCGTGGTACACATGAGCAGGAGCATCACCTGCATGAGTCGCCGGCTAACATGACTATACCACTCATCGTGCTGGCTATTTTATCGGCTATTGCCGGTATGATAGGCGTGCCTGCCGTTATGGGCGGACACCATGAGTTACACGCTTACCTTTCGCCGGTTTTTGAAGAGTCGGCCAAATTAATGGGCGAGCATGAATTGAGCAGCAGCACAGAATGGTTACTAATGGGTGTTTCGGTAGCCAGTGCTTTAGTAGCCCTGATTTATGCTTATATTAAATACGTTAAAAACGCGCAGGTACCTGTTGAAGATACTGAGGAGCGTTCAATATTGACCAACCTGTCGTACCGTAAGTTTTATGTTGATGAAATCTATGATTTCCTGATCCGGCGTCCGCTTGACGCGCTTTCAGGCTTCTTCTACAACATTGTTGAACGTCTGGGTATTGACGGACTGGTAAACGACCTGGGTAAAGGCACATTAGAGACAAGTAAATTTTTACGCTTACTGCAAACCGGTAACGTGGGTTTCTACATCTTTATGATGGTAGCGGGTATTGTTGCCATTTTAATTTATAGTTTACAATTGTTTACAATATAAAAATGACGGTTAGCATATTAATATTTTTGCCGGTAGTTGCGGCGCTTGCTGTTCTTCTGTTTAAGAATGAGTCGGCCAAACACGCAGCATTATTTTTCTCAGTAGTTGAACTGGCATTAGCAGGCGTATTTTTAGCAAATTTTATACCTGATGCCAGCAGCCAATTTGGGGTTGATGTGCCATGGATGATTAAAATGGGCATCTATTTTAAAGCCGGTATTGATGGTATAAGCATGATCATGGTATTGTTAACAACGGTACTTGTTCCATTAATTATTTTGAGCACTTACCAGCATCAGTATAGCAATGCCAAAGCTTTTTACGCATTGATTTTGTTTATGCAGGCCGGTATGCTTACCGTTTTTACTGCGTTAGATGGTTTCTTGTTTTACGTAGGATGGGAAGCAGCCTTAATACCTATCTATTTTATCAGCGCTTTATGGGGCGGCGAAAACAGGATACGCATTACCATCAAGTTTTTTATTTACACCTTTGCCGGCTCGCTATTCATGCTGCTGGGAATGATCTTTGTTTACCTGCAGTCGCCAAATCAAACTTATGATATACATGATCTGTACCATGGCGCATTGCTTACATCGGGCCACTCAAGTTTGATATTCTGGGCATTCTTTATAGCATTTGCTATTAAGATGCCTTTATTTCCGTTCCACACCTGGCAACCGGATACTTATACCGAGTCGCCAACTGCGGGTACTATGTTATTGTCTGGTATTATGTTGAAAATGGGTATCTACGGCGTTATCAGATGGCTAATACCCATAGCACCAGAAGGATTTATGACCTGGCAAAACGTAGCTATTGCTATGTCGGTTATCGGCATTGTGTACGCATCGGTAATAGCCTTTACCCAAACAGATGGTAAACGCTTGGTAGCTTACTCATCAATTGCGCACGTAGGTTTAATTGGTGCCGGCATCTTTGCTTTCAATCAGCAAGGCTTGCAAGGCTCCATGATCCAGATGCTAAGCCACGGTATCAACGTGGTAGGTATGTTCTTCATCTGGGACATCATCAGCCGCCGCATGGGTACCCGTAATTTGAGCCAGTTAGGCGGTATTGCTAAAGTTGCCCCCCAATTTGCCGTCGCCTTTTTAATTATAACCCTGGGTACGGTAGCCTTACCGCTAACCAATGGCTTTATTGGCGAGTTTTTATTATTAAACAGTGTTTATCAATATAATATCTGGGTGGCTGTAATTGCGGGCTTAACCATCATTTTTGGAGCGGTTTATATGCTGCGCATGTACAAAAATGTAATGCAGGGTACCACTAACGAGCTTACTGCCACTTTCACCGATATCACTGGTTCTGAAAAGCTGGTATTAGGCATCATTTGTTTATTGATCCTTGGTTTGGGTATTTACCCGCAGCCTGTTATGCATATCTCGGCCGCTGCTGTTGATAATTTGATAATCACTGTAAAATCATCAGGTAAGTTTTAATCATGAATACGATAATAGTTATATCTGTTTTACCTATAGTGCTTTTGTATTTAGGTTTATATAAAATGCAAAAAGCGTTGCTGCCCGTTACTATTGTGGGTTTGCTGGTTGCATTAGGTTTAGCGGTTACCCAATGGAATAGTGACGCAGTGCCTCAATACAGCGGCATGTTGTTGTTCAATAACTACTCTGTAGCTTTTTCGGTAGTTACTATCGTATCCACTATACTGATACTGTTATTATCAAAAGGGTATTTTGAGCGTATAAGCAACCATGTGGCCGAGTATTATGCCATCATCCTGTTTTCATTGGCCGGGGTGATATTAATGGTATCTTACTATAACCTGACCATGTTATTTATCGGTATCGAGATCATGTCGGTAAGCTTGTACATCCTGGCAGGTATTAAAAAGAACGACTTTGCCTCAAACGAAGCTGCCTTAAAATACTTCCTGATGGGCGCATTTTCAACAGGTTTCTTACTGTTTGGCTTTACCTTGATATACGGTTCAACCGGTTCATTCAGCCTGGAAGGAATCCAGAAATGGGTGTTAGATCATAACACCGTATCGCCAATGCTTTGTGCAGGTGTAATATTGGTAGTGGTAGGTTTATGCTTTAAAGTAGGGGTAGCGCCTTTCCACTTCTGGACACCGGATGTGTATGAAGGTTCTCCATCGCTGATCACGGCCTACATGTCAACCGTATCCAAAACCGCCAGCTTTGCAGCGTTCCTGCGCTTGTTCTTTACCTGCTTCCCGGTTATATCGCATATATGGGAGCCCGGATTAGTTGCTATCGCTGTCATTACTTTATTTATCGGTAACATTACAGCCTTGTATCAGCAAAGCTTTAAGCGTATGCTGGCTTACTCAAGTATTTCGCATGCGGGATATTTATTGTTTGCTATACTTTCTTTAGGTGCAGCTTCGGCCAATACCATCCTGGTTTACGCAACGGCTTACTCAATTGCTTCTATTGTGGCATTTGGTGCTTTGATACTGGTACAGCAGGAAACCGGCAGCGATACCTTTGACAGCTTTAATGGCCTGGGCAAGAAAAACCCGTTCCTGGCTTTTACAGTAACTGTGGCTATGCTTTCATTAGCAGGTATACCGCTTACAGCCGGCTTTATCGGTAAGTTTTATGCATTTAACATGGCCATGGGCCAGTACCATATAACCTTGCTCATCATTGCGGTTATCAACGCTATCATCAGTATATTCTACTATTTCAGGGTTATTATTGCGATGTACTTCCGCAGTGCCGAGCGCGAACAGATCACGGTATCGCCATATTATGCGTTTGTATTGGGCTTCGCCGCTTTAGCTACCATAGTTATTGGTGTTTACCCTCAATTGGTAAGCGGGTTAATTTAACAGCGCAATACAAAATTCCCGGCAAATGATATAATATTTGTAGTTTTACAAATATTCTGAATGGAAAATTTCTGGGAACACCTGCAAAATCTGACGGACGCTCAATCCATTTTAAGTAAGGGTGGGTTCTATTTCCTGTTGGTAGTGATTTTTGCTGAAACCGGGCTGTTCTTCGGGTTCTTTTTACCGGGCGATTATTTGTTGTTCCTTGCCGGGCTGTTATGCTCGTCAGGCATGGTTGATGTGTCGTTAGGTACTTTACTATTGTCGGTGATTTCAGCAGGTATTTTAGGCAACTACACAGGCTACTGGTTTGGTTACCGAACGGGGCCGATGCTGTTAAACCGAAAGGATTCCTGGTTTTTTAAAAAACGTTATGTAGCCGTTGCCCAGGAGTTTTATGCCAGGCACGGCGGTATGGCTTTAGTTTTAGGCAGATTTTTCCCCATAATAAGAACTTTTGCACCTATCTTTGCAGGCGTAGTAAGGGTTGACTTTAAAAGGTTTACCATTTATAATCTGGCAGGTAGCCTGGCTTGGGTAAATACTTTTATCCTGTCGGGATATTTTTTGGGCAGGCGATACCCGCAGCTCAAAGACTATCTGGAATACGTGGTGATTGGTTTAATAATAATTACAACAATTCCGCTGGTTTTTGCTTTCTTAAAAAAGCAATTGACAAAAAGCGATAAATAAATATAATATACATCTAAATGAGTACACAACATCCTTGGCACCAGGTTTCACCGGGTGATAATGTTCCTGAATTTGTAAATGCAATTATTGAGATCCCTGCAGGGTCAAAAGCAAAATATGAAATTGATAAAGAGTCTGGTTTATTGAAATTGGACCGCGTGCTGTTTTCGTCAGTAATGTATCCGGCTAATTACGGTTTTATTCCGCAAACTTATTGCGATGATAAAGACCCTTTAGATATATTAGTACTGTGTTCTATTGATGTGTTCCCGATGTCAATAATTGAGGCGAAAATTATTGGTGTAATGCACATGGTTGATAATGGTGAACAAGACGACAAGATCATCGCGGTAGCAAAAAACGACCCGTCTGTTAACTATATTAACGACCTGAATGAATTGCCGCCGCATACCATGAAAGAGATTGAACGTTTCTTTAAGGACTATAAGGCATTAGAGAATAAATCTGTGACGATAGAGCACATGCTGGGTAAAAAATATGCCCATAAAGTAATTAACGAAAGTCTGGAACTATATAAGTCGACTTTCCCTGTGTACCAATAATTAATTGATGGGCCCCGAAACACACGACATAAGCGTAAACGGTTATTCAATACTCCTAACCTTTTTACTGGTTTTACTGAATGGTTTTTTTGTTGCTGCCGAGTTTGCGCTGGTTCGCGTCCGCGGCTCGCAGATTGAGGTAAAAGCAAAGGCCGGCAGTCGCATTGCCAAAGTTACTCGCGGTATTGTAGCCAACCTTGACGGTTACCTGGCCGCCACCCAATTGGGCATTACCATAGCCTCGCTGGGTCTTGGTGTTATAGGTGAACAGGTTTTTACCAATGTGGTATTAAGAGCATTTGAGGCAATCGGGGTTTCTATTACATCAAGTTTTGTTATTACCTCAAGCCATGTCATCGCATTTATTGTCATTACCATACTAAGCATAGTTTTTGGTGAACTGGCTCCTAAAACACTGGCTATTCAAAGATCAGTGCGCACGGCGCTTGCTGTATCTGCCCCTTTAAGAATATTCTTTATTGTTTTCAGGCCGATTATATGGGTGCTGAACGCCTTTGCCAATTTTATTCTGCGATTGATGGGTATCAATATTGTTCCGGGCCATGAGGCGCACCACAGTTCTGAAGAGCTGCAATACCTGCTGGAGCAAGGTAAAGAAACCGGCGCCATCGACTCGAATGAGCACGAGCTTATCCAGAACGTATTTGAATTTAATGAGCGCGTGGTAAAAAACATCATGGTGCCGCGTACTAAGATATCCGGTGTCGAGATTGATACTGATAAAGAAGAATTGCTGAATTTACTTATTACCGAAGGCTATTCGCGCCTGCCGGTTTATGACGAAGTGATCGATAAAATTGTGGGTATTGTTCATGCTAAGGACGTTTTACCGCTGCTGGCCCGTAATGAAGATATTGTGCTGAAAGATATTATCCGCAAACCATACTTCATCCCGGAAACTAAAAAGATAAACGACCTGATGGCCGAGCTGCAGCAAAAGCGCATACAGATAGCGATTGTGTCTGACGAGTTTGGCGGTACTGCCGGTATGGTTACCCTTGAAGATATTGTTGAAGAACTGGTAGGTGAGATACAGGACGAGTACGATGAAGAAAAACCAATTGTAGAGGCTTTGAATGACCGCGAGTTTATTGTGAATGCACTTGCGCCGATTTATGACGTAAACGAGCACCTGCCGCATGATTTGCCTGAGGATGGCGACTTTGACACCGTGTCGGGTTGGGTAAGCGATATTTTTGGAAAAATCCCTGACGTGGGCGAGCAAAAAGAATCAAACGGCTACAATATTACGGTACTGAAAAAATCTGACCAAAATATCGAGTCGGTTAAGCTTGAACTATTGCTCAATGAAGAGGATACGGTAGATTTACATTAATTAGAATCAAGGAACAAGAGGCAGGAATCAAGACTGGACAGACAGCGTATTCCTTTATCTTGATTCTTGACTCTTGTTTCTAAAATGCATCTTTTTTACACACCCGATATTGACCCATCGCATCCTCAATACTTTTTAAATGAGGAGGAGAGCAAACATGCCGTGCGGGTGCTGCGCCTGGAAGCCGGCTCGCAAGTACAGCTTATAGACGGCAGGGGCGGCCTGTATACGGCCGCGATCAAAGATGCGCATCCAAAACGCACCATTCTGCAAATAACAGGTGTTACTACCGGATACCAAAAACGCAATCATTACCTGCACATTGCAATAGCGCCAACTAAAAATTTGGACCGCCTGGAGTGGTTCCTGGAAAAAGCTACTGAAATTGGTATTGACGAAATATCACTGATCATCTGCCAGCGCTCAGAACGAAAAGAGGCCAAAACCGAGCGACTGTATAAAATCATCACCTCGGCTATCAAGCAATCGCTGAAAGCTTATCACCCCATATTAAATGTGCCGATCGCGTTAAGCAAATTGCTGGCGCAACCTTTCAACGGGCAAAAGTTTATAGCCCATTGCGAGGACCGTGAGAAGGCTAACCTACAAGCTGAGTTGCAAAAGCATAGCCGGTATTTGATCTTAATAGGCCCCGAGGGCGATTTTTCGCCTGCCGAGATAAATGCCGCTTTGGATAATGGATATAAAGCCATAACTTTAGGTGAAAGCCGCCTGCGCACGGAAACAGCTGCACTTGAGGCTTGTTTTGAAGTGAATTTTTTGAACAGATAGTGTTTAGACATGGCGGTGTAGTCATATCCCCCCACTTCGGTACGTTCGTTGACCCTCTCTTTGCCTAAGGCGTAAAGAAGGTTATGAAAGCAGCCAATTAAATGACCTCTTTGCAGCTTGCGGGAGGGGGCGAAGCGTAAACCGGGTGAGTTTCAACGCAAGCTAAGTCAAACAATGCCTGTCGAATGATCTATCTATACATTATGAAAAAAGCCGTCTACACCATATGCATATGCTGTCTGCTGATTTTAACCAGCAGCTTTAATGTGCCTACCTACAAAATGGCTAAGCTAAAATATAGCGGCGGTGGCGATTGGTATGGCGACCGCACCGCATTGCCCAACCTCATTAAATTTTGCAACGAAAACCTGAAGACCAATTTTGAGGCTGAAGACGATGTGGTTGAGCCGGGCAGTGCGCAATTGTTCAACTATCCTTTTGTGTTTATGACCGGTCATGGTAACGTGATTTTTTCTGACCAGGAAGCGGCCAACCTGCGCAAGTATTTAATTGGCGGCGGTTTTTTGCATATTGATGATAACTACGGCCTGGACAAGTTCGTCCGCCCGCAAATGAAGAAGGTTTTTCCGGAACTGGACTTTGTGGAGTTGCCGTTGGATTATCCGATATACCACCAAAAGTTTCCTTTCCCAAACGGGTTACCTAAAATTCATGAACATGACGGTAAGCGGCCGCAAGGTTTCGGGCTTATTTATAAAGGTAAGCTGGTGTGTTTTTACACCTATGAGTGCGATCTAGGCAACGGTTGGGAAGATTATGGAACCTACGCCGGCGACAGTCAGGAAAATCGCCTGAAAGCCCTTAAAATGGGTGCAAACCTGATTCAATTCGTATTTACCCAATAACGCCCGTATGTACAAGATCAACGTAAATAATAAATACGATTACGCTATTGAAAACAAAGGCGACGATATATTGGTAAATGATGTCCAGATACAGGCAAATATCAAACAATTAAGCCCCGATACCTGGCATGTTATTGAGCAACTAAAATCATATAACGTTACGCTTATCAGCTTTGATAATACCGCCAAAACAGCCCGTATAAGGGTTAATGATAATATTTATAATATCACTGCCAAAGACCGCTTTGACCTGCTCCTTACCCAAATGGGTTTGACCGATCTGACCGGCGCCAAGGTGAGCGAACTTAAAGCCCCTATGCCAGGCCTGGTGCTGAAAGTTTTTGCAACAGAGGGAGCTGCTGTACAAAAAGGTGACAATTTATTTATCCTCGAGGCCATGAAGATGGAGAACATCATCAAGTCGCCGGTTGATGCAGTGGTGAAATCTATAAAAGTTAAGCCTGCTGATAAATTGGAAAAAGGGCAGGTATTGTTGCAGTTTGCATAGAAATTTTCAATATGTCCCAACTACATCATTGCAAGGAGGTAAGATAAAGCAATCTCTACACCTGCTTAAAACTGAGTAAAACGTAACTGTCTTATAGAGATTGCTTCGTTCCTCGTAATAGACGCGATGGTTAGTTGTGTGATCAAATAAAAAGGGCTGCCTTATTACTGAAGCAGCCCTTTTTTCAATTATAGCGGGTTAATACTATTTCGCTTTTTTAACGCTAAAGTGAGGCTTGCCCTGAGGGTGAATTTCAGGAGCACCTACCAGATCCATTGCGCAACGGAAACCAATCTCGGCGCTTGCATCATCCTCATTCATAAAACGGCGCGTTGCTGGGTTTAGCCAGTAAGCCAGGTCATTCCATGACCCTCCTTTGTAAACTTTTGATTTATCGTTTACCAAAGTAGTGGTTCCGTACAGGCTGTTATTTACCGTATCCAGGTAACCACGGGCGTCCGGGTTGTAAGCTTTGCCAGCTAAAGGATCTTTTTGCGGGGTAGCAGGTGTGCCACCCTGTTGCGACGCGATCAAATCGGCATAGCTTAATTTCTTAGCTGCTTTTGCAGGGTCTTTAATTGGGCGGCCGTATTTGTCTTTGGCATATTTACCTGTTGCCGGGTCTTCTAAACGTTTGTCGGCAAACTGGTTACCACGAAATGGATTAAAGTCGTCAACATCCTCAAATGACATTTGGCGGTAGGTGTCCTGTACCCATTCGCTAACATTGCCGGCCATATTATACAAACCAAAATCGTTAGGCGGGTAGTAACGTACCGGCGCAGTGATGAAAGCTTTATCGTTAAGGTAACCGCCAACACCGCCGTTATCACCTTCGCCGCGTTTAAAGTTGGCCAGTATCAAACCACGGGTTGATTTTTTAGCAGAACGTACGCCTAAGCCGTTCCAAGGATATATTTTACCGTCAGTAACGTTTTCAAATTGAGTATTGCCTGCCAAAGCCATAGCTGCGTATTCCCACTCGGCTTCTGTAGGCAAGCGGTAAGCAGGCTTCAGGATACCATCTTCTGCAATAACCGGCCTAACCGCTTTTTTCTGGCCTGCAACAGGTTTGCCGTTTAGGTCGGGCTGCATTTTTTTACCGTCAATACCCGGGCCTCTGAACTGGTTATTTAAGTACATGTCTGTATTAAAAGGTACTTTTTGAGCGTTAGCGGCTGCATTGGCCTGAGTGCCTTTTGCGGCAACTCTTGGGTTCAAAATTTTGCCTTGCTGTTGCAGTATAAACTCATTCATACGGTCGGTACGCCAAACGCAATAGTCTTGCACCTGATCCCAGCTAACACCAACCACCGGATAATCCTGAAAAGCAGGATGGCGCAGATAGTTATTTACATAAGGCTCATTATAAGATAAAGGACGACGCCATACCAGCGTGTCAGGTATGGCGTTGTAATATAATTCGTGATCTTGAGGGAAAGTGGCGCTGATCCAGTGCAGGTAATCCAGCCAGTCCTGGTTAGACACCTCGGTTTCGTCCATATAAAAAGCCGGGATGGTTACCCTTTTACGTACATTGTTATACTCAAAGTTGATATCCTGATCTGCGCTGCCGCCCAAAACAAAAGTGCCGCCCTCAATAGCTACCAGGCCCGGGCCGGGTGCCGGGTGGGTTTGCCTGAATTTTGAATAGCCGTATCGCTTATCGTTATAGGGTATACCGGTTTTTTGCGATCTTGATTTCTTATTACAGCTGCTTAATATCGCCCCAACTCCCAACAACGCTAAAGCAGTATAAGTAAAAAGTATTTTCATATTTTTACACGTATTATATATAGGGGTAAATTTATAAATTTTTTTATAATAAAGTGCTAATCTTAATAGGCGCAGGTAAACAATTACTACGCCCCGGCAACTTTAACGTATAAAGCGTTGTGAGTGTTACACAGCTGGCAATTTAAATTGAAAAAACTTAAATCCCGGCATTATACAAATACAGAATTAGTCTATATTTATCCGATTAAAATAAAAACGGGCTGTCCATGAAGTTTTCATACAAAAAGACCTTCTTAACATATGTTGTGCTACTGATGCCTTTTTTTGCCGTTGCTCAAACCGGGGCTAATACCAACGGAAGCAACAACGCTAACGCTATACCTACAGCAGTTCCGTTTTTAAATATCTCGCCCGATTCACGGTCGGGCGCCATGGGCGAAGCTGGTGCGGCTATCTCTCCTGACGTTAACGCCACTTATTGGAACCCGTCAAAATTAGCCTTTTTAGATACAGCAAGTAATTCAGTTTCATTATCATATAGTCCGTGGTTGCGCCATTTGGTGCCTGATGTTAGTTTGTCATACTTAAGTTTTGCCCACAAGCTGGACGATAGGAATGCCATTGGTGCTTCGTTGCGTTATTTTAACCTGGGGTCGATACAATTGATAGATCCTTATCAAAACGAGCAGGGCACTTATCGCCCAAGCGAGTTTTCGTTCGATGTGTCGTTTGCGCGTAAATTTGGTAATGATTTTTCGTTGGGATTGACAGCACGTTATATCCACTCAAATCTTTCCAATCAGTCGTTTGCCTCTGGGGTAAACCAGCAAACCAAAGCGGGTAATGCCTTTGCTGCCGATGTTTCTATGTATCATACCAGCACCGCCCGGCAATTTGGTAAAGATGCCAGTTTTAGTTATGGTATCGATATATCAAACATTGGTACAAAAGTTAGCTATACCGATGTTGGCCCGGCTTACTTTTTACCAACCAACTTAAAAATAGGCTTCGCCAATACCTTGAATATTGATGATGTTAACCAGTTTACTTTTGCGTTTGATATCAACAAACTACTGGTGCCTACGCCGCCTATCAGAGATATCAACGGCAACGTCATCAAAGGCCGCAACGACGATGTTTCAGTGCCTGCCGGTATTTTCGGTTCATTCAGCGATGCACCGGGCGGTTTCAGCGAGGAGTTTAAAGAGATCACTTTTTCGCCCGGCTTAGAATACCTGTATAATCAGCAATTTGCATTGCGTGCCGGTTATTTCTATGAAAATCCAGCTAAGGGCGGCCGCCAGTATTTAACCCTGGGTTTAGGCCTTAATTATGATATCTATCGTTTTGATTTTTCATACCTGGCCGCTACCCAGCAGGCAAGTCCGTTAGCTAATACTTTACGTTTTACTGTTGCGCTAAACTTTGGCGGTACTAAATAATTATGGGTAAAGTTAGAATAGGTTTTGGGTTTGATGTTCACCAGTTAAAAGAGGACCATCCATTTGTTTTAGGCGGAGTAAAGCTTGAGCATCATGCAGGTGCCTATGGCCACTCTGACGCCGACGTGCTGCTTCATGCCATTTGCGATGCCCTGTTAGGCGCAGCCAATCTGCGCGACATAGGTTTTCATTTTTCTAATACAGACGACCGCTGGAAAGGCATCAGCAGCTTAAAATTATTACAACATGTAATGATGCTGCTGCGCGAAAAAGGGTGGCAAATAGGCAATATCGACGCCATGGTTTGCCTGGAAGCCCCAAAGATCAATCCGCATATACCGGCCATGAAGGGTTACATTGCCCAAGCCGCCGATATCAGTGAAGATGATATCTCCATCAAAGCAACTACTAATGAAAAACTGGGCTTTATTGGCCGTGAGGAGGGTGTGGTTGCTTATGCTGTTTGCTTGATTGAGCGGGAATAAGAATTTAAGACAATTTTCTAGAGACGCGATGCATCGCGTCTTAGCAGGTTTTAAAATAATATATTATTGTTTTCCTGGCATAATAAGACGCGATGCATCGCGTCTCTACAGATGTTTATTTTTTATCCGTTTCCACTTGCTTCACATTCCCCGTACGCTTCAATACACCCCAGCCGCTATGCTCGCCTTTTAACGCCCTGCGGATAGATTTAAACAGAATGTAATACATCAACTGGCGCCATATGAAACGCTGTGGAATAATGTATACCAGCTTCTTGTAATCCTCTTTTTCCATCCAGAAGGCAATTACGCCTACAATGAAATCAACCACCACAAATACCACGTAGTACAGCAATATTTTGCCCGGCTTATCGCCCAGTAGGCCAAAAATCATGAACAGGTCGGCTAGTGGAGAGAATAGCGGCAGTATGATTTGGAAGATAAGGATGTTAGGCATACCCACCATGCCAAAAAATTTATATTTTTTGTTGAACAGCGCATTGCGGTTTTTCCAGAAGCTTTGCATCACCCCGTAGCTCCAGCGGAAGCGTTGTTTCAGCAGCGCGCTGATGGTTTCAGGAGCCTCAGTATAAGCTACAGCCTCGCCGCAGTTTTTAATGATATAGCCTGCTTTTAAAATACGCATGGTCAAGTCGCAATCCTCGGCCAAAGTATCGGTAGTAAAGCCGCCGGCCTTAAATACGGCCGACTTACGAAAGGCGCCAATTGCCCCCGGTACTACAGTGATGCTATTGATCAGGTCGAACGCGCGGCGGTCCATGTTTTGTGCTGTGATGTACTCGATAGACTGCCAGCGGGTGATGATATTGGTGTCATTACCTACTTTAACCGTACCTGCAACCGCACCAATCTCGTCATCGGTAAAGTAAGTCATCAGTTGATAAATGGCGTCATCTTTTAGCTGAGTATCGGCATCAATACAAACCACAAAATCATAACGGGCGTGAGCAATACCAAAGTTTAGTGCTGATGCCTTACCGCCGTTTGGCTTATCCAATACCATAACGCGCGGATCATCGCCATAAGCTTCGTGTACAACCTGGTAAGTGTTATCTTTCGAGCCATCGTTTACAAAAATGATCTCGAAGTCTTTGTACTCGGTTTTTAGCAGCGATTCAATGGTTTTTACCGCTGTAACCTCTTCATTATAAGCCGGCACAATAATGCTTACCGGCTGTAACTGCATTTTAGCCACGCGGTCGCGGTATTTACTGAAGCTCTTGTTTTCGGCATATTGCCTTGAGGCCAAAATGCCGATAAGCACTATACGGCCAATAGCCAGGAATATAGCAGTCAGGAACAGATAAAGCAAGAACCAGTTGCCATAGAAAAATCCGACAACAAAAATATCATACAAAGAATTATAAATGCCCGAGTCGTGCTTAACCGGCGGCATCAGTTCGTCTTTGCTTTTATCCAGGATATCGGCAATGGTGGTAAACTGGTAGCCGTGGCTTTTAAAGTAATGGATGATATCAGGCAGGGCCTTCACGGTTTCTTCACGCGTGTCGCCGCCGGCATCATGCAGCAATATCATGGAGCCATTATTAACCTGTTTAATGGTACGCGCTATAATACTGTCCTTGGTTACGCCAGGCTGCCAGTCCCAAGGATCTATGGATTCACCAATGTTAATATAGCTTTGCTTACGGCTCTCTGCCACCGGTATAACCTCTGCCAGGGTTTGGGGCTCGGCATCGGCATTAAACGGCGGGCGGAATAATATGGTGCTACGCCCGGTTACCGACTCGATCAGCTTACGGGTAGCGTTCAGCTCCAGATTTACACGATCAAGGCTTACCGCCGAAATATCCGGGTGAAAGAACGTGTGATTACCTATTTCATATCCCTCGTTATACTCACGGCGTAGTATCTGCATGTTCTTCTCGGCCATGGAGCCTACTACAAAAAATGCCGCCGGTACGTTTTCGCGCTTTAATATGTCAAGTATACGTGGGGTAAAGTCAGGATCAGGGCCGTCATCAAACGTTAAAACTACTTTACCCGGTTTGTAACCATATTTGCGGATTACATATTTGGTAGGCAGTTTAACGTAATTTTGATTGGTGATAGTGTAGTTGGTGGTGTCCATTTTTACATCGAT
>Ga0153956_1001603_pt1 | contig 19208 bp, 20 predicted proteins | sample TSFL040MetaG_FD_104704 | JGI IMG/M metagenome (GOLD analysis project Ga0153956, IMG submission 104704) | Attine ant fungus gardens microbial communities from Florida, USA - TSFL040 MetaG | ecosystem: Host-associated > Fungi > Mycelium > Unclassified | place: USA: Florida, Wekiwa Springs...
CGGCTCGGTCTGAAAAAAAACGCTGAAAGGACCCTCCTTAACCCCGCACCGAGCTGCGTCCAGGCCTCGCCCCAAAGGGGAAAGCGCCACATACGCCCGTTTTTCCGCAGCCTGCTAAATCAGTGATTTACCACGTGGTTCATAACAGTCTCTAGTTGAGACTGGGGCGATCAGGTCAAGATCTCCGAGAATATACCTATTCCGTTGAGGGATAACGTCGTCGCGTATGAAGCACCGTCAGCACGTCAATCTCCACCTCCGACGCGACTTGATAGACGATCAGATACGGCAGTCCGACCACGGAAAACTCACGCGTTCCTTCTATCGCTCCCGTCCGACCCAGCATCGGAAACTGTCCAAACATCATTGCAGTTTGAACAACGCGAGCCACTGCGCGATCCGCGGCGCGCTCATCATCCTCGGCGATCCAGTCGCGGATCGCGGCGAGATCATCGCTCGCCTGTGGCGTGAAGTTAACGCGCAAGCTTCAGCGTATCGAGAACTTGCTCGACCGGGATCATCGCGGCACGGTTCTTAGCCTGGGCCAAACCGCGTTCGATCTTGGCGCACTTCCAGGCATCGTAGCCGCGCTCGGTCGCGCCAGTCTCATCAGACAGCTTATCTGTCAAAGGCGCAGTCGGTTTCATGATATAGGCATAACCGATTTTCGGTGTTCGCGAAATAGGATCGGCGGAGTAAATCCGCGCTACCGGCTGGATCGATGACGCTGTCCGCCGGCAGGGGGCGACATCGAGACGGCGAATAGCCATAGCTATTCGCCTATGCCGACCACGAAGGAAATTGTGTCCCGCTAATCGACGGGCCGGGCCTTTGCCCGGCGGCCGTCGTCATGCGCCCCGCCGGTCAGCCCGGCGGCGGCGGAGTCGTTCCCTCGACTGACGGGCAATTTTCCAGTGAATATCTCAAAACACGAACAGCGCGTGCTGCATGCGCTCCCCGGGGTCCCCGCAAAGTACACTTTGCGGGGTGGGGCGCAGGGCGGGCGTATCCAGCATCGCCGTTGTCCCGACACCGGCCGCATCGTCGCGGCCGATTGTTTCACCCGCGACGGGCATGTGCTGAGCGACTGTACGCTCGGCCTGTTCAAGAAGCTCAAGCGTCGCGGCCTGATCGCGTCGCGCGGCGGCCAGCCCTATCGCGTCACGCGGCTGGGGTTGGTGTCGGTTCGATCGCAACTCGGCAATAGGTGATCGCCCGGAATTGGCCTCGCTAAATCCGGCACCGGCGACCCCCACGGCCGGCGGGCGAGGGGGCAACTTCTCGCCCGTTCGACATGGCCTGTCCTGGGCGCCTGCCTTGCCGGCAGTCGAAGGGCGGCTTTGCCGTGGCGGGGCAGGAAATATTTTCCTACACAAGCCTATTTGGTTATGAACTCCGAAGTCGGAGAACCGAAATGTCTCAACATGCCTGTCACTGCATCACCGCGCCAACCATCGCGGACGTTCGCCGGAAAACCCCGGCCTTCGCAATCGTCGTCGCTAGTGTGACTTTAGTGTGACCTTTCGATCGGCTAGGGGCGCCGTGGTGCGACCTCCATCGTTATTCCCATACCGAGTTCGACTATGTGGACCATCGCCCTTCTCACCCTCTCCAACATCTTCATGACAATCGCCTGGTACTGGCACCTGAAGGGCGGGATGGCGAAGCCGTTGTGGAGCGTCATCGCGATCAGCTGGGGCATCGCCCTGTTCGAATATTGCCTCGCCGTCCCCGCCAACCGGATCGGCTATGCGGCCGGGTGGAGCGGCGGGCAGCTCAAGGTGACGCAGGAAGCGATCGCGCTGACCGTGTTCGGGGTGTTCATGGTCACCGTGCTGGGCGAGCCGATCGGCTGGCGCCATGCCGGCGCGTTCCTCTGCCTGGTGGGGGCGGTCGCATTCCTCTTTGTGGGGAAGTGAGGTCGGTGAAGCGGATTGGCGCCGCTAATCCGTGTCTCGTCACCGACCGCTGGCGGCGGACGGCGAAGCCGATCCGGCCGAAGGCGCGGATTTACTGCGCGCCCTTCGCACGGCGTTGCGCAACGCCGGTCCCGCGCTTACGGACCCGGCCATGACCACGACCATCCGCACCGCCGATCTGATCGACAGCGTCGCCGACGCGCTGCAGTTCATCTCCTATTTCCACCCGATGGATTACATCCGCGCGCTGGGCGAAGCCTATGAGGCGGAACGGTCGCCCGCCGCCAAGGACGCGATCGCGCAGATCCTGACCAACAGCCGCATGTGCGCGGAGGGGCATCGCCCGATCTGCCAGGACACCGGCATCGTCAACGTGTTCGTCGCATGGGGGATGGATTGCCGGCTCGACGATACCAGCCGCAGCTTGCAGGATGTGGTCGATGAGGGCGTGCGGCGCGCCTATCTCAACCCGGAGAACAAGCTGCGCGCGTCGGTGCTGACCGACCCCGCCTTCACCCGGCGCAACACGAAGGACAATACGCCCTGCGTGCTGCACGTCGACATGGTGCCGGGCAACACGGTGTCGGTCGATGTCGCGGCGAAGGGCGGGGGCAGCGAGAACAAGTCCAAGTTCAAGATGATGAACCCGTCCGATTCGATCGTCGACTGGGTGCTGGAGATGCTGCCCCAGATGGGCGCGGGCTGGTGTCCGCCGGGGATGCTCGGCATCGGCATCGGCGGCACGGCGGAGCATTGCGTGCTGCTGGCCAAGGAAGCGCTGATGGAGCCGATCGACATGGGGCCGCTCAAGGCGCGCGGGCCCCGGAACGATATCGAGGCGCTGCGGATCGAGATCTTCGATCACGTCAACGCGCTCGGCATCGGCGCGCAGGGGCTGGGCGGGCTGTCGACCATCCTCGACGTCAAGATCAAGGACGCGCCGTGCCACGCGGCGGGCAAGCCGGTCGCGATGATCCCCAATTGCGCCGCGACCCGCCACGCGCATTTCACGCTCGACGGGTCGGGGCCGAGCTACCTGCCCGCGCCGAAGCTGGATGAGTGGCCCAAGGTCGACTGGCAGCCGGACAGTGCGGCGATCCGCGTCGATCTCGACACGCTGACGCCCGAGGTGGTGCGGGGCTGGAAGCAGGGCGACCGGCTGCTCCTGAACGGCAAGATGCTGACCGGTCGCGACGCCGCGCACAAGCGCATCGCCGACATGCTGGCCAAGGGCGAGGAGCTGCCGGTCAGCTTCCGGGGCCGCGTGATCTATTATGTCGGCCCGGTCGATCCGGTCGGCGAGGAAGTCGTGGGGCCGGCCGGCCCGACCACCGCGACCCGCATGGACCAGTTCATGCGGATGATGCTCGACCAGGGGCTGCTCGCGTGCGTCGGCAAGGCCGAGCGTGGCCCGGCGGCGACCGAGGCGATCAAGGACGCCAAGTCCGCCTACCTGATGGCGGTCGGCGGTGCGGCCTATCTGGTGGCGCGGGCGATCAAGGGCAGCAAGGTCGTCGGGTTCGAGGATCTGGGCATGGAAGCGATCTACGAGTTCGAGGTCGTGGATTTCCCGGTGACGGTGGCGGTCGACAGCGAAGGCCATAACGTCCACCAGCTCGCGCCGCTGGTGTGGAAGGAAAAGATCGCGCGGGAGAAGCTGCTGGCGTGAGCCGCGTGGCCGCCGGGCGGCGCGCTTGCGCATCTTGATCGCGTGGGACGGTTGCGCATGGGCAAGGTCATTCGGTGGATCGGCGGGAGCCTGGTGTGGCTTGTGATCCTCCTGTGCCTGGCGTTGGCGATCGTCCCGCATTTCCTCGACGCGCGATATTATCGCGGGCCGGTCAGCGACCATTTCGACGGCGAGCATTTCTTCAATCCCGATGGCGGCGACGAGATACTCACGCCGACTAGCGGCTTCGCGACGATCGCGCGCTACGCGACCGGTAATGACGGGCGGCCGGCCTGGCCTGATCGTGTTGCGGTGACTCCGGTCAAGCCGCCCGCGCGCGTCGACGGTGGGCGGATGCTGGTGACATGGATCGGGCATTCGAGCGTGCTGGTGCAGACGCAGGGGGTCAACATCCTGACCGACCCGGTGTGGAGTCGGAGCGCCGGGCCGTTCGGGTTCGGCCCGACCCGCGTCGCCGCGCCTGGCATCCGGTTCGGGGATCTGCCCCGGATCGACCTCGTTCTCGTCAGCCACGACCATTACGACCATATGGACCTGGCGACGCTGAAACGATTGTGGGACCGTGATCGGCCGGTGATCGTCACCAGCCTGGGCAATGACAGCGTGATCGGGCAGGCCGGGGTCAAGGCGATTGCGCGCGACTGGGGCGGACGGGTGGCGGTGCGCCCGGGTGTCGAGGTGATCGTCAATCGCGGCCATCACTGGGACAGCCGCTGGTTCGCCGACCGCAATCGCGCCTTGTGGTCGAGCTTCGTCGTGCGGTTGCCGGGCGGCAATCTGTTCTTCGCGGGCGATACCGGCGCGGGCGATCTCGAATGGGCGGATCAGGCGGCGAGCTATGGCCCGATCCGGCTCGCACTGATCCCGATCGGGGCGTTCCGCTTCACCGCCGGGCAGATGGCGGCGGGGAGCCATATCGGGCCGGTCGACGCCGTCGAGGTGTATCGCCGGCTCGGCGCGGCGCGCGCGATCGGGGTGCACTGGGGGACGTTTCGCCTGTCCTACGAAGCCCGGGATACGCCGCCCAGGCTGCTCGCCGCCGCCGAACGCTGCGCCGGGGGGAGCGGGTTCGACACGGTGCCGATCGGCCGCACGGTCGAGGTGCCGGCCTATGCCGCGCCGCCGCCGCGGCCGGCGATGTCGCGGGCCGACCTGCTCCGCTGCCTCGATACGCCGGCGGTCAGGGCATTGCGCTGACCACGCCGCTTGAGCGGCAGGCCCGTAATGCTATGATGGTCGCTCAGGGGAGGGGGCATGGCCGCACAACCGCAGCTGGCGCGCTACGAAACGAGCATCGACCGCGTCGGGCTGGCGATCGGCGCGGGCGGGCTGATGGGCGGCGCGATCGGCGTGCTGCTGATGGTGTTCGCTGGCACGCACAATGCCGGCGCGCTGCTCGCCGCGTTGCTGATCGGGTCGCTGATGACCGCCTTGTCGATCACGGCGCTGGCGGCGATTCCCTGGGCGCTGCTCCATGCCGCCGGCCGGCGCGGGCCGATCGCGGCGGCGGTGTTGGGCGCGGTGATCGGCTTCGTCCTGTTCCTCGGCGGTCAGACCTATGGCTATGGCCTGTTCGCGATGCCGGCGATGGATGCGCGCGCCTTGCTCTACCGCTGGGCGAGCGGGTTCCTGACCAGCCTGATCATGGCGGCGATGGCCGCCGGCATTGCGGTCGTGATATGGCGGGTGGCGTACCGAAAGGCTGGTTGAGGCCTCCCTATCGGTACGACGCCCGCCGCTCTCGTCACATCCCGGCCGTACCGGGCGTCTTGTCCTTCGCGGTGCATTCGCCCTGGCGGACCGAATGGATCCGCATCTCCATCAGCCCCTGCTTGGCGCCATAGGAGTCATAGGCTTCGACGGACATGGTCATGTCCTGATCGGTCGCGCCCAACGTGCCGGTGGCGACGATCTTGGCGGACTTGCCGCTTGCGTCCTTGCAGGTGCCCGCGACGTCGAGTTTGCCGCCCGCGACCGACTTCTTGTCGAACGTGCAGGTACCGCCCCCGCCGCCGAGCTTTTCGAGATTGGCGGTCGGGTCTTCCTTTGCCGCGAATTCGGGGGTGACGCAGACCGTCGTGGCATTCATCACGCCGAACAACTGATTCAGCGCGGTCTTGTTCTGGTCGGCATTCGGTCCTTCGACGCGTTTGACCTCGAACGTCTGCGACCAGCTGCCGGGCTGGCGCTTGGGCGGCGGCCCGCTCTTGCCGCAGGCCGTCAACGCTAGCGCCGCAACGCCCATCGCCAATATCATCTTTTGCATCTTTCCCCTTTCGTTTAGCCGCATTCGCCGACCCGGCGCGCCTCGGTATGGATTTTCTGCTTGATCGTCATGCGGCCGGTCACGGTCGCCTCGGCATCGGTGGTCATCGCGGTCGGCGAATAAGTACCGGTCGTGCTTGAGGTCATCGACCCCATCGGCAACTTGCATGTCATCTGCGTGTTGATCTTGCCGTCCGAATAGGTCGAGTTGGTCGACGTGCAATCGACGCCGGCCTTCTTGATCATCTCACCCGGACCCTTCGCGGCCATTTCGGGCGTCAGGCACGACGTTACCGACTGCCCGGTCGGCGGCGCAGGCTGGCTCTTGCCGTCGATCTCCATGCTGGTGATCGATACCTTGGTTTCCCACTTGCCCGGCTGGATACCCAGGGACGCGGCGCTGGGCAGGCTGGCGCCATCAGTCGTCGTGGTCGTCTTGCTGCTCGCGGTGGTGGTCGTCACGTTCCCATCCACGGTCGTCGACGTGATGGTCGTGTTGCCGTCGGTCGTCTTGGTGGTTTGCTGGCTGCAGGCGGCGAGCGCCACCGTCGCGACCAAAATTGCGATACGCATCATCTTCTCCCGCTGGATCGACACGACCTGTTCCCGCTTTGTTGCGGCGTTGGCCTAGAGACACCATATTGCGTGCCTATGGCAATCCAGATTCGCACCAACCTGGCAGAGCCCGAGACCGGGCAGGCCTTCGTCCCGCACCGGCCCGAGCGGCCGGCCAAGGTGGAAGGGGGCAAGGCGTTCAAGCTGGTCAGCGATTACGAACCCTCCGGCGACCAGCCCGGTGCGATCCGGGAACTGACCGAAGCGGCGCTGGCCGGCGAGCGCGACCAGGTGCTGCTGGGCGTGACGGGGTCGGGCAAGACCTTCACGATGGCCAAGGTGATCGAGACGCTGCAGCGGCCGGCGCTGATCCTGGCGCCGAACAAGATCCTCGCCGCGCAGCTTTACGGCGAGTTCAAGAGCTTCTTCCCCGAAAACGCGGTCGAATATTTCGTCAGCTATTACGACTATTACCAGCCCGAGGCGTATGTGCCGCGGTCGGACACCTACATCGAGAAGGAAAGCTCGGTGAACGAATCGATCGACCGGATGCGGCATTCGGCCACCCGGTCGCTGCTCGAACGCGACGACGTGATCATCGTCGCGTCGGTGTCGTGCCTGTACGGCATCGGGTCGGTCGAGACCTATTCGGCGATGATCTTCGACCTGAAGAAAGGCCAGACGGTCGACCAGCGCGAGATCGTCCGCAAGCTCGTCGCCCTCCAGTACAAGCGCAACGACCAGGCGTTCGCGCGCGGCAATTTCCGCGTGAAGGGCGACAATCTGGAAATCTTCCCCTCGCACTATGAGGACACCGCCTGGCGCGTGTCGTTCTTCGGCGACGATATCGAGGACATCGTCGAGTTCGACCCGCTGACGGGCAAGAAGGTCGCCAGCCTCAACTATGTCCGCGTGTTCGCCAACTCGCACTACGTGACGCCGGGGCCGACGCTCAAGCAGGCGATGGAGGCGATCAGGCACGAGCTTGCCGAGCGGCTCAAGGAAATGGAGGCCGAGGGCAAGCTGCTCGAGCATCAGCGGCTCGAACAACGTACCAACTTCGACCTGGAAATGATTGCGGCGACAGGGTCTTGTGCGGGGATCGAGAATTACTCGCGCTTCCTGACCGGCCGGATGCCCGGCGAGCCGCCGCCGACCCTGTTCGAATATCTTCCCGAAAACGCGTTGCTGTTCGTCGACGAAAGCCACCAGACGATCGGCCAGATCAACGGCATGGCGCGCGGCGACCATCGGCGGAAGATCACGCTGGCCGAATACGGCTTCCGCCTGCCGAGCTGTATCGACAACCGGCCGTTGCGCTTCAACGAATGGGACGCGATGCGGCCGCAGACCACCTATGTCTCCGCGACGCCGGGCGGGTGGGAGATGGAGCGGACCGGCGGCGTGTTCGCCGAACAGGTCATCCGCCCGACCGGGCTGATCGATCCGCCGGTCGATATCCGCCCGGTCGAGGAGCAAGTGCAGGACTGCATCAACGAATGCCGCAAGACCGCGGAAGCCGGCTATCGCACGCTCGTCACCACGCTGACCAAGCGGATGGCGGAGGACCTGACCGAGTTCATGCACGAGGCGGGGCTCAAGGTCCGCTACATGCATTCCGACGTCGAGACGCTTGAGAGAATCGAGCTGATCCGTGACCTTAGGCTTGGTGTCTATGATGTGCTGGTAGGGATCAACCTGCTGCGCGAGGGGCTCGATATTCCCGAATGCGGGCTGGTCTGTATCCTCGACGCCGACAAGGAAGGGTTCCTGCGCTCGGAGACCAGCCTGATCCAGACGATCGGCCGCGCCGCGCGCAATGTCGACGGGTGCGTCATCCTTTACGCCGACCGCATAACCGGCAGCATGGAACGCGCGATCAACGAGACCAACCGCCGCCGCGAGAAACAGCGGCAATATAATGAGTTGCATGGGATTACGCCCACGACGATCAAACGCAACATCGGCGACATCATCCAGGACGTCGCCAGCCGCGACCAGGTCACCGTCGAGATCGACCCCGATGGTTCTTGGGACCGCCCGCACATGGTCGGCCACAACCTGCGCGCCTATATCGAGGAACTGGAGAAGAAGATGCGCAAGGCCGCGTCCGACCTCGAATTCGAGGAAGCGGGGCGGCTGCGCGACGAGATCCGGTCGCTGGAAGCGGAAGAACTCGGTTTGCCGCCGGGCGAGCACAAGGCGCCGGTCATGGGCCGCTCGAACGAGGGCAAGCCGGGCACGCGCAAGGGTCGGTTCGGCAAGCAGTCGAAGATGCGCGGCGGTATGCCGGGGAGCGGCCGGCGGGCGCGGTAACAGTCGCGGTTCCGCGCTTTTCCGCCGCTTTCGGGTTGAGGCGCGGAGCTCCTGCCGCCATGATCGGGCGATGCGTAGATTTCCGGCCGTTTCGCTCACCGTTCTGGCGCTCGCGGGCTGCGTCCCGCCGCCGCAACCGCCCGCACCGGCGCCCGCGCCGGTCGTCACGCCCGCGCCGTCTCCGACCATGCCGCCGCCACCCGCGCCGCTGGCAAGCGACTGGAACGATTGGCCGTTCACGCCGGGGGATTGGCAGTATCGCTCGCAGCCGGGCGGCACGACGGCGAGGTTCGCGGCGGGGGTCTTGAGCTTCCGCTGTGACCGTTCGTCACGCCAGGTCACTCTTGGCGGCCTCGCCGACGCGCCGGCGACGATCCGAACAACGTCGATGACCAGGTCGATCACGCCGGCGACGCCGGACCGCATTGCCATGGGGTCGATCGCCATATTTGCCGCGAACGATCCGCTGCTCGACGCCATCGCGTTCAGCCGTGGCCGGTTCGTGATCGAGCAAGCGGGCCAACCGCCCTTGGTGCTGCCGCCCCAGGCCGAAATCGGCCGCGTGATCGAGGATTGCCGGGGATAGGCCGCCGCGCTCGGCCAAGGCGAAAGAGAATCGTCGATTCTCCCGCGAATTACAAGACTTGAAATACTTGTCCCCGTGATTCACATTCCCCTCGTACCCAGCTTCGGGTGCGTCGTTTCAACAAGCGAAAGGAGGTGATCCGATGTCTCATGGTTCAGCAATGGGGTCGGTTCAGTTCGTTCGGGGGACGCGCCGCTAAGTCCGCCGGTTCCTGACGGGAGGTATCTTCCTCCAATCAACGCAGGAACCACAGGAATGGTGGTCTGCATGGTCCTCCGGGCTGGAGCTTCCGGCCGCTGACCATGTCAGGAGGTTGCCGGGGCGTCGAGAGACCCCCGGCAGCCTCTTTTCATTTCCGGCCGATGCGCGGATAGCGCGCGCGTGGCCGAACTGCATCTTTCCTATCGCGCGCTGACGCCGATCGCCTGGGTGCGGCGGCGGTTCCGCTCCAGCGAATTCTGGTTCATCGGCCTCGCCATCGCGGTGGGCGCGGCGTCGGGTCTCGCGACCGTCGCGCTGGGATCGGTCGCGCGCGGCCTCCAGCATCTGTTGTTCGGGCTGCCCGACGAACAGCGCCTGAGCCTGATGGATTCGCTGAGTCCCGCGCAACTGGCGATGTTGCCGCTGGGCGGGGTGGCGCTCGCCGCCTTTTCCTGGGCGGTGCGGTCGCGCCAGCGGACCCTGGTCGACGCGGTCGAGGCGAACGCGCTCCATGGCGGGCGCATGTCGACGACCGACAGCCTGATCATCGCCGCACAGACCGCGATCTCGAACGGGTTCGGCGCGTCGGTCGGGCTGGAGGCGGGCTATGCCCAGCTCGGCAGTGCGGCCGGATCGGCGGTGGGACTCGGGCTGGGCGCGCGGCGGGCGGACTTGCGCATCCTGGTCGGCGCGGGGGCGGGCGCGTCGATCGCGGCGGCGTTCGGCGCGCCGCTGGCCGGCGCGTTCTATGCGTTCGAGATCGTGCTCGGCGCTTACACGCCGGCGGCGATCGCGCCGATCGTCGCGGCATCGCTGGCGGGCAGCCTGGTCGCGCACGGCCTGGGCGAGCCGCCTTATGCTGTGGCGGCGGTCAATTCGTCGCTCGCGGTACGGGGCGATCACTACATCCTGTACAGCCTGTTGGGCGCGATCTGCGCCCTGATCGCGATCGCCCTGATGCGTGCCGTCGCGGCGGTGGAGTGGGGCACGCGGCGAGTGGGCTTGCCCGCCTGGGCGCGTCCGGCGGTCGGGGGCGCCTTGATGATCCCGATCGCGGCCTGGTCGCCGCAAGTGCTGTCGGCGGGGCACGGCGCGCTGGGCACCGACCTCGCGGTGGGCGCGTCGTTGCGTTTCCTGGCGATCGTCCTGGTCGCCAAGTCGCTGGCGTCGATCGTGTCGCTGGGGTTCGGGTTTCGCGGCGGGTTGTTCTTCGCGTCGCTGTTCCTGGGAACGCTCGCGGGGCATTTGTTCGCGGGGCTCATCGCCTTGGCGGCGGGCTATCAGGTATTGCCGTCGGGCGATGCGGCTTTGGTCGGCATGGCGGCGATGGCGGTGGCGGTGATCGGTGCGCCGCTGACCATGGCGATGCTGGTGTTCGAAGCGACCAGGAGCTTCCTCTTGACCGGCGCGGTGATGGCGGCGTCGCTGATCGCCTCGACGATCGTGCGGGAGATGTTCGGCTACAGCTTTTCGACCTGGCGGCTGCACTTGCGCGGCGAGACGATCAAGAGCGCGCGCGATGTCGGTTGGGTGCGGCTGCTGACCGCCGGCCGCATGATGCGGCACGAGGTGCAGGAGATCCCCGCGGACGCTACCGCCGCCGAGTTCCGCCGCCGCTATCCGCTGGGCGCGGTCAGCCGCGTCGTGCTGACCGATCCGAACGGCGACTATGCCGGGATCATCCCGCCCGCGATCGTCTATGCCGAAGGGGTGACGCCTGAAACGGTGATCGGCACCTTGATACGCGCGCCGCTGCCGCCGCTCGCCCCACAGGACGATATCGTCGCGATCATGGGCAAGTTCGACGGCGTCCAGGCCGACGAGCTGGCGGTGGTCGGCCATGACGGGGTCGTGCTCGGCACCCTGTCGGAGAAGTTCGTGCGCAAGCGCTATGCCGAGGAACTCGAAAAGGCGCAGCGCGACCTGTTCGGCGAGTGATGGCGGGCGCTTGCCGCGCCCGGCGGACTGGCGCACGATGGGCGCGACGAAAGAGGGGATATCCGATGCGACCGATTCTGGCCCTGTTGCTGATGGCGGCGCCAGCCGCCGCGTTCGCGCAAGCCGCGCCGGTGGTCGAGGAGCAATCGATCGACCAGCTTCGCGCCGCGATGGCGGCGGGCACTTCCAGCGAGGCGATCACCCGCGCCTATCTCGCGCGGATCGCGGCGATGGATCGCAAGGGACCGGCGCTGCGCGCGGTGATCGCGATCAATCCCGATGCGATCGCGGAGGCGCAGGCGAGCGATGCGCGGCGCAAGGCCGGCAAGTTGCTCGGCCCGCTCGACGGCGTGCCGATCCTGGTCAAGGACAATATCGAGACCAAAGACCCGATCGCGACCACCGCGGGCAGCCTGGCGCTCAAGGACAATGTCACGCGCCGCGACGCGCCGGTCGTCGCGCTGCTGCGGGCGCAGGGCGCGGTGATCCTGGGCAAGACCAACCTCAGCGAATGGGCCAATATCCGATCGACCCGGTCGATGAGCGGGTGGAGCGCGGTCGGCGGGCTGGTGCGCAACCCCTACGCGCTCGACCGCACCGCCTGCGGGTCGTCGAGCGGCACCGGCGCGGGGATCGCGGCGAGCTTCGCGGCGGCGGGGCTGGGGACGGAGACCGATGGATCGGTGGTGTGCCCGTCCTCGATGAACGGGCTGGTCGGGCTCAAGCCGACCGTGGGGCTGGTCAGCCGCACCTATGTGGTGCCGATCAGCCATAGCCAGGACACGCCCGGGCCGATGGCGCGGAGCGTGAGGGACACGGCGATCCTGTTCTCGGCGATGATCGGCGCCGACCCGGCCGATCCGGCGACGGCGGACGCGGCCAAGTACCACAAGGACTATGCCGCCGGCCTCGGCACGAACGGGCTGAAGGGCGTGCGGATCGCGGTCTATCGCCCCGACATGCCGGCGCTGGAAAAGGCCAGGTTCGAGGAGGCGCTGGCGGTGCTCAAGGCGCAGGGCGCGTTGCTGGTCGACGTCAACCGGCCCGAGACCGGGGAGATGGGCAATGCCGAGGGCGACGTGCTGAGGTTCGAATTGAAAAGCGACCTCGACAAATATCTCGCCGCGACCCCGCCGGCGGTGAAGACGCGCACGCTGGATCAGGTCGTCGCGTTCAATACCGCGAACGCCGGCGTCGAAATGCCCTATTTTGCGCAGGAGCTGTTCGATCAGGCGGCGAAGTCGCAGGGCGTCGACGATCCGACCTATCAGGACCGGCGCGCCACGTCGCTGGCCGCCGCGAAGGGCGCGATCGACAAGATGCTGGCCGATGCCGGCGCGACGATCCTGGTCCAGCCGACTTACGGCCCCGCCTGGCTGAGCGATCCGGTCTATGGCGACCAGTATAACGGCCCCAGCTCATCCGAACTGCCGGCGATTTCGGGTTATCCCAACCTGACCGTCCCGATGGGGCTGGTGCGCGGCCTGCCGGTCGGGATCTCGTTCATCGGGCCAGCCTATAGCGAGCAGGCGTTGCTCGACGCCGGCTATGCCTATGAACAGGCGTCGAAGGCGCGCGCCGCGCCGCGTTACCTGCCGACCGTCGACGCCGGGCCGGAGGTCGAGGCCGCGCGGTAGGGACCGGCGATCACCGGTGCTCGAGCAGCTCGGCGCGAATATGCACCGCGCGCAGCGACATGCGGACTTCGAGCATGAAGGCGACCAGCGAGGAGATCAGGAACAGCATCGCCATGATGAAGGTCAGCGCGACATAGGTGCCGAACTTGAGGTCGGCGAGTTCCGCGATGAACAGCAACGCGACCACGGTGCAGGTCATGATCGCGCTCGACACAGCGAGGAACAGGGCCGCGTTGATCACCCAGATGCGCTTGTTGAGCAGCCGCAACTCCCAGACGTGGCGGTCATGCTCCGGCCCGGTCGAGCGGGGATGCAGCGCCTCCAGCGCGCGGGCGCGATCGACCACGCGCGACAGCCGGCCGGCCAGCAGGTTGAGCAGCCCCGCAATGCCCGCCAGCATGAAGACGGGCGAGAGCGACAACTGGATCGTCTGGGCGATCGTCGAAACGGTGGCGACTTGCATGACGGACATGATGGCCGCAGTCGCGCGTTTAGGGAAGCGAAGGAGTAAGCCATGCTGAATTGGACGGTGGATGATGCGGCGGGGGTGATCGAGCTGACCGTCGACGGCGCGATCACGCGTGAGGACTATGAGAAGCTGGTGCCGGTGCTGGACGCGCAGATCGCCGCGCACGGCAAGCTGCGCGTGATCGAGACGGTGCGCAAGATCGGGCCGATCGACTGGTCGCTGTGGTGGCAGGACCTGAAATGGGCCGTCCAGCATCGCGACGGCTTCGCGCGATGCGCGGTGGTGACCGACCACGGCTGGATCGGGCCGATCACGCGCGCGTCGGCCGCGCTGTTTTCCGGCGAGATGCGGGTGTTCCCGGAGGCGCAGGCCGACGCCGCGCGGGCATGGGTGCGTGAGGGTTAGCGTTCGATCCATCTGATGGAATCACGCTTCCCCGGCGAAGGCCGGGGCCCAGTTTCGACGAACCACCGATGGCGTCCCACCATCGAGAAACCGCTGCGGCTGGGCCCCGGCCTTCGCCGGGGAAGCGTGATTCTGTTTGACCGCATCCGACGCTCATTTCCACGGGTTGGTAACGCCTGTCGGCTAGAGCAGCCGGCGATGACCAGACCCATGCTGCTTTCGGAATTCACGCGGCTGCCCGCGGCGATGCGGGCGACCGCGTTCGACGGCCTGTCGGCGCTGATCGACACCGTCGCCGAAGCCGCGCCCGAGAGCCATCGCTTCCTGCGCTATCAATGGTTCGCCGCCGCGACCGCCGCTTATGGCCTGCGCGCGCGGACCCTGGTGGTCGAGCATGACGGCGACCCGGTGATCGCGCTGCCCTTCGCGGCGTTCGGGCCCGGACCGGCGCGGCTGGCGATGGTGCCGGGCTGCTATTGGCCGTTCCGCGGCTTTCCGGCGGCCGGGCAAGCCGACGCGGCGGCGTTCGATACGCTGGTCGATCGGCTGGGGCAGGAGGTCAATGGGCTGCGCATCGGGCCGAGCTATGACGGCGATCCGGCGACGGCCGCGCTGATCGACGCGGCCAGGCGGCGCGGCTGGGCCGTGCTCGATCGCTTCGTCGCCGACAGCTACGCGCTCGATATGGTCGCGGCGCAAGCGGAGGAGGGCGGCTGGCCGCGCAATTCGACGCTCAAGAAGAACCGCTTCCATGAAAAGCACTTCGCCGGCCATGGCGACCTTGCCTGGACGTTTCTATCGGGCGCCGATCTGCTGGCCGGCGGGTTCGACAAGCTCGCCGCGATCGAGGAGAAGAGCTGGATCGCCGCGCGCACCGATGGCAGCGACGCCAAGTTCACGAAGGGCGGCCATGGCGCGTTCTGGCGTCAGGCGGCGGCCGATCCGGTGGTCGCCGGCATGCTGTGGGCGGCGTTGCTGACGGTCGATGGCGAGCCGGCGGCGTTCTCGTTCGACATGAATCTCGGCAAGCTCAAATATGCGATCGCCAACAGCTACGACCCGGCCTTCGCCAAGCATTCGCCGGGCAAGCTGCTTTATTACCGCAACCTCGTCCGCGCGCTCGACGACGGCATGACGACGGTCGATTGGGGCGCCGGCGACAGCGGCTATAAGCGCGTGATCGGCGCCGACAAGGGGCCGGCGATCCGCGACTGGCTGTTGCTGCGGCCCGGCGCGCCGGCGCTGCTGGGTCAGGTGCTCAAGGGGATGTGGCGGCGGTCGGGGCGGTAGCCCAGGTCACCGCGATACCATCGGCGGCGGCACCGTCGATCATCGCTTTCACGACCCGCGCCAGCGTTTCGGGCGGCAGTTCGTCCGCTCCGGTCAGCCGGAACGTCACCGATCCGGCATCGGCATCGACGATCCCGAGCGATACCTCGATCGGCGCGGCCTTCTCCTCCGCGCCCACCGCGTCGAGCAACCGCATCACTTCGGCGACGGGATAAGGCGGCAGTCCGTCGCCACGCCGCGCGTCCTGCGCGCGGGCGATGTGGATCGCGGTCGCGAGGATGACCGGCGCCCTCGGCCCGTCGAGCCGGACGGCCAGGTCCGCCGCGATCCCGGCCGGGATCGGCTCATCGCCGAAGGCCGCGACGATCGGCTCGGGCAGGCCTGCGGCAAGCGGATCGTCATCGGCCGCCGCCAAATCGCCGGCGCCGTCATCGTCGACCAGCTCGACGCGCACCAGCAGCTCCAGACGCGGCATCGCGACATCGCGCAAGTGACGCACCGCGACCCAGTCGCACGCGCCGGCAATCACTTCATATTCGAAATGCTCGTCGTCGAACACCGGCCGCACCGTCACCGGCTCGGCCTGGCCCTCACGCGCGATATAACCGATCCGGTCGCGGCATTCCTCATAGGACGGCGCTTCGCCGAGCCCATGCCACAGCCGCACCCGCGTGGGATCGACGCGAAATCCCTGGTCGGCCGCGGACCCGCCCGACTTGCCCCGCCACGACGCGTGACGGAGCAGGCTGGCGAAGCTCGGCTTGCTGCGGCGCGCGGTCATGACGTCAGTGTATGACGGGATCAAACGCGGCGGTAGCGAAAATACCAGACCTTAGCAGTAAATCTTCCATATCCTATTGATATAAAATCGGAATATGTCATTTTTCTGCGTCCATTTTTGGATAAGTAAGCACCGGGTAATCACCGGAATGAGCCACAATTCGGACGCTCTTGGAGGTGCCGAGGCGAGATAGGCAGATTTTCTGCATGGCTCGCTTCTATGTCGCTTGACCGCCCGCAGCCACAAGGGCGGCCGTCGTTTTGCAAGTAGGATATCCGGCGCGCGCCGGCATCATTCACTGCCGATGACCTTCAACCGCATGGCGCGGGTTTCCAGAAGATAGGTCTCGACCCCAGCGAGCAGATGCAAGCCCTCTTCACCGATGGCCTTTCGCGATAGGCCGGGCTGGACGATACGGACGTCGAACTCGAAGCGGTGGTCCTGCCAGCCAACCTTCAGTTTCTTGATCCCGGCGGCCGAACCCTGTTCGATCCTCGAGCTATCACCGCGATCCCGTCGCATCTTTTCGCGCCTCAGCATGTGCTGGAGCATACGGCCGGGCCGATCTCGCCACCGGGCCGACTTCTGCGCCTGGCCGCACACTTCATAGAGGTCGCCAAGCCGTGCCCCCGGAGTATCGGCCCCTGAGTATTTGCAGTGGTACAAGGTCACGGACACCACGCTGTCTGTGATCCGCAACGCCACCACGTCTGCGATCTCGCCCTTGCCGTCGTCGTCGAAGATGACGTCATAGGGATCAGGGTCGGCCAAGAGCATCTCGATGACGCTACGCTGGACAGAGTCCGCACGTTTTCCGGTGCCTTGCGATTCCACTCGTATGTTGACCTTCGACCAGTCCCAGGCCTCGATCCGGTCAGCCGGATAGGGTTCGATCGTCTCGCCCTCGGGCAAGGTGTAGAGATGGCTGTAGATGAGCAGCGAGCCATCGCCGAAATCGATCTGGGGCGAGTCCTCGCCGAAGGATTCCGAGAGGGTCTGAACCTTGCCGCCGACCTTGATAGTGGCCTTGGGGCCGGCGCGCTGAGGATAGCGGGCATGTCCGTCGCTGAAGACAATCTCGAACTCGGCCGTATGGTCATCGCTGCGCACGGCGAGGCCGCGAAAGGCCTTCCAGGTTCGCGCCCCGATATGATGCGCCTCGTCGATGAACAGCGCGGAAGAGCGCTCGGCCATATGATCCTGCACCGGCGCCTCCGCGCGCCCGGCAATGTGCATGGTCGTAACGACAACGTTGGCGCTGTCGAAGATCTGATCGACCTCGGCGATTGATGCAGGGATACTCGATCTCGATCGCGCCCGGCGAGATCGCGTCGCCATAGCCGATATCGACGTGCATCGGCAGCCGCGCGCCGGCGAGTTCGGCGACGAAGTCGATACGGACGCCGGCATATTCATCCTCGGCACGGGCCGCAGCCGCGCGCAGGGTTTCGGGCCGGAACACGATGCCGTCATCATCGACCGCGACGCCAAGGATTTCCTGAAAAACCGCCGCGAGCTGCTCGGGCGCGTTTTCCCCCATGCCGAGCAGATCGAGGTCGCCCGTGGCGCGATAGGGGGCTGCCGCCCACAGGCTGAACAGCATCGCGCCCTTGAGCACGAACCGCTCGCGATGTGGCGACAGGCTGAGACGAAACAACAGGCGTTCGATGACATAGCGGGTCATCAGCAGCTGTGCGTTTTCCCGACGCTCGCGGGCGCGCGCCGTCAGGCGATCACGCACCGAGATCGCCATGTTCTTCGGCGGCCGGCTCATGTCATGGCTTCGAGATAGGGCCGGATCACCGATTGGACCCGATCGAGCTGGGCATAACGGTAGATCGCATTTAGGTCCGGCCGGGGTCGGGATTTCATGAAATCGCGCAGGGCTTCGACCGCCACGTCGATACCGATCTTGTTGCGGTGCTTGAAGCAGTCGGCGACGGTCTTGGCCGGTACGGTGATGGGCACGGGAACGCCGTCGATGAGGTGCGTCTCCACGCCCGCCGTCAGAGCTTCGCCGCTCGCGCGAACGATCTTCAGCGCCACGGACGGATTGACCGGTGCCCAGTCCTTTTGGCCGAGCATCATCCACACTGCATGGGGCGTCTGCGTGGTCAGCTCATGGAACTGCAGCGCCGAGAGCAGGCAGATGATGCCGCGTGGCTGGATGCGCACGGCCTCGGCCAGACTCGTCGCGCTGTCGAGGTCAGCATCGGCCAGCTTGTAGAGTCCGCGGCCGACCTGTTGGAGGACGCCTTCATCGCGCAGCCTTTGCAGGGTCGCCCGCGTGACGCCGGCCGCGTCGAAATCGCGTCCACGCGCTATGCCGCGGTGCCGAACGACCTCCAGGGCCCGTTGTCGATGAGTCGTCGGTTCCATGCGGCCTGATATAATTCCTCGGTATTTATATGCAATGACCAAGGTTTTGTATCGCGTAGGTCGGTGCGCGACGTCCATCGGGGCCGATGCCTATGCCGAGGCGGGTGGCGGCATCATCAACGACCCGTTCAGCGAGGACCGTGGCGGGTACTTCGAAGTCGCTAGCTTGCGCCGTTAATTAAGCAACAGAGGGTAAATTTAAATAAGGCCTGGTGCAATGTAACAGAGCTTAATTAGCGAGGGGCCGGGCCGTGAACAGGCAGCGCGCCTTGCGGAAGGGTACCCGAGCGCCGCGAGAAGTCATTGCGTGCGCGGTGTAGCTCTCGAAAAATCAGCTCTTCGTCGCACTCCCGACAGATGAACGGTGCCATTGAGCAGTCCAAGATTCGATCGGCGGGTGTCTGCCCAGTCGACATATCTTTAGCAACGAAATCAAGTGAGGAATGCGGCACCTCCCTACGGGACCGCCGCTCTATCTCCGCTGCGCTCCGACCGAGCCCCGATGGGTCTCGTCCGTGCCGGTGACGATCGGCATGGTGGGAGCGCTGCCGCGCCGAGTGCCCAATCCGCCCCTGCGGATTGTAGTTGTTCCGGTCTGCGGAGATCGGGCCAAGGCTGCGCCGGCCCGATCGCATTGTTTGTAGCTCTCCCCGTCGGTGGGGTGGGCGACGCTTCCCTTTAGGCCCGCCGCGCCGGGCCGCAACGCCCGCGGGGCGCGCTTACCTCCTCTGCGTTCCGGTCCTTACGGATGCTGCCCGGCTCCGCCGGCGGGCCTGC
>Ga0153956_1001604_pt1 | contig 19170 bp, 15 predicted proteins | sample TSFL040MetaG_FD_104704 | JGI IMG/M metagenome (GOLD analysis project Ga0153956, IMG submission 104704) | Attine ant fungus gardens microbial communities from Florida, USA - TSFL040 MetaG | ecosystem: Host-associated > Fungi > Mycelium > Unclassified | place: USA: Florida, Wekiwa Springs...
TCAAAGCTCAAGCAGTTCCGCCGTGTCGCAACGCGCTTCGAGAAAACCGCCAGAAACTATCTCGCCGTCGTCACCCTCGCCGCTACCATCCTATGGTTACGATAAGTGTCCACACGACCTAGGCGGCGCTCCGATCGCCAAAACCAGTGATTTCCGCCGCCATGATCGAGAATTGCCGGTCGAGTTCGGGAATGAGACAGGCGCCGTCCGCATCAAATGGCCTCGTTGCGCTGTTGAAAGCGATGCCGAGGGGTGTCGGCCAGCCCCGTAGCGCGTGGGTGATGCTGCGCAGCGCCTGGAGCGTCACGTTGCAACCCTGCCATCCGGCGCCGGAGGCAATGCATCCGACCGGCTTCCCGGCGAAATAGGGCGCCGGATCGCGCGCCAGGGCTTCGGCATAGTCGATCGCATTCTTCACCAGTCCGGAAACGCCGCCATGATAGCCCGGGGAGCCCAGGAGGAACGCATCCGCCGCGCGCATTGCGGAGACCAGATCGGTGACGCGTGGATCGTCGGAGACGCAATCCGGTGCGTAAAGCGGCAGATTGAGCTGCTCGCCGGAGAACAAGCGCGTCGTGGCGCCTCGCGCCTGCACTTGGGCAAGCACGCATCGCATCGCCGCTTCGGTCGAGGATCCGGCGCGCAGCGTTCCGCCGATCGCGACAACCAGCATCGTCAGTTTCCCGACATATCTGGTTCGAGGGCGGCAGGCAGCGAGCGTTCCTCGACGATGGTCAGGCCATAGCCCTGCAGGCCGATGATGTTCCGGTGCCGGCCGCTAGTGATCAGCGCCATCTCGCTGATATTGAGGTCGAGCAGGATCTGCGCCCCGATGCCATAGTCGCGCAGATCGACATTATATCCCTCGCGCCGCCGCCTGAGCCGGTATGCGAGCACATCGATCCTGGGCGAGCGCAGGGTGATCACCAGGCCGCTTCCTTCCTTGCTCACCATCTGCATCGCGCGCTGTAGGGCGAATTGGCGCGCGCCCGTCTCGCCCAGCGTATCGCCGAACAGCGACAGATCATGCATCCGCACCAGCGTTGGCCGATCCGGATCGATTTCGCCCTTCTGGAGGGCGGTGTGCTCCCATCCTTCGACCCTGTCGCGATAGACAAACATGCGCCATTCGCCGCCGAAAGCGGAATCGATAACCGTCTCCTCCACTCGCTCGACCAGCTGGTCATGGCGACAACGGTAGGCGATCAAATCCCGGATCGTGCCGATCTTCAGGCCGTGGCGCTGGGCGAAGCCGATCAGGTCATCGCGGCGTGCCATGGTGCCGTCCTCGTTCATGATCTCGCAGATCACGCCCGAGGGATTGAGTCCCGCAAGGCGCGCGATATCGACGGCCGCCTCGGTGTGGCCGGCGCGGACAAGCACGCCGCCCTCGCGGGCGGCAAGCGGGAAGACGTGGCCGGGCGACACCAGCGCCTCGGACGGATCGTCGGTATTGATCGCGACCGAGATCGTATGGGCGCGATCGGCGGCGGAAATGCCGGTCGTGACGCCGCTCTTGGCCTCGATCGAAACGGTGAAGGCGGTGCCCAGCGGGTCGCGATTGTCCCGCGCCATCAGATCCAGCCCAAGCTGGGCGACCCGCTGCCGGGTCAGCGCCAGGCAGATCAGGCCACGCCCTTCGCTGGCCATGAAGTTGATCGCCGTTGGCGTCGCCATCTGCGACGGTATGATCAGGTCGCCTTCATTCTCGCGATCCTCGTCATCGACCAGGATGAACATCCGCCCGTTGCGGGCCTCCTCAATGATTTCCGCGGTCGGAGATATGAATCCCGCAGCGGGGTCGTGAGTCGATCGATGCACCAACATGTAAAAAATCTTTCACAAAAACACGCTTGCTGATGCACCGATCGCGCGGCGGGGTCAAGCCACGGAGAAGAGAGTTCCGGCTTTGCCGATGTGGCGATTTCGCCGTGAAAGCGGCAAGTGCACAGTAGATATCCGCCGGGTCGCCGGAGAACGGGCCGGCTGATCGATGAGGATGCTGACTGGTCGATGCGCGGGCCGGTATTGGCCCTAGTCGTCCATGCCGTCATCAACTCCCTCGACGGGGTCGAGCAGCGCGCGCATGATGGTTGCGGGATCGATATGCGCGAACGGGCCTTCGTTGAAGGTTTCCGTCAGCGCGATCTGGCTTTCGATCTCGGAAATGATCGCGCGCCATTGGGGCCAGTCTTCGGGCAGGCTGCCGGTCTCGACATCGCGCACCGGGCCTTCGATGCCGACTGCGGCGATCGTCCGGCCTTGCCATGCCACCGGCACTGCGACCGAGGCGTGGCTAGCCCTCCCGGGTAGGTCGTCGTCGGCATGGCCCTGCCGCGCGATTTTCTTGAGCTGGGACCGAAGAACGGCGTGCGCACGAGGTGCGGCTGCCGGGGACGCCTCCGTCAGGAAGCGGCTGAGCAGCGCTTCAGGGAAGTCAGCCAGCAGGACCCGTCCGCCCGGGCTTTCGTCGAGCGGCCCGGCCAGCCCGACGCGGGCGACGTTGCGCACCGAGCGCCGGCCGCCCACCACTACCAGGCGGAGCGCCATCCAGCCCACCGGCACCGTCAGCGAAACGGTATCGCTGGTGGCATAAGCGAGTCGGCGCAGGAACGGAGTCGCCAAGTTGCGTAGCGGGAACTGCGCGTAAAGCGTCTGCTTCAAGCGACGTGCGGCCGCGCCCATCTGGTATTGGGTGGATGCGCGGTAGCGCGCGACGAACTCGCATCGCTCTAGCGCGTCGAGGCTGCGATAAGCGGTTCCCGGCAACGTGCCGATCGCCTCGCCGATCGCGGTCACCCCAATCGGCCGGGGTGACGAATTGACAATTTCCAGCACCGCGAGGGCGCGCCGCGCCGACGACGTCACGGTTTGGCCTTTGCCGGCACCAGCGGCGGTAAGGGCGGCAGCAGGTGGCTGCGCCGATTGAGATCCGCCATGATGCGCTGCAATCGGGGGCGAAGCTCCTCCATCCGTTCCTCGGACATGCGTTCGAGCGGCGCCCCGACGGAGATCACAGCCTGCGATCGGTTGTCGCTGTCAAGCACCGGGAATGCGATATAGGCGCCGCCATATTGCTGCGGACTTCGCCATTCGATGTAGCCGTTGTCGCGGATCGTGCGGATGTCGGCCCAGACATGCTCGTTCGTTTCGGTGGCAGCGGCGGCGAACAGATCGCCATATTCGGCGAGCGGACGGGCAACCCGTAGATAGGCCTTGATCTCCTCGTCGGACAGATGGGCAAGCAGCATGCGCGATGCCTGACCCACATGCAGAGGCACGGCCAAGCCCCGCTGGCTGTGCGCGACGCGGCGGCCGGTCCCCTCGATCTTGTCGATCACCACGCGGTTGCGGCCGACGATGATCCCGAGAAACACGCTCTCATCCGTCAACTCGGCGATCTGCTCCATATAGGGCCGGGCGATCGCGACGACATCGTCTTCCTCATCGTCCTCCTCGGTCGAGAAAGTAAGGACGCGCGGGCCGATCTGGTATGAATTGCCGGCGTGCGTGCGGACGACGAGGCCCTCATCCTCCAACAGCACCAACGCGCGGTGGATCATGTTCTTGCTCATGCCCAGCTCGCTGCTCAGCTCGCTTGGCGTAACTGGCTCCACGCGCTCCGAAAAGGCGTCGAGAACATTGAGCACCCGTTGCGCGGCCTGGTTGCGATAGGTTGCCGGTTCGGTTTTTGCGGTCACGCTCAAATTGTCTCGTTGCCCCTCAGCGAGTTGTACACCCTGATCGTATCACCGCGATCACGCAAGTCCTCATGCCATGGTTTCCGCTGTCGTGCGGGGCCGCGCAAAGCGCGTTGACGGCGGCACAGCGGAGCGCTATTAATATGAAATACTTTTTATATATTAGACGATGCCCCTTTTGGGGCGGGTTTGGGAGAAGCGAACGTGAGCGAGGCGGCGCTGGAATTGGTTGAGGTCAACGGTGTGGGTCTCCAGCTCCGGCGAACGGGCAGCGGTCCCAAGCTGCTGTTTCTCGAGCCTCATGTCGGCCTGTGGAAGGCGGAGGATTTCCTGGCCGAACTTGCCAGGCACTATACCGTGCTGGTGCCGTCGCATCCGGGCTTCGAAGAGTCTCCGACGGTTGACCATTTCAACGCGGTGGAAGACCTTGCCTATCTCTATCTTGATCTGTTCGAGCAAGAAGATCTGGAGGATCTGAATGTCGTGGGGGCGTCGTTCGGCGCCTGGGTGGCGCTGTCGGTCGCGATCAAGGACGCCCGGCGCTTCCGCTCGCTGGTGCTGATCGATCCCGTCGGCGCGCATTTCGGCGGCCCTGAAGACGAGGACATCGCCGACATATTCTCCATGGGCGAGGTGGAATTCGCTCAAAAGGCGTTCGCCGATGAGGAGAAGGGGTATAAGAATTATCCCGATCTGAGCGACGAGGAGCTGTTGATCTCCTCGCGCAATCGCGAGGCTGCGGCGCGCTATGCCTGGATGCCTTGCCTGTATGACCCCAAGATGAAATACCGGCTGCATCGCGTCGCGGTGCCGACGTTGGTGCTGTGGGGCGAAGCGGATCGCATCACCGCGCGCGACTATGCCGAGCGGATGGCGGCAGGAATTCCGGCAGCAAAGTTCGCGACTCTACCGAACGCCGGCCACTTTCCCTATATCGAGCAGCCCGGGGACACAGTGGCGCGAATCCGGGCATTCACAGGCTCTGGCGCCAGTGTTTAGCAGGCCCCCTTTTATCGCGCGCGCGCGCCGGCTTTTTGTCGCTGTCGGGAACGGTCTTCACTGATGCCTGGCCGCGATCTGAGCCCGCTCTTCAACTTTTCGTCGATGGCGTTTGTCGGCGCGTCGGACGGCTCGCATTTTGGGCTGGGGGCGTTCCGCGCCAAGAGCGATATCGGCTTCGAGGGCGCTTATTATCCGATCAACCCGAAACGGGAGATTGTGCACGGCACGAAGGCCTATCCTTCGATCGCCGACATTCCGGGAACCGTCGACGGCGTGGTGATCGCCGTCGCGCGCGAGCATGTCGTCCCCGCCTTCCGGCAGGCGATCGACAAGGGCGCCAAGGCGGTCGTGGTGCTGAGCGGCAATTTCGGCGAGGGCGACGAGAACGGCAGGGCGCTGCAGGAACAGCTCGCCGGGATGGCGCGCGCCAACGACGTGATCCTCGTCGGCCCGAACTGCATGGGCGCCGCGTCCGTGCGGAACGGCCGTGCGCTCTACCAGGGGCGAGGCATGGGTGCGGCCCGGAAAGGCGGCATCTCGGTTGTCTCGAACAGCGGCGGCCTGATGAACGAGTTCCTGTTATACGGCAACGCCCGCGCGCTCGGCTTCGCCCACCTGGTCTCGTCGGGGAACGAGGCCGATGTCAGCTGTTCCCAGCTGATCGACTATTATGTCGACGACCCCGATACGCGTGTAATCGTCGCGATCCTGGAAACGGTGCGTGAGCCGGGCCTGTTCGTTTCCTCGCTGGAACGCGCTGCCCGTGCGGGCAAGCCGGTGATCGTGCTGAAGCTGGGCACCTCGGAAAGAGGCGCGATATCGGCGATCACGCATACCGGTGCCCTGGCCGGCGACAACCGGGTGTGGGAGGCGCTGCTCGATCAGAAGGCCGCGATCCGCGCCCGCGACATCGACGAGCTGGTCGATCTCACGGCGATTTTTTCCGGCATCGGCACCATCCTGGAGACACGACCGCTTGAGCGCGCGGGCGTGGTCGAGATTTCGGGAGGCTCATGTGAGCTGGTATGCGATCTTGCGGAGGTAGCCGGCGTCGATCTGCCCGCGCCGTCCGGGGCGACTGCGGCGGCGATCCGGCCGCTGGTGCAGGAATTCCTGACCGTCGCCAATCCGATCGACATCGGCCTGTTGTGGACCAATCCGGCGATGGCGCAGGTTTATCCGCCGGTTCTCGATGCCTTCGCTGGCCAGGACGATATCGACATCGTCGTCTCGCGCTTCATCGTTCCCCTCGATGACGAAATGGGTGCGCTGCATGACCGGGTCGCGGAGCTGGAGGAAGCGCGCCGGGCGCATCCCGACCGGCTCTTCATCGTCGTGTCGCCGACCTCCAACGGCTATCGGGACGAGTGGCGCGAGGTCTTGAGCCGTACCGGCGTGCCCTTCGTCCCGGGCTTCGGCCGGGCATTCTCGGCGATCGGCAAGCTGGCCAGGTACAGCCGGGCCATTCGCGCCATTCGCGCCCGTGCGCCCGCCGGCGTGGCGCCGGACAGCGGAGGCCACAGCGCCGCGGAGGGAACCCTTGCCGTGCTCAACGAGGTCGATGCGAAGAATCTGCTGGCCGCGCATGGCCTGCCGGTGATCGAGACGCGAATGGCGGATTCGGCCGCGGCCGCGGCCGGACTTGGCGCCGGGATCGGCTTTCCCGTCGCGGCCAAGCTGATGTCGCCGCAGATGACGCACAAGAGCGATGCCGGGGGCGTACGTCTGAACCTTGCCGATCCGGAGGCCCTGCGTGCCGCCTATGAGGATTTCGCCGCGATCGTGGCGAACGTCCCTGGCGCGCATTTCGATGGCGTCTCGGTGCAGGCGATGGCGCCGCCGGACGGGATCGAGCTGATGCTTGGCGCGCATCGCGATCCGCAATTCGGGCCGGTGATCCTGTTCGGCCTTGGCGGCATCTTCGTGGAGGTGCTGAAGGACACCGTCCTGCGTGTCGTGCCGCTTGCGGAGGCCGATGCCGAAGCGATGGTCGATAACATCCGCGCAGCGGAAATGCTGCGAGGCGCGCGCGGCAAGGCTGGTGTCGATCGCGCGGCGATCGTCGATGCGTTGCTCGCGCTTTCGAGCCTGATGCTGAGCAGGCCGGATATCGACTCGATCGATATCAATCCGGCCTTCGCCTATCCCACCGGCCTGTGGATCGCGGATGCCCGTATCGTGCTCCGCGTCGCCCACGGCGCCGATGCCATGAAGGAGCAACATCTTGAGCGAATCTGACCGTTACGCGATCTGCGGACTGGGCGTCATCAACGGCAAGGGGTTGGGATTGAGCGCCCGCACCCTCCAGGCGGAAGCCGCGCGGCGCGCGATCGCGGATGCCGGGCTGAAGCGCAGCGACATCAACGGCGCGGTCAACGGGATCGGAATCGCCGGCGCGATGCCGGGCGGCGGCGGCTGGGTGGACAGCTATGCGCGCGTGCTCGGCCTGCGCTCGAACTGGTTCTTCACCATCGGTCGCGGCGCGATCGGCTCGGTTTCGGGCATGATCGCCGCAACCCGGGCGATCGAACTCGGCCTCGCGGACTATGTCGTGATCGCCGCGGGCGATTGCGCCTATTCGAATATTCGCGGCCTGCTTGACGCGCAGCCGATACAGCGCAGCCGCGCTGGCCGGGGCAACTATATCCTCGGCAACGACCTGCTTGGGTTCACCGCGACGGTAAGCGCCGGGAACATCCACGGCCTGCTCGCCATGCGGCACATGCACGAATATGGGACGACCAGCGAGCAGTTCGGCGCGGTCGCGGTCTCCGGCCGGAGCTGGGCCAATCTCAATCCCGAGGCGCAGAGCCACGGCAAGCCGCTGACTATCGAAGATCACCAGAACTCGCCGCTGATCGTCGAACCCTATCATCAATATGATTGCTGCCTGGAAAGCGACTCTGGTGTCGCCATCGTCGTCACGACCGAGGAGCGCGCGCGCGATTGTGCTGGCCCGATGGTAAGGATCATGGGGCTGGGTCTGGGCGACCAGAACCACAAGCAATATTGGGAAAAGACCAACTATACGACCTTCGACGTCGCGACCGCGCGCGATGCGGCCTTCCGCCAGGCCGGAATTGAACTCGGCGATATCGACGTGGCGCATCTTTACGACTGCTTCACCTGCGAGGTGATCATGCAGCTGGAGGATTACGGCTTCTGCAAGAAGGGCGAGGGCGGGCCGTTCGTGGCGGAGGGTAACACCCTGCCGGGCGGCAGGCTGCCCCTCAATACTGGCGGCGGCATGCTCTCGGGATTCATGCTGTTCGATTTCACCGGCCTGGCCGAGACCGTCCGCCAGATGCGCGGCGAGGGCGGCGATCGCCAGGTCGCAGGCGCCGAGATTGGCATGTACACGGGCTGCGGCGGCGAAATGCTGATCCCCGGCATGTCCTCGATCCACGGGTTGGCCGTACTCGGGAGGGCATGAAGATGGTAAAGCACGAGCAATGGCACGACCTTGTCGTCTCCGATACGTTCGATAACGATGTCCTGCCGTTCTGGAACGGCCTGAAGGCGCGTCGCTTCTTGCTCTATACCTGCGGCAAGTGCGGGCGCGGCTATTGGCCGATGACGCTCTGCAACGCGCATGAAGATGTGACCTTCGACGACATGGCATGGAAGCCGTCGAGCGGGAAGGGCACCATCTTCACCTATGTCGTCGCCCGTCGCTTCAACAATGCGGTCTACGCGCCGGATGGCCCCTACGCCTTGGCCATGGTGGAACTGGACGAGGGGCCGATCTTCCCGACGCGGCTGATCGATCAGCCGGACCGGGTCAGGATCGGCGCCCGCGTCGAAGTCGATTATGTCGATGTCGAGACGACCGGCATGACGCTGCCGCTCTTCCGCCTTTCGGAATAGTCGGCCGCGCAGCGCGGCGATCTCTCCGTCGCACCGCAGCAAACCCGTTGCCCAAAGGGAGGATTGTATGAACGCCAAGCCATGGCGGAGCCATACCATCACGGTGGAAGGTAAGCGAACGCACTATCTGGAGGCGGGCAGCGGCGATCCGCTGATCTTGCTTCATAGCGGCGAATACGGCGCCTGCGCCGAGTTCACCTGGGAATTCAATGTCGCGGCCCTGGCCGAGCATTTCCGGGTCATCGCGCCGGATTGGCTCGGCTATGGCCAAAGCGAGAAGCTGTTCTCGTTCGAGAACATGCTGGAATATCGCGTGCGGCATATCGCCGCGTTCTGCCGCCAGCTCGGCATAGAGAGCGCCGATTTCATGGGCAGTTCCATGGGCGGGACCACGTTGATCGGAGTATGCGCGCGCGATGACGGCGTCTGGCCGATCAGACGCGCCGTGCTGGTGAGCGGTGGGGGATTCATTCCGGAAAACGGCCCGCGCACGGTGCTGACCGACTATGACGGCAGCATGGAGCAGATGCGCGAAATCTACCGCGTGCTGTTTCGCAACCCCGCTATCCGCGACAATGAGGCGATGATCGCCCGGCATCACGCCGCGTCGATGGAGCCCGGCGCGTGGGAATGCACGGCGGCGCCGCGTTTCAAGCCGCCGGTCAAGCCGAAAAAGCCGTTTGCTCCCCGAACGCCGGACTATGCAAGGGTGTCTGTGCCCGTGTTCATCATGGCCGGACGGTTCGATAACCTGCGACTTCCCGATTATGGCATCGAATTGCAGCGACAGATTCCCGGTTCGGAACTGGTGGTACTCGACGGCGGCCATTGCCATCAGATCGACATGCCGGAGGAATTCAACCGGCTCGCCCTCGGGTATCTGCTGCGACGCTGACCGGCATCGGCGCTGATTCCGCGGACGTGAGGAAATCCCCACCACGCCGGCTTGCGGACGGCGCCTCCCGCCGTCCCCGCACACGCTGGAGAATATGCTTGCCTGCCCGGTCTCATCGGCGCGCGGGGAGGGCGATTTGGGGAAGCGAATACCGCCCGGCGACGGTGTTGAAATGATTGACGGCTCCCGACGGGCACGCTAGTTTGTAAAACAGATTTCATATTATAGAACATGCGCCTCACGTTCCCCGTGCGGCAATGTTCCGGGGGGCGGCACAGTGATGGCCGGGGATTTCGGGATCCCTGCCCGGGCGGCCGTTGGACAGGCGAGGAGAGCTGGGAATGCGTGTCTTCTACTTCACCGAGCAACCCTATCCGGACGCATGGGATCCCGACGAGGAATCGCTACGCATCACGCTGCCCAGCGACCGTTGCGATCCGCGTGTCATGGCGGATCTCTACCAGCGCTATATCGATGAGTGGATTCTGGCCGACAGTCTCGGTTTTGATATCATGGTCAACGAGCATCACTCGACCGCGACGTGCGCATCGGCGACCGCCGTGGTGACTCTGTCGATCCTGGCGCGAGTTACCCAGAACGCCCGATTGCTGACCTTGGGATATCCGATCGCCAATCGGCTTGATCCGGTGCGCGTGGCGGAAGAACTCGCGATGATCGATGTGATATCGCGCGGCCGCCTCGAAATGGGTTTCGTGCGCGGCGTGCCATATGAAGTGCCGGTCGCCACTCGCTCCGCGGTCGAGATGAGCGATCGGTTCTGGGAGGCGCACGACCTGATAATCAAGGCGCTGGGCACGCGTACCGGCCCCTTCAACTGGAACGGCAAACACTTCCAGCAGCGCAATGTGAATATCTGGCCGCCGGCCTACCAGCAGCCTGCTCCGCCGGTGTGGATCAGCGGGCGCAGTCCCGGCAATATCCGGGAAATCGCCGGAAAGGGCCACGTGTTCGGCACCTTCCTGAGCGGCGCCTCGACCCGCGAGCTGTTCGATGTCTACCGCCAGGCATATGCAGATGCCGGTCTGGGTGTCGCGGGTCCGGACCGGCTTGCCTATCTGGGGATCATCGCGGTCGGGGAGACCCATGAAGAGGGCTTTGCGCGCGCGCGCAAGCTGCGCCGCTATCTCGACACCAGCGCACAGGTTTCGCCGCATTTCCGCAATCCGCCGGGCTATATGCCAGCGGCGATCACCGCCAAGACCTTTCGCCAGCGGATGATCGGCATCATGAAGGGAAGGTCGGGGAAGACCGTCGATGCGCACAATGCGACGATCGAGGAGATGATCGACGCGCATCTGATGTTCGCGGGCACGCCGGACGAGGTCTACGAGCAGATCGCAACTTTCTACGGCGATGTCGGCGGTTTCGGGAACCTGTTGATGATGGGTCATGCCGGCGATTTCTCGCACGAGGACACCGTCGCCAATATCAACTTGTTCGGCAAGGAGGTCCTGCCGCGGTTGAAGCAACTCAGCGCCAAGGGTTCATAACCGTCCCTTGCGATCATGGGGCGTCGTCGGACGGATGCGCTGACCGCGCCGCTGTAGCTTTCTCGAAGTGGCCGCGCGGCATGCGCCGACGGGCCAGAGGCTGGCCAGGCGCTTTTCCCGGAACGCGGAGCTTTGGCCCAGCGCTCCCGGGAAGCGTGTCAGTCGATGGTGCCGCCGCCCAGCAAGGTGCCGATCGTGTAGCCCATCGCGATGCCCTGGGCGTGCGACATGCCGGCCTGGTAGCCGGGACCGCCGTCTATATCGTGCGCCGCGTTCCCGCAGGCATAGAGGCCGGCGATCGTATTTCCGTGATTGTCGAGCACCGCGCCGTCCCCGGTGATCTCGAGCGAAGACGAACAGATCCCGGTGGGCACCAGCGGTACGCCATAGAAAGGCGCCGACGACACCTCTCCCAGATTCCGGTTGCCTGCTTTGCGGGTGCCACCCATCACATTGGCGAAGGGGGCCTCGCCGCGCCCGAACCTCTTGTCCTCGCCTGCGGCGGCATAGCCGTTGAATTCGGCGACCGTCGCCTCGAATCGCTCGGGCTCGATCCCCAGCGCCGCAGCGAGCCCGGCCAGGGTATCCGCCCGCGTCAGCCAGCCCGGCGCCGGCGCGCCCTTGGGCCGGCCGGCGAACGAATAGCGCTGGAAGAACTGGTCATCCATCACCAGGAAGCACGGATAGTTGACGAAGCTGTGGGTGGCGACGTCGAACTTCTTGATCTCGTTGACCATGTACTGGAACGAGGATTCGTCGCCGAACCGTTCGCCGCGAAAATTGACGATCAGCGTGTGCGGCGCGGACGCTTCGCGCACGCCCGAGGAGCGGAACCAGCGTCCGCCTTCGGGCACGCCCAGCTTGTAGCCCAACATCACGCGGAGGTTGTGCGGCGCACGCAGCAGGGCAGCGCCGATATCGAGCGCCATCAATAGGCCGTCGCCGGTCACGGTGGGTGGAAAATGGGTATGCCAGGCGGGCAGGTCCTCGTGCTTCATCACGAAATCGTGATTGCCCTCGATACCGCCGCTGGCGATCACCACGCCCCTGGTCGCGGCAATCCGCCGGCCTGCGCCGGTTCCCGTCCCCTCAGCCACGACGCCGATGACCCGGCCATTCTCGACAATGAGACTCCGGCCCCCGGTCTTGCCGCGGATGGTGACGCCGGCCTGCTGGCAGGCGTGCAGCAGGCGGCCGGCCAGGGCCATGCCGAAGCCGCGATGATCGCCATCCTCGCGACGCTTCTTCAGGAGAGCGTGGTCCCAGCCTTCATCGTCGGTCATGCCCCCCCAGGCGATCGCTTCATCCCAGGTCAGCCCGGTCGGAACGTAGGGCGAGCGACCCAGCGCTTCCGCGAGCGGACCGAGATCGGCGGTGCGGAACAGCCTGGCGGCGAAAGTGTGGCCCGACGAAAGCGAGCCGGGCGCAATGGGAAAATAATGATCGGGCACCCGCGTGCTCGGTTCGATCTCCACGCCATGGCTCCGCAATTGGCGCATCGCCCAGAGCGCGCGCCGGACGAAGCGCCGCACCTCCGCCCGCGGCAGGAGCCGCGCGGACAGGAAGGAGACGTAGTCAACCGCCGCCTCGATCTCCTCGTCCGTCGCCGGGGTGTCGCGATAGGGATCGATGGCGAGCCAGATCGCGCCATAGGAATAGGTGGTGCCGCCGCCGAACACGTCGGCTTTCTCCAGCAGCAGCACCCTTTGCCCCTGCGTCGCCGCCGCGACGGCGGCCGAAGCGCCGGCGGCGCCCGACCCCAACACGACGACGTCGAACGTCTCGTCGAAGCTCATAGCCTCTCCTGGCGAAATCGGATGCGTGGATGATGCCGCCCGGTCAGAGGAGCGAATCCGGCAGCACGATCGTGACCGGCACGTTGCTGCGGATCGCATTCGAATAGGGGCAAATCTTGTTATGAACGAGGTCGATCAACTCTTCGGCCTGCGCCCGGCTGGGTCCTTCCAGCGCCTTGAAGGTCAGCGTGACCGCCAACTCGAAGCCGCCGCCCTCGCGCGGGCCCAGCCCGACCTCGGCATCGATCACACACTTTGTGACGGGCGTCTTGTGCTGACCCGCCTGAAAGCGCAGGGCGGATTCGAAGCAGGCGGCATAGCCCGCCGCGAACAATTGCTCGGGATTGGTGCCGGTGCCGGGCCCGCCCATCGCCTTGGGTGGAGTCAGCGCGATATCGAGCACGCCATCGTCGGAACGGGCGTGCCCGCCGCGTCCGCCGCTGACCTCGACTTTTGCAACATACATCGGATTCACGAACACGCTCCTTAATTAGTTGAACTGGAAATCGACGGCGACGCCGAACGTGCGCGGCGCGCCGGCCGCGCCCATGTCGCCGGTCGAATTGTAGAGGTATGAATAATATTTGGTCCCGGTCAGGTTCTTCACCCAAAGCCTGTAGGCGAAATGGCCGCGCTTCAACTGAAGCTGGGCGTTCACGAGATCGTAGGGAGCCTGTTTAAGGCGGTTGTCGGGATAGAAATACGAGCCGCTCGTATGATAATAGGAGCCGCTCAGCGTCACCACGCCGATGCCGGTGTTGATGTCGTAGGTGCCGCCGACGTTGATCGTCGCCGCGGGCGCGCGCTCCATGACGTTACCGGAGGCATCGAAGGTGCAACTGGTGTTGCCGCCGGTCGGCGCCCCCGTGCTGTGCGGCGTGGGCGTGCATACCGCAGGAGAGGGCAGCGAAATCGGCGCGTTGGGGAAGTCCTTGTAGTGCGCGCTCAACAGCGAGAGATCGCCATGCAGCGTCAATGCTGAGACCGGGCGCACCACCACGCTGAACTCGCCGCCATAGATTTCGGCGTTGGACGCATTGAGCACTTGCGTGAGCCCGCTCGGAATGCGCTGCGTGAGCTGGATGTTGCGGTAATCGTAGTAGAAACCGGCGACATTGAAACGCAGCCGGTTGTCGAACCACTGCGACTTGATGCCCACTTCATGTGCGGTCAGGTCTTCGGGATTGGCCGGCGGATTGGTCGGGTTGACCGGATTGTATTGCCCCGCCTTGAAGCCGGTGCTGCGGCTTGCATATAACAGCACATCGGGCGTCACCTGATAATCGAGGGCGACGCGATAGCTCGCCCGCCGCCAGGTACGCCTGCTATCGACCTCGTTGAAGGTGCCCCGCACCGAATTGTTCACCCGGCCGGTGAAATGGCGATAGTCGATCGTGTAGCGCAAGCCGCCGGTCAGATGCAGATTGTGGGTGATCGGCACGGTCGCTTGGCCGAACGCGGCGAACGAGGCGGTCTGCTGTTCAGACGTGGTGGTCTGGCTGCCGCCATTCGCGGCCTGCCCGGTTCCGGTCTGGAGCAGGGGGTCGAGCTGATCGAACATCGTCAGATAATACAGGCCGCCAATCCACGTGATCGGCGAACCATCCGGCGATTGCAGCTGGAATTCGTTGGAGAAATAGTGATTGCGGTAGAATTGGTACGTCGGTGTCGCGTTGAGCGGCGTGCCGTCCAGATCAAGGATATTGGAAAAGGTGCTGCGGCGATAGGCGGCCAGATCCATGATCTTCATCGGATCGGTGGTCAGCTCGGCCTTGGCGCTGCCGCCGCCGCCCTTGAAATGCTGGTAGGAGGGCGAGTTGTAGTTGATATCGTAGAAATTGCCGGTGTAGCCCGTCATGCCGATGCCATATGCGCCGGGCAGCGGCTCGCGGCTCGAACTCAGATTGCCCTGGCTGTCGGTATAATCCTCGGACAGCGTCAGGCGGAAATTATCGGTCGGCTTGAACAGCTGTTTGGAGCGAGCCGAGAAGTTCTTGTCCTTGTAGGCATCGGTGCCGTCGTAGATGTTCTTGCCCCAGCCGGTGCCCTGGTTCTGATAGTAGACGGCAGCATCGATCGCGATCTTGTCGCCGACCGGCGTCGTGCCATAGGCTTGGCCGACGAACGTGTCATAATTGCCGTAGCCGATCGAGCCCGAGAGGCTGGGGTTCCAAGACGGATCCCGCGTCACGACGTTGATCAAGCCGCCGGTGGCGTTGCGGCCGAACAGCGTACCCTGCGGCCCCTTGAGGACTTCGACCCGTTCGATATTGTTGAAGGAGAACAGCGCGCCGGGTAGCGTCGCGATATAGACGCCGTCGACATAGGTGGCGATGCTCGATTCCGTGCCGCCGCTGATCTGGTCGGTGCCCACCCCGCGCAGGAATGTCGTGACGTTGGCGAAATTGGGCGTGATCACCAGTGAAGGGACGGCCGCCGGCAAATCGGCGATCTGACGCAGGCCCTCGGCTTGGGCGGTTTGCGCGGTGATCGCCGTGACGCTGACCGGCACGCGCTGCAGATTCTCGCTGCGCTTTTGTGCCGTGACGATGATGTCGCCGAGCGAGCTGTCATTCTGCGGAGAAGGCGTCGGAGCGGCTTCCGTCGGCGGAGCGGGGGTGCTTTGCGCGGGCGCTTGGGACGACTCGGCGGTCTGCGCGGCGGCAAGCGCCGGCATCGCCCCGAGCGCCAACGCCGACGTCAACAATCCTCCGAAGCGTAAGGTCTGAATTTTCCTGCCTGACATTTCATCCTCCCTGGATCGCCGGTTTCCGGTCTATCGCGTTTGCAGTATGTGAAATATCTTTCATTTTTGAGAATATGGAATAACGCCTCCCCTGTCAACCGCAACCGGGACGGGACGGTTCGGAAGCGTCGATGAAGGCGTGCTAGACCGGGTCGGGAGCTGCCGACGTTCCTCTCGCCATCCCCGCATATTGGCGGCGGGCGTTGAACATCGCCAACGCGAAGAAACCAGCGGCGACCAGCGCATATAAGGTGGACACGGAAAGCGCCCAGCGCAGCGCCTCGGTGCCCATTTCTGGCTTCAAATGGTCGCTGATCAGCCCCACCAGGAAAGATAGCAGCCCTTGGCCGATCAAGGCGATTGCGAGATTGTTGAGCGCGACGGCCGTCCCGCGCTCATAGGGGCTGCATACGTTCTGCATGGCGGCCTGGCTGTTGGGTGAGTGGCTGGCCGCCAGCGCCATGCCGACAAAGGTGCCGACGAGTCCGATCGGGAGCGATTCAGTCCAGAATACGACAAGGTAGATGGGCACGATGGCCAGATTCACGACGACGCAGAGCAGCAGCGGCCGCTCCAGCGCGCGGCGTGCCAGCCGGTTGCCCATCCATCCGCCGAAAAAGGTCCCGCTCAGCAGGCCCAGCGCCGCCGCGGGTCCGAACAGCAGGCCGACCTGCTGCGTCGTGAGATGGTGATACCGGATGAAGAATTGCGGGAACCATACCATCACGCCGAACGTGGAGAAGGTGGTCATCGAGATCGCGGCGTTCAGCCAGAAATAGGCGCGATTGCGCGACAGGCGGCGTAATAAAGTGCCATAGGGCAGCGGGTTCGCAATGCTGTCATGACGTCCGCGGGGCGGCTCGCGCAGTCCGAGCGCCATCGCCGCCGCCAGCACGAGGCCGGGAAGGCCCGCGACCAGAAATACGGCACGCCATCCGAAATGCGCCGCTATCGTGCTGCCAAGCGTGAAGCTCAGGAAGATGCCGACCATCCCGCCGCCGAAAAAGACCGCGAGGGCAAAGGAGCGACGCGCTGGCACGAAATAATCGCTGAGGATCGACACGCCGAGCGGATTCGACGCGCCCTCCCCGGCACCCATCGCGGCGCGAGCGAGCACCAGCATCGCGAAGCTTGTGACAAGGCCGCTGGCGGCGGTCATCAGGCTCCAGCCGGCCAATGCCAGGATCAGCACGATGCGGCGTCGGCTGCTGCGGTCGGCGAGCCAGCCGAACAGGATCGTCGCGACCGCGTAAATGGCGACATAAGCGGGGCCGCTGATCAGGCCGTATTCGGTATCGCTCAAATGAAATTCGGCGCGCAACGGCTGCGAGATCACCGCGACCAGCGTGCGGTCGTAGAAATTGAGGAGGCTGACCAACGCCAGCATGACGAGCGCGTTGCGCGCGGCGGCGGGGATCCGGTTCGAATCGTACGGCGCATCCTGTCTCACGAGATTATCCCTCATTTCCGTATGCTCGTCCCCGAGGAGTCGCCTTTGCACAGTATATAAAACGATTTTTACCTCAAGCGCCGCGCTGGCAGGAAAATGTCGGGCGACTCTTCGCCGCGGCTGGAGATAGTAGGACCGCCCGATCCTCTGGCACCTTGACCGGGTCGGCGAGCAACAATAACATACGAAATATATTTTACATATTATTATAATCGGCGGGCTGCCCGTCCAGTTTGGGAGAGAGGCGTTGATTCTCAAGGAACGGCGCGATCGGATCGTCATCCTGACGATGCAGGGGCGCGGGGATCTCAATCTCGGTACGATGGATGCCGATCTCTACGCCGCCCTCGCCGAGTATCGCGACGATCCTGATCTGTGGTGCGCGATCGTGACGGGGGCCGGCACGCGGGCTTTCACCGCGGGCGGCGACGTCAAGCAGGTGGCCCGGGACGGCTTCAATTTCTCTTTCTGGAATCCGCCGGAACCTTCGCTTATGACTGGCGAACGCTTCCCGAAGCCGCTGATCGCCGCGATCAACGGCTATGCGCTGGGAGCCGGAATGATGCTGGCGCTGGCATGCGACATCCGCATCGCATCCGACAATGCGACTTTCGCCCTCCCCGAGATCAAGCTCGGCTTTCCGCCGGCGCTCGGCGCGACCCAGCGGCTTCCCCGCGCCATTCCGCTTGGCCCCGCACTGGAGATGCTGCTGACCGGAGACGCGATCGATGCCGTGCAGGCAGAGCGATGGGGGTTGGTCAATCGGGTGGTGCCCCAGGCCGGGCTGATCGACACCGCCGTCGCGCTGGCGCAGCGCATCGCGGCGAACCCGCCGCGCTCGGTGGCGATCACGAAGGAGCTGGCCTGGCGCGCCAGCGATCTGCCGATCGAGCAAGGCCTCCGCCTCGAGGACGCGATGACGCAGATCGCGCGCGACACGGAGGATGCGCGCGAGGGAATCCGCGCCTTTGCCGACAAGCGGCCACCCGATTTTCGAGGGAAGTGAGGCAAAGGGATGCTGGAAATCCGAACCATCACCGTCGGCGACGCGCTCGATCAGGCGGCCGAGCGATGGGGCGATGCGGAGGGCTGGACGCTGGAGCGCGAGCGGATCGGCTTCGCGATGCTGCGCACGCGCGCCGACGAGGCGGCGCGGGCGCTGCTCGCACACGGCATCGAGCGTGGCGACGTGGTTGCGACCTGGATGGCGAATCGGCCGGAATGGCTGGTTCTCCAGATGGCTTGCGCCAAGATCGGGGTGATCCTCACCGGACTCAACACACGTTTCAAGACGGAAGAGGTGCGATACGTCCTGGAGCATAGCCGGGCGGTTGCGCTGGTGTTCATGCCGCGTCTGCTGAACATCGATTTCGAGGCTTTGCTCGATCAGGCAATCCCCGGCCTGATCGGGCGGGTGCAGGCGGGCGCCCATCCTCGGGTGCCGCGTCTTCGCCACCTGATCGCGATCGATCCGAGCGACACGCCTGGCGTGCAGAGCTTTGCCGGTTTTCTCTCCGCCGCGGGCAGGGTCGGTCAATCCGAGGTGGCGTCCCGGCAGCGCGACTGCAAACCGCTTGATCCGGTGCTTATGAAGTTCACGTCGGGCACGACCTCCTTTCCCAAGGGCGTCCTCGTCCAGCATCTCGAAGCGCTTTACTGGAGTGGGGGAATCTATGATTGCATGGGCGTCGGCGAGGGCGACGCGGTGCTCAGCACCCAGCCATTCTACCATGCGGGCGGCTCGTGCGGTGCGCTGACCGCGCCGCTGTCGCTAGGGTGCCGGATCGTCGCGCCCGAACTCTACGAGCCGGAAAAGGTGTTGCAATTGATCGAGCGGGAGCGGTGCGTCGCGCGCTCCGGTTCGGCGGCCATGTACATCATGGAGATGGAGCACCCGCGGTTCGCGCAATATGATCTGTCCAGCCTCCGCGCGGGGTGGTGCGTCGGGCCTCCTGCGGTGTTCGAGCGAATCCGTTCCCGCATGGGGATCGCCGAAATGGTGCAGCCGTTCGGCGCCACCGAGGCGGGGGGCACCTGCGGCCGTGTCGGCGAGACTTGGGAAGCACGCATCAATACCTGCGGCAAGCCGTTGCCGGGTGTTGAGGTGCGGATCGTCGATCCCGAAACGCATGTGCCGCTGCCGGCCGGCCGGCCCGGCGAGATCGGCTTTCGCGGCTGGTGGACGATGCTCGGCTATTTCGA
>Ga0153956_1001605_pt1 | contig 19169 bp, 18 predicted proteins | sample TSFL040MetaG_FD_104704 | JGI IMG/M metagenome (GOLD analysis project Ga0153956, IMG submission 104704) | Attine ant fungus gardens microbial communities from Florida, USA - TSFL040 MetaG | ecosystem: Host-associated > Fungi > Mycelium > Unclassified | place: USA: Florida, Wekiwa Springs...
AGCGCAAGCCGCGCGACTTCGAGGGACGCGTGCGCAGTTGTGGCATTGGTGGACTTGATCAGGATCGCGAGGAGTCGATTGAAGGCAGTAAGCGACAGATTCGGGTCGATCGAAATGTCGTTGAAGACCGCCGAGAGTCGGTTCAGGTCGGCGATGGTACTGCGGGTGTCGGTGCCTTGCAGCGACGGGAAACGCGACAGCTGACGGGTGATGCGCGCAACGGTATCGACCATATCGGCCATGCGCGTGGTGTTTTGGGCGATCGTTGCAAGCGCGGGGGCACCTGCCGCCAATGACGCATCCAGAGTCTCCCGGTGGGCCGCCATCTCGGCGGCCATTCGTGCCGTGCTGCGAAGTGTCGCGTCGAGCTGCTGGGAACGGGCTGCCATTCGCGCAAGGAATGTGTTGGTTTCGGCGATCAGGTCGGCGAGCTTTTGCCCGCGCCCGCCGACTGCGCGGCCTGCCCCGTTGATGTCGGTTGTCAGGGCGCTGATGGCACCGCCATTGACTAGTAAGGCCAGCGAGTTGAGCAGTTCCTCGACGGTTGGTGCGGCCGCGGTGGAATTGCGGGGGATTTCATCACCGTCGTGTAGTGCGCGGGCATGGGTGTCCGCTCCGGGGCGGATCTGGACGAATACGTCGCCGAGTGGTGTCGCCGAACGTAGTTCGGCGCTGCTGCCTACCGGTAGCGCAACATCGGAGCTGATCTGCATTACGATTCGGGCCGTGAAGTTCTTGGCCCGGATCGAGGTGACTTCGCCGATGTCTGCACCATGTAGTCGGACCTTCGCTTTGGCCGGCAGGTTCAGGGCGTTCGAGAAAATCGCGGTGAGGCGATAGGTCGGTCCGCCGGTTCCGGGGGAAGGCAGGGGGATCCCGCTGAGGCCGACTCCGCAGCTTGCCAGCAGCGGTACCAGGGCAAACGCGGTCAGAACGCGGACGGCGTGTAAGTTCAGTCGCGGTGTCACCGTGGCTCCTGATCGATACCGTTTGCCATCAGGTCGAGCATGGACGTCAGACCGAAGTCTGGGCCGTAGTCTTTCAATGTCCCTGTTGCACAACCTAATTGTTTGAGGCCCATGAGATTGCAGATCTCTTTGGTCACCTGGGTGTTGAACAAGAGTTTGTCGGTCAGGCCGTGGACGCGGATGCTGCCGGCGTTGGGGTCGATGATGTTGTAGATGTTGTCAACGGTCAATGGCGCGACATCAAGGGTTTCTTCCAGTTGTCGGCGGTTGTTTGCGAGCGTGGTGGTGATTGTGTGGACGTCGGCGAAGGTTCCGCGCAGTTGGTCGCGGTGGCGCTGGAGCAGATCGGAGACCTGCCGGAGGATCTCGTTGGCCTTGGCACCGGTGCGCCCGGATCCCAAATCTTGGTCGGCGAGCAGATCGCTCAATTGCCTGACATTGGAGCCGAATTGGCGAATCGCGGCGTCGTTGTCCGCCGCGGACTTGGTCAGGTCAGCGAGGTTGGTGACGATCTGCTGAAGGTTGTGCTGGGTGCGAATACCCCCATCGGGGCCAACTTTGAGTGCCTGCGACAATTTGTCCAGTGTCGCTTTGATGTCGGCACTGTTGGCTGTGGTGATCTGCGCACCCAGGTTGACCAGGTCGCCCAATGGTCCGCCGCCTTTCGGGTCGCCGTGCAGAGCGGTGCCCAACTTGTCGATCACCGAGAGCGTCTTGTCGAATTCCACTGGGGTGCGGGTGTTCCCCAGCCCGATGAGGTCGCCATTGCGTAGTTGCGCCCCGCCCGTATAGGCCGGCGTGAGTTCGATGTGCCGGTCGGTAAGTAGTGAGGCTGACACGGTTACGGCCGTGACGTCGGCAGGGACTGCGACCTCACGATCAATCTGCATCGTGACTTCGACGTACTTTGCTCTCGTTTCGACTTTGGTGACCTTGCCCACCGGCATTCCCAAGACTGCGACCGAGTTGCCTCCGTAGAGACCCACGGCGTTCTTGAAATGTGCGATGACGGTGATCACTCGCTGGTCCACCAGGGGTGCCACGGCAGCGAATGCTGCGATTACAGCGCCAGCGAGTGAGACTGTCACTGCAGTAATGATGATGCGGCGCTTGTTCATTGGCAGTCCTTGAAATATTCGACGAGGTTGAACTGTCGGGCGCGCCCGCTCAGTGCGCACATCCAGGAATCCACGAGCAGCCCCGCCGGTATGTTGACGTCGATAGCGTTGCCGCTGCCCGTAGCGTTGGCCAGATTGCGCACCGTGATCGGGGCCGTTTGCAAGATATTGCGGACCAGGGCGTCATGATCGGCCATCATGCGGGCGAATTCATGCAGGTTGCTGATTAGTGCGTCCAATTCAGGCTCGTCGCGCAGGATGGTGTGCGCTCGGTCTACGAGCAGCGTCGCGCCCTCGAAGAGCCGTTGTACCCGCGCACGCCTCGCGGTGATTTCCCCGAGGATCTGGTTTCCCTGCACCACAAGTGCCCCGAGGTCGGCCTGCTGATCGTGTAGGAGTGATCCTACGGAGTCCGTGTTGGTCAGTAGGGTACCGAGTTGATCGCGCCGGGCCGCGATGATCGCGGACAATGAGCTCAGATTGGCCAGCGCCTGCGGAAGAGCATCGGGCAGGCCCTGCAGGCTGGTGTTCATCGTCTTGATCGACTCGACGATCCGCTGCGCATCGACCGGGCCGAGTGTGCTGGTTGCCCCGGCAAGGGTCTTTTGCAGATCGTAGGGGACGTCGGTATGTGTCAATTCGACGGTGCGCTTCGGTAGTTCACCTGTTCCGGCCGGCGAGAGCTCCAGGTAGCGTGAGCCCAAGATGGTGGTGAGTTTGATGGCCGCACGGGTTTCGGCCCCGAGCTCAACGCTTTCGTGGACGGTGAAGGTGACTGCGACACGGGTACGGTCCAGGGCGACTTTTTTGACCGCGCCGACCGGCACGCCGGCGATTGTCACTTGATCGCCGACGGCGATCTGGGCGGCCTGGGCGAAGTAGGCGCGGTACCTTGTTTCGCCCAGCCCCAGGTTGCTGACGAATGCCACTGTCGCCAGCAACAAACAGATCATGACCAACCCAATCGTTCCGAGCGCCACTTTGCTGTAGGACTCGACGGGCCGCCGCAGCAGCGGCGCAATTCTGGTGAACACGGGTTTCATCTGCATATCGGTGAGTGCCAAACTTCGTTGCCATTGCCCGGGGTAGCTGCGACAACAAACGCCCGGAACCAGTTCAATAGGCCGCGCCAGAGCCCGAAATCGATATCGCAGGCGTACGCGTTGATGTAGCTGCCTTCCTGGGTGACGCGGGCTAAACCTTTGAGCAGCAGCGGCACGTTGGCCGCCATGAATGTGAACCGGGCACGTCCGTCGGTCAGACCGTGTTGCAAGAATCCCGGTTCTCGCTCGATGAATTGCTGCAGATTCGGGGTGACGGCGTCCACGATCTGCGACAACCGTTGGACCGTCGCGGTAATCGACCCCATCGACGCGATCAATTCGCCGCGCCGTTCCGACAAGGTGACCAATGCTGATTGGGATTGGTGCAACATGGTTTTGAGGTGCGTGCTCTGGGCGGCGAGGGTGACCATCAGCCGATCCATATTGGCGATCAAGTCACCGAGCACCTGATCGGGTCCGGCCAGTGTTGCCGCCAGCGCCGAGGCCTGAGTGGTCAGCGTCAGTAGCGAACTTTGATCACCCTGGAATGCCTGGACCACGGCATTGGTCAGGTTGTCGACCTGCTGGGGGTCGAGTTCGGTGAATAATGGCTCAAAACCGTTGAGCATGTAGGAGATATCGAACGATGGAGTGGTGCGGTCCCGCGGTATTTGGCCGCCGTTGGGCAACTCTTGCCCCACGCCGTTTCCGTCTATCAAGCCGAGATAGCGTTGCCCGATGATGTTTTGATACGTCACTGAAGCGACTGTGTTGGTGAACAGAGTCTGGTCGCGCTGCACACGGAAAGTGACCTTGGCTTGTCGCCCGATCAGTTCGATTTTGTCGACTCGGCCGACCCGGACGCCAGCGACACGTACGTCGTCACCATCCTTGAGCCCCGACACATCACTGAACAGTGCCGAGTACGTGTTGGTCGGACCAGCGACGTTGCGCTGCAACGTCGCGAAGACCAACCAGGTCACGGTGACCGAGAATGCGGTGAACAGAGCCAGACCGATCACGGCGCTGCGTCGTGGACTCATGAACCTCCTCCTGGATGCTCTCGGGTGATATCGACGGTGGTGCCACGTGCAACCGGACCGAGCAGCAGCTCAGTTGCCGACGTGGCCGATTGACCGACAATGCGGCTTAGCTGGTTCTTCTCGAACTGACTGCCGACTGGACCGACGGTGCCGCCGAAGGCGGTTGCGGGGGTTTCGGCCGGTAGGGGAGGGCCGGCCGGCGGCGGCGTATCGCCCGGCGCCATCGGAGGTTCGACCGGTGGCGGGCCGTCGGGGGCGCCGCGCATCGAGTCGCGCGGCGGCGCGAGATTGGGGCGGTTCTCCGTCACACCGGGAGGCAGCGACGTACCCATGGACGCCAAGCCAGGTGCTAGGTCGGGTGCGGTGGGTATTTCCGGGGCAGTGTGACAACTCGGGCCTTCGAGCGGGCCGTAACGGGGGCAGTCCGCGCGGACGTAGGTGCGGGACGGAGTGAAACCGACAACGGCCTTGATGGTCAGCATGTTGGTGTGTGCGTTCCATGACTCGTCGTTGAACTCGTTGGCCAAGGTCTGCAATCGTGTTGACACACCATGAAATTGGTCGGCGTGGTCGGCGAAAACCCCTAGTGTCGGGGTCAGGTGGGTGCTGACAGCGATCATCCGATCGGTCTGATGATCGAACGCTTCGCCGAGGGTGCCGGCAGTATGCAGACCGCCGGTCAGAAAGTCCGTCAGCTGTGTGCGTTCTGCGGCGATCGTTCGCATGGGCTGGATCGAGTAGTCGAGTGCTTCGAACAACTCCGGTGACGCGGTACGCAGGCTATCGGCGCCTTGTTGCAGTGCGGTCAGCGTCGTTGACCGCGCGTCGTCCGGACTGATTACCGAGTTCAGTTGGGCCAGGACTCTATTGAGGCTTCGGCCAGCGTCGGTGAGTTTTGTACCGCGCGCGTGGGTGGCCTGTGCCAGGGTCGCGACGATACCTACGCTGTCTTGATCTGGCGCGTGCCCGACCGCGGCGAGCAACTGGCGGAGTTTGGCGAGTACGTTCTGGAAGAGCACAGTCGGTAGGGTTTGATCCTCGGCGATGACCGACCCCGTGTGCAGGTATCCCGGTCCGGCACCGTTGTCCACGAGTTGTACCGCCGAGACGGCAAACAGGTTGGAGGGCACCACGCGGGCTGTCACAGTGGTAGGGATGTGCTGTGCATAACGTGGATAGAGGTCGGCATGTACGACGTTGGGCTCTCCGTGTTGGGAGGGCGTGACACCGGAAACCGTACCGACGAGAACGCCGCGGAACTTGACGTCAGAACGGGCCGGTAGACCATCGCCGATGTTCACCAACTTGATATTGACACGCACCAGGTTATCCAGCAGCCCTTGGGATTTGGCGACCATGAGTGCGGCAACCAGCGCAGCGATAACGCTGAAGCACGCGCCGATAATGGCCAGTTTCCGATCCGAAGATCCCCGCGGATCGCTGTCGAGTGTGTTTGGCATCGTCTAACCGCCGAACCGAGCGCCGGCGATGACGCCCCACAGCGCCATGGTCAGCAGCATGTTGACAGCCATCACGGTGGTAACGCTGGCCCGCATCGCCCGTCCGGCGGCCACGCCGACACTGACTATCTGAGATGACAAGTACGCCAAAGCGAGCGCGGTCAGGAACAGCGGAACGACGGCGGTGACGTGCAGTTCGCTCATCAGGACGTTCACGATCATCATGAGCGGGACAGCTTCGAGCACTGCGGCATTCACCGAATTGGCCACTCCTGCCGGGCCACCGCGGGTATCCAATCCCTTGTGACAGCTGATGATTGCGACGATGACACCGAATACCGCGGGTTTGACAATCGCGAGCCAAAGGTCGCCGACCGTTGAGAATGGTGAGAAGGTCGCGATGAATTCTCCGACATGAAACCTGCCCCGAACCAGATCGATATCCAGATACTGAAGTGCTCGGGACCCGACCACAACCTGGCCCCCGACGGTAGCCAGTGATGCGATGGGATGCGCGCGGCCGTAGCGCCAAAACCGCCGGGCGAATTCGCTACTGGCGTCGTGACGCACTGGCGTCATACATCGGATGTCGGTTCGCTCAGTCACCGGCGTCTGACCGCCTGTGTGGCATGTCGACCATGCTTGCCGCCTTAATTCAGTCGTTACAGCGTATCAAAAATTGATCGTGGAACGATGTTGTAGCAAACATTTAGCGCGGCGAATCTCGTAGCGTTTCGCGCTTGATCAACCCTGGCCGGTGAGCGCCGATGACGTCGCTGTTGTCGCGGTGTTCGCGCGCGCAAGCGGTATCGGTCCGAATCCCCGTGCCCGATATTGCTTCGCCGTTGGTAGATGGAGCGCCCCAACGGCAATGGCGGCGTTCAGAACCGATGACGCGGCCGCCGCCGCCCAGAACGCCGGTGTCGACGCCTGCCCCTGAATGGCAAGGAAATTCGGCCACGTACAGGACAAGACATAGCCCAGATACAGCATTCCGACGGCGAAGGGAGTCACCACCCAGCGCCAGCCGCGAAGGTGGGGCACCAGGGCCGCCAACGCAACGCCGATGACCGCGAACATGCCGGCGTTCTGCACCAAACTGGGTAGCGGCACCCCGAAGATGGTCGCATGGTTTCCGTAGTAGTTCATCACGCCGAAGTGCACACAAAGCATTTCCATGACGCCCTCAACCAGTGACATCGCAGCAAATAGTCCCAGTGTTCTGCTCGCCGACCAGCCGGCGATGACGATTTGGTAGCTGATGTAGGCGGTGACACCGATTTGTATCCACGCGAGGACGACCATGAGTGCCATCGGCCGCCCGACCACGGTCAGAAGTTGGACGGGTAGGTCATACGGGTACCACGTGGCCATGATGATGTCGTAGGTCGGCTCGACCGCAAATGCGCCAAAAGTGGCACCGCCCAGGATCAATAGCGTCAGCAGCGGACTGCGGGTACGCCATGCGTCGAATATCGCGTATGCCAACGTCGCAATGGTGACGAGGCCGAGGCAGATCAGAAAGCCCCAGGCGTAGGCCTGGTTCGCGTGCAGATCAACCGGTGGCGGAATGATTCCCGGGCCGGCCGCGGTCAGCTGGCTGTGAACGAGTCCGCGGACGAGATGCTGCTGCATGGCGGTCTCCTTACGTCGGAATCTGCGGCGTTGCCGCGGTAGCGGCGGGCGGTGTCGGTGTAGAGCGACGCGACGGCGACCGCACCGTTCAAGAATGTGGAGATGGCGGCCGCGATCCAGAACGGTGCCGGTCCGAATCGGCCATGGATGGCGTAGAAGCTCGGCAGGGTGCACGCGACGACATAGGCCATGAAAACCATTGGGGGAACGAGGGGAATGACGGCCCAGGTCCATCGGCTCAGCTTCGGGACGAGCCAGGCCAGGGCCACGCCGATGATGACGAACATGCCGCCGTTCTGGACCAGCGAGGACAGCGGGACCCCGAAGATCAGGGCGCGGTTGCCGTAGTAGTTCATGAAGCCGAAGTGCACGGCCGTCATTTCGATGACGCCCTCGCTGAGCGAGATCGCCGCCAGGGTGAGCAGTATTCGCGTTACTCCGAGGCCGGCGACGATCATCCGATATCCCACATAACAGGCGACGGGTATGCCCGCGGCATACCCGATTACGACGAACCAGGGGATATGCCGGCCGAGGATGGTGGCGGCGATCGCCGGTGTATCCGGTGGATACCAGGTGGCCAGGATGATGTCTCCCGCAGGCTCGACGTAGAACGGAAACAGCAGGGCTCCGCTGACGAGCAGGAGCAGAAACAGCGGGTTCCGGTCCCGGCGCGTGATGATGACGGCGCCCACCAACGTCGTGACGAGTGCGACGCACACGAGCCCCAGCACGATCCAGCCTGCGGTCTGGTTGACGGTTAAATCATTGGGCGGAGGGAGGATTCCCGATTCGCCGGCCGCCGATATGAACACATCTGATCTGATCACAGGTGTTCCGCCTTACTCTTCGACCGTGATCGCCGCTGACGGACAGGTTGCCGCCGCGTGGTGCGCTTGCTCGAGGTCTGCGCTGCTCAGCGTGACCGGGCCGGACGGCCGGTCCCCGGCCAGTCGGACGGGTCCGGTGTTATCGAGGACGAACAGGTGGGGGAGGACGCGCGCGCATTGGCCCGCTTCCAGACAGAGGTCGCGATCGACGCGGACGGTAGCCATCACACCGGCTGCCGCGTATCGCCGAGATCGGCGGGCTGGCGGTGACGCAGCCGGACCGGCAGGCCGCCGTCGATGGTGCAGGAAAAGGTGGAAGCGTGGGTCGGGCGCCACCCGGGGTCGATTTCCAGGTGATAGCGCTGGTGTAGCAGCGTCAGGATGAATATGGCATTCATGTAGCCCATCTGTGAACCGATACACCGGTGCGGACCGGCGCCGAAGGGGATGTACGCCAACGCTGGTCGCGCCGCGGTGCTCTCTGGATCCGTGAACCGATTCGGATCGAACACATCCGGGTTCTGCCACCAGCGCAGGTCGCGGTGCAGGGCGTAGACCGAGACCCCGACGACGGTGCCTTTGGGGATGCGGTACCCGCCGATCTCGTTGTCGCGCATGGCAATCCGCGGGTGAAAGGGATGCCCCTGCATGCGTTGGCCCTCGTCGAAGCAGGCCTTGACCCAGGTCAGCCGTTCCAGGTCAGCGTAGGTCGGCGGCCGGCTGTCGAGGGCGTCGACTTCTTGATAGAGGCGCGTCAGAGCCGCTGGGTTGTCGCGGAGCAAGGCCAGCGTCCACGCCGTGGAAGCGACGACGGTTTCGTACCCGCCGCCGATCAGAATCATCAACTCGGCGATGAGATCTTTGCGGCTGAGCGGGTCGCCGTCCTCATCGCGAGCATCCAACAGCACCTGCAGAAGATCGACACCGTCGATCGGATTGGCCAGGCGTCGTTCAATCTGGGCGTCGATCCATCTGCGGGTGCGGCGATAGGCCCGCCACAGGTTGTCCGGACCTCCGGGCCGGAGGTTGGGCGGTTTGTTCACCAGCATGGCGGCGCTCAACATCTTCATGGTGGTGCGGATATCGACGTCGAGGTGGTGGATCTCGTCGTCGGTGACGGTGATGCCGAACATCGCCCGCATGAACGCCGGCATTGTCAGCCAAGCGATTTCGTGTTGCAGGTCTACGGTCGTACCCTCGTCGGCCCAACGCGACCAGGCATCGATCCGACGGGTGAATTCGTCGACGATCGCCGGCGAGAGCCCACTCAGGGAGCTGTTGCGGAACATCGGGGTGATCAACCGGCGGCGCCGGCGGAACGGCTCGCCCTCCATATAGGGAATCGATGCGCCGATCACGGTGCGGGCGAGCGATTCGAACGGGCCGACCATGCTGTAGCCGCCGGTGTTGTCGGCCATGATCTGCCCGACGTAGTCAGGGTGATTGACGCACACCACGTCCATGCCGGGCAACGGCACCGAGAAGACGTCGCCGTACTGCCCGGCGCAGTTCCGCAAATAGCTGAACGGATCCTTCTGGTACTCCGGCAGCACGCCGATGAACGCGCGGCCGCGCGGCCCGGGCGGGCGGTTCGACGCCCGGCCGGTCAGGCCCAGCCGGATTTCGCGTATTGGGTTTCGGCTGAAATTCGCCAAACTCTGTGACATTCCCACTCCAGTTGTCTTGGTGTAGTCCACGATTCGCATTGTCATTGGTGCGTTCGCTAGCGTGGTCGCGGCGCACCGGGGCTGCTCGCCGAGCTGGGTCACCGCGCGGCGAGCCGGGTCCACAACCGCACTGCAGGCGCGACGGCGGTGGCCGCCCGAATGCCGACCCGCTGGAGATGTTCGCTGTGCACCAGAGAGCCGAGACCCACCAGTTGCGCGGCGCCGTAGAGCATGTCCCAATCGGTGTCGATGTGGGTGATCTTGAAGTCGTCAGTCAGGGTGTAGCGGTCGACGCCAATGAAATTCAGGCACTGGCCTGTCCCGCGAAGCCGGACATCCAGCCCAGGAATGGTGGTTTCGCCGCTCATGCGGCCGATTCCCCGCCACGGAATGGTGATGCGCCACTGGCCCTCGAAATAGTCGGCATACGGCAGGGATCGGACCGTGCCGTCTTGCGGGTAGAAGGCGAAGTCGGGGAACACCTCGAAGCTGGCCTGACAGTTGTCGAGGGTGAACTGGCGCCCTTCCTTGTTGACCTGGAAGGTGGAGCTGTCGATGTAGCTGCACTCCTCGGCTATGCAGTAATCGATCTTCTTGATGTCCTGCTCGGCCCACGCGTCGAACCACGTGTGCGCGAAATCGTTCAAACCCTGTGCGGGAAGCCCACGTTCGATGGCGATCTGTTCCTGCTGCGCAACTCGTTCCCAGAACTCGGGCAGTAACGCCTGGTACTTCGCGTGCTCTGGGGAAGGTCCCAATTCGCCGATTTTCGCCATGGTTTCGTCTTTCGGTGGTGAGGTGAACAGCGTTTACGTGCTTTGGTGTCAGGTTCTCAACGCGCGAAGATCTGCACGGGAAGGCCGCCCCGTGCGGCATGCCCTTCGGAGACGACGTCGTTGACCACACCAGCTCCTTTCGGGGGAGGCGCCTTTCGTGCGGTAGTCCGGCGCCCGGTCATGTGTATCACTGAATCATAGATCGACTATTGATTCAATGCTGCATCTCGAACAGGGTCGACTAACATCCCGTGCATGGCTGATCTGTCATCACTAGCGGGTGCGTTCGCCACGGCAAATTCGCAGCCGATAACCGCAGCGCGCGAGCGGATGCTCGACTCGGCTCGGGCCGAGTTCATCGAGCACGGCATCGCCCGCACCTCGGTGGCGGCCATCGCTCAGCGCGCCGGTGTGTCGCGCCCGACGCTCTACCGGCAATGCGGCGACAAGGATCAGATCGTCGCCGACGTGGTCCAGCGGGATGTCATCGACTTCTTCACGCGGGCCCATCAGGTAGTCAGCGCGTTGGATGGCGCCGAGGAACGTGTGATCGAGGCCGTCGTCATGGGTCTGCGCGAATCGCGGGAACATCCACTGGTTCGGGCCCTGCGGGCTTACGAGACGGAGTCGTTCACCGCGCATCTCGTTGAGATGAATACCCCTACCTATCGAGCAATGATCGCCGTCGTCGCGATGATGTTCGCCGATGATGAGTATCGGCCGGCGGCACTCGAACGAGCACTGGACGTCGCACTGCGGGTAATCGCTACGTTGTTGATCTCTCCGTCGCCGTACTCGCCAACCGACACCGACGACAACGCCCGGGCCTTTGCCAACCGCTATCTGGTGCCGATACTGCGCGCATCTCGCTGACGCTGCCGCGCTCGATATTCTCGGGAAAATGCTGGCGAGACAACATGGCTCGTCAGCTTCCGGAGGGACGACTCGTCCGCGGCGGAAAGCTCGGGACCCTCGCGTCGAAGCAGACGGTACGGGGTCCAGGGACTTGACCAAACGTGAGGGGTGCAGTTCGTTGCCTTGGCCACACGGACTTGGGAAGAACGCGGGGCCGCGCCACCTCTGCAAACATCTTGACACGCAGATCGGCAATCAATTGCGGCGCAAAGGGATTGAACTGGGTAAGCGGATCGCGGATCCTGCGGAGTCGGCGTGACTGTGCCACGTATTTGTTGCGAAGCAGGCCCAGCCACGCGCCGGTGTCGAGCTTCGCCAGCCCGTTGGCGAATAGTGCCGACTCAATCGCCGGGGCCGGCCTTCCGGCTTCTCTGCATTGTCGGGTTCCTGGAATTTTCCATTGTTACGGATCCGTAGTTACGCTACCGTAGCAACATGACGCGGTTTTCCTCCAGCAGCTCTGAACCTTCCGCACTCGTCGTCGGTGGTGGTCCTGTCGGACTTACCGCGGCCATCGCCCTGGCCAGGCGGGGCATTGCGGTGGAGGTCCTGGAGGCCGGTCCCGAGGATCGTCATCCGCCCGGGAGCCGCGCCATCTTCTTGGCGTTGCCCACCACGGCCCGGTTGAACAAAACGTTGCCCGGGCTCGGTGACGCGGTGCGAGCCGAAGCCATCACCATTTCCGGCTATGACTGTTTCGTCCGAGGTCAGCAGGTGAGCAAGATTCGGCATCTGCTGCGGTACAGCGGGCACAGCCTGCCGCAAGCGTCCACCGAACGCGTATTGCGCAAGGCGGCGTGCGATGAGGGGGTCAGCTTCCGCTGGAATACCGCGGTCACCGGCATACGCACCAGTCCCGCCGGTGTCGAAGTAGACCTGGAGAACGGTGAAACCCTGTACGCCGCGTACGTGATTGGGGCCGATGGGGCACGCTCCACCGCACGTCGCAGTCTCGGGATCGAGCTGGACGGGCGACGTGATCGCACCCCGTTCATCATCGTCGATGTGTCCGCTCATCCCGAACTGCCGGGAGATCAGAACGCTGGCTACTTTCATTACGAGACACCGCATTTCGATGGGCGCAACGTGATGCACATGCCATTCGCCGGTGGTATGCGGCTGGATATCCAATGCCTTCCCGGCGACGATGTCGCGCACTTGTCGAGCCCCGACGGTCTGAGGGAATGGATTCCGAGAGTGGTCGACCCCTGGTACGCCGAGCACGTGACTTGGGTGTCGAGTTACCACTTCAATCAGGCGGTCGCGACCTCGTACACCGACGAGCATGCGCGCGTCATTCTCGCTGGCGAGGCCGCTCACGTTTTCGCACCGTTCGGAGGGCGCGGCCTGAACTCCGGTGTCATGGATGCCACCGACGCAGCGGCTGCAATCGATCAGGCCCTGCGTGAGAGCGATTCCGCGAACGCGGCCAGGCATGTTCGTGCGGTTGCCGACGCGCGGCGGACTTGGGGGCTGCGGAACCGGCGCGTGTCCGATCGCGCGTTGTGCCGCATGCGGGCAGACACCCCCGTCGAGAAGCTCAAACGGAACCTGGCGACGGCCGTCTCGCCGTGGTTTGTGCCCGCGGGTCTGTGGTTGGCCAACGGGCCTACGATGCTGACGTTGCCGAGAGTGAAGGTTCCAGGGCTGTACTAATGGCTGTACGCGCACGACAACCACGACGTCCAATCGACGATTGGCGCCCGGTGATACTCGATGCCGCTCTGCAGATCATCGCCCACGAGGGGGCCAACACGTTGTCGATGGAGAAGGTTTCCCGCGCGGTTTCGCTAGCGAAACCGCGGGTGTACGCAGCGTATCCATCGTTGGGTGAGCTGCTCAACGCGTTACACGAGCGCGAAAGCCAGCGTGTGCTCACCGAATTGGACTCTACGTTGGCCGCGGTCGGGTTCGGTGCGTCCTTTGACGACGCCGTCGAAGCGCTGATCCGGAGTCTGACGGCATCAGCAACCGAGCATCCTGACAGCTGGCGGATGCTGCTCGCGGCCGGTCCCGGAGTCCCCCTTGCATTGGTCGAACGCAACGCTCTGGCACGAAATGCCTTGCAACAGCGTCTCATCGACTTCTTTCAGGTGATCAGAACCGCGGGTGGGATCGGTGAGATAGACATCGAGCTATGTGCCCGCGCCCTGGTCCTACTCGGTGAGGACGCCGTTCAATTGGTCCTGGACGACGCGGATGTGTACAACGCGGAACGATTCGTCGCATTCGCGCGGTGGGTGGCCCGATCGGTGGAGCCTGCCGCCCGCCGCTAAACACCCAAGATCAGCGACCCGCAGCGGCCAGATAACGCTGAACACGGATGTATTGGTGTTCGCGGTCAGATGCAGCTGCCTGCCGAGACAGTCAAAAGACTGTCGTGCAGCGATGACCGGTTCAGCATGGCTGCCCAGGCAGGGTGCAGTAGGGCGCTCCTTCGACGGTGTAGCAGGGGTTTCGTCGGGGATATACGGATCGGCCGCGACCGCTACGCCCGCCGCGACACCGCGGTCGATCGGGGCGCCGCAGCCGCCGAGCCCGACAAAGCGTCCATGAACGCCGGCGCAGATGTCAGCAGTAGCGCGGTGGTGTGTCTATGCACGGGTTCCCTTTGATTCATGTCCGTTGCGCGCCACCACCATCGGGTGGTGGTGACAACGGGTCGGCCGGCGATCGGCGGCGTTGCGTACATGGAGAAGGGCCGCCTGGCAGCCGTTGGCGAGAGGGTTGAGCTGGAAGGTGATCGCGACAGAGGAGCGATCGGCAATCAGCGTCACAGCTCTTCTTCGAGGCGTGGGCGGCCCTCGGCTCGAGCCCAAGAAATCGGTTCAAGATCGCTGTGTGCGACGCCTTCGAGGTCTTCGTCGGCGGGATTCTGTATCGCATCTTTAACAAGAGTCCGAGCGCCGCTGGCGTACCAAGTTCGGCTTCGAACGGGCGCACAGGGTCCTGGTCTGGTTGGCAACAGGGAATCGACGGTGCCCGGTGCGCTGCTGTTCCGTGCGGCGTGTGGGGATGCCAAAGTTGGCTACGCCCAGCTACTGCCAGTCGGCGGTGAGGAGTCGCGTAACCACGTCGTGAATGTAGATCCTGGTCTGGACGTGGTCTGCTTTGCGGAATGCGGGGTCGGGCACGAGGACGAGGCTCATCATCAGCCTCAGGGCTACGTCGGCGACGAAATCCGCGCGGTCCGCTGGCAGCGGGTCATCAAAACGGGATTGCTGAAGCATCTGCGAGACGAAGAAACGTCCAAGTTGTTGGCCGCTTGGGTTGCGATCTCGCCACAGGTACACAGCAGTACTGGTATCCGCGCGCAACATCCATTGGACGGCAGGGCTTTTGGCGGCGCTATCGACCATTGTCATGACGATGGCCTCTAAGCATGCGGCGACGGTGTGCGCATTGTCGGCCTGCCGGCCGACTTCGTGCAGAACGGACCGAATCTCACGACGGTGTGCTTCGTCGATCAGGCTGTCTTTGGTGCCGAAGCGGCGAAATACCGTCATCCGTGATACCCGCGCGTGCTTGGCGACGAGGTCGATGGTTAATCCCTGATCGCCGTGAATTCCGATGACATCCATGACGGCGTCGAGAATCTTGATGTCCGCGCCGCTGTATTCCGGGTTGTCGTCGGCCATTGCTGCGCTAATCAGTGTGTTCAACTCGCGGAAGGGGCCGCCGGCCAGCATCGCTTGATGATGTCACACCTCCGATCCCGACCCGCAGCGCGTGAGCCCACTACATCGGGTGTTGACTAATGATACTTGATAAATAACAGTAGTAACATGATTGGATCGACGACGTTGTTGATTGCCGAAGGCAGTGGTGTGCTGCTACCTGGGCAAGGCGGTGTGCCGGTAGCTCCCGAACTGCATGCAAACCAGGTGGTGGCCTGGGTGTCCATCGCGGTGGCGTACTTCGGTGCCGTCGCCGCATTGGGTTGGGCGATCTCCAAAGCAGTTCGCCAGCGCCAGATTCTGCCGCTCGTGTTGTTTGTAGCCGGGTTGGTCGCCGCCAACATCGAACCGCTCGGCGATTCTGTTGGTGCCATCGTGTACGCCAACGACATCCCCTGGCTCTCGTATACCCTTATGGGGCACCGGATTCCGGCGTTTATTTTTGTGGGTGCAGCCCCGTATGTGGCAATAGGCGGGTACCTCGTCTATACCTACTTGCTCAATGGACGCTCATTGCGTGACATCTTCGTTCTGTCCGCGGTGTATGTGGGAATCCCAGAGGTGTTGATCGAGATGGTCTGGTACTTCAGCCATGTCAGCCGGTACTACGGTGCCAATCCCACGCTGATCTTTGGCATGCCGGCGTACTCGATCGTCCAAAACACCACCCTGCTTCCGGTGTACGGCGTCGTCATCTACTTCTCCGCTCGCTACCTCACCGGGCGACGGATCTGGTTGCTGGTGTTGTTCATCCCCGCAACAACTATCGGCTACATCGTGGGGGTCAGCTGGCCGGTGTACCAGGCGCTGCATTCGTCCGCGCCGGCCCCGATCATGTGGTTGGCGGCGTTGATGGTGATAGCCACGTCGATCGCGAGTACGTATGTACTGCTGCAGATTCCGGAATTGCGCAGAATCCGGGAGCAGGCTTCGGGTGCTGCCGCCTCGAACTCTGCTGTCCATTCGCTCGCCTGAACAAACACAAACCTCCAGCCTCGAAGGCCACTATCTTTCATGACCAGCTCAGACGTCGTTGCACCCGAGACCGCTGCCGTTGCTGGGTCGACTCCGCCAGGACCAACCGGTCTTGGCCGCGTGATCACCTTGGCCCGGCTGGTTCGCGATCCGTGGTTTTATCCGTTGAAACTCACTCAGTCGTACGGTGATGTGGTCTCGTTACCCACTCCGTTTGTGAAGACGGTCTATCTGAGCCATCCCGACCACATCGACCATGTGCTGGTCAAACATGCCGACAAGTACCGGCGTTCGGACATGGTGTCGGAGCAGATGGTGCCAAAACAGTTCGGGTTCAACTTTTTTGCGTTCTCTGATGACGATGAGTGGCGTCGAGGGCGGGCCCTGTATCGGCCGAGCTTCACCCAGAAGAATCTCGCCGAGCTCGGTGATCTGTTCACCGAGTCGGTCACCGCGCAGGTCGACAGCTGGCTGACTGGCGACAGTGCTGCTGACGTCGACATCGCCGACAAGACGCGTGAACTGGCGTTGGTGGTGCTGTTCAACGCGATGTTCGATGAGTACCTGTCTCCGCGGGCGGTACAGTCCGACGCCGCACATAACCTGATTTCCAGGATGATGCTGGGTAACACCGCCCGGGTGGCGATGTATCAGTTCCCCGCGTGGATACCACGGCCGTTCCAGCGGCAGGTCGATTCGGCCACCAATGGCATCCTCGCGATGACCGACCAGATCATCGAAATGCGCCGGCGACACCCCACCGAACGCACCGACATCCTTAACCTCCTCCTGAGCGCCAAGTACGACGACGGCATGCCGCTGGAGAACGATAAGATCGCCGTGGAGCTCATGGGCATGGTCGTCGGCGGGCACGAAACCACCGCTGCCGCGCTGGCCTGGACGTTCGCGCTGCTGGCTACGCATCCCGCGATCGAACAACGGGTGATCGCCGAAGTCGACGCGCTCGGGGGCGGGCCGGTCACCGTTGCCGACATGGACAAACTGAAACTGACGCGGGCTTGTTTCGATGAAGCCCAGCGTCTTCAGGGCGGCTTGGTCATCAACCCGAAAACAGCATTGGTTGACGACGTCATCGGCGGCTACCGCATCGCCCAGGGCACCACGATCCTCTATTCGTCACTGGCGATGCATCGCGATCCCCGATTCTGGTCGCACCCGGATGATTTCACCCCGGATCGATTCCTCAGCGGCGATGCCGATCTGAGTGCTTTCATCCCGTTCGGCCGCGGTGCACGACTGTGTTTGGGAATGCGAATGGCCTACATCGAAGCGGTCCTGACGATCGCGTCTGTCTATCAGCGATATCGGCTCGCGGTAGCACCCGGTTACCAACCGCGCCACCAGTACCGCATGTCGATGGGACTCAAAGGCGGCTTGCCGGTCCATCTATCCCGGCGCTAGGTGACCAGCCGCCGGCAGGTCACCGGGCGGTTCGAAGTTTGTTCAACGTCTGCAGAATGCGAGATGATCCCAATTGCCCAGCATCCGAAACACGTTCGAGGTCGCCGCTGCGAGTGACGTGGCGTTCGGCTATGCCAGCGACTTGCGCAATGCGCGCGACTGGATGTACGGCATTCAGGACATTCACGTCGTTGGCGATATCGACACAGGACCTGGCGCCACATATCGAGGCACTGTAAAGCTTGGCGTCCCCATTCGGTCCACGATCGTGATTACCGAGTGGGAGCCGGGCAGCCGGTTCACCAGTGAATCGCGGTCGGGCTTTGCAAACACGATGACGTGGCGTTTTGCCGATCTGGGAAACGGTCGTACCCAAATCGTGGTGACGGTGGACTACCAGATGCCCGGTGGACTCGTCGGACGCGCCATGGCGGCGGCGGTCGACCCGTTCATCGCCCTGACCGTGAAACACGCCGAGCGTTCGATCAGTGTCGCTCTAACTGACTGCACTTCGCGCCGCGGCGCCGCGTCAGATCACCCAGGGCATTGACGCGCGCTGGCAGCATCACCTGCTTGACCCCGACTCTGTCGTGGGCCCTACCGCAGACGGGAGTCGCACGTCCTGTGCCGCACGAGCTGGCTCGGTGGTCTGCAAAAAGCGGCCACGAGCGCGCAAGGTGGAGAGGCTAGCCTACGACCTCACAGGAGTGCATTGTGACCGCCATTGATCAGGCCCCTTCGGAGCCGTACTCTCCGCAAAGATCGGCCGTGCGCGAGATTCGTGATTGGTTTCGCCAGTACCCGGACAACCATCCTTTGAGGTCGTTGGTTCCAGAGGCGACCGCCGAGCGAAGCCGATCGAGCTCAGCGTCGGTGGTCGCATCGACGATCGCGGCAATGGAAGCGCGCAATGTGCGTTTGGTCGTTCGCTCCGGTTTGCGGGAGAGTGTCGATGACGGCGTCGACGGGGACGATGGCAAGGCCGGCCTCGCGCAAGGCGCGCTCGAGGTCTCCGCGTTGGAAACCGCCGACGAGTAGGCCTTCGGGGATCCGATTTGTGGGCTCGTCCTCTACGGCCGCTTTGAGAACGATTAGCTGTGTCAGCCCCGTATACCTCCCAATGCAGGATGCGCAAGCTATGAATACTTCGCGCCAGGTTGCCCCTGGTTCACAGCTCGTTGGCGGTCGGGACGTGGACCAGCAAGCAAGCCACCGACCATAATTCGATCCACGGCGGGTTTATGGGCACAGGAAGGTCCGCCACGAGGATGCGACTCCGCCACGACTCCGCCTTCGTAAATGAGATTCCACACGGTGCTGAGCCGCGAATAATAATCGTGCGTCCGTAACACAGAATTAACAGCCGCTGCCTAGGCTGCCGGACATGGACCGGCAGAAGGAATTCGTGCTGCGCACGCTCGAAGAACGTGACATCCGCTTCGTCCGACTGTGGTTCACCGATGTACTCGGTTATCTGAAGTCCGTGGCGATCGCCCCCGCCGAGTTGGAGGGTGCGTTCGAGGAGGGAATCGGCTTCGACGGCTCGGCCATCGAGGGTTTCGCCCGGGTGTCCGAGGCCGACATGGTGGCCCGTCCGGATCCGTCCACCTTCCAGGTGCTGCCGTGGACCACCAAGAGCA
>Ga0153956_1001606_pt1 | contig 19169 bp, 11 predicted proteins | sample TSFL040MetaG_FD_104704 | JGI IMG/M metagenome (GOLD analysis project Ga0153956, IMG submission 104704) | Attine ant fungus gardens microbial communities from Florida, USA - TSFL040 MetaG | ecosystem: Host-associated > Fungi > Mycelium > Unclassified | place: USA: Florida, Wekiwa Springs...
ACGAGTTTAAGGCAGCTATCGCGAAAGCAAAAAAGAAAATTGAAGGTAAAAAGCATAACCTGAGTATTGAAAACCTGCTGCATTACATTAAAGCCGGTAATTCCGCGATACCCAAAATTGCGCTGCCCACGCTCAAGGAGATCATGTACGTAAAAGTTACTGACATTGTGCGCTGCGAGGCTTCAAACAGCTACACCCTGTTTTACCTGCAAAACGGCGAGCAGGTGCTGGTTTGCAAAACGCTGAAAGAGTTTGTCGACTTGTTGAAACCGCACAACTTTATCCGTAGCCACCAATCGCACCTGGTTAACATCAATTTTATTAAAAGTTATTTGAGCGAAGATGGTGGCACGCTATTGCTTACCAACGGCCAGAAAGTGCCTATATCAAGGCAGAACCGTGAGCTGGTAAAGTTGGCTTTGAACAATAGTGCGAGGTAAGTGTTATAGTCACCCACCAATATCCATCAAGTTATCGTGAGCGAAAGCTCCCGAGCGATTCCCTCCCATGGGAGGGGCAGGGAGGGGTTTGTAAAAGCGGCGAAACCCCTCCCTGCCTTTACGCTTTATCAGCCACACTCCTCCCGTGGGGAGGGAATGAAACTTTATCATTCGATATTCAAAATTCGGTGTTCGATATTCCTATTGCTTACAAAACCTTTCGCAAACCCCGTTTGTACTACAAAAGGAAAATTTGAATGTATGATGCCGTTACAAACCCAGATAGTCTGGTTATTCCTGATTGCCATCCCCGTTGCTTGTATTGCCTGGACGGTTACGCATGAGGAGGTTTTTCGCGAGCCGCGCGAGTTTTGTGTTAAACAAAGTAAAAGCGACGGCGGCCTGCTTAAACGCAAGTTTTTTTACCTGTTTACCTGCGAATATTGCTTTAGCCACTACGTGGCGATATTAATGCTCATTATTACCGGCTACAAATTATTGCTGGACGACTGGCGTGGCTACCTGCTGGCCGGTTTTGCCCTGGTGTGGATAGCTAACCTGTACATGGCTATTTTTGCCCTCATAAAAGTGGACGTGAACCTGGAACGCCTGCAGGTTAAAAAAGAGGAGCAGGAACAAAAGAAAGAATCCTGAAATACCTATTTAAATACCGTTTTCTGATACACCAGCGGACTTTTGCCCGTTATGCTTTTAAAGTATTTATGAAAGCTGGTAAAGTTATGAAAGCCGCTTTCGTAACAGATCTGCTTCAGGTTCATCTTATTTTCAATCAGTAACTTACAGGCGTGCCCCACGCGTATCTCATTAATAAACTGCAAATAGGTTTTGCTGGTGCGCGATTTGAAATATCGGCAAAAAGAGTTTGGGCTGATGTTAGCCACCTCAGCCATTTCTTCGATCTGTATTTTGCGTTTAAAGTTAGCTATCGAGTAATTGTAAATAGCATTGATACGGTCGTTCTCTGACGTTGCAAAATCAACACGCGAGCCAATGGACGATATCACCTCAACCTGTTTGGCATTGCCTATGCGCATCAGCGATTCCATAAGCAGCATGATCTTTTGCGGGCCCTCGGCTTTTACCGTCGCCTCAATGAGTTTGCCCAAAGGCAGGCGGTCGTCGCCATTGATTTTGATGCCGTGTTTTGATTTTTCGAGGATGTTGCGGATGATGGTATTCTCCGGTAATTGCAGGAAACTGTCGCCCCAAAAGTTTTCATTGAAGTGAATCACGCTTACGTCGGCGTGGTTATTTTCCTCGTCCTCAAAGTACACATTGTCAAAGCGCCAGTAATGCGGCAGGTTGCTGCCCACCAAATAAACGTCGCCCGACTGGAAGTGCTGTATGCTGTCGCCGATAAAGCGCGTGCCATTACCCTGTCTGAAATAGATCAGCTCAACCTCCGGGTGATAGTGCCAGTGGTTATTTACATAAGGCACCTTGTCCTGCCTCGAGCTGAACGAGTGCACCAGGTCATTGGATACTTTGAGTAACTGCGGTTTCATTGGGGTTTAATATTATCTAATATATTCTTAATTATTTACATAGCTTGCATAATATGCCAAAAACATTGAATAATTAGACAATAATGTAAATTTTTATAAACGCTTATTATGCGTTCTTTGATATAACCGAATTATAAAACCAAACCACCTTTAGAGGGAAGATCATCAAACTAAACACACCATGAGAAGATCAAAACTATTACCTGCATTATTAATTGCGATGCTTTGTTTCTCGGCTGCAGCCCGCGCGCAAAAAATGATCGGCACTGAAACCGATGCGCAAAAACAACAGCGCATGGCCTGGTGGACTGACGCCCGTTTCGGCATGTTCATTCACTGGGGCCTGTACTCTGGCGCTGCCCGCCATGAATGGGTAAAGCATAACGAGGCTTTAAGCAATGAGCAGTACCAAAAGTATTTCGATGCCTTTAATCCTGATTTGTTTGACCCGGTTAAATGGGCTAAAGAGGCCAAAGCTGCCGGCATGAAATATGCAGTATTAACCAGCAAGCATCACGAGGGATTTTGTTTGTTTGACTCAAAGTTTACCGATTATAAAGCCACCAACACCCAAGCCAAACGCGATTTGGTTAAAGAGTATGTAGACGCTTTCAGAGCGCAGGGCTTAAAGGTAGGGTTCTACTACTCGCTGTTGGACTGGCACCATCCTGATTATGTGATGGATGACATACACCCGTTAACCCAAAAAGACAAAAGTAAAGAGCACTATGCAGCTTTAAATAAGGGCCGCGATATGGCTAAATATCGCCAGTACATGCGCAACCAGATCACCGAGTTACTAACCAAATACGGTAAGATCGATATCCTTTGGCTTGACTTTTCGTTCCCTAACAAAAAAGACCCGATGCGCGGCAAAGGCAATGAAGACTGGGGCGCTGTTGAACTGGTAAAGCTGATCAGAAAGCTGCAGCCGGGCATCATCATCGATAATCGTCTGAATTTAGAAGAATACAAAGACGGCGCCGACTTTGAGACCCCTGAACAAGTGAGCCCTAAAGAACTGGAAAAATACCGTGGCCATACCTGGGAAACCTGCCAAACCTTCTCTGGCTCATGGGGTTACTATCGCGATGAGAATACCTGGAAAACACACCGCCAGTTGTTAGACCTGTTAATCACCTCGGTAGCTAATGGTGGTAATTTGATCCTGAATGTAGGCCCAACCGCACGCGGCGAGTTCGACTATCGTGCTAACAATGCGCTGGACAGCCTTTCGCACTGGATGCACGCTAACAACCAGGCTATTTACAATTGCACCTACGCGCCGAGCGGCTTCGCCGTTCCTGAAGGCGACAGGCTGACTTACAACCCTAAAACTAAAAAGCTGTACGTCCACCTGTTCAATTACCCTGCTGATGGGGTGCTGACTTTACCGGGTTATGCCGGCAAGGTTAAATATGTGCAGTTTTTGAACGACCATTCAGAAATTGCCAATAAACCGGCAGCAGGCAATAGTGAAGATTTGGTTGTAACTTTGCCGAAAATGAAACCACCTTACGAGGTGCCGGTTGTCGAGCTTAGCCTGTAATAACCTGCCGTCACGTAAAAAATATATACTAAAATTATAATGTCTGTTCAAAAAGAAACTGTTTTAAGAATACATCCGCATGATAATGTGCTGGTAGCTTTACAAGATTTGCAGGCCGGTACTGTTATTCCGTTTAATGGCGATAACATTACCCTGGTCACCAATGTAGCCGCCAAACACAAGTTCACCATGGCTGATATGGACACCGATGCCGAAATTATGATGTATGGCGTGCTGGTAGGTAAAACCAATCAGCCTGTAGCCAAAGGCACCGCTATTACTACCGAAAATATACATCACGCCGCCAGCGATTTTAAGCTGGGCGAGCGCAAGCTGAACTGGCATAAGCCCGAAGTTGACAAGTTTGCACAGCGCACCTTTTTGGGGTACCATCGTGCCGATGGCTCAGTAGGTACGGCCAATTACTGGCTGGTTATTCCGCTGGTATTTTGCGAGAACCGAAATATCATGGTGTTGAAGGATGCATTGGTTGAAAAATTAGGTTTTCGCAAGGCTAAGACGTATGAGATCGAGGTGGACAGCCTGATTGACTTGTATAAAACCGGCAGTTCGGTTGAATCGATCCTGAATGCCGACTTGGAGATGGGATCGACAGAAAACAAACAGCATAAACTTTTTGAAAATATAGACGGCATTAAGTTCCTTACCCACGACATGGGTTGCGGCGGTACTAAGACAGACTCTGACGCTTTATGCGGATTGCTGGCCGGTTATATCACGCACTCTAACGTAGCCGGGGCTACAGTGTTGAGCCTGGGCTGCCAGCACGCGCAAGCCAGCATCCTGGAAACCGAGATCAAAAAACGCGATCCTAACTTTAGCAAGCCGCTCATCATGCTTGAGCAGCAAAAGATAGGGAAGGAAAGTGTATTGATGCAGGAAGCTTTGAAACAAACCTTTGCCGGTTTAATTGAGGCCAATAAAATTGAACGTAGCCCGGCGCCGATCAACAAGCTGTGTATCGGTCTGGAATGTGGTGGGTCTGACGGTTTCTCGGGCATATCGGCTAACCCGGCTTTGGGTTATGTGTCTGATGTGCTGGTGAGCCTGGGTGGCAGCGTGATCCTGGCCGAGTTTCCTGAATTGTGTGGCGTAGAGCAGGAGCTAAGCGACCGTTGTGTCGACGTAGACACTGCCCAGCGCTTTATGCACCTGATGCGTACCTATAATGCCAAAGCTGAAGCCGATGGTTCTGGCTTTTACGCTAACCCTTCGCCGGGCAATGTGCGCGATGGCTTGATTACCGACGCGATCAAGTCGGCCGGTGCAGCTAAGAAAGGCGGTAACTCGCCGGTGACTGCCGTGCTTGACTATCCTGAAAAAGTAACCAAACCCGGCCTCAACCTGCTATGTACCCCAGGCAGCGACGTGGAAAGCACCACTGCCGAGGTAGGCTCGGGCGCTAATATTGTACTATTTACTACCGGCCTGGGTACCCCAACCGGTAACCCTATAACCCCGGTGATTAAACTGTCAACCAATACCCGCATATTTGAGCGGATGCCTGATATTATTGACATTAACTGCGGTACTATTGTGGAAGGGACAGAAACTATCGAACAAACCGGCGAACGCATTTTGAACTATGTAATAGATGTAGCCAGCGGTGTGGTTCAGCCTAAATCGGTTCAGTTGGGGCAGGATGATTTTATTCCGTGGAAGAGAGGGGTATCGTTATAGTGTTTTGTTTCATGAGGGTGTGAAACAGATGGAAGAAAAAAGGTACTTGAAATTACTTTTCTTCTTCCATTTTTTGTACATAGATATTTTCGCTTTGCTTAGCGGTTAGCTTATCGCTCGTCTAGAGCTCAGTTGCCGCTAAGGCTGTGTTCTTTTCATACAAAAGTTACTAAAATAATGTTGCTTATAACCCAAAGCCATAAGCCAAACGGAGGCCTACCAGGCCATCATTTCCATTATAGTTTTCATATCGTGCGCCGATATCCCATTTCTTATTAGCAAAGCCGAAGCCCGGCGAGGCCAGGAAATGAACTGGGCCACCGCCCTCGGCGACCTCAAAGGCTGCACCAACTTCGCCCGACAGGTAGAAATGTGGGCACACAAAAAATTTTGCCCCTACTTTTACCGGGATAATATCTGATTTGTATTTAACACTATAACTCGAAGAGCTGCCAACAGATGGATAGGTAAGTGTTTTCGGGAAAAAGTGATAAAGACCGCTGGTGAAGGTTAGCGCTACTTTATCAGACACCGTGTATTGCAGTCTTGGTGTAATGCCTAGTCCGAAGTTTAGTGTGTTACTTGCATCACCTACCGGTAATAAACCTTCAACTCCGATACCAAACCGTAAAGGATTCGGCGTGGTAGATTGCGCTTTAACATTGCTGCCCATAAATAAAGCTGCCGCCACCAAAGCAGTACATAAAAATTTAGATGTTTTAGATTTCATAATGTTTAGATTTTGTGATTTAGATTATTAATTAAAGCGATTTAACGCTAAAGAAACTTTAATTGTATATGATGAGGTGTTAAGAAGTGTTAAATGGGTGGTAAAAGCACTCTCTAAATCTCCTCCGGTAGGGGAGACTTTAACCATGATAACGTATATTTCTTAAAGTCCTCCCTACCGGGGAGGATTTAGGTGGGGCTAAAACGGCAGCCCCCGGTATTATTGATCAGTGATTAAGGCCTCATTATTTTTTATATCCGTTAAACCTTACCCATTTGACTAATTCCCACACTCACCACTCACCACTAACCACCGCCTATCCAAATTATTACAAATACCACTAAACCCCATAAGTAATAAATTGTAAATTAGTAGCCAACACACCAAGAATATAAACCACATATTCCAATCACCATGGAAAAAAGAAGAGAGTTCATCAAAAAGGTGGCTATCACTACCGGCGGCATTGCTCTGGGTAGTAAAACCTTTGGGTTTACAGCTAAAAGTTATAACCGTATTATTGGCGCTAACGACCGTATACATGTGGCCATTGTTGGCCTTAACGGCCGCGGTGGCAGTATGTGCACCACTTTTGCTAAGCAGGCTAACTGTTTGGTGAATACGGTTTGCGATGTCGACTCGCGTACCATACCTGTAACCCAGAAAAAAGTAGCCGCCGCCAGCAAAGGCGATGCCCCGAAAGGCGAAGGCGATGTACGCAAAGTACTGCAGGATAAAGATATTGATGCTATCTACATAGCCGTGCCAGACCATTGGCATGCGCCAATGACCATTATGGGTTGCCAGGCGGGTAAACACGTTTATGTTGAAAAACCCTTAAGCCATAACCCGCACGAGGGCGAGCTGGCTATACAGGCGGCACGCAAATACAACCGCATTGTACAAATGGGTGCGCAACGCCGCTCGTCGCCATTGGCTATACAGTGCGTACAGGAGTTGAAGGATGGTATTATCGGTCGCGTTGGTTTTGCCAAAGCCTGGTATACCAATAACCGTAAGCCGCTGACCTTGAAACCTGCTGCCGTGCCCGATTGGTTGAACTATGAGCTATGGCAAGGCCCGGCCCCGCGTCAGCCTTATCAGGATGGACTGATACATTATAACTGGCATTGGAAATGGATTTACGGTACCGGCGAGGCTTTGAACAACGGTACACACGAGGTAGATCTGGCCCGTTGGGGTTTAGGTGTTGATTTGCCGCAGCGCGTGTCGTCAATGGGTGGGCGTTACCAATACCAGGATGCCTGGGAAACACCAGACACACAGATTGTAACGTTGGAATATCCTGGCCGCGTGATGCTGATGTGGGAAAACCGCAGCTCGAACGGTAAAAAGATTGAGGGCCAGGAGCGGGGAGTGATATTTTATGGCGATAAAGGAAGCATCAATACAGATGGCGAAGAATACCAGGTATTTGATATGGATGGTAAGCTGGTTAAAGAAGTGAAGAAACAAGGCCCGGCAGAGGATGCTTCTATACAGGGCCGTAACACGGCCAGCCCAAGCCTGGGTATGGACAGTATGCACGTGGCTAACTTTTTAGAAGCTATTCGCGATAATAAACGTCCAAGCTGCGATGTGGAGCTGGGTTATAAGAGCGTAGTGGCTATGCAGTTGGGCAATATTTCATGGCGCGTTGGCCGCGATTTGCACCTGGACCCTAAAAATGCGCATATTTTAAATGATGCCGAAGCTCAAAAATTATGGACCCGCACTTACGAGCCGGGGTGGGCGCCAAAGGTTTAATTTTGGATAGAAACCAATTAATTTAATAATGAGAAAATATACTGCTTTGGGCACCGCCATGCTGGCGGCTGCCTTGATGCTTAATACAGGTGCGGCCAAAGCGGGCGACCCGGAAAAACCATCGTCAAAGAAAAATAGCACTAAACGCGCCCTTGTTGAAACTAACCGCATGGACTGGTGGAATAAAGCGCGTTTCGGGATGTTTATTCACTGGGGCGTTTACAGCGTGCCTGCCGGTGTTTATGAGGGTAAGCATTTTCCGGGTTTAGGCGAGTGGCTAATGCATGATGCTAAAATTCCGGTGGATACCTATCAGGCTTATGCCAAGGATTTTAACCCGACTAAGTACGACCCTGAAAAATGGGTGCTGATGGCGAAGAATGCCGGTGTGAAATACATTGTGATTACCACGAAACACCATGACGGCTTTGCCATGTTCGACTCGAAAGCCAGCGACTGGAACATTGTTAAAAAAACGCCTTACGGTAAAGATGTGATCAAGATGCTGGCCGATGCCTGCCGCAAGTACGGCATGAAGCTGGGTTTCTACTACTCGCAGGCTAACGACTGGAATAACCCGGGCGGCGCCGCAGCAGGTGGCCATTGGGATAAAAAGCAGGACGGCAGTTTTGATACATATCTGGATAAGGTAGCCATTCCGCAGATCAAAGAAATATTGAATAACTACGGCGACGTGGCCGAGCTATGGTGGGATGTGCCTACCGAAATGACCAAGGAGCGTGCTGCCAAGATCACGCCGCTTTTGGCCGCTCATCCTGAAATAGTGACCAATAACCGTTTGGGTGGTGATGTGCCGGGCGATCTGGAAACGCCCGAACAGTATATTCCGGCAACGGGTATTCCCGGTCGCCATTGGGAAACCTGCATGACCATGAACGATACCTGGGGCTTTAAAACCTACGACGATCATTGGAAAAGCAGCCAGACGCTGATACGTAATTTGGTGGAGATTGCCTCAAAAGGGGGGAACTACCTGCTTAACGTCGGCCCAAAATCCACCGGTGAGATCCCGGAGCAAAGCATTGAGCGCATGAAAGATATAGGCGCCTGGATGAAGATAAATAGCGAAGCTATTTATGCTACTACGGCTAGTCCGTTTAAAAAGCTTAGTTGGGGCAGGGCAACTACTAAAGAAATGACTAATGGTACCACTGCGCTTTACCTGAGCGTTTTTGAATGGCCAAAAGATGGTAAATTACTTTTACCGGGATTGAAAAATACAGCTGTATCGGCTAAATTGCTGGCTAATGGCTCTGCTTTAAAATTCAGCAAAGCTGCCGATGGCTTGCTAATCGCAGTACCTTCAGCTGCGCTGGATGAGAATGCGACGGTGATTAAGCTGGTCATTAAAGGTAAGCCTGAGGTTGAGAACGTTATCCCTTCGGCTAATGCGGATGGCTCATTTATACTGAGCCCCATGGATGCTGATACTAAAGGTGGTGTACAATCAGAGCATAACCCGCCAAACCTGGGATACTGGACCAGCGCTAAAGCTACCGCTTCATGGCAGATTAAAATTACCAAGCCGGGTGGATATGAAATCGAGGCTCCTGTAGCAGCGGTTAATGAGGGTAATTCATTTACCATTAAGGTTGGCGATCAATCCATTCACACAACAGCAAAATCTACCGGTAACGATGGTAAATATGAAGTAAACCGTTTGGGTTATATCAATATTAATAAAGCAGGTATAATCACAATCACCATAACTCCGGTTGCCGAAAACTGGCAGCATATTAACTTACGTGCCATCACTTTTAGTCCATTACTTGAAAATAAAGGTAGACCCGGTGACAGGGGTACCTTGCCAATAAAATAACATAATGAAGAAAAATATATTCCTGATTGCATGCTTGTTATTTGCGGTAAACTTTGCCAAAGCGGCTAAGGTTGATACCGTAGAAACTTATAGCGATGCAATGCATAAAAAAATAAAGGCCCTGGTAATAACCCCTGCCGGTTATGAGCAGGGTAAGCAATTCCCGGTAGTTTATTTGTTGCACGGTGCGGGTGGTAACTACAAACAGTTTTACGAAATTAACCACGCTATTGCCGATTGGGCCGACTACTACCACCTGATGATAGTTTGTGCGGATGGAGGCGTTACCAGCTGGTATTGGGATAGCCCTATCGACCCGGCTTTTAAATATGAAACCTATGTTTCAAAAGAGCTGGTGGGTTATGTCGACAAAAATTATAAAACTATCAAAGATAAAACCGGTCGTGCCATATCAGGCTTGAGCATGGGCGGTCAGGGTGCTTTTTACCTGGCTATACGTCACCAGGATACATTTGGTGCAGTTGGCAGTATGAGCGGCGGGGTAGATATCCGCCCATTCCCTAATAACTGGGATATGGCAAAACGCCTGGGTGCTTACGATCAATACCCTGACAATTGGGAAAAGAACGCCGTAACCAATATGCTTTACCTGATCAAACCCAACTCGCTGGCTATTACCTTTGATTGCGGCGTCGACGATTTCTTTTACAAGGTAAACTGCATATTGCATGACAAAATGGTGGAGCGTAATATTGCACATGATTTTACCTCGCGCCCCGGCGCGCACACCTCGCAATACTGGGCTAACTCGGTGCTGTATCATTTGATGTTTTTTAATAACTATTTTAAAAAGAACGCACCGAAGGGATAAGTTTGCTGCTGGTTTCCCCATCACGTCATTGCGAACGAGGTACGAGTGGGGCAATCTCCGGATAAGCGATTACCAAGTCGTTCAGAGATCGTCACGCTACACTCACGATGACATGTTTGAGAATAATATAATCAAACACAACAACTCGCTGTCCGAAGTTTATAACTTCGGATGATTAAGCATGTAGTTTTAAACTACATTTGCGTGCTACATAGTTTAATCTAACAACAAACACAACAACAAATACATGTCTTACCAACCATCACCAACACGTTATCAAAACATGCCTTACAAGCGCAGCGGTAAAAGCGGCTTAAAGCTGCCGGCTGTTTCATTGGGCCTTTGGCAAAACTTTGGTTATTATGACCAGTTGGAAAACTGCCGTAATATCCTGAAGGCTGCTTTTGATAATGGCGTTACGCATTTCGACTTAGCAAACAATTATGGCCCGCCGCCGGGATCGGCAGAGGAACAGTTTGGCCAGATATTACATTCTGATTTTCGCGATCATCGCGATGAGATGATCATCTCGTCAAAAGCCGGCTACACCATGTGGGATGGCCCTTACGGCGACTGGGGCACCAAGAAATACCTGGTTTCAAGTTTGGACCAAAGCTTGAAGCGCATGAAGCTTGATTACGTGGATATCTTCTACCACCATCGCCCGGACCCCGAAACCCCGTTGGAAGAAACCATGGCTGCCCTTGACCTGATCGTTCGTCAGGGTAAAGCTTTGTATGTGGGTATCTCTAACTATAAAGCGCCCGAGGCTAAACAGGCCATTACCATGCTGAAACAAATGGGCACGCCGATCATCATCCATCAACCAAAATATTCTATGTTTGAGCGTTGGGTTGAAGGTGGTTTGCTGGATGTTTTGGAAGAAGAGGGTATAGGCTGTATCCCTTTCTCGCCATTGGCTCAAGGTTTATTGACCGACAAATACCTGAATGGTATCCCTGCCGACTCAAGAGCCCTGAAAGTAGGCGACTCGCTGACCGAAAACAGTATCACGCCCGACAAGATCGAGAAAGTTAAAAAACTGAATGAGGTAGGTAAGCAACGTGGCCAAAAGCTGGCGCACATGGCCCTGGCCTGGGTGCTGAAAGACCCGCGCATTACCTCGGTTTTGATAGGCGCCAGCAAGGTAGAGCAAATGTTGGATTCGCTGAAATGCCTGGAGAACACCAAATTCAGCGATGAAGAATTAGAATTGATTGACGATATTTTGAAATAATAATATCAGTTTTATAAAAGAACAGCCGGGAACACGCCCGGCTGTTTTAGTTTAAACCGCAAACTATTTACCATTTAGATATAAGGTCAACATTAATCATTAATGCTAAGGCTTAGGTTGTCTGCTATATTCTTATTTTATTGAACGGCGTATCGGTAAACTTGCCGGGCTAAACGGCCCTCGGCGTCAATACCTTCAATGGTTACCCTGAATGTGCCCGTTTGGTCGCTATTAAAGTAGGCTACGCCCACACGCCCGGCAGCACGTGTAAGTACTGCCGGATGCCAGAATACGGTGCTGCGCAAATCGGCAGGGCTGGGGCCATTTTGCGGCTTGCCATATTTAGGCAGGTAAAACTGCTTTGTCAAATCATAGCCTTTAGGCGAGTAAAGAATAGTGCCATCGCTGCGCAACAGCCGGTAATCGCCGTTTTTAGTGTAGATAGACAGCACCGGCGGCGGCTTTGAATATTGCGATGAGTACATGCCTAATATTTTAGCCTGAACGGCCGGGCTTTCATGCACCGCATAAACCTTGCTAATGTTAGTTACGCTGTCTTCTAAAAGGTTTTGATAGTCGCAGGGTGCAACGCGTACGCTATCTATTAAAACAACAAAATTGCCGCCCTGGTATTGCGGTATCCATATCGGTCCACAGTCATCATTAAATTGTTGTACAAAGCGTATCCGGCTATGGTACATTTCTTCAAGGCATTCTCTTAAGCTGCTGCATGGTGCACGCGGGTCAGGGCGAAAAACTTCGTCTGCCTGATTTTCAGGAATACTGCCAGTACCATAGCGTGCCTTAGCTGCCCTGATGCGCACTTCTTTTAGTTGCTGCACGTGGCTCATTAAGCCGGCTTTGATCAGTTCCTGGTCCTGCTTTAAGTCGTTATCAATGGTGGCTTTGGTTTGCCGGGGTATATCCGGATTGATGTCGCCCAGGTTAGGGTTTAGGTTAACATCGGCTTTCCTGTAATCGTCAAGCTTAATCATTACACGGCCGCCTCCCTTAGCATTTGAGCCATGAACACTAAACTGTATACCCTGCGTAAAAAATATCGACTTAAACTTAAAGCGCCCGTTTTTGTCGGCCACGGTATCGCGCAAAAGGCCGGTTTTATTATTAAGCACGGTAACTTTACCAAACGGAATAGGCTTTTTGTTATAACCCATTAAAGTGCCGCTAATTTCGGTGCCCAGCTTCTCTGCCCGAAAATATGGCTCAGGCTCACCGTTCATTATATCTTTCCAAACAAAGCGGCGATAACCCTGGGTAAGCATCAGGATGTCCAGATTGGAGCGCGTTTCATCATTCGGGTTAACAAAATAATAGTTGGGTTTTTCGATATAGCCTTTAATATCTGAACTTAACAGCAATTGCGAGAAGATGGAGTTTTCATTGGCTTCGTCTGACGGTACGGCAGTTTCGCTCACTACCGACACCGAAAAATTACCTGCAACCGGGTTGTCCGCACCATCCTTAGCATCAATAGCTAATACTACCTTTTCGCGGCGGGCATATTGTTTTTTATCGCTGGCGATATTAATATCAATGTCGTCTTTGTTTTGGATGAAGGTAATACGTTCATTGACAGGTTGTGCATCTGCAGAAAATAAAGTGAACTGCATAATACCCGACGCCACATCTTTTATTGGGAAGTATAACAGGGTGAAATCCTTACTCACCGGCACCCTGCTCGAAAAATAGACCTTACCATTTGATTGCCCCACCAAACTCAGATTGTGATTGCCGTTTTTCAAAGCATTTGCCGATGCCACTACTTTCACCAGCACCGAATCGCGCTTTGGTGTTTGCGAAACAGAAAGAATGTAACCATCATTCTGCGCGCCGGGCAGTTTAACGATGTTTGATGAACCATCGGGGTAGGTGATATTAGCCGTGTATGTTTTGCCGGCCTGGGGCGTTAAAACAAAAAAGCCCATGCCCAAGTGCCTGGTTTCCAGTTTCGCCATTTCTTTACCGCTGTTGTCGGTAATGTTTCCGGTAATATTTGCGCCCAGTCCGTTTGATGCAGTAGCTTTAAAGGCTACGCGATTTTTCAGACCGATTACCAGATTGCCGCCCTCAGGGAAAAACTGTACGTCAGTTTGTACCGATGCTGTTTTAATCGGGAAGTTTTTGGCTACCGTTTCGTTGCTGCTGATATTGATCTTGGTGTTGAGATAAGTTTCAAAAAGCTCGCCCGGGGTTTTGTTGGGCAGGTTGATGCTTAGTTCGCCCGCCGCATTGGTTTTACCTCCGCCTGCCGATACCACGTCCCAGCTTTTACGAAGCAGATAGCTCACCTGTTTATCGGCCAATGGCTTGCCTTTTTGGTCAGCATATTTCAATACGGCCTTGATCCTGGTTTTATTGCCGTCTTTGGTGTAAACGTAATCTATCTTGGCAAACACCGTATTAGCTATGGAGTTGCCGATAGAAAACGTGCGATCATAAAAATAGGCAGGCCCGGCATTGCGCATCCACTGGGTATAGGCCCTGATGCGGTAATTGCCCTCATGGATCAGGTCATCGCCCAAAACAAAATTACCCACGGCCATACCGGTAGTAACAGGCAATTTAAGTTGCTTGGTTAATGAGTCGCCTTCGTTAATGAGCTCGACATACAAGGCTCCGCTTATGGCCGATAGCTGATGTTTGGCGCCAGTGGTTACATAAGCCTTAAACCAAATGGTATCGCCTACTAAATAGTAGGGTTTGTCGGTTTGCAGGTACACTTTTTCCTGTGGATTGGTATCTGCCCACTTTTGCAGCGCAGTAACTATACGGTTAATGGGATCATCGGCTTTATTGATGAAGCTTAACGATAACGCCATAAGCCCTGCCAGCAGCAGCGTTAAAGACAGTATAAGTTTGTTTTTCATAGCGGCAGAGATAGGGACGATGGATGATGTACAATAACCGTGCAAACAAACTCTATATGTCGGTAAGTGGTTGACATCTTGATAAATAGGTTGTACGGTTATTACTGAAACTAATTTAAGTAACTTATTGATTGCTTAGCAAGAGCAAGTTTTTAAAAATGACTTAAAAGTATTTTTTGATGAGAGATAAAATCTGACTTTTGATACATGTGAATACTTACTTAAAATTTCGCCCTTTATAAAAAGGTTCGTTTTGCCAATGCTTACGCTTAACATCAATGGGCGATGATGCGGAGTCTTCCTTTTGATTGGAAAGATTGATGACGGGAACATTTTCGTCATGAAGTTTGGTGATTGAACTTAAAAGCTTATTCAAATTATGGCAGCGTTTTACAATAACGTGTATCACTTTACCTTCAATTTGTACTTTACCCTCAACCATCAGCAGGCGGGCCTGTAATATTTCCCGGCGAAAAGTGGCGAAAGCCTTTTCCCAGACCACCAGGTTTGAAAAGCCCGTTTCATCCTCAATGGTAATAAACACAATACCCTTAGCGGTACCAGGGCGCTGGCGTACAGTGATAAGCCCGGCTACTTTTACCGGGGTACCATCTTTCAGTTCAGAAAGTTTATGGTTAGGGGTGACGTGCAGCAGCTCCAGCTCGCGGCGCACAAAACTTACCGGGTGTGCTTTAAGCGACAGGCCTGTAACCGCGTAATCCTGCACCACATGTTCGCCCTGCGACATAAACGGCAGACTGATCTGCCCCTCGCTCACACTCTCAGATGGCTGGCCGCCAAATAACCCAATAGGCTTATCACTTAAAGCCGGCACTTCCCAAAGGGCCTGCCTGCGGTCAAGATTCATGGAGCGGAAGGCGTCGGCATCAGTGAGCCGTTCAATAGCCGACTGCGGCACGCCGGCATCGCTAAGCTGGTGGATGCGGGTATAACCCTTGCCACGTGCATCAACCAGTTTTTTCATATCATCCGGTTTCAGGCCCTTTACCTGCCTGAAACCTAAGCGCACGGCGCAATATTTACCATCTTTTTCTTCCAGGATATTGTCCCACATAGAAAGGTTAACATCCACCGGTCTTACAATAACCCCATGCTTTTCGGCATCTATCACAATTTGCGCCGGTTGATAAAAACCCATTGGCTGGCTGTTTAGCAGGGAAGCCGCAAAAACATCCGGATAAAAACATTTGAGCCATGAAGAAATATACACCAAATGCGCAAAGCTGGCTGCATGGCTTTCGGGGAAGCCATAGCTACCAAAACCTTCCAGCTGTTTAAATATGCGCTCGGCATAAGGCTGTTCATAACCCCGCTTTACCATTTGCGTTACCAACTTTTCTCTGAACTTTCTCACCTCGCCAATTTTAGCTTTGAACGATGCCATGCTGCGGCGCAATTGGTCGGCCTCGGCAGCGGTAAATTCGGCAGCCACCATGGCTATTTCCATAGCTTGCTCCTGGAATAAAGGCACGCCTTTGGTGCGGCTTAACACCGGGCGCAGTTCTTCGTTTGGATATTCTTCATCCTCAATACCTTCGCGTCTGCGCAAATACGGATGCACCATATCGCCCTGAATAGGGCCAGGGCGCACAATGGCCACCTCAATTACCAGGTCATAAAACTCGCGTGGCTTTAAGCGCGGCAGCATAGACATTTGGGCGCGGCTTTCAATCTGGAACACGCCCAGGGTATCGGCAGCGCAGATCATGTCATATACCTCGGTTTTTTCCTGAGGGACATTGGCCAGTGTTAGGTCAAAATTATAATGCTGCCTAATCAGGTCAAAAGCTTTACGGATGCAGGTAAGCATACCCAGCGCCAGCACATCCACCTTTAAAATACCCAGGTCTTCCAGGTCGTCTTTATCCCATTCCAGTTGCGTGCGGCCTTCCATGCGGGCATTCATTACCGGGCAAATATCTGACAGTTTGCATTGCGTGATCACAAAGCCGCCGCTATGCTGCCCCAGTTGCCGCGGGAAACCCATCATGAGCTGCGTTAGCTCCAATACTTTGCTTAAATGCGGGTCGTCAGGGTTTAGGCCTTGCGATAGGATGCGCTCGCGGTCAAGACCTTCTTCCGAGAAACTCCAGATTGCCCCGCCCAGGCGTTTAATAGTATCTTCAGACAGCCCCATGGCTTTGCCTACGTCACGAATAGCCCCCTTGTGCCTTTGTTGCGACACGGTAGCCACCACAGCAGCATGCTCGCGGCCGTAAGTTTCATAGATCCATTGCATAATCTCTTCACGCCGTTCATGCTCAAAATCTACATCCACATCGGGCCACTCATCACGCGCGTCTGACATAAACCTCGAAAAAAGCAAATTTGATTTCTCAGGGTTCACCGGCGTGATGCCCAAACAATAACAAACCGCACAATTAGCCGCCGAGCCGCGCCCCTGGTGCAAAATGCCCAGCTCTGTAGCCTTATTTACATATTCATATATCCGCAGAAAATAAGGCGCCAACTTGCGCTTTTTGAAAAATGTTAATTCAGCATGTAGCTGCGCACATAACTTACCTGATATGCCTTTTGGAAAAAAGCGTTTAACACCATTCCAAGTATGCTCGGCCAGATGTTCATCAGCCGTGCGGCCGTCGGGGCTTTTCCATTCGGGTTCCAGGTATTTCAGGGTATCCAGCGAGAATGTGCAGGCCTGGGCAATCTCAATAGTACGTTCAATAGCTTCAGGATAATGTGCAAACAAACGGCCCAACTCGTCTAACGGTTTTAGGTAGCGCTCGGCATTGGCGTGCAGCTTAAACCCAGCCGTAGTGATGGTGCATTTTTCGCGAACGCAGGTTTGCACATCCTGCAATTCGCGCCGGCCGGCCGAGTGGTAATGCACATCATTGGTAGCCACCATGGGCACCCCCAATTTGGAAAGGCGATAAAAACGCTTATCATCACTACCTAAATAGGAGCGGGTGGCGCTTATATAGAGCTTGTCGCCAAATTGCTCCCGGTATTCGTGCAGGTTGGCTTTAAACTGATCGTCAAAATCAAAGCGGGCATTCAATTCCGTTGGTGCTATCGCGATGAAAATAATGCCTTCCTTGTGCTCATAAACATCCTGTTTATACAATTCGCATTGGCCTTTTTCTGTCCTCAGGTTGCCCTTGGTAAGCAGGGCGCACATACGGCCCCAGGCGGTAACGTCTATAGGGTAGGCCAGCAGGCCGGTGCCGTCAACCAACTGTAACCGGCAAGCCGGGATAATACTGAATGCTTTGAGTTGCTTGAAAAAATCGCTTCCCCCGGGCTGTTTGTCCGGGTCGGTACTATCAACCGGCGGCGGACTGTTTTCGGCAATCAGTTTCCGTAAACGTGTATGCGCCCGCACCACGCCGGCTACGCTGTTGCAATCGGTTATGGCAATTTTGGTATAGTTCAGTTCAAGGGCGCGCTCCAGCAACTCTTCGGGGTGCGAGCCGCCCAGCATGAACGTATAATTGGTAGTAACCTGTAATTCTGCGTACTCCATAACCTAGGCAAAAAATCCATGTATATACCATTCGGGCTTGTTCCCGGCATCATGATGCCCCGAGCGAAACAGCCAATAGCGTCGGCCCTTCTCGTCCTCAACCACATAATAATCGCGGTGCGGGCCATCATTTAACCACCACTCGGGTTCAATACGTTCGGCATCGTCGGCTTTTTTTACGGTGTGGCGCTCGCCTTTGTAAATGAACCACATGGGCGGGTGGTCTGGTGTCCTGAATGCAGCCTCAATGCGTTCAGGCCGTGGCAGTAAGAGCGACGGCCTCGGGCGGTCCAGTCGCCAGTCGGTATCCGCTTTATCTTTAAGTGACAGCGCCAGTTTTACAGAATGCTCGGGCCAGTAACGCTCTTGCGGCAGGTAGCGGTGTATGTTGCCTGCGCCAATTTTATTACCTAAGCGGTCAAGCAGTTCAGCCAGGCTGCTATCTTCCAGGCCGCAACTGTCGGCACCCCACAAAATTTCCTGATCGGGGCTGGTATCCTCAACTTTGGGGGCATCCAGCGTGAACAGCTCAATGCCCAGGCGCGGTTCAATGGTAGAGATTTTTAGCTCAAACAGTTTAAACAAATGCTCTACATAGTAAGAGGGGTGGTTAGTGCCGATACTTTTCTGGATCACTTCGCCATCAACCCGGTAACATTTTAAAATGGCGGTGCGCAGGCCCTTGCCTTCGCCTTCAAGTCGCTTGCAAAGTTTTTCTAACAAAGTTTTTATGGCGATCTCAATCCCCGTAGCCGTGCGGATGGGCTCCAGGCAAGGTAATCTTTCAGCGTAGGGTTCAATAGGTTGCAGCAGTTGCAGCGGTTCATCTTCATTGCCCAAAGCCTGGTCAAGCCGGGTTAAAAACTCCTGTCCAAAACGTCGCCTTAAAACAGATCGCCCTAAACCCATAAAACTTTTAACATGGTAAAAGCCCAGTTTTTGTAAGCGATCTTGAATAACGGGATCTAAACGCAGTGCGGCAGGGGGCAGGTGCAATAAAGCCTCCATTTGCCCGCCGGGTTCAATAATAGGCTTAACTTTGGCAAACCGGGCCACGCCCCAGGCGGTGCCGACGGTATCGGCCATTGCCCCACGAACATCATAACCCTTGCTACGTAACCGGCTTACTATCTCCTTTAAATACTCGCGCT
>Ga0153956_1001608_pt1 | contig 19132 bp, 20 predicted proteins | sample TSFL040MetaG_FD_104704 | JGI IMG/M metagenome (GOLD analysis project Ga0153956, IMG submission 104704) | Attine ant fungus gardens microbial communities from Florida, USA - TSFL040 MetaG | ecosystem: Host-associated > Fungi > Mycelium > Unclassified | place: USA: Florida, Wekiwa Springs...
ACCATGCATGGCGATGCTCCTTACGCCTTCGGCTGGAAGTTCGGGTGGATGACGGCGCCGTCCTTGGTCAGCGCGGTCGCCTTGACCAGTTCGTCGTCCCACTTCACGGCCAGCGACTTGGTTTCCTTATCGACCATCGTCTCGATGAACGCCTGCAGGTTGCGGGCGTAGAGGCTCGAAGCCGAGGCCGCGACCTTGCCCGCGAGGTTGGTGTAGCCGATGATCTTGACGCCGTTGACGTCCGCGATCTCGTCGGCCTTCGCACCCTCGACGTTGCCGCCGCGCTCGACCGCGAGATCGACCAGCACGGAGCCCGGCTTCATCGACTTGACCATGTCGAGCGTGACGAGCTTCGGCGCCGGACGGCCCGGGATCAACGCCGTGGTGATGATGATGTCCTGCTTCTTGATGTGCTCGGCGGTGAGCGCGGCCTGCTTGGCCTGATACTCCTTGGACATTTCCTTGGCGTAACCGCCCGCCGTCTGCGCGTTCTTGAACTCCTCGTCCTCGACCGCGAGGAACTTCGCGCCGAGCGACTCGACCTGCTCCTTGGTGGCCGGACGAACGTCGGTGGCGGAGACGACGGCGCCGAGGCGGCGCGCGGTCGCGATCGCCTGAAGGCCGGCGACGCCGACGCCCATCACGAACACCTTGGCGGCCGGCACGGTGCCTGCCGCGGTCATCATCATCGGGAAGGCGCGGCCGAAAGCCTCGGCGCCTTCGATCACCGCGCGATAGCCCGCGAGGTTCGCTTGGCTAGACAACACGTCCATCACCTGCGCGCGGGTGATGCGCGGCATCAGTTCCATCGCAAAGGCGGCAACGCCCGCATCCGCCAGCGACTTCAGCGCGGCATCGTTGTTGTACGGATCCATGATCGCAAGGACGAGCGCACCCTTCTTGTAGGAGGCAGCCTCGGCCGCGCTCGGGCGCTTCACCTTGACGACGATGTCGGCGTCTTTCACCGCATCCGCGCTGACCGTGGCGCCCATGGCCTCGTAGTCGGCGTCCAGCAGGCCGGACTTGATGCCCGCGCCGGGTTCGATCGCAATGTCGATGCCGAGCGACTTGTATTTCTTCACAGTGTCCGGCGTCGCCGCCACACGCGGCTCCGCCGCGTCCTGTTCCTTGGCAATCGCTATCTTCATAAAGCCTCCCGCGATCTCACAGTCGCGTCTGACCGGTGCACGGCGCACCTCGACTACACGCGGAAGCGGCGCAAGCCGCTCCCCTCCAAATCCCGTTCAAACGTTCGGGGAAAACGAATTAGGTGAGGAAGTACGCCATCAGGGCCATGAGCACCACGAGCGAGATCGTGGCGTACTTGGTCATCGTCAGGAACGCTTCGTAGGTCTGCTCATGAGCGGGATAGTCGTTACCATCCGCGGTCGTGTAGGCCACCTCACTGTGGTCTGCCATTATAGTTGCCTCCAGCACTTGCTTTGCGTGGGAAATACCGCACTTGCCTTGACAGGGCAACGGTTCTTCTAGGCAAAAAGTTGTACAACCCACAAGCGCGGGGTTTCCACCACCGCGCCTATGGGCTTGTTTTCATTGAATGAAAATATAGCAGGCCCGGAAGCAAGCCTTGCGAGGCCTACCCCATCGTCTCCAGTTCGCCGATCATGCCTTCGATCACAGACAAGCCGCCGTCCCAGAAAGCGGGGTCCTTCGCGTCCAGTCCGAACGGCGCGAGCAGTTCGGAATAGTGCTTGGTGCCGCCCGCCGCGAGCATGTCGAGATAGCGTTCCGCGAAGCCCTCGGCCGCGTTCTCGTACACCGCATAGAGCGAGTTCACGAGGCAATCGCCGAACGCGTAGGCGTAGACGTAGAACGGCGAATGGATGAAGTGCGGGATGTACATCCAGAACGTCTCGTAACCCGGCTTGATCTCGATGGCCGGGCCCAGGCTCTCGCCCTGCACCGACAGCCAGATCTCGCCGAGACGCTCGGCGGTGAGTTCGCCGTTGCGGCGCTCGGTGTGGACCATGCGCTCGAACGTGTAGAACGCGATCTGGCGCACCACGGTGTTGATCATGTCCTCGACCTTGCCCGCAAGCAGCGCCTGACGCTGTTTCGCATTTTTGGTCTGCGCGAGGAGGCGCTTGAAGGTCAACATCTCGCCGAACACGCACGCGGTTTCGGCCAGCGTCAGCGGCGTCGGCGCCATCAGCGCACCCTGCTTCGCCGCCAGCACCTGATGCACGCCATGACCAAGCTCGTGCGCGAGCGTCATCACGTCGCGCGGCTTGCCCTGATAGTTCATCAGCACATAGGGGTGCGCGGACGGCGTGGTCGGATGCGAGAACGCACCCGGCGCCTTGCCCGGGCGCACCGGCGCATCGATCCAGCGATCATCGAAGAAGCGCTTCGCAATGCCCGCCATCTCCGGCGAGAAGTCACCATAGGCTTTCAGGATGGTCGCTTTCGCGTCATTCCAGCCGATCTGGCCGGTGGCGGCGAACGGCAGCGGCGCGTTGCGGTCCCAATGCGCGAGCTTCTTCTTTTTGAACCAGCGCGCCTTCAACGCGTAATAGCGATGCGAGATACGCGGATAGGCTGCGCGCACCGAGGCCACCAGCGCGTCGACCACCTCGCGCTCGACGCGGTTCGCAAGATGCCGCGAATCCGCGACATCCTCGAACCCGCGCCAGCGGTCGGAGATTTCCTTGTCCTTGGCAAGCGTATTGGTGACGAGCGCGAAGGTGCGCTCGTTGGCCTTGAAGGTTTTCGCCAGCGCCTGCGCCGCGGCTTTGCGCTTTTCGGGCGCGCGATCCTGCAGAAAATTCAGCGTCGGCTCGATCGCCAGTTCCTTCGCACCCACCTTGAAGCGCAGGCCCGCGATGGTCTGGTCGAACATGCGGTTGAACGCGCCATAGCTGGTGGTCGATTTTTCATGGAACAACTGCTCGATGCGATCCTCGAGCTGATACGGCTTGTCCTTGCGGATGTCCTCCAGCCACGGGCGGTAATGCCCGAGCGACGCCACCTGCATCGCCTGTTCGATCAGATCGTCATCGATACGGTTGAGTTCGAGCGTGAAGAACAACAGATGCGTCGAGGCGTTGGTAAGCCGCTCGGACACGTCGCCGTAGAACTTGGTAATCGCCGGATCGACGGTGTCGCCCGCATGGATCAAGCCGGCATAGGAGATCAGGCGGCCTGCGAGATCGTCGATCGCCTCATAAGCTTTCACGGCTTCCGCCAGCCACTCGCCCGCGCCGGACTTGCCCAGCGCATCCGCGATCTTGCCCTTGTAGGCGCTCTCGAACGCGACACAATCGGCATCGAGCTTGTCGAGATCGCGCGCGACCTCTGGCGCGGTGATCGAGGAATAGAGATCGGCCAAATTCCACTCGGGCAGCTTCGCCGTCTTCTTCACCGCTTTTTTGGCCGCGAATTTTTGCGCAGGCTTCGCCGCCTTCTTGGTCTTGGCGGGTTTGCGCAGAGCGGAGGACGAGCGTGCAGCCATTATGTGTGTTCCTACCCGTGTTGTTCGTTTGACGGAGCGAACCTCCGCCAACTTCTTAAGAGGCCGTTAATCGGCATCGGCGAGAGTGCCCCGATTCGAGACAGATAAACCTGCTGACCGAGGAATTCCATGGCCGCGACTATTCTGATTGCCGACGACGATGCCGTCCAGCGCCGTTTGCTGGAAAACATGGTGCAGCGTTGCGGCTATCAGACCATCGTCGTCGAAAGCGGTGACGCCGCCATGACGGTGCTCGCGGATGAGATGCGCACCATCGATGCCGTGGTGCTCGACCTCGTGATGCCGGGCCTCGACGGCCTCGGCGTGCTGTCGAAAATGCGCGAGATGGGTCTGCACGTTCCGGTGGTGGTGCAGACCGCGCATGGCGGCATCGACAATGTCGTCTCCGCGATGCGCGCGGGCGCGCATGATTTCGTGGTCAAGCCGGTCGGCATCGAGCGGCTGCAGGTGTCGTTGCGCAACGCGCTCGACGCCAGCGCGCTGAAGGGCGAATTGCAGCGCATCCGCCATTCACGCGAAGGCCGTCTCACCTTCAAGGATATCGTGACGCGCTCGGAAACGATGCAGACCGTGCTGGCGATGGGCAAGAAAGCCGCCACTTCGGCCATTCCGGTGCTGATCGAGGGCGAATCCGGCGTCGGCAAGGAATTGGTCGCGCGCGCCATCCACGGCTCGTCGGACCGCGCCAGCAAGCCGTTCGTCACCGTCAATTGCGGCGCGATCCCCGACAACCTCGTGGAGTCGATCCTGTTCGGCCACGAGAAGGGCGCCTTCACCGGCGCGACCGAACGCCACGCCGGCAAATTCGTCGAAGCATCCGGCGGCACGCTATTTCTGGATGAAGTCGGCGAACTGCCGCTCACAGCCCAGGTGAAGCTGCTGCGCGCCCTGCAGCAGGGCGAGGTCGAGGCCGTCGGCGGCCGCAAGCCGGTCAAGGTCGATGTCCGCATCATCTCGGCGACCAACCGCAATCTGCTCAACCATGTGAAGGCCGGGCATTTCCGCGACGATCTGTTCTACCGCCTGCACGTCCTGCCGCTGACGATCCCGCCGCTGCGGACGCGGCGCGAGGATATTCCCCATCTGCTGCGGCATTTCCTCGCCCGCTTCAGCGCCGAGGAAAACCGCGCCATCGCCCGCGTCAGCGCCAACGCCATGACCAGCCTCATCAACGCCGACTGGCCGGGCAACGTCCGCCAGCTGGAGAACGCGGTCTATCGCGCGGTGGTGCTGTCCGACGGCGAGGAATTGCGGGCCGACGACTTCCCCGCGCTCAATGGCGGCGCGATGGAGCCGGACGCGTCTCCAGCGATTGAGCCGCTGACGCTTGCGCAACCTGCGCGGGTGGTGGCGCATGATGCCCCCATTGCACCAGCCCAGCCCGTGCCCGCACTGCTGCCGCACGGCACGTTGCAAATGCTGGACGAGGCCGGCGAATGCCGCCCGCTCGATGAGACGGAAGCCGAAATCATCCGCTTTGCCATTGCGCATTATCGCGGCCAGATGTCGGAAGTGGCGCGGCGGCTGAAGATCGGCCGTTCCACGCTGTACCGGAAGATGGACGACATCGCCGCAGCTCCCGCCGGGCCAAGCAAATAGTCCTGAAAAAGGCTCCGCGTTCATCGAACCGTTGCTGCTTGGTGACAGACCAAGAGAAAGCACGCCGGGATGGTTGCGGATCACCGTCAGCACGGTCAGTTTCCCGTGACCCACTCCGGCGCAAGCTAGGCGCATAGCATTCGTGCGTGTACACTCTGCCGATGGTGCGATGAATCGACCGGGCGCGATGCGCCGGAAAATGCTCCGGCACGGGCTCGAATGAGACAAACTTCGCTGTTTCAGGCCGAAACAGCCTCGCTCAGGGAACTCGATAATGCATGACTTCTCGACTGGCCGCAGCGGCTTCGACCGTGTGCTGGCAGCCGTTGCCGCAACTTTCCTGCTGACCGGAACCGTGACCTTCGCTCATGCCGATCCTGCGAAGTCCACGGATGCCGCCATCAGCGCCGCAGTTCCCATGCCGGATACCGCCGTCGTCCCGCCGCCCACCGCTGCCGACGTCAAAACTGACGCCGCCAAGACAGAACCGGCCAAGACAGAGCCAGCCAAGGCCGCAGATGCCGTAAAGCCCGCCGACGCACCGAAGGCCGACACGGCCCAAACCGAGCCCGCCAAGAGCGAACCTGCCAAGAGCGAACCTGCCAAAGCCGAGCCCGCGAAGGCCGATGCCGCAACGGCAGCGCCTGCCGCCGCTCCGGCCAAAACCGATAACGCCAAGACCGAAGCTCCGGCCGCGGCTCCCGCCGTTGCGGCGCTCGATCCCTCCGCCGAGGTGCTGCGCGACCTGCTTTCCGCCAAGGCTTCGAAATATTTCGACCGCAAGAAAGAACGCGAAGCGGTGGAAGCCTTCTACAAGGACCGCAATTACGCCCCGCTCTGGACCAAGGGCGCCGCCGCGACATCGCGCGCCAATGACGCGATCGCCCGGCTGAAGAAGGCCGACGAAGACGGGCTTGAGGCCGACGATTATCCGGTGCCGAACTTCGCCGCCGCCGCGACCCCGGACGCGCAGGCCGACGCCGAACTGAAGCTGACCGAAAGCGTGCTCGACTATGCGCGCCATGCCCAGAGCGGCCGCATGCACTGGTCGCAGGTGTCCGGCGACATCCAGTATCCCGAGCACCATCCCGACCCGGCAGAAGTGCTGATCAATGTCTCGACCGCACGCGACGCAGGCGCCGCGCTCGAGACCTACAATCCGCCGCACAAGCTCTACAAGCAATTGAAGGCGAAGCTTGCCGAACTGCGCGGCAAGACCGACGTAGCCGCCAAGATCGCCGACGGCGAGACGCTGCGCTTCGCCAAGCCGACCAAGAAGAACCCGAGCCCCGTCGTGATGGAAGACGCGCGCGTGCCTGCGCTGCGCGCCAAGCTCGGCGTCACCGAGAATGCAAGCGACACCCACTATGACGCGACCGTCGCCGACGCGGTTCGCAAATTCCAGAGCGCCAACGATCTCAAGGCCACCGGCGTTCTCGACAACCGCACCGTCGCCGCGCTGAACGGTCCGCGCAACGACCACAAGATCGACATCGTCCGCGTCAACATGGAGCGCTGGCGCTGGCTGCCGCGCGATCTCGGCGCGGCCTCGCTCGGCGATGCCTATGTCATCCTCAACATTCCCGATTACACCCTTCAGTTGATGCACAATGGCGCAACGGCCTGGAAGACCCGTGTCGTGGTCGGAAAGCCCGGCAAGCACGCCACGCCGCTTCTGACGGAGACGATGAAGTACATCACCGTCAACCCGACCTGGAACGTGCCGCCGTCGATCATCTACAACGAGTACCTGCCCGCTTTGCAGCAGGACCCGACCGTGCTCGAACGCATGGGCCTGAAGCTTTCGCGCAACGCCGACGGCACCGTCCGCATCTCGCAGCCGCCGGGCGAAGCCAATGCGCTCGGCCGCATCCGCTTCAACTTCCCGAACAAGTTCCTCGTCTATCAGCACGACACGCCGGACAAGAACCTGTTCGCGAAAACCGAGCGTGCCTACAGCCATGGCTGCATGCGCGTGCAGAACCCCGATCAGTATGCAGCGACGCTGCTGAGCATCGCGCTGCCGAAGGACCACTACACGGCGGAGAAAATCCGCGGCATGTATGGCCGCAACGAGATCAACATCAATCTGCCGACGCCGATTCCGGTCAACATCAGCTACCAGACCGCGTTCGTGGACGATGCGGGCAAGCTCGAATTCCGCAAGGACATCTATGGTCGCGACGCGACCATGATCAAACTGCTGAAGGAAGGCGGCCGCCGCAACCTCGAAACCGTCGTCGCGCACTCGCAGCCGAACTACGTGAAGCCGGCCGGCAACATCAACATTCCGGGCGACAGCTACGCGGAGTCCCGCTCCTCCGGACCGAACTTCTTCCAGATGCTGTTCGGCGGCGGACGGGCTGAAGTGCAACCGGAACCGGCCCGCGGTCGCCGCCGCGTCCATTAAGCATATAAATTTTCCGGCTCGGGTTCCCGGGCCTGAAATTCAGCTTCCGCAACGAAATCAGGGCCCCGCCGCAAGCGGGGCCCTTTGCGTTAACCTTGACGCCGGAGGCGATATAACGACCGGCCATTTTTTGCCATAGTCGGCCCGTTAGCTCCCGATTGCGTGATCGGGGATGGGGGTCATTTTCCATTAACCGGCCGACGTTACACACAATTCACCATCTCCGCTGCGTGGGGTAGCGGGGATCTCTTCCTGGGCGTTTTTGCAGGACGATACGTGGCGGGCGATCATCAACGCAGCATCAGGCTTCTGCCTGCGCGGCACTCCTTGCGGGTGAGCGCGGTCGCGACGTTGCTGCTGGTCGCGGGCGCAGGCGCAGTGCACGACGCGACCGCCAGCAACGACACCCGCACCCTCTCCTTCCACCACACCCATTCCGGCGAAGACCTCACCGTCACCTTCAAGCGCGACGGCCGCTACGACGCCGACGCACTCAAGAAGATCAACCATTTCCTCCGCGACTGGCGCAGCCAGGACTCGACCACGATGGACCCGCATCTGTTCGACATCCTGTGGGAGGTCTATCGCGACGTCGACGCCAAGCAGCCGATCCAGATCATCTCGGCGTATCGCTCGCCGAAGACCAACGCGATGCTGCGCCGACGCTCGGCGCATTCGGGCGTCGCGCGCTTCAGCCAGCACATGCTCGGCCAAGCGATGGACTTCTTCATTCCCGGCGTGCCGCTCGAGAAAATCCGCTTCGCCGGGCTTCGCCTGCAGCGCGGCGGCGTCGGCTTCTACCCCACCTCCGGCTCGCCCTTCGTGCATCTCGACACCGGCAATGTCCGCCACTGGCCGCGCATGACGCACGACCAGCTTGCGCGCGTATTCCCGGACGGCAAGACGATCCATGTACCGACCGACGGCCGTCCGCTGAAGAACTACGATCTGGCGCTCGCCGAAATCCGGCGCCGCAAGGGCGACGAGACCACAACGGCGGGCAGCCGCACCCTGCTTGCCTCCTTGTTCAAGGGACGGAAATCGTCGGAGGATGACGAGGAATCCGCCACCGCGACGCCGGCCGCCGAACCCGTCACTGACGCACCCGCCAAGCCAGGCCTGATCGCGTCGGCAGCCGAGAAGGTGACGGACAAGATCGCCGGGCTGGTGCCGGTGCCGCGCGCCCGCCCGGTCCAGACCGCGAGTTATCGCGTGGCGTCCGCGGCTCCCGCAGAAGTCCCTACCGCCGCAGCAAAACCTGCGGCTGCCCGGCAGCCGCAGACCATGGCCGAGATGATCGAGGCCCGCGTGCAGTGGGATGACGACGCGATGACGCCGAAGCCCGCATCGGCCGAGCAGATCGCCGCCGTGCAGGCGCGCGCCGCCGATCCGCAATCCACCGCCGCGCTGCCTTTGAGCGTCGCCAATGCGATGGCCTATGCCTCGCCGCAACTGCTCGACCGCAGCAAGATCGTCGCCGCGAGCGCGCCGGTTGCGCCGACGCATATCGCGGCCCTCGCGCATGATGCCGCGGTGTCGGTGCATGCCAGCAGCGTGATCGGCAAGAGGCTGCGCGGTCAGTCGCATTCGCCGGCGACGATGCTGCGCCTCGCCAATGCCGATCAGGCCAGCGACATCTGGCTGCGCGCGATGGTGCTCGCGCCGAGCGCCAACAACGCGCTTTACACGTCGGTGATGGGTAAGTGGGACATGCGGACGATGGCCACGCATTTCGTGAAGCCCGCACGCGCGGTAACGATGACGTTCTCGCTCAACCCGCAGATCGCTCCGGCCTGCGACCGCTTCAGCGGTCAGGCGGTCGCCGCGATGCCGACGACGGATTTCGTGCAGACCGCCTCGCTGCGGTAAAGCTTCGTCAAAGCATTAGACTATCCGTCATGGCCGGATTTATTCCGGCCATCCACGTCTTAACGTGGATGGCTTGAAGTCAGTTCCCCAGCCTCACAGCATTCCGAGCGCCTGCATGTAGGTCTCGAGGATGGTTTCCTGTTCCTCGCGCTCGTTGGCGTCCTGCTTGCGCATGCGAACGATGGTGCGCAGCGCCTTGACGTCGAAGCCATTGCCCTTGGCTTCGGCGTAGACGTCGCGGATGTCGTCGGAGATCGTCTTCTTTTCTTCTTCCAGCCGCTCGATGCGCTCGATGATGGCCTTGAGCTGATCCTTGGCGAAACGGTGGGCAACGTCTTCCTGCACGGCGGCGGCTGTGGCCATCGGGTACTCCTGAACTTTTGATGAGGCGGCGCCGGCCGGGCGGCAAAGCGTCTTTCGCGGATCACACTCCGCACTGACGCCTGTTCCGTCAAGGCGAGCCGCTGCGCCGTCCACAATGCCCACAGGGCATGTTCAAAAGTCAGATGGCTTCACGCTTTTTTCAGCGTTCCGCGCGGGCGTCAGTGCCCGCTGGCAGCCTTTTTCATCGCAGCGATCTGTTCCGGCGTTGCCTCTTTCTGGTACTTCGCCTTCCAGTCCTCGTAAGCCATGCCGTAGACGGCCTCGCGGCCCTCGTCCTTGGTCATCGGCACGCCGTGCGCGTCGGCGGCATCCTTCATCCAGTTCGACAGGCAGTTGCGGCAAAATCCCGCCAGATTCATCATGTCGATGTTCTGAACGTCGGTGCGCTTCTGCAGATGCGCGACGAGGCGGCGGAAAACGGCGGCCTCAAGTTCGGTCTGGGTGGCTTTGTCGATGGCCATGATGCTCCTCGTTGTCCTGCGGCACGAACGGCCCGCCCCTGTTTCGGCTTATTCCCAACCACATAAACCCGGCAGCGAATTTTACCAGCCCCCGGCGGGGCGGTTGGAATTCATCCCTCAGTTGAGATAGCCTGTGTCCATGCCGAAATTGAACGTGCGGTTGCCTGCCTTGCGCCTCTTCCTGCCCCTTATGTTCGCATTGACCCTCGCCATCCCGGCGCTGTGCGCGTCCACCGTGCCCGCGCGGGCTGATTTCCGGCTGTGCAACAACACCTCCAGCCGCGTCGGCATCGCGCTCGGCTACAAGGACGCCGAGGGCTGGGTCACGGAGGGCTGGTGGAACGTGTCCTCCCACGGCTGCGAGACGCTGCTGAAAGGCACGCTGGTCGCACGCTATTATTACATCTACGCGCTGGATTATGACCGTGGCGGCGAATGGTCCGGCCAGGCCTTCATGTGCTCGCGCGACAAGGAATTCACCATCAAGGGCACCGAGAATTGCCTCGCGCGCGGCTTCGACCGCACCGGCTTTTACGAGGTGGATACCGGCGAGCAGCACTCCTGGACGGTGCAGCTGACCGAGACCAACGAGCAAAACCTGCAACGGCAGCCACAACAGCCGACCCTGCCGGGACTGCCGAACGCACCCAATGCAGGCCAGCCCGGCGGCCTGCTTCCAACGCCTGCCCCGCTCCCCGCACCGGGCACCAAGCAATGAGGCGGCTGAGGCGCGTCCGGATCCTCGCAACCTTGGGACCGGCGTCGTCCGACAGCGCCACCATCCGCAAGCTGTTCGAGGCGGGCGCCGACGTCTTCCGCATCAACATGAGCCACACCTCGCACGACAAGATGCGGGAGTTGATCACCACCATCCGCAATGTCGAAGCGAGCTACAACCGGCCGATCGGCATTCTCGTCGATCTGCAGGGGCCGAAGCTGCGGCTCGGCACGTTTCACGACAGCGCCGCCATCCTCGCCAACGGCCAGAGCTTCGTGCTCGATTCCGATCCCGCGCCCGGCGACAAAACGCGGGTTCATCTACCGCACCCCGAAATCCTGCGCGCGCTGAAGCCCGGCGACGCGCTCCTGATCGACGACGGCAAGCTGCGGCTGATCGCGGAAGAAACCTCGCATGACCGCGCGGTGGCGCGCGTCGTCATCGGCGGGCGCATCTCCGACCGCAAGGGCGTAAGCCTGCCCGACACCGACTTGCCGGTCTCGGCGATGACCGCGAAGGACCACGCCGATCTCGCCGCCGCCCTCGAGGCCGGGACCGACTGGATCGCGCTGTCTTTCGTGCAGCGCGCCGACGACGTGCATGAGGCGCGCCGCATCGTGCGCGGCCGCGCGGCGATCATGTCCAAGATCGAGAAGCCGCAGGCGATCGACCGCCTCGAAGCGATCATGGAAGCCTCCGACGCCATCATGGTGGCGCGCGGCGACCTCGGCGTGGAAATGCCGGTCGAGCGCGTACCGGGCCTACAGAAACAAATGACCCGCATGGCGCGGCGCATGGGCAAGCCGGTCATTATCGCCACCCAGATGCTGGAATCGATGATCGCCTCGCCGGTGCCGACCCGCGCCGAAGTATCCGACGTCGCAACCGCCGTATTCGAAGGCGCCGACGCGGTAATGCTGTCGGCGGAATCCGCGGCAGGCAAATATCCCTCCGACGCGGTGATGATGATGGATCACATCGGCGAGGAGGTGGAGCGCGATCCGAATTTCGCCAGCGTGATCGACGGCCAGCGCCCCGCGCCGGAAGCAACCGCAGGCGACGCCATCGCCGATGCCGCACGGCAAATCGCCGAGACGCTGCATCTGCCCGCCATCATCTGCTGGACCAGTTCAGGCTCGACAGCCATTCGCGTGGCGCGCGAGCGGCCGCGTTGTCCCATCGTCGCGATCACCCCCAATGCCGTCGTCGCGCGCAAACTCGCGTTGTTGTGGGGCGTGCATTGCGTGGTGGCGGAAGACGCCCATGACGGCGACGACATGATCCAGCGCGCCGGGCGGATCGCCTATCGCGACGGGTTCGCCAGGGCAGGCGAACGCGTCATCGTGGTCGCGGGCATACCGTTCGGCACGCCGGGCACCACCAACATGGTGCGGATCGCCACCATCGGCGCGGACAGCGACGCCAATATCTGATCTCAGGCGGCTTTCGCCCGCTCGAAGCGGAGCACCTGCCGGACGAACAGCACCACGCTCGCCAGCACCATGATCGAGCCTGCCCCGGCCAGAGGCTCGCCCTGCGGCTTGCTCATGTGGATCATGGTCACGCCGATCACCATCACGACGGTCCCCGCGATCCAGATCATCACCTGAAAGCGCGCCACGCGCGCGGCGTCGAGTGCGGGATGCAGCCGGTAGAACAGCCCGAACAGGAACAGCGACACCCAGCCGAGCAGGTTCAGATGCGCATGGGCCGTCAGGGTCGAATGATCCTGCGAGATCGCCATTGCGAGCCCCCACATCATGCCGAAGGTGAGGATCACGGCGGCGACAATAAAACTCAGCGACGAGGCTCTCATGATGCAAATCTCCTAAAATATGATCCGGACATAGCAAAACCGCCGGCCCGCATGAAGCGGGCCGGCGGCTCATACACGAGACTTTTCGGATTGAAGAGCGCGTCAGGCTGTCGCGGCGGCCTTGGCGATGTCGCCCGCGTTCGCGAGCGTCTCCACCTTCCAGCACATGTCCATGACCTTGCGGGCCTGATCGGCCGGAACGACGCCCTCGGCGAGATCGGCGAACTTCACCTCCAGCTGCTTGTCGGTCATCGGCACCTCGACGCTGCCGATGGCGTGCTGGATGTATTTGTGCAGCGAGCGGCCATCCTTGGTGACGATGGTCATGTCCACCTGCGCGGGCGTGATGCCGGGCGTCACCACCGGCTTCACCTTGCCCCGCAACGCCACGATGGTCGGATCGGTCGCGGTGCGGTCGCTGAATTGTTTTTCGCCACCCGCACCTTCGACAATCGCAACAGCAACCGCGTGATAGATGCTGAACTTGCTCTCCAGCCCGTCATGCGGCGCGGTCTTGCCGGTCAATTCCAGCACCAGCGGATGCACCTTGAGATCGACATGATCGATCTGGTCGGCGGTGAGCTTGTTCTCGTTGCGCAACTGCACTGCCGCGTCGATCGCCGGATGCATGACGATACCGCAGGCGAACGGCTTGTAGGTGTTGAGCGCCGCTTCGTAGCGCTTGCCGAGATCGCCGGTGATCTCGTTGTAATCCTGCTTGGTGGAAATGGTATTGGCCCAGCCGCGCCTGGCCTCCAGCATCTGATCGGAACTGGTATAGTTCTTCGCAGCAAGCAGTGCTGCAAAAATGCCGTTGGCCGCCGCGCGCCCCGGATTGAAGCTTTTGTTCATTGAGCCGAAAGATTCGCGCAGGCCCACTGGCTGCGAGGCCGCAAGCCCGATCGCCCACACCATCTGCTGCTCGTTGAGGTTCATCAGCTTGCCAACCGCCGCCGCCGAACCGAAGACACCCGCGGTGCCGGTGATGTGCCAGCCGACATCGTAATGGTTCGGATAGACCGCGTTGCCGATGCGGCATTCGGTTTCGACGCCGAGCACCAGCGCGTTGAGGAAATCCTTGCCGGACACCGGATTCATTTCCGAATAAGCCAGGATCGCCGACGCCACGGGGCCTGCGGGATGAATGATCGTCTTCAGATGGGTGTCGTCGTAATCGAAAATGTGGCTCGACACGCCGTTGAGGAAAGCAGCGTTCATGATGTCGAACCGCTCCTTGCGGCCGAACAATGAAGCCTGCGGCGGGCCGGAGAAAGGCTGCAGCGCCGACACCGCGATATCGACGGTCTGGTGGTGCGAGCCGCCGATCGCGACACCGGCCCAGTTCAGCAGCGTACGTACGCCTTCCTTACGGACGTTCTCGGGCAGGTCGTCGTATTTCGCCGTCACGAGATAGTGCGCCAGCGTGCGGGTGACGTCCTTCGCCGGAGCCTTCGGCGGTGCAGCAGCAGGTGTCGTCGTGGCGGCTTGCGCAAAGGCAGCGGCGCTCATGGACGCCGCCAGAGGCAACGCGGCGGCAGTCTGCAACAAGGTTCGGCGTGTCGTAAACGTCATGAGGCTCTCCCGGAGCATTTTTTGGGGAGCACCATCCTGTCCGACGCCATGACAGCGTCAACACACCGATTGTTGATCGACGCCGGCGAAAAAATATCGCAAGGCGACCCTAGATATCGCGGCCTTCGACCTTTTCGGTCAGGCTCTTCACCATCTCCGGCACCTTGTCGAGATGCGGGTTGATGGCAAGCGCGCGGCGAAAGACGTCCAGCGCGCGCTTCTCGTCGCCGGTTTCATCGAGGATCACGCCGAGCCCTGCCAGCGCGCCGAAATGGCGCGGCTCACGCCGCAGCACCTCCTCAATATCCTCCATCGCGCGGTTGTAGTCGTTCTTCTTGTAATAGAGCGTGGCGCGCCGGTTCCAGGCTTCGACGTAATCGGGGCGCAGCTTGATGATGGCGTCGAGCAGTTTCAGCGCAACATCGGATTCGTCGTTCTCCAGTGCGATGCCCGCGCGGGACATCAAGAGCGCAACGGTGTCGCTCGGCGTCTTCGTCCAGATCGCCCAGATCCGTGCTTCGACCGCGCGCGCGCTTTCTTCGTCCGGCGCGGCCTTCAGCGCATCGAACAGGATATCGAGGTTCTTGCCGTGAGCTTTGACGGAGGGGAGCTGTTTCGGTGCCTGCGGCAGCTTCCGCCTTGCATGAGGATCGGGCTGCGCGGCGGCAGGCGCGACAACGAGCAGCACCGCAAGCGCCAATCCAGCAGAAGCATTCACGGCCATACGCCGGAGCAAGGTCATGGCCGAAGTCTAGACACGCAAAGCGCCGCCTGCAAAGGGCAAGCGGCGTCAAACAGGCGTGATGATTTTAAGGAGCGCCGGACAGTATCCGGCGAACGCCAAAGGCGATTAGCCCTGACGCGCCTTGAAACGGCGCTGCACCTTGTTGATCACGTAAACCCGGCCCTTGCGACGGACCAGACGGTTGTTGCGGTGACGGCCACGGAGCGATTTCAGCGAGTTACGGACCTTCATGGGACATGCTCTTGCGAAAGGCCGTGTAGACAGGCCGAGTTGCATCAATATTTATGGGCGCCCGGGCGGCAGGGCCATCACCGGGATGGCCGGTTTCTAGAGAGCGCGGGGCGGAATGTCAATGCAATCAAGGCTTTTTCCGCTCGTTTGACGGGAAAAGCACGGCTTTTCCCGTCCTGCCTCGCTGAAATCCTTGAAAAATCTAGCCCTTCGGGCGGGTGCTGGCCATCTTGCCCAGCCGGGCCAGGCGGGTGGCGAGAAACTCGATCAGCGCCTCGACCCGGGCGGGGCGCGGACCACCCGGCGGCATCACCAGATGCACCGCCCCTTCTGCCTGCTTCCATCCTTTGAGGATGACCTCGACCTTTTTTTGCGCAATCGCCTCGCCGATGATGAAGTCGGGCAGGTCCGCGATGCCGAGCCCCGCGATCAGCGCAGGGATGGCCGCCTCGCCATTGTTGATCCGCAACTGGCCCGAGGGCCGCACCGAGACCTGCTCGCCCGCATCGTTGAAATAGTGCCAGACCTCGGGCGTGGTCCGGTAGGCATAGGTGAAGCAGCGGTGCTGGGCGAGATGCATCGGGTGCGTCGGGCGCCCGTGCTTCTTGAGATACGACGGCGCGGCCACGGTATAGACCGGCATCGGGCACAGCCGCCGCGCTACCAGCGAGGAATCCGGCAACCGCGCGATACGCACGCCGACGTCGAACCCCTCCCCGATCAGATCGACCATCGCGTCGCTCAGATGCAGATCGATCGAGACATCCGGGTACTGGGCGAGAAACTCCGGCAACAATGGCGCTATCACTCGCTGGCCGAACGTCATCGGCACCGCGACCCGCACCAGCCCGCGTGGCGACGCTGCCTGCGACAACGCCTCGTTCTCGGCGTCTTCGCCATCGTTGAGCAATTGCGCCGCGCGCACCGAGAGCGTGCGCCCGGCATCGGTCAGCGCCAGTCGCCGCGAGGAGCGGTTGAACAGCCGCGCTCCCAACCGCTCCTCCAGTCGCGTGACGGCCTTGGAGACGGTCGCCTTCGACAGCGCCAGCTCGCTCGCGGCCGCCGCAAACGAGCGCAGCTCCACGACTTTCGCGAAAATCGCCATCGCCTCGAAATCGGGAAGTTTCGACATTTGATGCCTATAAGGTCATTTTTAGAAACAATGAATTTCAATAGTTTCTATTTCTAGATCTAACCGCCGCGCCTATTCAAGGGTCATCGATTTTCCACTCATGGAGAAATCCAATGACCAAGTCTCTCAATGGCAAGGTTGCTCTCGTCACCGGCGGCTCGCGCGGCATCACCGTCAACGTGCTGCAGCCAGGCTCGATCGACACCGACATGAACCCGAAGGACGGCCCGTCCTCCGAAGCACAGCGCTCGCTGCACGCGCTTCAGCGCTACGGCAAGCCCGAGGAGATCGCCGCCGGCGTCATATTCCTCGCAAGCCCCGGCGCGTCCTTCGTCACCGGCACCGTTCTCAATGTGGATGGCGGCTTCGGCGCCTGACCATCACGCACTAGGATAAAAGGAGTCATCCCATGATCGAACTTCGCCCCTTCAATTCTCTCGGCGGCGCCAACCACGGCTGGCTCAACGCCAGGCATCACTTCTCGTTCGCGAGCTATTACGATCCGAACCGCATGAGCCACGGCGCCTTGCGGGTCTGGAACGACGACGAGATCGCGCCCAACTCCGGCTTTCCGGCGCATCCGCATTCCGACATGGAGATCATCACCTATGTCCGCGAAGGCGCGATCACGCATCAGGACTCGCTCGGCAACAACGGCCGCACCGAGGCCGGAGACGTGCAGGTGATGAGCGCGGGCTCAGGCATCCGCCACGCCGAGTACAATCTCGAGCCGGTAAAGACGACGTTGTTCCAGATCTGGATCGAGCCGACGCAGCATGGCGGCCAGCCCTGCTGGGGCGCGAAGCCTTTCCCGAAGGGCGACCGTTCGGGCAAGTTCGTGACGCTCGCCAGCGGCTTCAAGGATGACGCCGATGCATTGCCGATCCGGGCTGAGGCGCGGGTACTCGCCACCACGCTGAAGGCCGGAGAGAGCACCGACGTCGCACTCAACGATAACCACAAGAGTTATCTCGTGCCCGCGACCGGCGCGGTGGAGATCAACGGCGTGCGCGCCAATGCCCGCGACGGTGTCGCGATCAGCAACGAGGCAAACCTGCGCATCACCGCGCTGGAGGACTCCGAACTCGTGCTGGTGGAGACGGCGCAATGATCGACCTCCTGCTTGCGATGCCGGCGTTCACAATGAGCCTGCGCACACTGCTCGGCCACGCGCGCTGCCGCCGCGCGCACCTGCACTGACACCAACGCCGTGGTCCATACGGACCACGGCTTCCTTCCCCCAATCCCCTTCCCCTTCAATTGGAGATTCCGATGCCTAAAGTTCTCGTACTTTATTATTCCGCCTATGGCCACGTTGAAGCGATGGCCAACGCCGTCGCCCAAGGCGCGCGCGAGGCAGGCGCCACCGTCGACATCAAGCGCGTCCCTGAACTGGTGCCGCCGGAGGTCGCCAAGGCCGCGCATTACAAGATCGATCAGGCTGCACCCGTGGCGAAAATCGAGGACCTTGCCAACTACGACGCCATCGTCGTCGGTACCGGCACCCGCTTCGGCCGCATGTCCTCGCAGATGGCGAACTTCCTCGATCAGGCCGGCGGCCTGTGGGCCAAGGGCGCGCTGCACGGCAAGGTCGGCGGCGCATTCACCTCGACCGCGACCCAGCACGGCGGCCAGGAAGGCACGCTGTTCTCGATCATCACCAATCTGCTGCATTTCGGCATGGTGATCGTCGGCCTCAATTACGGCTTCGCCGGACAGATGGGCGCCAAGGAAGTCACCGGCGGCGCGCCTTACGGCGCCACCACCATCACCGACGGCGACGGCTCCCGCATGCCGAGCGAGAACGAACTCAATGGCGCGCGCTATCAGGGCCGCACCATCGCCGAGACCGCGAAAAAGCTGCACGGGTAAGCGGCAGCGCCAACAAGATCGTCATGCCCGGCTTTATGCCGGGCATGACAAATGGCTACTGTCATTGCGAGCGAAGCGAAGCAATCCAGAGCAACAGAGGCAGACTGGATTGCTTCGTCGCTTTGCTCCTCGCAATGACGCGCAGCTTAGGCCGCCTTGCCGAACGCCTTGCGCAGTTCGCCCTTGGCGGCTTCCAGCTTCTTGCGCCGCGTTGCAGGCAAATTCTGGCCTGCGCGGTTGATGTAGAACGCCAGCATCGACATCGCCGAGCGATACGGATCGCTCTTGCGGCGGTGGCCTTGCTCCGCCGATCGCTTCAATGACCGCGCGATCGCCTTCAGGCTGTCCTGCTCGAACACATTATGCTTGAGATCAAGCGCGTCACTCGTCTGCGTGACATGCTTCGACCATTTCTTCACTGGACTCTTTGCAGAGTGCACGCCGGTTTTCCGCGCCCGTCTCACGGTGGATTGGGGTGCCACCTTTTTGTTACGCGCCTTGCGTGCATGGGTGCCACGCGATTTTGAAGCCGGGGTTCGTTTGCGCCGCGCCGCTGTTTTTGCCATGGTTTGCATCCTTCGCGAATGGAACGGTGCCTTAACGCGATACTGCGTTTCAGGTTCGCAATCGTCTTTTGCAAAATGGACTTTCGATGACCATCAAAGCCTTCGTATTCGACGCCTATGGCACGCTCTACGACATTCAGTCGGTCGCAACCGTCACCGAGAAAGCCTTTCCCGGCCATGGCGACTTCATCACGCAAATCTGGCGCATGAAGCAGCTCGAATACACCTGGCAGCGCAGCATGATGCAGCGCTACGAAGATTTCT
>Ga0153956_1001609_pt1 | contig 19131 bp, 11 predicted proteins | sample TSFL040MetaG_FD_104704 | JGI IMG/M metagenome (GOLD analysis project Ga0153956, IMG submission 104704) | Attine ant fungus gardens microbial communities from Florida, USA - TSFL040 MetaG | ecosystem: Host-associated > Fungi > Mycelium > Unclassified | place: USA: Florida, Wekiwa Springs...
CGACGATCGGCACGCCGCGTTCGGCGAAGGGTGCGAAAACCGCGACGAGGCGATCCAGTTCCTCGCGCGCCTTGTTGACAAGTCCCGCGGACAGGAAGGTGCGGCCGCAGCACAGCGGCCGGGTGCCGGTGACGGGTTTGGGCAGGTGCACGCGATAACCGCCCGCGACAAGCACGCGCAGCGCATCGTCGAGGTTCTCGCGCTCATAGGCGCGATTGAAGGTGTCGGCGAACAGCACCACCTCGGGGCCGCCTTCAGGGCCGAACACCGTGCCGTTCGGCGCAAACGTGTCGCGCCGCCATTCCGGCAGGTCGCGCTTCGCGCTGAAGCCCGCGATTTTTTCCAGCGCCCAGCGCAGCAGGGCGCTCTTGTTGCGCAGATTCACGAGCGGCGCGAAGGTTGCCGCGGCGCTTGCATAATAGGGCAGGTAGCCGACGAGACGGTTGCGCAGCGTCAGGCCGTGGGTTTTCACCCGTGCCGCCAGCACTTCGATCTTCATCTTCGCCATGTCGACGCCGGTCGGACACTCGCGACGACAGGCCTTACACGAGACACAGAGCTTCAACGTCTCCATCATCTCGTCGGATGACAGCGCGTTGGGACCAAGCTGGCCGGAGATGGCGAGGCGCAGCGTGTTGGCGCGCCCGCGCGTCACATCCTTCTCGTTGCGCGTGGCGCGATAGGAGGGGCACATCGCGCCGCCCTCCAACTTGCGGCAGGCGCCGTTATTGTTGCACATCTCGACCGCGCCCTGAAAACCGCCGGCAGCGCCCGGATAGGCCGACCAGTCGAGTTCGGTTGCGAAGTCCTCGACCTTGTAATCGGGCTTGAAACGGAACAGGGAGCGGTCATCCATCTTCGGCGGATGCACGATCTTGCCGGGGTTCAGCGTCCCCTGCGGATCGAAGCGCTGCTTTACTTCCTCGAAGTCGCGCACGATGCGTGGACCGAACATCTGCTCGTGGAATTCGGAGCGGACAAGACCGTCGCCGTGCTCGCCGGAATGCGAGCCCTTGAACTCGCGCACCATGGCGAAAGCTTCTTCCGCGATGGCGCGCATCGCCTTGACGTCCTTCTCCAGCCGGAGATTCAGCACCGGGCGGACATGCAGGCAGCCTTCGGACGCGTGGGCGTACATCGTCGGGCTGGTGCCGTGCTTGGCGAAGACTTGATTGAGCCGGTCGGTGTATTCGGCTAGGTAAGGCAGCGGCACCGCGCAATCCTCGACGAAGGATACGGGCTTTCCGGCTGTCTTCATCGACATCATGACGTTGAGGCCGGAGGTGCGAAAATCGGTGATTGCCGCCTGGATCGCGTGGTCGATGACATCGACCACGCCGCCCCATTTGCGCGGAGGATTGTTCCAGCCGAATCCGAGGTCGCCCATCAACTCGTTGAGCTCGTTGAGCTTGGCGAGGTTGGTGTCCTGGCTCTCTTCGGCGAATTCGACGATCAGTAGCGCCTCGGGTTCGCCGCGCACCACCGTCTCGATGGTCGGGCGGAACATCGCAATATCGCGGCCGAGCGCGATCATGGTCTTGTCGACGAGTTCGACCGCGATCGGCTTCAATGTCACCAGATGCTGAGCGGCATCCATCGCTTCATAGAAGCTGCCGAAATGGCAGACGCCGAACACCTTGGTGCCGAGTAACGGCCAGAGCTTCAATTCGACCTGCGTGGTGAAGGCGAGGGTGCCTTCCGAGCCCACCAGAATGTGGGCCATGTTGTTGGTCGGCCCGTTCGGCGTCAGCGCATCGAGATTGTAGCCGCCGACGCGACGCTGCACGGTGGGGAAACGGTCGGTGATCTCGCCGGCTTCGCGCGCGCCCAGCGCCAGCAGGTCGCGAAACAGATCGCGCCCCGGTGCTTCGACGTTCGGCCACGCGGCATCGCGTTCGACCGGGCCAAAATGTAGTTCGGTGCCGTCGGCGAGCGCAGCGTCCATCGCAATCGTATTGTCGCGCATGGTGCCGTAGCGCAACGAGCGGCCGCCGCAGGAATTGTTGCCCGCCATGCCGCCGATGGTGGCGCGCGAGGCGGTCGAGACATCGACCGGAAACCACAGGCCGTGCTTTTTTAGCTGCCGGTTGAGATCGTCCAGCACGATGCCGGGTTCGACCACGCAGATGCGCTTCTCGACATCGAGCGAGACGATCTTGTTGAGATATTTGGAAACGTCGACGACAAGGCCATTATTGATGGTCTGGCCGCATTGCGAGGTGCCGCCGCCGCGCGGGGTGACGACGTAGCCTTCGTCGCGCGCGATTTCCATGGCGGTCAGTGCTTCGGTCTTGGTGCGCGGCGCGACCACGCCGGAGGGGATGATCTGGTAGAAGGAGGCATCGGTGGCGTAGCGGCCACGCGAGAAGGTGTCGAACATCACGTCGCCGGTGATCGCGGCGCGCAGCCGCCGCTCAAGTTTCGATCCTGTCTCGCTCGCCATGCTCATTCCTTGAACGATTTGCGGCCGGTTCGCGCGGTCGCGGTCTCACATCTCAAATGCGTCCGGTTAAATGCAGCATCCGGGGAAGGGCTCGGAGATCGGCGTTTCCGGCAGCAAGCCAAGTCATTGTCGTGGCCATGCCTTTGGAGAAGTTCCAGGTAGAAAAACCGCCTTATCGCCACGCTCGTAGCCCGCCGGATCAATGCTCAACGCATCGAATTCGTAGGGGCCGCGAAGATAAAATGCAAAAGAAATCGCCGCGCCGCAAGTTTTTGTATGCAAAAACTACGAATCCTTAGGAATCGTTCGTTGATGCGGTACCAGACTGCTGTTGCGGTGATTGCGTGATTGCGTGGCGTTTGTTTCTCAGATGGTGGAACAGGATTTCCGACAGTTCGGGGCCGGCACGGCGGCGGAGTGCATCAAGAATCAGTTCGTGCTCGCGCACTGCTTCGCCCCAACGATCCTTTTCGCGCGCGAAATTGGCCGAGTAGCGGACGCGACGGATTCGGCCGGCGAGGGTGGCATAGGTCGTCTGCAGCGTGTGATTGCGCGACGCCTGCAGGATCTTGTGGTGGACCGCCTGGTTGGCGTGGAAGTAGTTGTGCATGTCCTTGCGCAGATAGAAGCCGTACATCTCGTGGTGCAGTTGCTCGATCTCGGCAATTTCCGCATCGGTGATGTTCTCGCAGGCAAGTCTGCCGGATAGGGCCTCCAGCGCTCCCATCAGGTCGAACAGTTCGTGCAGGTCGCTCTCGCTCAATGCGCGGACGCGCGCGCCGCGGTTCGGCAAAAGCTCGACAATTCCCTCCGACGCCAGCACTTTGAGCGCCTCGCGCAGGGGCGTGCGGGAGATGCCGAGCAGTTCGCACAATTCACGTTCGAGAATGCGCCCGCCGTCGGGAATGTTGCCTTCAACGATATGATCCCGCAGCCGCGACAGCGTTTCGTCGTGGAGGGACGTCTCTTCCTTGGCGCCGGCGGGCTCGTGAGGGTGCAGCGTTGCAACTGAAGCAGTCATGATGGAATCGCCAATTTTTCTCATGTGACTTTTGACTTTAATCTGGCGCGGGATAATTCGTCGAGATAATTTTTGAATACAAAAATTATCTTGTATCCAAAAATTATACATGCAATCCTCTTGAGTGTTGAGCGAAGAAGCTAGGCTGCGGTGATGCCCAAGGCCTGAGTTCCAAGGCGCGCCAGTACATGCAAGCCGGGCCGTTCGGCCAAGGGTGCATTTGATAGAGGATCGAGAATCATGACCGGTTTCCAAGGGCGTCATTTCCTTCAAATCCCAGGACCGAGCCCGGTTCCTGATCGGGTGTTGCGGGCGATGGACATGCCGGTCATCGATCATCGCAGCGCTGAGTTCGCCGAACTCGGCAAGGCGGTGCTGGCCGGTTCGCAGAAGATTTTCCAGACCTCGGGCCCGGTGGTGATTTTCCCGTCGTCGGGCACCGGGGCGTGGGAGGCGGCGATCGTCAACACGCTGTCGCCCGGCGACAAGGTGCTGATGGTCGAGACCGGCCATTTCGCGACGTTGTGGCAGAAGATGGCCGTGCGTTTCGGCCTCGATGTCGAATTCATGCCGGGCGACTGGCGTCATGGCGCCGACCCGGCTGCGATCGGGGAGCGCCTGGCGCAGGACAAATCTCACGCCATCAAGGCGGTGATGGTCGTCCATAACGAAACTTCCACCGGCGTCACCAGCCGGATCGCCGCGATACGCAAAGCCATCGATGCGGCGAAGCATCCGGCGCTGTTTCTGGTTGATACCATCTCCTCGCTCGGCTCGGCCGAGTACAAGCATGAGGAATGGGGCGTCGATGTCACGGTGAGCTGCTCGCAGAAGGGCTTCATGCTGCCGCCGGGCCTCGGCTTCAACGCCATTTCGGAAAAGGCCCGCGCCGCTGCGAAAGCGGGTGGCATGCCGCGCTCGTACTGGGATTGGGAGGAAATGCTCAAGCCCAACGCCAGCGGGTTCTTCCCCTATACGCCCGCGACCAATCTTCTTTACGGTCTGCGCGAAGCTATCGCGATGATGCTGGAAGAGGGGCTTGACCATGTGTTCGCCCGCCACAAGCGCCTGGCGGCTGCGACCCGCGCCGCCGTGGAGCATTGGGGCCTCGAAGTCCTTTGCCAGAACCCGGAAGAATATTCGCCGGTGCTGACCGCGGTGGTGATGCCGCCGGGGCACGACGCCGACCAATTCCGCAAGGTCGTGCTCGAGAATTTCAACATGTCGCTCGGCGCGGGTCTCTCCAAGCTCTCGGGCAAGGTGTTTCGCATCGGTCATCTTGGCGAATGCAACGAACTGACGTTGCTGGGTGCGTTGTCGGGTGTCGAACTGGGGTTGTCGGTTGCGGGCGTTCCGCATCGTGCTGGCGGCGTTGATGCGGCGATGAAAGTTCTCGAAGATCGGACCAAGGCGAACCTCGCGGCTCACCTGAAGGTGATCAAAGGCTAGTCAAGGCAAGGCTAAAAGCTCAATCGAATCCGCTCATCAGATGGCGGAACGAACCCTGGGAGAGCAATATGTCTCACTACAATATCCTGATCCTCGGAGCCTCATACGGCTCGCTGCTGGCCTCGAAACTGATGTTCGGCGGCCATGACGTCACGCTCGTCTGTCTTCCGGCGGAGGCCGATCTGATCAACAAGGAAGGTTTCCGCGTGCGGATGCCGATCCGCGGCCGCAAGGACCAGATCGAGATCGATTCCCGCAAACTGCCGGGCAAGGTCAAGGCTGTCGGCCCCGCCGAGGTGAACCCGAAAGACTATGATCTGATCGGGCTTGCGATGGAGGAGCCGCAATATGGTTCGCCCGGCGTGCGCGAGCTGCTCGATGCGGTGGCGAAATCGGGCGTGCCGTGCATGTCGATCATGAACATGCCGCCGCTGCCCTACATGCAGCGCATTCCCGGCCTCAGGGCCGATGCGTTGAAGCCGGCCTATACCGCGCCGGAGGTCTGGGCCAATTTCGATCCCGGCAAGCTGACGCTGTGCAGCCCCGATCCGCAGGCGGTGCGTCCGCCGGAGGAGCAGGTCAACGTTCTGCAGGTGACGCTGCCGACCAACTTCAAGGTTGCGCGTTTCGACAATGAGGCCAGCAACGAGATGCTCCGCAATCTCGAACGCGACATCCAGGATGTGCGGTTCGATACGCCGGAGGGCAAGATCGAACTGCCGGTGAAGCTGCGCTTCCACGATTCGCTGTTCGTGCCGCTCGCCAAATGGGCGATGCTGATGGCGGGCAATTATCGCTGCATCACGCCGGACGGCATGCGGACCGCGCAGGAAGCGGTGCATTCCAACATCGAGGAATCGCGGTCGATCTACAATTTCGTGGTCGATGTCTGCGTGAAGCTTGGAGCCTCGCGCGACGACATGGTGCCGTTCGAGAAATACGCCGCGGCAGCGGAAAGCCTGACCCGTCCGGCCTCCGCCGCCCGGGCGCTCAACAACGGCGCCCCGAACATCGAGCGTGCCGACAAGCTGGTGCAGCTCTCGGCGCGGGAGATCGGCATGAGCCACCCCGTCCTCGATGCCATCGTGGCGCTCGTGGACAAGCGGCTCGCAGCCAATCGGAAGAAGGCCGCGGCGTGAAATAAAGAAGAGATTTCATCGTACTAAAGGTTAATCCGGATCATAGAACGAGACGATTTTATGGTTGCGCGGGGGGCTTTTCTCGATACATTCCCGACGGCAAATCGCCTTTATAATAAGGTCGTTTGCTCCATAAAAATCGAGGATTTAGAGATGGTTGGTCACACAGGAAGGCATTTCCTCCAGATTCCAGGCCCGAGCAACGTGCCGGACCGGGTCTTGCGCGCGATGGATATGCCGACCATCGACCATCGTGGTCCGGAGTTCGCCGAGATGGCGCTCGGCATCATGGAAAGCTGCAAGCGGGTCTTCCGTACCAAGAACCCCGTCTTGATTTTCCCGTCCTCAGGGACGGGCGCGTGGGAAGCCGCCATGGTCAACACCTTGTCGCCCGGCGACAAGGTGTTGATGGCGGAGACCGGACAGTTCTCGGTGTTGTGGCGCAATCTTGCGGAGCGTTTCCAGATCGAGGTCGAAACCATCCCGAGCGACTGGCGCCGTGGCGCCAAGGCGTCCGAGATCGAAGCGCGCCTCAATGCCGACAAGCAGCATGCCATCAAGGCGGTGATGATCGTCCACAACGAGACCTCGACCGGCGTCACCAGCCGCGTCGATGAGGTCCGTAAGGCGATGGACCGTGCGAAGCATCCGGCGCTGCTGTTCGTCGATACCATCTCGTCGATGGCCTCGATCCGTTACGAGCATGATGCGTGGGGCGTCGACGTCACGGTTTGCGGCTCACAGAAGGGCCTGATGATGCCGCCGGGCCTGAGCTTCAACGCGGTGTCCGACAAGGCGCTGGCCGCCTCCATGACCAACAAGCTGCCGCGCTCCTACTGGGACTGGGCTGATGCGATCAAGGCCAATCAGACGGGGTCGTGGCCGTACACGCCTGCGACCAATCTTCTCTACGGCCTGCGCGAATCCATCGCGATGCTGGAAGAGGAGGGGCTGGAGAACGTTTTCGCCCGTCACCAGCGGCATGGCGAAGCGACCCGTGCCGCGGTGCGTGCCTGGGGTCTCGAGACGGTCTGCGTCGATGCAGGCGAATATTCCCCGGTCACGACGGCTGTGTTCGTGCCGGAAGGCCACAATGCGGATCGTTTCCGCAAGGTCGTCCTCGATAATTTCGATATGTCGCTCGGTGCGGGCCTTGGCCGCCTGCAGGGCCGTGCATTCCGTATCGGCCATCTCGGTCATTTCAACGACCTGATGTTGATGGGTACGCTGTCGGGCGTCGAAATGGGACTCGATCTCGCAGGCATTCCGCACAAGAAGGGCGGCGTGCTGGCGGCGATGGACGTTCTGACGTCGAAAGAGGACGCTGTTGGAGAGGTTCCACAAGTTGCCGTCGCGTGACGGTGCAGGACGCATAAGCTCGCCAAAAAGAGCGGCGTAATTCAGTAAGGGCAAATTAGGGAGAGGAAACGATGCGAAAGACTATTACGGCGGCGGCGATTGCCGCACTGGCGATCGGCGCGGGTGTCACTGGCGCCAACGCGTGGGAGCCGACCAAGACGGTTGAAATCGTGGTGGCCGCGGGTGCGGGTGGTGCATCCGACCAGATGGCCCGCATGCTGCAGTCGGCGATCCAGAAGCACAAGCTGATGAACGTGCCCGTCGTGGTGTCGTTGAAAGGCGGAGCCTCTGGCGCCGAAGCGCTGATGTACATGAAGGGCAGTACCGGCGAGGCCGACAAGGTCATGATCGCCTATTCGCTGATCTATCAGTTGCCGCTGTCGGCCAAGATTCCGTTCAACTGGCGGGAACTGACGCCGGTCAACATCATGGCGTTCGACGAATTCATTCTGTGGAATAACGCTGAAGCGCCGGAGAAGACGGTGAAGGACTTCATCGCGACGGCGAAGAAGTCTTCAACTCCTCTCAAGTTTGGCGGTACCGGCTCCAAGCGCGAAGACCAGATCCTGATGGTCGGCCTTGAGAAGCAGACCGGCGCGAAGTTCTCTTATCTGCCCTACAAGTCGGGCGGCGAGGCAGCGACCCAGCTCGTCGGCAAGCACATCGACGCCAACGTCAACAACCCTTCGGAAAATCTCGAAGTGTGGCGTGCCGGCCAGGTTCGCGCGCTGTGCGTGTTCGACGATGAGCGCATCACCTACACATCGAAGGTGACGGACAAGCAGTCGTGGCACGACGTTCCGACCTGCAAGGAAGAGGGCGTCGATGTGCAGTACAAGATGCTGCGTTCGATGTTCCTGCCGGGCAAGGCGACCCCTGAGCAGGTGAAGTTCTACGAGGACATGTTCCGCAAGGTCAGCGAAACTCCGGAATACAAGGAGTACATGGAAAAACAGGCACTCAAGCCGGTCTACATGACGGGCAAGGAGATGATGGATTTCCTTGAGAAGGACGACAAGATCAATTCCGACCTGATGAAGGCGGCTGGTTTCGTCAAGCAATAACGAACGTCCGACGTAACTTCTAAAGTTGCTTTCAAGACTCGATGAGGCGCGCGTTGTCGCCACGGTGACGCGCGCCTTGAAACAGGCCCATCCGCGAGTGCAATCATGTCAAATAACGAAATCGAAATCGAAGTGTCCGATCCGACTGCTCCGGCGGAGAATTCTCCGTCGCTCGCCAGGACGCTGACGGTCGATATTTGGGCGATGGTTGTATTGGCCGGCTTCTCGCTGGTGATGGCCTGGGACAATTACAAGACGGGCGTGGGCTGGACCGATGACGGGCCGGAGCCGGGATACTTTCCGTTCTATCTGTCGGTGATCCTGGTCCTTGCCAGCGTCTATGGCATCGTCAAATCGTTGATCGAACGCCGTGCCGCTGGTGGGGACGCCGAGGTTTTCGTCACGCGCGATCAGTTCAAGCGTGTGCTGCTGGTGTTCATCCCGGCGCTGGCGTTCTGCGCGAGCATGCAGTGGCTGGGTCTTTATGTCTCGAGCTTTCTGCTGACGGCAGGGTTCATGATTTTCGTCGGCAGGCTTTCGGTCTGGAAGTCGTTGCTGACGGCGCTGATCTTCTCGGTCGCGATGTTCTACATCTTCGAAGTCAAGTCTGACGTCATCATGCCGAAGGGGCCGGTCGAAGCCCTGTTCGGTTACTGAGGAGATCGTTCGATGGAGGCTTTTTCGCTCCTGCTCCATGGCTTCTCGGTGCTGCTTACCTGGAAGATTCTCGGGCTGATGTTCGTCGGCCTGATCCTGGGCGTGTTCGTCGGCGTGCTGCCGGGCCTCGGTGGTCCCAACGGCGTTGCGATCCTGCTGCCGATCACCTTCTCGATGGACCCGACATCGGCCATCGTGATGCTGTCCTGCATCTACTGGGGCGCGCTGTTCGGTGGCGCGATCACCTCGATCCTGTTCAACATTCCGGGAGAGGCGTGGTCGGTCGCCACCACATTCGACGGCTATCCGATGGCGCAGCAAGGCAAGGCCGCCGAGGCGCTGACGGCTGCGTTCACCTCGTCGTTCATCGGCTCGTTCGTCGCTGTGTTGCTGATTACGTTCGTCGCGCCGGGCATTGCGTCGTTCGCGCTGCGGTTTGGACCGGCGGAGTTCTTTTCGGTCTATCTCCTGACGTTCTGTTCTTTCGTCGGCCTCGGCCGTGAGGACAAGCACAAGACCATCATCTCGATGGCGCTCGGGCTTCTGCTCACCGGCATCGGCATGGACACCGTGTCCGGCACGTTGCGCATGACCTTCGGCTCGACTGACCTGCTGCGCGGCGTGAACTTCCTCGTCGCGGTGATCGGCCTGTTCGGCATCAGCGAAATCCTGCTCACCATGGAGGAGCAACTCGCACTGAAGGGACACGCGGCTGCCATCAGCATCCGCACCGTGTTCAAGGTGTGGAAGGATATGCCGCGCTACTGGGTGACCCTGGTGCGCTCGTCGGTGATCGGCTGCTGGCTCGGCATCACCCCGGGCGGGGCGATTGCGGCGTCCTTCATGGGCTACAACCTCGCCAAGCGTTTCTCCAAGGACCCGGAAAGTTTCGGCACCGGCAAGATCGAAGGCGTGTTCGCGCCCGAGACGGCGGCCCATGCCTCCGGCACCTCGGCACTGCTGCCGATGCTCGCGCTCGGTATCCCGGGATCTGGCACCGCGGCGATCCTGCTGGGCGGCCTGATGGTGTGGGGCCTCAACCCCGGCCCGCTGCTGTTCGTCGAGCACAAGGACTTCGTTTGGGGTCTGATCGCCTCGATGTATCTCGGCAACGTCGTCGGCCTCGTGATCGTGCTTGCGACCGTGCCGCTGTTCGCCTCGGTGCTGCGCGTGCCGTTCGCGGCGATCGCGCCGATGATCGTGGTGTCCTGCGCGATCGGCGCCTTCGCGATCCAGAATGCGATGTTCGACATCTGGCTGATGATGCTGTTCGGCGTGATCGGTTACGTTTTCAAGAAGATCGGCATCCCGCTGGCGCCGCTCACCTTGGCGCTGGTGCTGGGGAGCAGGGCGGAGGACGCATTCCGTCTGTCGATGATTTCGGGTGGCGGTTCGTTCGGCATCTTCTGGTCGAACTGGCTGGTTGGCTCGATCACGACGCTGTCCTTTATCCTTCTGTTCCTGACGCAGATCGAGAAGGCCATTGCCAAGGTCGGCCGGGTCTTGCGGCCTGCCGAAGCCTGATCCCTGGACAGGCTGGCTTCTCTGAGGGGCGCGGAGTTTCCGGGCCCCTTTTTCTTTCCGAGGGTGGCTCAGGCACCTTCTGGGAAGTCCCCAAATTTGGCCGGAAGACGGTGATTTAGGCCATAAAATCAATTGACCGTATCCAAGTAAGTGCTTACTTCGTAGTATGGCCTTTAAGCGCATGAGCGGCGATTCGCGCCGGCGGCAGATTCTGGACGCAGCGAAGCAATGCTTCGCGCAATACGGATTCGCCGGCACCACGACCAAAAAGGTCGCGTCCGCCGCCAGCATTTCGGAAGGGTTGCTGTTTCGCCACTTTCCGACCAAGGCCGCGTTGCATGCCGAGATACTGTCGGAAGCCTGCGAGGCCGATCCCGACCTCAACCGGCTGCTCTCACTTCTGCCGTCGAGCGAAACCCTCGTTATTCTGGTCCGGGAAATGGTCACCCATTTTCTGGAGATCCGGTCCCGGTCGGACCGCGAGGAGGAGGAGCGGCTTCGTCTGACCGCTTCGAGCCATCTCGACGACGGCGAGTTCGTGCGGCTGCTGTTCAAGAAGGTCGGGGAACTGATCTCGCCCCTATTTATTGCATCGCTCGAGAGCGCCGTTGCCGCAGGCAATGCTGTGCGGATCGAGACGAAGCCGGTTGACCTGTTCTGGTTCGTCCATCACCTTCTGCATTCGCTTGCGCTGACACGGCTGCCCGATCAGCCCTCGCTGGATTATCCGTCGGACGAGGTTCTCGCGCGCGAATTGAACGGCTTTATCCTGCGTGCGCTCGGCGTGAAGGCGGATTTCATCGCCGCTCATCTCGCGAGCACTGCGTCATCTTCCATATCGCCCCATCTTATTCCGGAAAGCGCCTGACATGACTGTTCCCGCCGAAGACGATCCGCATTCGCAGCGGCCTGCCGGTGAAGCTGAAGCATCCGCCCATGCGCACAAGCCCATTCGCATGCGCAAATGGATGATCATCGTGGGCGGCGCGCTTGCCGTGCTGGTGTTTCTGTTCGTGGGGTTCAATGCGTTCCGCAACCACATGATCGCGCAGTTTTTCGCCAATATGAAGCCGCCGCCGGTCAGCGTGGCCGTGGTGGAGACCAAGAGCGAGGTGCTGCCGAACCTGCTGACGGCGATCGGCGATCTCGCCGCCGTCCATCAGGTGGATGTGTCCGCCGATGTCAGCGGCCGCGTGACGCAGATTCTGTTCACGGCGGGCGCGACGGTGAAGAAGGGCGACCCGCTGGTGCAGTTGTTCGATGCGCCCGATCAGGCCGATCTCGTCAGCTACAAAGCGCAGACCTTGAATGCACAACTCGCGCTCGACCGCGCCAAGGCTCTGCTTGCGCGCTCATTCGGCCCGCAGGCGACCGTCGATCAGGCACAGGCGGCCTTCGATCAGGCCAGCGCAAGCGTTGCCAAGACCGAAGCGGTGATTTCGCAGAAACTGGTCCGTGCCCCGTTTGACGGCCAGCTCGGCGTGCGCCGGGTGGAAGTCGGCCAGTTCCTCAGCGCCGGTACGTTGATCGTGACGTTGACGGACCTGTCGAAGGTCTATGCCAACATCACCATCACGGAAAGGGATCGCGCCATTATCGATGTCGGACAGGATGTCGAAATTCTGGTCGATGCGTATCCGGGCCGTGTCTTCAAGGGCAAGATCACCACGATCGAGCCGCAGATTTCCTCCGACACGCGCAACGTGCGCGTGCAGGCGACCCTCGACAATCCCGAATATCTTTTGAAGCCGGGCATGTTCGCGACCGTCTCGGTCGTGCTGCCGGCGAAGCCCCCGCAGGTGACGCTGCCGGAAACCTCGGTCGATTACACGCTGTATGGCGACTCCGTTTTCCTCGTGAAGGAAAACAAGGGCGACGATGGCAAGACATCGCTGACCGCGGAGCGTGTGCCGGTGACGACCGGTACGCGTACGCATGGGCGCATTGCGATCACTAAGGGCCTGAAGGCTGGCGACCGCGTCGTCGCCGTCGGACAGCTCAAGCTGCAGTCGGGCGCCGCCATCGAGATTTCGAAGGACGAGCCGCCGCCGATTCCGGCACAGCCGCCGCGTTACTGATCAGCCGGAGCCAGCGTTCATGGTTTTCACCGACATTTTCATCAAGCGGCCGATATTGTCGCTGGTCGTAAGCCTGCTGATCCTTCTGATCGGGTTCAAGGCCGCGACCAGTTTGCCGATCCGGCAATATCCGAAGTTGTCGAACACGGTGGTCACCGTGACGACGAGCTATCCCGGCGCATCGCCTGAACTGATGCAGGGCTTCATCACGACGCCGATCGAACAGGCGGTCGCCTCGGCCGAGGGCGTCGATTACATCACCTCGACCTCGGTGCAGGGCACCAGCACCATTCAGGTGTATGTGCGACTTAACTTCGATCCCAATCAGGCGCTGACCGAAGTCCTCGCCAAGGTGAATTCGGTCAAGTACCTCATTCCGAAGGAGTCGAACGACCCGGTCATCACCAAATCCACCGGCCAGACCACGGCGGTGATGTATATCGGCTTCGCCAGCGACGAACTGGGCGGCTCGGCGATCTCCGACTATCTGACGCGGGTGATCCAGCCGATCCTGTCCACGGTGGACGGCGTCGCGTCTGCCGATATTCTCGGCGGCCAGACGTTCGCGATGCGGCTGTGGCTCGATCCTGCTCGCATGGCGGGGCGCGGCGTTACCGCGACGGATGTTGCCACGGCTATTCAGGCCAACAACTATCAGGCAGCCGCCGGTCAGACCAAAGGCTTCTTCATCGTCTCCAACGTGACCACCAATTCCGACCTCAGCGACGTGCAGGCGTTCAAACGCATGGTCGTCAAGTCGAAGGACGGTGGCCTGGTGAGGATGGAGGACATTGCGACCGTCGAGCTGGCGGCGCAGAGCAACGACGCCAGCGTGGCCATGAACGGCCAGCACGCGATCTTCATCGGTGTGCAGGCGACACCGCAAGGCAACCCGTTGACCATCGTCAAGGGCGTGCGCGCGCTGTTTCCTGAAATGGAGCGTAATCTGCCGCCGTCGCTGAAAATGCGGGTGGCCTACGATTCGACGGACTTCATCCAGTCCTCGATCGACGAGGTGGAAAAAACGCTCGGCGAAGCCGTCGTCATCGTCATCGTGGTGATCTTCCTGTTCCTGGCCTCATTGCGCTCGGTCATCATTCCGGTCGTTACGATTCCCTTGTCGCTGATCGGCGTTTGTTCGCTGATGCTGCTCGCGGGCTTCAGTATCAATCTGCTGACGTTGCTGGCGATGGTGCTTGCGATCGGCCTTGTGGTCGACGACGCCATCGTGGTGGTGGAAAACATTCACCGCCATCTGGAGGAGGGGAAATCACCGGTTCAGGCGTCCATGATCGGCGCGCGTGAAATCGTCGGCCCTGTCATTTCGATGACGATCACGCTTGCCGCGGTGTACGCGCCGATCGGATTCCTCGGCGGCGTCACCGGCGCGCTGTTCCGCGAATTCGCCTTCACGCTGGCCGGTTCCGTGATCGTGTCGGGTATCATCGCGCTGACGCTGTCGCCGATGATGTGCTCGATCCTGCTGACGCATGTCGAGCAGGGATGGTTCGCCCGCAAGGTCGATGCGATTTTCAGCTCGGTGACGAACTGGTACGGCAATCATCTCGACCGGTCGCTCGACTACCGGCCGATCACCGCGCTGTTCGCGGCGGTGATCCTTTTCCTCGTCGGATTTCTCTATGTTCATTCCAAGGCCGAACTCGCGCCCGAGGAAGATCAGGGCATCCTGTTCTCGCTGACCAAGGCGCCGAAATACGCCAATATCGACTACGTCAATTATTACGGCGATCAACTCGGCAAGGTGTTCGGCAGCTTCCCTGAAACGGATCTGACCTTCGTGCTGAACGGCACGCCCGTGGCCAACCAAGGCATCGCGGGCATGATCCTGAAGCCGTGGGACCAGCGCAAGCGCACCTCGACCCAGATGAAGCAGGAAGTGCAGAACGCGGTCAGCAAGATCACGGGCACGCAGGCGTTCGTGTTCAACCTGCCCGCGTTGCCGGGCGGGCCGGGTGGCCTGCCGGTCCAGATGGTGATCAACTCGACGAGCGACTTCCGGCAGGTCTATCAGGAGATGGAGAAGCTGAAGGATGCCGCGCGCAAGAGCGGCCTGTTCATCGTCTCCGACAGCGATCTGGCTTTCGATCAACCGGTGGTCCGGGTGGAGATCGACCGCAACAAGGCGAACGAGCTTGGCGTGACGATGCAGAATGTCGGCAACACGCTGGCGGTCGCGCTCGGCGGCAACTACATCAACCGCTTCAATCTGCAGGGACGTTCCTATCAGGTGATTCCGCAGGTGCCGCGCGCGCTTCGCCTGTCTCCGGAAGCGCTCAACGGCTACTATGTCTCGGGCATCAGCGGACAGCAGATTCCGTTGGCAACGCTGGTGCGTATCACCACCGGCACCGACCCCAACGCGCTGACGCATTTCAACCAGCTCAACTCGGCGACCTTCCAGGCCGTGCCGATGCCAGGCGTGACGGTGGGCACCGCAGTTGACTTCCTGGAGAAGCAGGCGCAGCAACTGCCGTCGGGATTCGGCCACGACTATCTGGCGGATGCACGCCAGTACAAGCAGGAAGGCAATCAGCTTGCGGTGGCATTCGGCTTCGCGTTGATTATTATCTTCCTGGTGCTGGCCGCGCAGTTTGAGAGTATCCGCGACCCGCTGGTGATCCTGATTTCGGTGCCGATGGCGATCAGCGGCGCGCTGATACCGCTGTTCTTCGGCGTTGCGACGATCAACATCTACACGCAGGTTGGCCTGCTGACGCTGATCGGCTTGATCAGTAAGCACGGCATCCTGATGGTGGAGTTCGCCAACGAACTGCAGTTGAAGGAAGGGCTCGGCAAGCGCGCGGCAATTGAGAAAGCAGCCCGCGTCCGTCTTCGCCCGATTCTGATGACGACGGCGGCGATGGTGACCGGCCTCATTCCGCTCCTGACCGCGAGCGGGGCGGGTGCGGCGAGCCGTTTCTCGATCGGCCTCGTGGTGGTCGCGGGCATGACCATCGGCACGATGTTCACGCTGTTCGTGCTGCCCGCAGTGTATGTCGCGATCGCGACCGATCACTCGGCGCATGCCATCTCGAAACGCACCAAGGACATCGAGGCGTTCGAGGCAAGCGTCGCGACCTGACGGATCTGATGTCGGCCTTCGCCGCTTGCGGCGGCGGGGGCCGGCATTCACAATGGGTGGATGAAATCCACGACTCCGACTGCCGCCCGCGATGAAGTCCGGTTTTTCTGGGCCGGGCCTCCGCTCAGCTTCTATGAGATATTATCGCTGAAGAGCTTTCTCAGCGTCGGCGCGCGCGTCATTCTCTATGCCTATGATAAGAACCTCGCGGTGCCGGAGGGCGTCGAACGGCAGGACGCCGAGGCGGTGCTGCCGCTCGATATCCTGAAACGATACAATTCGGGAAATGCCGACGCCTGGGCGCGGCATTCGGATCTGTTTCGTTACGTCATGCTGGAGCGATTCGGGGGCTGGTATGCCGATCTCGATGTTGTGTGCCTTGCCAAGACCTTGCCGCAGGGGGAGATATATTTCGGCCGCGCCAGCGGGATGCGGACCTTTGCGGGCTTGTTGAAATTTCCGAAGGCTTTCCCGGCGCTGCGCGATGTTATTGGTGAAGCAGAGCGGATTTTGTTCCGGGCTGATGAGGTGAGGCTGGGCGCGGCACGGGCTGTGATCGGCACGCCGCTGCTTAGTCAGGTGTTGAAACGGCATGGCCTCAATGATCGTGCTGCTCCGATGCAGGATGCTTACGCCATTCCATACAATGAGGCGTTGGCCTTCTTCGACCCCGATCAATGCAGCGCGCTGGAAGCGAGGCTTGCGGACGCGACATTCACGCATTTGTGGAATGGAGCCTGGAACAGGCTGCGCATACCGCGCCATTACGGGCCGCCGCGCGGCAGTCTCCTCGATCGCTTGTTCGAGCGCTTCGGCATCGACGTGCCGGAGGAAGGGAGGCTCAATTATGAATCCATTGCGTCATGGGCGATGGAGGATTGCATTCTGGAGGAATACAGGCAGCGCACCGGTGAAGCGGGTTTCTCGGCAGATGCGGTGAATGAATTCACGCAGGCGCTGCGACGCGATGGCTGGGAGCCGCGTGAGCGCCTCTATGGTTCGCCGCAACGGCCGCATCGCCCGGCCGAGGTGCAAAGCGTGCATCCGCAGACGATGCGGACGTTCTGGCATGGCGAGACGATGCCACTGTATCAGCAGGCGTGCCTTGCGAGCTTCGTCCGCCGTGGTCATCGCGTCGAGGTGTTCACCTATTCGGAAAACGCCCGCTTCGCGGACGGGCTGCATGTGCGGAATGCGCGCGAGATTCTGCCGGAAGAGCGCGTGTTGCGTCCGCTTGCCGGCGGCAGGACCGGAATCCGCGCGCATTTGTTTCGCTACGCGCTTTTGGAGCAGCTTGGTGGCTGGTGGATCGATCCCGACGTTATGCTGATGCAGCCCGATCTGCCAGAGGGCAGCGTTTACATCGCGCCGCCGGATGTGTTTCGCCGCACGCCTGTCGCGGTGCTGAAATTCTCGGCCCATCATCCGTTGATGGCGGAGGCGCGCGCGCAAGCGGATGCGCTCGATGGCGGCCCCGAGGCGTGGGAGCGCGCTGGCACGGCGCTGTTGGGTGAATTGGTATCGGCCTGCGATGTTCTGTCGCAGGCGACGGAAGGGCTGGGGCCGATTTCCTGGCTGAACGTGCCGGACCTGTTTGATCCGGACAGGGCGGCGGAGCTTGAACGCGCCGCCCGATCCTCATGCTTCCTGCATCTGCAGGACGAGGTTTGGCGGCGGGCAGGGATTCCCTCCGGGCTGGCGCCGCCGGAAGGCTGTTATCTTGCGGGCTTGCTCGAACGGCAGGGAATGATCACGGCCTTCCCGGCCCGGATGACGTTCGATCAGGTTAACCGATGGGTGCGGCATATGTATCGCGCGGCGGGATTGGAGCGGAGCTAACAATCTGGAATCCAAGGGGATACGATAGAATATCGCGAGTCCGGGGCTGAGGCTTTTCAGTGACTCCACCGCAAAACTGCAAGGGATTAGCAGGGCGGGCGTTTGATTCCGGGTATTTTTTATGGTCTTTGAACTCTGTCATTGGGCTGAGGGGACCAATCGGCATGGGGTTCTGGGCTGATCTCACATTCCGGGCTAAGGCCATGCCGCGCGCGAGCGGGCTGCTGGCTGTGGCCGTCATCGCGGGCGCGAGCAGCATCGCATCCGCCGCCGCGCAGGATGCGCCCGAGCAGAACCGGCTTTATCAGCAGATGGTTCGCAATCCGACGAACCACGATCTCACATTCGAATACGCCCGCGTCGCCACTGCCAATGCCGACTACGAGGCCGCCATCGGCGCGCTGGAGCGGCTGCTATTTTACAATCCAAAGCTGATGCGGGTGAAGTACGAACTTGGCGCGCTGTATTTCCGGCTCGGCTCCTACGAGATGGCCAGGCGCTATTTCAAGGAGGCCCTGGCGAGCCCTGATCTCGACGCGGTAACGCGCAGTCGCATCGAAGCCTATCTGCCGGATGCCGACAAGCAATTGCAGCGGAGCCGCTTCTCCGGTTTCTTCCAGACCGGCGTGCGCTATCAGTCGAATGCGAATTATGCGCCCGCGACCGGCTCGCTGTTGTCGGGCGGCACGCTGTCCGTGCTGCCGCTGTCATCTCAGAAGAGAAGCGACGTCAACTGGTTCGGTCTTGCTGGCCTGAGCCACGATTACGATCTCAATTCGCGCGGCGACGTGCTGGAAACGCGCTTCGCCGGTTATCTGACCGCGCAGAGCCGTTTTTCGGATCTCAATGTCGGTTTGTTCGATATCTCTGTCGGCCCGCGCATCGCGCTCGCACCTGAACTGCTGCCCGGCGCGACCATCAAACCGTATATCGTCGGTGGCAACACATGGATCGGCGGTTCGTCCTATATGTCGACCGGCGGTGCGGGCGTCGCGCTGAATTTCCCGACCGGCACCCGCTTTTCGTGGGGACCGAGCTTCGAGTGGCGGCATGCCGATTTCACCAATAGTCCGCTGCAGGCATTCTCAGGCTACGGCTCTGGCAACTGGTACACCGGCGCGCTCGGCGGTTCGTGGCAGATCAGCCAGACCGTGAAGCTGGAAGGGCGGGGTCTCTATCGCCGTGGTGATTCCGATCTGGTGTATCAGTCGTTCGAGGCGTGGGGACTGGAAGCCGCGCTGACGTGGGAGTTCGCGCCGCCTTTCGTCAGCATCCCGCGCAACTGGAGCATCTCGCCGTACTTCAAATATACCAACACGCGGTTCGATGCGGCCAATCCGAACATCGATCCCAACACTGTGCGCCGTGACAACCAGTGGAGCACGGGTGCGATCCTGAATACACCGATTACCAAAGCCATCGGTTTCACCACCACGCTGCAATATGATCACAACG
>Ga0153956_1001610_pt1 | contig 19116 bp, 12 predicted proteins | sample TSFL040MetaG_FD_104704 | JGI IMG/M metagenome (GOLD analysis project Ga0153956, IMG submission 104704) | Attine ant fungus gardens microbial communities from Florida, USA - TSFL040 MetaG | ecosystem: Host-associated > Fungi > Mycelium > Unclassified | place: USA: Florida, Wekiwa Springs...
CCGTTATCGGCCTCGGCCTGGCGCACCCATTGCCGCAGCGCCTCACGGTGGATGCCGAGGTCCTTGGCGATATGCGCGATCGGGCGACCGGACTCCAGCACGAGCCGCACCGCGCGTTCCCGCGGCTCGTCCGGGTATTTCTTCGGGGCAGGCATCGCAGAAGTCCTTCCTCTCCCCAGGACGAAATCCTGGCTTGACGGACTCCGTCAATCCCGGCCTGGCTCACAGCGCACGCGCACGCGAACCTGCTCCTGCCGGGTGACGATGACGTCGCCCTCCACCGCGCCCGCGCCCGGGGTCGGCGAGTCCGCCGGTGGGACTGGCTGCGCCAGCGCCCCGCTGCTCGCGGCACCGAGCGCAACCGCGACGGCGAGTGCTCCAACGGTCCATCGCATCTCTCACGCTCCGTTCACGTCGGGGGCGTCGCGACCCTAGCGGATGGACTTCTTGAATGCGGCAGGGCGCTGCAGCGGATGATCGACCGTGCTGTCGCTCGCACCGCCGCCGGGCCGGCGATGACGACGTAGGGCGGTCGCGGTCGCGCGGCGCAACGCCGCGCGACCGCGAGGCGCGTCTACGGGGTGGTCGTCGAGAGCGTGATCGTCAGCGTCTTGCTGTAGCTCCCCGTGCGGAGCGCGTCGGTCGCGGCGATCGACTGCTTGAAGCTGAGCGTCGTCGCCTCGTTGGCGGTCGGCCCGGACCAGGTCTTCAGCGGCGTCGGCGCGGAGGCGCCGCCGACCGCCGCGAAGCTGCCGCCGGCGGCGACCTGGAGCGCGCTCGGCAGCGCGAACGCGCCGTTCGTCAGGTGGCCGGTGGCGGTCGCGCTGGCGTCGGCGATCGAGAGCGTCGCGTCGCCGGCGCTCGAGGTCACCGTCGCGGTCGTCGCCGCGCTGTAGTCGCTCGCGACGCCGGGGATGAAGTCGCCGAACGTTGCGGGCGCGCCGAGCGTCACCGCGAGCGTGGCCGGCACGGTGCCGGAGACGACGGCCGGGTGATCGATCGGGGCCTCGGCGTAGGCGTAGACGGTGCCCTGGTCGCTCGAGGCGGACACGCGGCACCAGAGGATCTTGCCGGCGGCGAGGTCGTTCGCCGTCACCGTGTACGCGGGGTCGGTCCCGACGAGCTGGCTGTCGTACTCGGTCTCGGTCGGGGCCAGCGCGCCCGGCTGCTGCGGCGCGTCGTTGCTGCGGAACCACTGGTAGCTGACGTCGCCGGCACTGGCGTTCTGCCACTGGCCGGGCAGGCAGGTCAGCTCGCCGCCGACCTTCTTCATGCCCGCGATCTGCGGCGCCAGCGTGCTCCGCGGCGGGCTGCCGATCTCCTTGACGCGCACGTTGCGGTACTCGATGTGGTCGCTGCCGCCGTGGTTCTGCAGGCCGAGCGTCGAGCCGGCGAACTGCCGCGCCTGGCTCGGCGGGTCGACGGCGCGCTTGGGCGTCAGCGGGATCGCGTTGTCGTACTGGTTGACCATCGTGCCGTCGACGAACACCGTCCACTGCTGGCCGATCTTCTGGATCTCCATCGTGTGCCAGGCGCGCGGCGTGCCGGGCACCCAGCCGTGGGCGACGTCGGCGTCTAGCCGCGCCTGCGCGCCGTCGCCGCCGAAGCCGGTCTGCGCGCTGAGGTCGCGCATGTTGTAGACCGAGCCGGTCTTGATCGGGTCGCCGCTGAAGGTCGGCATGTCGGGCGAGTCGTTGACCTGGATCTCGTTGCCGCAGTAGACGGCGACCCAGGCGTCGTTGGTCCGCGCCGTGCTGACGCGGCCGCAGGCGTTGCCGAGGCCCGAGGCGGGGTCGCCGAGCGACGGATCGTTGGCGTACTGCTGCGCCGGCGGGAAGGGGCCCGGCAGCCCCTTCCAGTCATACGTCCAGCTTGCCGGCCGCTCCGTGTAGGTCACCTCGTGCGTGCAGGCCGGCGTCGTCGGATACAGCGGCGCGCAGATCTGCTCGGCGGGGAAGCCGACCATGACGCCGCCGTTCGAGTAGCCGGTCGTGGCGGTGCGGACGTCCCGGTAGTCGATCCGGAAGATCGCGTCGCCGAAGTCCTTCGGATACCAGAGCATCCCGAGACCGCCGGTGGTCATGAACCCCTCGCCGTCGCCGTAGGGGACGAACGCGCCGGGTCCGGCCATCACCCATTTGTCAAACGATGCGGGGCCGCCCGTCAGCGACCCGTCGAGCAGCGTGGTGAACCCGACGTCGGTGGTCGGCTGCGGCGGTGCGGCATGTGACAGCGCCGGCGCCAGCAGCGACAGCGACGCGACGGTTGCGGCGACGCCACATGCGCGCAGCATGCGGCGGCCCGGCTTCACAGCAGGCATCTCTCCCCCTTGGATCAGACTTCCGCAAAGCAGGGGCCCCGCGCTCGATTAGACATGCTGTACGGACATATGTCAACCGCATGAGAGATCGAAGCGGGGGGAGTTAAGACGGAAAGCGTCGGAGCTTTTGCCGATGTCTTGCCTGAACCTGCTGGCTTGTCGATGCCAGCGATCGTCCGTACAGCGTCCGGACGCTGTCCGTCTCGTCCCAGCGGCCCCGGCGCATCGACGTCCGCGTCGCAGTGACCGCCCGCCCCGGCGGCAGCGCCGATTCGCGCTGCCGCCGGGAGCCGAGCCCTATGGGGTCGTGGTGGACAGGGTGAACGTCAGCGTCTTGGCGTACGTGCCCGTCCGCAGCGGCTGCGTCGCCGAGATGTGCTGGCGCAGCCTGACGGTGACCGCGTCGTTGCTCGCCGGACCGCTGTAGCTGAGCAGCGTCAGCGGTGCGCCCGCGGCCGTGCCGAGCGGAGCGAAGGCGCCGGCGTTCGCCGTCACCTGCAGCGGCTCGTCGAGCGCGAAGGCGCCGTTGACCAGGTGGCCGCTGGCGGTCGTGCTGGGATCGCTGACGGACAGCGTCGCGTCGCCGGCCGTCGACGTCACGGTGACGGTCGTCGACGCGTCGTAGCTGCGATCGACGCCCGGCGTGAACGTGCCGAACGTCGGCTGCGCGCCGAGCGCGAGCGAGAGCGTCGCCGGCACGATGCCGCCGACGCCGGTGTCCGCGCTCGCCCCGTGCACGAACGTCGCCTGGCCGTCGCCGACGCTGTAGACCTGCGCGCCGTCCTGGTAGCCGACGTACTGCACGGACGCGCTGCCGTGGGCGACGAACGTCTCGTCGGCGCTCGCGGCCGGCACGTAGACCTTCGTCGACGTGTTCGGCGGCACGGTCACGTCGAGCGAGCTGAGCAGGCCGTTGGCGGCCTTGGTCCAGCTCGCCGACGCCTCGCCCTGCGGCGTCTCGTAGCTCCCCGACGCGTGCATCAGGTCGCCGACCAGTGCCGGCCTGACGACCAGGCTGCCGTAGCCGATCGAGTCGGGTGCCTGCTGGATGCCGACCAGCCCGTGCACGAACCAGGACGCCACCTCGCCGAGGAAGTGGTGGTCCTGCGAGCCGGTGCCCGAGAGCGACTCCGTCAGCGCCGTCTTGCCCGAGTTCACGAGGTACGCGTAGCCGGGCGAGGCGGGGTTGACGACCATGTCGTAGATCACGTCGTCGCGGCCGGCGGCGTGCAGCGTCCGGAACAGCGGGCCGAGCGCAACCGAGCCGGTGCCGATCCGGTTGCCGTACGCCCGCACCGCGGCGACGAGGCTGGCGACGACGGCGTCGTGGTACTGCGCCGGCACGAGCCCGGCGTCGAGCGCGACCGCGTTGGCCGCCTCGGTGTTGTTGGCGTAGTACGCGCTGCCGTCGGCGTTGACGTGCAGGTACTTGCCGTTGTACTCGTCCTTCAGGCTGCTCGCGAGCGCCGAGTACTTCGCGGCGTCGTCGGTCTTGCCGAGCAGCGCGGCGATCTTCGCCATCGTGCTGGCGCCGCGGTAGTAGCCGTAGTCGATCACCGGCTGCGCGGTCGTGCTCTGGGCGGCCGACCAGTCGCCGAGGCCGCGGATGTTGCCGTTGTTGGCGGCCTTGGTCGTAGCCTCCCAGTCGAGCCACTTGACCATCGACTCGTAGTTGGTCCGCATCGCCTTGGTGTCGCCGTAGACCGTGTAGAGGTTCCAGGGGACCATGATCACGGCGCCGCCCCAGTTGGGCTCGTCCAGGAACCAGGTGCCGCCGGAGCTCGGCGGGACGAAGTGGTACTCCGGCGCGATGTTGGCGATCATGCCGGGGAACTGGCCGTTCGCCGGCACCGGCCGCTGCGCGGTGCGCATGTTGTTGACGAGCTGGCCCTCGTACATCTGCATGTCGTAGAGCGTCAGCTCGGTGTCGATGTTGTGCAGGTTGTCGCCGGTGTACGGACCCTTCTCGCGGTCCGGGCAGTCGGTCAGCACCGACTGCATGTTGTTGTCCAGCGCCTGCTTGGAGATCGTGTAGATCTGGTCGAGCAGCGGGCTCGAGCTGTCGAAGCTCGCCGTCGCCTGGTTGGACGCGTGCGTCACGTCGACCGTCACCGTGTCGGCCGTCGGCGCCGCCGGCAGGCCGGTGACCTGCAGGTAGCGGAAGCCGTTGTAGGTGAACTGCGAGTGCCAGGTCTCGGCGCCGCCGCCGGCGAGCGTGTAGCGGTAGAGGATCTGGTTCGTCGCCGAGGCGCCGGTGGAGCTGATGTTGATGCTGCCGTCGGCGTTCGCGACCTCGGCCGGGATCATCGTGATCGTCGTCCCGGCCGGCCCGGACACGCTGACCTTCGGCAGGCCCGAGAGCTGCGTGCCGAAGTCGAGCACGTAGGTCGCGCCGGGCGTGCTGCGGACCGTCGCGGCGCTGGCGTGGGACGTGCCGAGCGCGGCCGCGAGCGTGACGCCCGTGCCGAGCCCGCGCGCCGCCCTGCCGGACGCGTGCGCGGCGGCGAGCGGCGCGGCGAGCGTCAGCCCGCTGCCCGACGCGCCGGCCGTGCCGACCGTGCCGACGCGCGCGATCTCGCCGTCGATCAGCGCCTGCTGACCGGCGACGAAGCCGTTGACGCTGGCGACCTTGACGTTCGTGGCGCCGGCGCTCGCGGCGGCGGACAGCGTCGTGGCCGCGCCGGCGGCGGTGCCGACGCCCGCGACCGTGCCGTTCTCGCCGTCGATCGCCAGCACGTCGCCGGGGTTCAGGCCGGTCACGGAGGCGAGCTTGACGTTCGTGTCGCCGGCCGCGGCCGGGCCGGCCAGCGTCGTGCTCAGCGCGGCGCGCGTGACCTGGGCGATCGCGACCGGGTGCGCCTCGCGGGCGACCGTCACCGGCGGGCGCTGATCCGCGATCAGCGGCGTCGTGTCCGTCGGCGTCGTGCTCGACGTCAGCGTCACCAGCCCGGCGTCGCGCCAGTCGCCGCTCAGCGTCGAGGCGGCCGTCCAGTCGGTCGGTTGGCGACGCGCGTCGTAGTCCTCGCCCGACCACCAGCTCGAGAACGTCGTCGGGCCGAGCTGCGTCTTCCACGACGTGTCGCTGCCGATCGTCTGCGTCGAGCCGTCCGTGTAGGTGATGTCGAGCTCGGCGATCGTCTTCGGCGTGCCGTAGACCGGCGCCGGGTTGTTCTGGAAGAAGTAGCGGCCGGGCGTGATCACGCGCTGGTAGGCGCCGCTGCCGGTCTCGACGCCGAGCAGGTTGTCGCCCTGCTTGAGCAGCGCGGTGACGTCGTAGGTGCGGTAGTCGACCTCGGCGAAGTAGGACGTCTGCCCGGGCTCGAGCACGGCGTCGCCGACCGGCTTGCCGTTGAGCTTGGCCGCGTACTGGCCGAGGCCGGTCATGTACAGCCGCGCCTTCGCGACCTGGCGCGAGAGCTGGAACGGCTTCGCGAAGATCGGCAGCGGCGTCGGCGCGCCGTTGGTCAGGTACGTGTAGTCCGGGTCCTCGATCCACTTCGCCGCCCAGTCGGCGTTGGCCAGCAGGCCGATCTCCCAGCTCGCCGGCGCGCTCCAGTCGCTCGGCGCGCCGCTGGCGTCCCAGACGCGGACGTCCCAGGCCACGGCCTTGCGCGAGGCGAGCGCGGCGCCGGCGTAGGCGATGTTGCTGGTCGCGGTCGAGGACACCTTGCCGGAGTCCCACAGGTCGGGCTGGTCGAGCTGCGCGGCGCTCGAGGCGACGCGGATCTCGTAGGCGCTCTGGCTGCCGCTGGTCAGCCGCCAGCTCAGGTTCGGCGTCGGATCGCCGAGGCCGATCGGGTTCGTCTGCGTGTCGACGCGCAGCGTGTCGACCGCGACGGCGCTCCCCGTCGCTCCCGCGGGCGCGCTCGCGACGTGGATGATCAACGACAAGCCGGCGCAGGCGAGCGCCAGCGCGCAGCCCAGCGCAACCGTCTTCGCTCGCGCGAAGCGGATTCTTCCGTACATCCCTCTCCTCTCCTGGCGTTACTGTTCGACTGCGGTCGAATTGGTCGAAAATGACCACGACTCGACCACAACAGCCCCAAAAAGAGGTTGTACCTCCGTGGTCGGTCCTTCGCGCCGGGGATCTACCCGCATCTCGGCGGACGATCGCGGCGGTTCCCCAGGTCGGCGGCGCCGGATCCCTAGGCTTTCGCTGACGCCGCCGGGTGTCGTGTATTGGTTCTCGCCGTGTCGCTGAAGACGCCGCCGTCCCTGTTCGTGGGCCGATCCCATGAGCTCTCGGTGCTGACCGAGGGCTTCCGCGTCGCGAGCGGCGGCGCGGTCGTCAGCGTGCTCGTCGAGGGCGAGGCGGGGATCGGCAAGACGACGCTCGTCGAGCGCTTCCTCGCCGAGCTGCCGGACGTCCGCGTGCTGCGCGCGAGCGGCGACGAGTCCGAGGCGACCGTGCGCTTCGCGGTCGCCGACCAGCTGCTGCGCGCGGCCGGCCTCGACGACGCGGCCGCGCTCGCCGCGACGCAGCACGTCGACGTCGGGATGACGCTGCTGGAGCAGCTCGGCCCGGCGGCGACGGGGCGGGAGACGATCGTCGTCGTCGACGACGCGCATCTGGCCGACGCCGACTCGCTGCGCGCGCTGCTGTTCTGCGTGCGCCGGCTGTCGGCCAGCGCGGTGCTGGCGATCGTCGCGGTCCGCGGCCGTGCCGAGGCGGCGCTGCCCGAGGGCTGGCTCAAGCTCGCCGAGAGCCCGGCCGGCCGGCGGCTGCGCCCGCGTCCGCTCTCGACCGCGCAGATGCGCGAGCTCGCGCTCGAGCTGACCGTGCCGCTGACCGGCGACGCGGCGGCGCGGCTGACCGAGCACACGCGCGGCAACCCGCTGCACGCCCGGGCGGTGATCGAGGAGCTGCCGGAGGCGAGCGACCGGCTGCACGGCGAGCGGCTGCTGCCGGCGCCGCGCTCGTACGCCGAGATCGTCGCCGGCAAGCTGCGCCGCTGCGACGCGGACGCCCTGCGGCTGCTGTTCGCGGCCGCCGTCCTCGGCGAGCGCGCGCGGCTGAGCGCGGCCGCGGCGCTGAGCGGACTCGCGAGCCCGCTCGGCGCGCTCGATCGGCTGGTCGAGCTGGGGCTGATGCGGACGACCGATCCGGGCGGGCCGTGGCTGGAGTTCCACCATCCGCTGACGCGCGCCGCCGGCTACGCCGCGATCCCGCTCGCCGAGCGCTCGCGCCTGCACACGGCCGCGGCGGCGCTCGTCGGCTCGGACGCGGCGTCGCTGCATCATCGCGTCGCGGCGGCCGTGCTCCCGGACCCGGCGCTGCAGCGCGAGCTGGAGGCCGTCACGCGCCGCGAGACGGCGCGCGGCGACTGGAGCGCGGCCGTCCAGCACCTGCTCGCCGCCGGCCGGCTCGCCGCGCGGCCGAGCGACCGCGAGCGGCTGGTGCTCGAGGCGATCGAGGCGATGCTGTACTCGGGCGCCGGCGGCGCCGCGCGGCGCCTGGCCGACGGCCTTGACGTCGCGCCCGGGCCGCAGCGGGACGGCGTCTTCGCCTACCTGGCGATCTTCGCCGGCGATCTGGCGACCGCCGATCGGCTGCTCGCGCGGGCCTGGGAGCGGCGCGGCGAGGCGTCCGACGTGCGCGTGGCCGCGACGATCGCGCAGCGCCGGGCGTTCCTGGAGAGCGCCCGCCTGCGCGGGGAGGAGGCGATCGCCTGGGCGCGGCGGGCGATCGAGCTGATGCCGGGCGACACGGCGACGGCGCTGCTGGCGACGCCGTCGCTGGCGCTCGGGCTGAGCTACGTCGGGCGGCCGGCGCAGGCGCTCGCGGCGCTCGACGCGGCGCTGGGCACGTCGAGCGCGTCCGCGCAGGGGCGCGGGTTCATCCTGCTCGCGCTGAAGGCGAAGCTGCTGACGGGCGCCGGCTCGCTGCGCGAGGCCGGCGAGGCCTTCGCGACGTCGGCCGAGGCGAGCCTGGCCGACGGCCTGCTGGTCGTCGCCGCGATGTCGCTCTCCGGCCTGACGCGCACGCAGTACCTGACGGGCGCCTGGGACGACGCGACGGTGTCGGGCGAGCGCGCCGTCGCGCTGGCGATCGAGTCCGAGGATCGCTGGGTCGTCGCCGACGCGCGGGCGGCGGCGTCGCTCGTCCCGCTGGCGCGCGGCGACTGGGAGGCGGCCGAGGCGCTGCTCGCGGAGATCGAGCGCGACGTCGCGAGCTTCGAGCGCCACATCGCCGTGCAGGCGCTGGCGGGCGCGCAGCTGGCGGCCGCGCGCGAGCGGCCCGCGGCGGTGCTGGCGGCGCTGGCGCCGCTGGACCGGCTCGAGGGCGCGGTCGGCGCCGACGATCCGACGTTCTACCCGTGGCAGCACCTGAAGGCCGACGCGCTCGTCGACGCCGGCCGCCTCGAGGACGCCGCGGCGTGGATCGCGGCCTGCGAGGCGACCGCGACGCGGCGCTCGGACCCGCTGCTGCGCGCTCGGCTGCTGCACGCGCGCGGCCGGCTCGCGGTCGCCGCGCACGACGACCCGGGCGCGGCCGGCGCGGCGTTCGCGTCAGCGCGCGAGCTGCTGGCGCAGCTCGACCTGCCGTACGAGCTCGCGCGCGTGGAGCTTGCGCACGGGCGCCTGCTGCGGCGCGAGGGCCGGCGCCGCGCCGCGGCGGCGCTGCTGAGCGCCGCGCGCGAGCGGCTCGTCGCGCTGTCCGCCGGCCCGGCGATCGCGCACTGCGATCAGGAGCTGCAGGCCTGCGGGCTCGCGCCGGCCGCCCGCTCCGAGCGCGACGCCGGCCGCCTGACGCCGCAGGAGACCGCCGTCGCCAAGCTCGTCATCTCCGGACTGACGAACCGCGAGGTCGCCGCGCGGCTGATGCTGAGCACGAAGACGATCGAGTTCCACCTCAGCAACGTCTACCTGAAGCTCGGCCTGCGCTCGCGCAGCGAGCTGCGCGCGCTGGCACGCGCGAACGAGATCGAGCTCTGACGTGCGGTTGGTCAGGCCGCGAGGCGGATGACGCGGGCTCCGGTCGCGCTCGCGAGGACGCTCGGCTCGATCGGGAAGACCGCGTGCGGGTGGCCGGCCGCGGCCCAGACCGTCGCGAAGGCGAGCAGGTCCTCGTCGAGCACGGTGCGGACCGGCGCGGGGTGGCCGAGCGGCGGGATGCCGCCGATCGCGTAGCCCGTGACCTCGCGGACGTAGGCGGCGTCCGGGCGCTCGATCGGCTCGCCGAGCGCGTCGGCGACGAGCGCCTCGTCCGCGCGGTTGGCGCCGGACACCAGCACGAGCGCCGGCGCGCCGGTCGCCGCGCCGCGCATAACGAGCGACTTGACGATCGCGCCCAGCTCGCAGCCGACGGCCGCGGCGGCCTCCGGCGCGGTGCGCGTGGAGTCCGCGAGCCGGTGGATGTCCGCGTCGAGGTCCAGCGCGATCAGGGCGTCGCGCACGCGGCGCGCGCTGCGGGGCAGGTCGTCCACGCCCGCACTGTACGTGGCGCCGGCGCCTGACCGCGGCGCCGCGCTGCTGCGGGACGCGGACCGCGCCGCGTAGCCCAGGCGCACGGAGGAGGATTCGCGGCGGGCGGCGATGACTTTCGGGTGCGTCGCCGGTCCACTCCGCATCCCCACCGTCAGAGGAGGCTCCCCGTGAGCAGTGCCGTCAGCAAGATCAGCACCGTCATCGTCGCGACCGCCGATCAGGACACGTCGCTCGCGTTCTACACCGAGAAGCTCGGTCTCGAGCTGCGCAGCGACACGCCGTTCGGCGGCGGCTATCGCTGGATCGAGGTCGCGCCGAAGGGCGCCGAGACGACGATCGCGATCGCGCCGCCGCCGCCCGGCGCTCCGACCGGCAACCACCAGACCGGCATCTCGTTCGAGACGTCCGACATCGACGCCTACCACGCGCAGCTGCGCGAGGCCGGCGTCGACGTTGACGCGGAGGTCAGCCGCATGGGCGGTCCCGTGCCGCCGATGTTCTGGCTGCGCGATCCCGAGGGCAACACGCTCATGGTCGTCGGGACCGTCTGACGCTCCCCCGAAGCCCGAGGCCCGGCAGCTCCCCGGCCGGGCCTCGGGGCTAAGGTCCCGCACATGGCCGGCGACGCGATCACGCTCGAGCTCGACGGACACGAGGTCCGGCTGTCCAGCCCGGACCGCGTGCTCTTCCCCGAGGCCGGCGTCAGCAAGCGCGGCCTCGTCGCCTACTACGCGGCGGTCGCGGCGCCGCTGCGGCGCGAGATGGGCGGCCGCCCGGTGCTGCTGCAGCGCTTCCCGAAGGGCGCCGGCGGCAGCTCCTTCTTCCAGAAGCGGATCCCCGACAGCGCGCCGGACTGGCTGCAGACGACGACCGTCAGCACCGTCAACGGCACGCCCTCGCGCGCGCTCGTCGCCGCCGACCTCGCGCACGTCGCCTGGGCCGTCAACCTCGGCTGCCTCGGCTTTCACGTCTGGCCGTTCAAGGCCGCCGACCCCGAGCACGCCGACGAGCTGCGGCTGGACCTCGACCCGCAGCCGGGCACGACCTTCGAGGACGTTCGCACCGCCGCCTTCGAGCTGCGCGCGCTGCTGGACGAGCTCGGCATCGCCGGCCACCCGAAGACGACCGGCAACCGCGGCGTCCACGTCTACGTGCGGCTGCAGCCGCAGTGGGACTCCTACGAGGTGCGCTCGGCCGCCGTCGCGGTCGCGCGCGAGCTCGAGCGCCGCCGCCCGGACGTGCTGACCGCGGCCTGGTGGAAGGAGGAGCGCGGCGCGCGCGTCTTCGTCGACTTCAACCAGAACGCGCCGCACAAGACCGTCTTCGGCGCCTGGTCGGTGCGCGCGCGGCCGGGCGCGCAGGTCTCCTGCCCGCTGCGCTGGGACGAGCTCGCCGAGGTCCACCCGGACGAGCTGACGGTCGCGACGGTGCCCGAGCGGCTGGCGCGGCTCGGCGACCCCTGGGCGGGGATCGACGCGGCGCCGCAGTCGCTCGCGCCGCTACTGGCGCTGCACGAGCGCGACCGTGCGAACGGCCTGCACGACGCGCCCTGGCCGCCGGTCTACCCGAAGATGCCGGACGAGCCGCCGCGCGTCGCGCCGAGCCGCGCGCGCAAGCCGGGCTGACCCGCTCAGGTCGCCGGCGCGCCGGTGATCTCGAAGAACGGGTTGAAGCCGTCGACCCAGTTGTAATGCGTGTTGGCGTAGATCGTGTGGTTGACGTAGTCCCAGATGAAGCGGCTGACGCCGCCGGCCTCGCTGGCCGTGAACTCGATGTACGGGCAGCCGCGCAGGAAGTCCTCGGCGTAGCGGCTCCAGGCGAGCTCGAGCCGCGCCTGACGGGTCGGCAGCGCGGCCGCGAAGGCGGTCGTGAAGTACTTGCGCCGCAGCGGCGTCGACAGGGCGCTGGCCTCGACGGCCTGTGACGTCGCGGTCGCGCGGCCGGGCGCCGGGAAGTGCAGGTTGATCTCGGCCTGCTCGGCGACCGTGCCGGTCGCGGCCGTCGCCGCCAGCCAGGCCTGCGCGGCGGCGTCGAGCGCCGGCTCGTGGTCTGGCGCGACGTGCGGCGGCAGCCAGCCGGCGACGTTCTGGTGCGCGGAGCGGACGCCGTCCATCCCGACCGAGGCGCGGCCGGAGATCCCGGTCTCGGCGTCCTTGCTGGCGTAGGCCTGGACCCAGAAGAGCGCGTTGTTGCGCGTGCGGATCTGCTGGGCGACGCCGGCGATCGCGCCGGCCAGCGGGCCTTGGACGTTCGCCAGCGGGACGACGTTCGCGGTGCCCTTCGAGCGCGACATCGACTGCGCCATCCCCTGGACGCCGCGGAAGGCGACCTTCTCGCGCTCGTTCGCCCCGGTCTCGGCGACCTCGGCGATCGCCTGCTCGAGCCCGGCGCGCGCCGCCGTCAGCGCCGCGACGCGCACGGCGGCGCCGTTGGCGAGGAACGCGATCACGGCGGTCGCCAGGCTCGGGACGTCCGCCGCCTGCAGGTTCTGCGCGCCGAGCTGGTCGATCCGCTGGCGCTCGGCGCCGCTGAGCACGGGGTTGAACGTCGACGCGCGAATCCGGATGCCGAGGTTGTGCGCGTGCACGTCGGCGTGGATCCGGTGCGCGGTCCGCGGGTCGTAGTCGACGTCGGTGACGCGCAGCGGCACGCGGGCGAGCAGCGCCGCGACGGCGCGGTTGCCGGCCGCGTGCTGGAGCGCGAGGACGCGGCCGTCCGCGCCCTGGCGGCTGATCTCGGCGGGGTCCGGCCGCGCCGCCTCCGCGCGGCGCCGGCGTGCCCGCTCGCTCTGGAGCTCGACCATCGCGCGAGCGTCCCGCCGCGCGGGCGCGCCGCGCAAGGCGCGTCCGCGTCATGCGCGCGCGAATCGCCGCCGCGCCGCATGCGGCGCCCGCACCCGCGCGCCCGCCGGCAGGTCCGCGTGCGTACTGCACAAGCACGACGCGCGCTCGCGAGCATGAGCGCTTGACGAGCCTCAGACGCTGCGCCACCCTAAGTTCGAGAGGGCGGCCGGTGAGGCGAGGGGGGTCCACGCCAGCCAGCGGCCGCAGGGGCGCGCGACGAACGCGCGCGGGGTCGATCAGAGGGAGCAGTGCAGATGAGGGGACTCAGGGGCGGCATCGCCGCCTGCCTGGCGGTCGTCGCCGCGTTCGGCGCGACCGCCGCGAGCGCGCACGCGCAGACCGGCGCGCCGCCGACCGGGATCTCGGTCGCGAACGGCGAGACGCAGCCGGTCTTCGACTACGACCAGGCGATCCGCGAGCGCGTCTACATCCCGAACGGCCAGGACGCCGACGACAACGGCGTCGAGGACCGGACGGCGATCGAGATCATGCGGCCGAAGGAGTCAGGGCCGAACATGAAGGTGCCGGTCGCGATGGAGGCCAGCCCGTACTGGACGACGGTCTGCGCGGGCCTGGAGACGCAGTGCATCGGCGACGTCGACGGCGACGGCATCAACGACAAGTGGCCGCTGTTCTACGACAACTTCTTCGTTCCGCGCGGCTACGCGTGGATCCTCGCCGAGATGGACGGCACCGGCAACTCGACGGGCTGCCCGACGACGGGCGGCGTCGCGGACGTCCAGAGCATCGTCGCCGTGATCGACTGGCTCAACGGCCGCCGGCCCGGCTACCGGAGCGTCAGCGGCACGAGCGACCCGGTCGTCGCCGACTGGCACGACGGCAAGACGGCGATGATCGGCAAGTCCTACGACGGCACGCTGCCGAACGCGGTCGCCGCGACCGGCGTCCAGGGCCTGTCGACGATCATCTCGATCTCGTCGATCGCCTCCTGGTACGACTACACGCGGATGGGCGGCATCGTCCACTCCGCCGGCTATGCGGGCTACCTCGCGGGCGCCGTCGACAACGGCAACCCGCTCTGCAAGGCGATCGAGAACCAGCTCAACGCCGACGAGGGCGACGCGACCGGCGACATGAACGACTTCTGGGTCGAGCGCGACTACCTGAAGGACGCCGGCAACGTGCAGATCCCGGTCTTCGAGACCGCCGGCCTGCAGGACGACAACGTCTGGAACCTGAACTTCTCCGAGTGGTGGCAGGCGATCAGCGCCAACGACGTGCCGCGCAAGCTCTGGCTGCTGCGCGAGGGCCACGCGGACCCGTTCAACTCGCGCCGCGACGCCTGGGTCGACACGCTGCACAAGTGGCTCGACCACTGGCTCTACGGCGTCGACAACGACGTCATGACGCAGCCGCGGGTCGACATCGAGGACAGCAAGGACACCTGGAACACCTACGGCGACTGGCCGATCCCGGGCTCGCAGAAGACCGACCTGTACCTGCAGGGCGGCGACGCGCCGGCCGACTTCGGCCACTTCGGCGGCACGTCCGGCGGCCCGACCGCCTCGGTCGCGTTCACCGACCAGAGCCGCTCGCGCGAGGCGACGGCGATGAGCATCGCCTCGACCTCGCAGGCCAACCGCCGCGTCTTCCTCTCGCCGCCGCTCAAGCAGGACCTGCGACTCTCCGGCGTGCCCGAGGTCGACATGTACGCGTCGCTGGACAAGCCGCAGTCGAACCTCGGCGCGATCATCGTCGACTACGGCGACGGCAAGCAGATCACGCGCACGGGCGACGGCTTCACGCTCGACAAGACGCAGCCGAAGACGTGCGTCGGCCAGGGCTCCACGCGCGTCGACGCGCAGGGCAACCCGATCGACTACAGCAACTGCTACTACGTCGCGGTCAAGCCGACGGTCGACGTCACGGCGACGGCCGGCTGGCGGATCTCGCGCGGCGTGCTCGACACGTCCAACCGCGACTCGCTCTTCACGCCGACGCCGATCGTGCCCGGCGTGCAGTACGAGTTCAAGATCCCGATGCAGCCGGTCGACTCCACGATCCCGGCCGGCCACCGGCTCGGCATCGTGCTGCTGACCAACTACGCCGACGTCGGCCAGACCGCCACGACCGGCGCGACGGTCACGATCGACACGAAGCTGAGCAAGGTCTCGCTGCCGATCCTCGGCGGCTACGTGGGTGCGCAGGACGACGGCGCGTTCACGCCGGTCACGCAGGACGGCGACGTCGCCGGCACGGTGCCGGCGACGATGGCGCTGACGCTCGCCGGCAGCGCCGACTTCGGCAGCTTCACGCCGGGCCTCGGCTCGACCTACGCCGCCTCGACGACGGCCAACGTCCTCTCGACGGCCGGCGACGCGACGCTGAGCGTCGCCGACGCGGACGCCGGCGCGACCGCCGGCCACCTCGTCAACGGCGGCTTCAGCCTCGCGCAGCCGCTGCAGGTCAAGGCCTCCAGCAGCGGGCACGCCGGCGCCTTCGCGGCGCTCGGCGCCAGCACGCCGCTGCTGGCCTGGAGCGCGCCGACGGCGAACGACCCGGTGACGCTGGACTTCCAGCAGCAGATCGGCGCCAACGAGGCGCTGCGCACCGGCAGCTACGCCAAGACGCTGACGTTCACGCTGACGACGACGCAGCCGTGAGCTGAGCGTGCGCCGGTCGCGGCCTGCGCGGGCCGCGACCGGCGACGCGCCGGCGCTCTCATCGCCGCTGTCGCATACTCGCTGCCGATGACCGAGCATGCGGTAGCGATCGCCGGCGGCGGTCCGACGGGGATGATGCTGGCGGCCGAGCTGGCGCTGGCGGGCGTCGACGTCGCGATCGTCGAGCGGCGCGAGGACCACGGCGTCGTCGGCTCGCGCGGCAGCGGCCTGCACCCGCGCACGGTCGAGCTGCTCGACCAGCGCGGGATCGCCGACCGCTTCCTCGCCGAGGCGCGGACGTTCGCGGCGATGCCGTTCGGCGGCGCGTCGTTGGACATGAGCGACCTGCCGACGCGCCACCCGTACTTCGTCGGCATCCTCCAGGACCGCACCGAGCGGCTGCTGGCGGACTGGCTGGCCGAGTTGCCGGTGCGGATCCGCTACGGCAGCGAGCTGACGGGCTTCGAGCAGGACGACGACGGCGTCGAGCTGCGGCTGGCCGGCGGCGAGACGCTGCGGGCGCGCTACCTGGTCGGCTGCGACGGCGGCCGCAGCTTGGTCCGCAAGGTGGCCGGGATCGAGTTCCCGGGCATCGCAGCGACCAGGAGCAACCTGATCGCGGAGGTCGACCTGACCGAGGCGCCGCCCGCGGGCGTCCACCACGACGAGGTCGGCGTCCACGGCATCGGCCCGCTGCCGGGCGGCCGCTTCCGCGCGATCGTCACCGAGCGGCGGATCGAGTCCGGCGCCGAGCCGAGCCTGGCGGAGCTGCGCGCGGCGCTGATCGCCGCCTTCGGCCGCGACTTCGGCGTCCACTCGCCGACCTGGATCTCGCGCTTCACCGACGCGACGCGCCAGGCCGCCGCCTACCGCGTCGGCCGCGTGCTGCTCGCTGGCGACGCCGCGCACGTGCACTATCCGGTCGGCGGCCAGGGGCTCAACCTCGGCCTGCAGGACGCCGTCAACCTCGGCTGGAAGCTCGCGCGCGTCGTCGCGGGCACGGCGCCGGAGGCGCTGCTCGACAGCTACCAGGCCGAGCGCCATCCGGTTGTCGCGCGCGTGCTGCGGCACACGCTGGCGCTGGCCGCGATGCAGCGGCGCGACGAGCGCATGCAGGCGCTCGTCGAGCTGACGTCGACGCTGGCGGCGATGGACGAGCCGCGCCGGCTGCTGGTCGGGATCGGCTCCGGGCTCGACATCCGCTACGACCTCGGCGACGGGCATCCGCTGCTCGGGCGGCGCATGCCCGACCTCGACCTGGAGCCGGCCGGCGCGGGCGCGACGCGCGTCTTCGAGCTGCTGCACGACGCGCGGCCGCTGCTGCTCTCGCTCGACGCCGACGCCGCGCTCGACGTCGTCGCGCCCTGGGCCGAGCGGGTCGTGCGCGTCGACGGGCGCTGCGACGGCCCCTGGGAGCTGCCGGTGATCGGCGCGGTCACGCCGCCGAGCGCGCTGCTGGTGCGCCCTGACGGCTACGTCGCCTGGGTCGGCGAGGGCGGCGGCGACGCCGGGCTCGCCGACGCGCTGACGCGCTGGCTCGGGCCGCCCACGGCCGCGTAGCTCCGCGCGGCGTCGGGCCGCCCGCCGTTGCGAAGCTCTGCGCGGCGGCGTTGCGCGACCTGGGCCGCCCGCGGTCGCGTGCTCCGCGCGGCGCCGCTGCCCGACGCTCAGCGCGCGTCGTCGCGGCGCGGCTCGAGCGCGGCCAGCGTCAGGTCGAGCCCGTCGCGCAGCGAGGTGCGGGCGCGCCAGCCGAGCTCGCGCGCCGCCGCGCTCGGGTCGAGGCAGGAGCGGCGCACCTCGCCGATCCGCGCCGGCCCCTCGACGGTCTCCAGCGACAGCTCGGCGATCAGCTCCAGCAGCGAGGTCTCGCGGCCGGTCGAGACGTTCAGCGCGCCCTCGGCGTCGGCGTCGGCGGCGGCCAGGAATGCCTCGACGACGTCGCCGACGTAGACGAAGTCGCGCGTCTGGCGGCCGTCGCCGAAGCGCGTCACGGGCCGTCCGGCGGCCGCCGCGCCGCAGAAGATCGCGATCACGCCGGCCTCGCCGTGCGGGCTCTGGCGCGGGCCGTAGACGTTCGCGAGCCGCAGCGCGAGCGTCGAGAGGCCGTAGAGGCGCGTGAAGAGCGCCAGGTAGGCCTCGGCCGCCGCCTTGCCGGCGCCGTACGGCGCCAGCGGCGCCGGCGGCGTGTCCTCGGCGGTCGGCAGCCGCGCCGGGTCGCCGTAGACGCCGGCCGTCGAGGCCAGCAGCACGCGCCGCGCGCCGGCGGCGCGCGCCGCCTCCAGCACGGCTGCCGTGCCGGCGACGTTGACGGTGGCGTCGAACGCCGGGTCCTCGACCGAGCGGCGCACGTCGATCTGCGCGGCGAGATGGAAGACGACCTCCGGTTGCGCCGCCGCCAGCGCGTCGCGCAGCGAGGTCGCGTGCGTGACGTCGACCGCGACGACGCGCGCGCCGAGCGCCTGGGCGCCGGCGAGGTTCGCCAGCCTGCCGCCGCGCAGGTGGTCGACGACGGTGACCTCGTCGCCGCGCGCGACGAGCGCGTCGACGAGGTTCGAGCCGATGAAGCCGGCGCCGCCGGTGACGAGCGCGCGCACTAGGACGGGCGCGGCCGGCGGCCGCCGGCGGAGGTTGCGGGGCGGGCGCTCACGGCTGGCAGCCTACGCCGGCGCGGGCGGCAGCGGCGCGTCGCTCAGCAGTGCCGCCGGCACCGCGGTCGTCAGCCAGTCGGCGCGCTCCTCGAGCGCCGGCAGCAGCGTCGCCGCGGCGGCGATCCCCGCGCGCATCCCCGGCGGCCGGCCGGTCGCGTGGTGGGCGTCGGAGTCGACGCTGTGGACGAGCCCCTCGCGCAGCAGCTCGAGCCCGGACCAGCGCGCGTTCTCGCCGAAGCCGCCGCTCAGCGCCGCCGCCGTGATCGAGACGAGCGCGCCGCCGTCGACGAGCGCGCGCAGCCGGCTCGGGTCGTCGCGGAAGCCCGGCGCGCGCTCGGGGTGCGCGAGCAGCACGCGGTAGCCGCGCTCCTGCAGCTGCGCCACGCAGGTCTCGAAGCTGGCGTCGATGAACTGCCCCAGCGGCGATTCGAGCAGCAGGCAGCGCGACTCGCCGAGCGTCAGCTCGCGCAGCGTCTCGTCGGGCAGCTGCAGCGCCATCTCGTGCGTCACCTCGGCGCCGCCGAGCAGCTCGACGTCGATGCCCTCGCGGCGCGCCGCGGCGTCGAGCGCGGCGACGCCGTCGGCGACCGTCTCCGGGCCGTTCGGCCAGCGCCGCGAGCAGTGCGGCGTCGCGACGACCGTGCGCGTCCCGTCGGCCGTCGCCGCGCGCAGCAGCGCCAGCGCGTCGTCCAGCTGCCGCGGACCGTCGTCGATCCCCGGCAGCGCGTGGAAGTGCAGGTCGATCAGCACGCGCAGCGGCCCGAGATCACGGCCGGCAACGTAGCAGCGGCGGCGCGGCGGCCGGCGACGGGGAGCGCCGCGCCGGCCGCGCTAGCATCGTCGGCGGACCGTGCTAGGCGGGGAGGTAGCGGCGCCCTGTATCCGCAATCCGCTCTAGCGGAGCCGAATTCCCTCTCGAGGGGGGCCGGCTCCGGGCCAACGTTCGCCAGCGCGGCGTCGATGGTCGGGTCCCGCGCGGCGTCGACTCGTGAACCAGGTCAGGTCCGGAAGGAAGCAGCCTTAAGCGACCACCGGCGAGCGTTGCGGGGTCGCCCGGCCGGAGTCAGCGGGGAGGCCGTTGCCCGGAGGCCGACTTCGACAGAGGGTGCACGGTCCACTTGTAACGTCGCCCGCAGGTCACCGGCCTGCACCAGCTCCGTCTTCGCCGCGGCGCTGAACCGGTGACCGGAGGGCGAAACCTGTTCTCCGCAGGTCACCGGCCTGCACCAGCTCCGTCTTCGCCGCGGCGCTGA
>Ga0153956_1001611_pt1 | contig 19105 bp, 17 predicted proteins | sample TSFL040MetaG_FD_104704 | JGI IMG/M metagenome (GOLD analysis project Ga0153956, IMG submission 104704) | Attine ant fungus gardens microbial communities from Florida, USA - TSFL040 MetaG | ecosystem: Host-associated > Fungi > Mycelium > Unclassified | place: USA: Florida, Wekiwa Springs...
CGTTGTCCCTCCGCCCGCAGGCGCCGCATCCCGCTCCGCTCAAAGACGCCTCATGAAAGCGCCCCTCACGAACAGGACGGGAGGGATATGGATCAGGGGAGGAATTTTGTCAAGAACGAAATGAGAACATTATCGGAAAATGTTCCGACACCGGCCGTCATGTCGCTCTCCCGCAAGCGGGAGAGCGGAAAAGGAAGAAGAAGAAACTACACCACCGTCTTGTGCCGCTCGATACACGTCCGCAGCACGTCGTCCATCGGCTGGCTCCACCAGTGCTCCGAGAAAATCTCGATCTCGGAATAGCCGGCGAAGCCCTGCGCCTCCACCGCCGCGCGGGCGGCTTTGATGTCGATAACGCCGTCGCCCATCATGCCGCGGTCGTTGAGGATGTCCTTGGTCGGCACCAGCCAGTCGCAGACATGGAACGCGTGCAGGCGATCCTTGCCGGCGCGTTCGATCTGGCCGAGCAGTTTCGGATCCCACCAGATGTGATAGACGTCGAGCGCGACGCCGAGCATGCCGGTGCGGCCGGGATCGAGGCGGTCGCAAATATCGAGCGCCTGCTCGGTGGTGTTCACGCAGGCGCGGTCGGCGGCGTAAGCGGGATGCAGCGGCTCGATGGAGAGCGGCATGTTCGCCTGCTTCGCGTAATCCAGCATCGCGGCGATGCCGTCATCGACCTGGTTGCGGGCGCCGATGATGTCCTTCGACGCGGCGCTGCCCGGCCGCGAATATTGCGGCAGGCCGCCGACCACGAGCACGACGCAGGGCGAGCCCAGCGCCACGGCTTCGTCGATGCAGCGTCGGTTGTCGTCGCGCTCCGCCTGCCGATGCGCGGGATCGGCCACGAACATACCGCCGCGGCAATAGCCGGACAGTTCGAGATCGTGATCCTTCACCGCCTTCACCGCGCGGTCCAAACCGACATGCGCGATCTGATCGCGCCACGGCGAGACGCCGCGGATGGCGTGGCGCGCGCAGGCTTCCGCGATGGCGACGAAATCGCCCTGCTTGCGGACCGTCGCCGTATTCAGCGACAGCCAGCGATGGTCTTGCGAAAAATCACGCATGTCAGGCGTCGATCCCGCGCACGGCCATCACCGACGTCATCCGCGCCACCGCCAATTCCGGATCGGCGAGCAGACCGGCCTTGTCGGCCAACCTGAACAGTTCGGCGAGATGCTGGGTCGAGCGCGTGCTCTCCTGCCCGCCGATCATGGTGAAGTGATCCTGATGGCCGTTGAGATAGGCCATGAAGACGATGCCGGTCTTGTAGAACCGCGTCGGCGCCTTGAAGATATGACGCGACAACGGAACCGTCGGGCCGAGCACATCATGGAAGCCGGCTTCGTCCCCCGCCGCGAGACGCGACAGCGCATAGGATGCCGCCGGCGCGATGGCGTCGAAGATGCCGAGCAGCGCGTGCGAATAGCCCTTGTCATCGCCGGCGATCAGTTCGGCATAGTTGAAGTCGTCGCCGGTATACATCTTCACCTCCGGCACAAGGCGGCGGCGCATGTCGATCTCGCGCTGCGCATCGAGCAGCGACACCTTCACGCCGTCGACCTTGGCGGCGTTGCGGTTGATGACATCGACCGCGATATCCATCGCCGTGTCGAGGCTCGGCGTGCCCCAGTAATTCGCCAGCGCCGGATCGAACATATCGCCCAGCCAGTGGATGATCACCGGCTCTTTCGACTGCGACAGGATGCGGTCGTAGACGCGGCCGTAGTCGTCGGCGTTCCTGCCGAGCTTGGCGAGGGCGCGCGACGCCATCATGATGATGCGGCCGCCGACTTTCTCGATGGCTTCGAACTGCTGTTCGTAAGCGCGGATCACGTCGTCCAGCGATGTCGCATCCTCCACCGCGAGGTGATCGGTGCCGGCGCCGGAGAACACCAGGCCGCCGCGCGGCTTCGCCGCCGCGACGGAGCGGGTGATGAGTTCGAGCGAGGTCGGCCAGTCCATGCCCATGCCGCGCTGCGCGGTGTCCATGGCTTCGGCGACGCCGAGGCCGAGATCCCACACATGCTCGCGAAACGCGATGGTGCGGTCCCAGTCGATCTTCGCGTCGAGCCACGGATCGCATTCGGCGAGCGGATCGGCCACCACATGGGCGGCCGAGAACGCGACGCGATTGAGCGTGCCCGACAGCTTGGCCGGAAACGCGCGGGAGGCAGCGAGACGATAGGTCTCGATGCTGCGATCCGCGGTCGGCAGCTTGAGCGACAGCGACGATGCGGCGGATGCGGGCTGGACTGGCTTGTTCATGGCTTGACCCTATCCTTGCCTCAGACCTTGAGTACGGGAACGTCGACCCAGCGGCGCTCCTTCCAGCTTTGCAGCGCGGCTTCCACCGTCTGCACGCCCTTGGCGCCTTCGAGCAGCGTATATTTGTAGGGTGCATCCTCGCAGACGTGGCGGATGAACATCTCCCACTGCACCTTGAAGCCGTTGTCGTCCACGGTGTTGTCCGGCACCTTCTGCCAGTCGGCATAGAAATCGTGGGTGCGCTTCTCGTCTGGATTCCAGACCGGACGCGGGGTCGCCTGACGGGCCTGGATCATGCATTCGGTAAGGCCGGCGACGGCCGAGCCGTGGGTGCCGTCAACCTGGAAGGTCACGAGATCGTCGCGATAGACGCGCGTGGCCCAGGACATGTTCATGTGGGCGATGACGCCGCCCTTGAGCTGGAACGTCGCATAGGCGCTGTCGTCCGCGGTCGCCTTGTACTTCCTGCCCTGCTCGTCCCAACGTTCCGGGATATCCGTCGTTCCGAGGCAGGTCAGTGCCTCGACTTCGCCGAACAGGTTGTCGAGCACGTAGCGCCAGTGGCAGACCATGTCGAGGATCATGCCGCCGCCGTCCTCGCTGCGATAGTTCCACGACGGGCGCTGGGCTTCCTGCCAATCGCCCTCGAACACCCAGTAGCCGAATTCGCCGCGCACCGAGAGCATGCGGCCGAAGAATCCGCTGTCGCGCAGCATCGCCAGCTTCTTCAGGCCGGGCAGGAACAGCTTGTCCTGCACGGTGCCGTGCTTGAGCCCCTTGGCGTTGGCGGCCTTGATGACGTCGAGCGCCTCAGTGAGGTTGGTCGCGATCGGCTTCTCGCAATAGATGTGCTTGCCGGCGGCGATCGCCTTCTGCAGCAGGCCGGGACGCGCCTGCGTCGTCGCCGCATCGAAGAAAATCGTATCCTTGGGATCGGCCAGCGCCTTGTCGAGATCGGTGGTCCAGCGCTCGATGCCGAAACGCTTGGCGAGACCTTCGATCTTCTCGGCATTGCGGCCGACCAGGATCGGATCGGGCATCATGCGGTCACCGTTCGCGAGCGTGACGCCGCCCTGCGCGCGGATCGCGACGATCGAGCGGATCAGGTGCTGGTTGAGACCCATGCGGCCGGTGATGCCGTTCATGATGATGCCGAGGCGGTGGACAGCCATAATCAGGACTCCTGAAGGATTTTCGTGAGAGGGACTGCAAGCGGCGACAGCGCCGACCAGTCCGGATGAACGCCGGATGCGAATCCGGGAGCGGTAAGCGATCCGGTAAGGAGATCGCCGTCGTTGATCTGCAGGACGATGACATCCTCATCGCGGCTGTAGAGATCGGGATGCGCGGCCAGGAACGCCTCGGCCTCGCCTTGCGGCGCGAAGCCGAAGCCATCGACGTAATGATGGCCGTTGCGCTCGGCATGGGTGACGCCGATCAGCGCGCCGAGCGCGAGATCCTGCTGCACGCCGAGCCCGGCCTGACAGGTCAAGTCCTCGCCGGTGATGAAATGCGGCGTGCCCTGCGCGCTCCACGCAGCGGCGCGGGTGGCGTTGGCGATGGACTTGTAAAAACCCTTGCAGGATTTCGAGGAGATGCCGCGATAGCCGAGCGCTTTGGCAGCCGGGAATGCATCCCAGTGGTCGTCGGCTTCGTCGATGATGAAGGCGTGGGACGCCAGCGCGCCGAGCGGCTGTTCGCGCGTGACGTCGCGCGGCATCGGCTGTTCGATATAGAGCAGCTTCGACGCGATGGGCGCGAGCGCGGCGTCGTTGTCGAGGCGATCGACGAGGGCGCCGAGCGCCTTCAGGTCGGCATATTGCTCATTGGCGTCGAGCGTGACCCGATAATCGTTGGGCAACGTGGCGAGCACGTTGCCGATGCGTGCGAGCCTGACGGCATCCGCTTCGGGATCGCCGTTCATTTTCAATTTGAAATAACGCGCGCCTGAATTCTCGGCGGGATCGGCGACACCGCCCTCGCCTTCGACCACGTCGTCAAGGCCGACCGTGTGGCGCAGCGCCACGCGCGGCAGGCGTTCGCGAGCGGAGAGGAACGCCGCAATGTCATCGGCTCCGAGATCGGGCGCGAGGTGCGACGTGAGACCGGCGACATTGGCTTTCATGCCCGCGAAGAAATCGGTGCCGAGACCGCGCAGCAGCGCATCGAGCACCGCCTTGTCGATTTCGGCCGGGCCGAAAGCGGCCGCGAGCGGCGGGATGTCCTGTTCGGCGCACGCCTGCATCTGCGCGGCGATGCAGGCCGCATGCAGATCGAACGCGGTCATGAGGCCGGACTGCGCGAGATAAATATCCTTCGCGATGGCGAGCGACCGGCGCAGTTCGTTCACCGTATCGTCAATCGACAGATGCGGCCGCTTGTCGAACCACTTCGGCACCATCAATTCGGCGGACGCGCCGGTGAATACGCCCCTGCCCTCGACCTCCAGCTCGACGCGCACGAAAGCCTGCGGCGCGGCATGGACCGTCACGTTGCCGAAGCGAAACGGCCGCACGAACGCCGTCGGACGCTCGAACAGCGTGACGTTGCGCAGGGCAATGCGTGGGGCTGATGTCATTGGAAGCTACGCCCTCTCCTGACCTCTTCCCGCTCCTAGCGAAGCTTCGCTTCGCACGGAGCGGTGAGAGGTCAGAACGCGCGTCGCGGCGATGGCTGGAGTTGGACGCGCCATCATCAATCCAGCGCGCTGTTGGTCATGAAATGCTTGCGGATGCGCGACACGAGATCGGTGAAGATCGGGTTCGACATCACGTCGAGATTACGCTCGCGGCCGAGCGGCACGTCGTAGATCGCCGCGATGCCGCCGGGGCGCTCGGTCATGACCAGCACCTTGTCGGCGAGGAACACAGCTTCCGGAATCGAATGGGTGATGAGCAGGATGGTCTTGCCGGTCTGCCGCTGGATGCGCGACAGTTCGACATTCATCTTCTCGCGCGTCATGGCATCGAGCGCGCCGAACGGCTCGTCCATCATCATGATCTTGGGATCGTGGACCAGCGCGCGGCAGATCGAGGCGCGCTGCTGCATGCCGCCGGAGAGCTGCCACGGCAGCTTCTTCTCGAAGCCTTCGAGGCCGACCATCTTGAGAAGCTCTTTGGCGCGCGGAATGTATTTCTCGCGCGCCTCGCCCTTCATATCGATGGGCATCAGCACGTTGTTGAGGATGTTCCGCCACGGCAGCAGCAGCGCGCTCTGGAACACGATGCCGACATCGCCGTGCGGCTCGGTGACCTTGTTGCCGTCGACGCGGATTTCACCGGTCGTCGGCGGCAGCAGGCCCGAGATCATCTTCAGCAGCGTGGACTTGCCGCAGCCGGACGGCCCGACCACGACGAAGAATTCGCCGTCATCGATGTGGAAGTCGAGCGGACGCAGCGACTGTACCTTGCCGTCGCCGGTCCCGTAGGTCTTGGAGACGCCGGAGAGATTGATCCCCGACGCCGGATTCTTCGGCTGCTCCGAGACGACACGAAGATGCGCGCTGGATTGATCGACGCTCATGTGGTTCGCGGCCCTCATCGTTGCAGTCATCGCATCAGTTCCTCAGTCCATACTCGTCGTCATTGCGAGGAGCCCAAACGAATTGGCTTCGCCAATTCGTTTGGGCGGCGAAGCAATCCAGAAGCCCAGTGAAGAAAGACTGGGTTGCTTCGCTGCGCTCGCAATGACGACTACGGTTAGTTCGGCAGATAGTCGTTGGTGTAGAACGCCTTCGGATTGTCCTTGGCCTTCGCTTCCAGACCGCCGTATTCGACCATCAGGTCCACCGAGTCCTGCATGTTCTGGTCGGTGACGCGGAACGGCGGCTTGTCCTTGGTTTCCGGCGTCTTGTAGAACGGGATGGTGAGTTCGAAGCCCTGGGTCAGGGTGTCGATCTTGCCGCCCTTCGGATTGGCGTCGAGGATCGACTGCGCGGCCGCCTTCGGCTCCTTCGAGGCTTCCTCGACGGCCTTGGTGGTGGCCTTCATGAAGCGCTTCACGAGATCGGCGTTCGCCTTGGCCCAATCGGTGTTGGCGATGATGCCCGACGACACCAGGTGGATGCCGTAATCCGCGAACTTGATCGGATAGACGTCCTTGCCGGTGGCATCCTTGATCTTCATGGACTGGTCCATCACGTAACCCAGCAGCATGTCGGCCTGGCCGTTGATGACGGCGTTCAGCTTGGTCTGCGCATCGCCGGCGACGGTCTTGAAATCGGATTCCTTGAGGCCCGCTTTCTTCAGGAACAGCGGCCAGATCTGGGTCATGGAATCCGCCGGCGTGATCGCCACGGTCTTGCCCTTGATGTCGTCGGCCTTGCGGATGTTCTTGTCGGCAAAACCCATCGCCGACATGGCGGTGGTCTGCAGCAAGACGCCGGTGGCGATCACCGGCGCGCCCTTGATGGCGGCGCGCATCATGGTGGGAACGTCGGCGTAACCGAAATTCACGGTCTTGGCGGCGACGGCCTGCACGGTGGCGGCGGAACCGCGGCCCTCCTGGATGTCGAGATCGATGCCCTCGGCGGCATAGATGCCCTTGGCCTTGCCGTAATAAAACGGCGCGTGCTCACCATAGACATACCAGTTGAGCATCAGCGTCACCTTGTCGGCGGCGGCGGCCGGCGTCGTGAACGCGATGGCTGCGGCAATCGCAGCGGTGGAAACAGCGGTAACCCATTTCAGCATTGTCAGCCTCCCATTGAAACAAGTGAAGGCGGCCCGTTCATCGGACCGCATTTTTGAAATTGCGCGTCTTTTTCAAGACCCGACGAAGACATCAGCGCGCTGGCTGACGTGCCACGGAATCGCGAAACGCTCGATGCGGTCGACCAGCCAGAACAGCACCACGCCGAGCAGCGCGAGGATGACCAGCGCCGCGAACATGGTCGGCAGGTCGAACGTGCCGATCGAACGCTGCAGCACATAACCGATGCCGGAATTGGAGCCGACGAATTCACCGACCACCGCGCCGACGACCGCGAGCGTAACCGAGACCTTGAGGCCCGAAAAGATCGCCGGCATCGCATGCGGCAGGTTCACCGCGCAGAACACGCGTAAGCGGCTGCCCTTCATGGCACGGGCGAGATCGACCATGTCGGGATCGACCGACTTGAAGCCCTGCACGGCCGAAACGACCACCGGAAAGAAGCCGAGCAGGAAAGCCGAAATGATCTTCGGAAAAATGCCGAAGCCGAACCACACCACGAACAGCGGCGCGATGGCGACCTTCGGAATCGACTGCGAGAACACCAGCAACGGATAGACATAGCTCTCGACGGTGCGCGAACCGGCGATCAGCATGGCGATGGGAATGCCGAACACCGCGGAGGCGAGGAAGCCGAGCAGGGTCGCGTAAGTCGTCGGCCACGACTGCGCCAGCAGTTCGGGCCAGTCGGTCATCAGCACCTTCACCACATCCATCGGCGCCGGGATCTGGTAGGCGGGAATGCCGAATACGCGGATCGACAGATCCCATGCGGCGATGATGACGATCAGAAACAGAAAGGGACGCAGCCAGGACGAATTCAGCAGCGTCGTCACCGCCCCCGGCGCCTTGCTCTCACTCACGCGCGTCGTCTCCCAATGGCTGGCTTTTTCGATTGCAATTAACTCGTTGGGTAAATACTCGGCACGGCGAGGTATTGTCAATTGTGCGGTTAACCAAGCAAAATAATGCCGCGAATTCAGGACGTTGTCTGTAGGGTGGGCAAAGGCGTACAGCGCCGTGCCCCACCTCCAAGCACTGCGGAGCAGAAGGTGGGCACGCTTCGCTTTGCCCACCCTACCGCCTGTCATCGCCCGCGAAAGCGCGTCGCCCGGGCGACGACAGGTTGTGCATTCGCCAGCGGAAAATCCCCCGCCGACCGGCCCGTCAGCGCGCCCAGCACGAGCGCCACCATATGCGCCAGCCGCTCGTCCTTGGCGTCCTCGGCAAGCAGGTCGCGGCCGAAGATCACGCTCAGCGTCGCGTTGTTGCCGATATAGAAAAAGCTCAGCGCCGCGATGGAAATATAAAGCTGCACCGGATCGATCGCGACCTTGAAGTCGCCTGACGCGACGCCGCGCAGCACCACCGCGCGGATCATCTCCACGAACGGCGAGTGCATCTCCTTCACCTTGTCGGAGCGCTTGATGTGCTTGGCCCGCTCCAGATTCTCGGTGTTGAGCAGCGCAAGGAATTCCGGATTGCGGATGAAGTAGTTCCAGGTGAACGCGATCAGGCTTTCGATGGCGTCCGGCGGATCGAGATGTTCGAGATCGAGCGTACGTTCCTCGGCGCGGATCTTGGCATAGGTGCCTTCCAGCACCGCCAGATAGAGATCGTCCTTCTTGCCGACATGATAGTACAGCATGCGCTTGTTCGCGCCGGCCGCCGCCGCAATGCGGTCGACGCGCGCGCCGGCGAGCCCGCGCGCCGCGAATTCCTTGGTCGCTGCCGCGAGGATGCGCAAACGCATGCCCTCGGGATCGCGCTGCCACCGCAGCGCCTTCCGCACCTTGCCCGGTCTTGTCCTGACCGGCTGTGTTCTGATTGTTTGCGTCCGGGCCAAGTTGCTTCCCTGTCGATGACCGGCGTCGCATGTAGCACGCGACGGTCCCATTGAGAACAGCGTCCCCTCCGCGGGGCATGCCCGCCTTCAGGCCAGTATGCACAAACATGCGTCGCTTTTCAGCAATCGCATCGCTATCACTGCGGTATTCAACCGGACTCTCGCCGTGCCCTCTCTCATCACCGACCCCCTATTTTACCTCGTGGCCGTCCCCGCCGTGATCATCCTCGGCCTGTCGAAGGGCGGCTTCGCCGGCCTCGGCACCGCGACCACGCCGCTGATGGCGCTGTATCTACCGCCCCTGGAAGCGGCCGCGCTGATCCTGCCGGTGCTGATCGTGCAGGACATCATCTCGGTCTATGTCTACCGGCGCGACTGGGATGCCTCCAACCTGAAGATCATGCTGCCCGGCGCCGCCGCCGGCATGGGCCTCGCATGGCTGCTCGCCTCGCACATTTCCGAGGATGCGGTGCGCATCATCATCGGCGTGATCGGCCTCGCCTTCGTCGGCAATACGTGGCTGCAGCGCGCCGACATCCAGCCGCGCCGCATGGGCCATGCGGGCGGTGTGTTCTGGGGCTTCGTCTCAGGCTTCACATCCTTCATGAGTCAGGCCGGCGGCCCGCCGTTCCAGGTCTATGTGCTGCCGCAGCGACTGCCGAAACTGGTGCTGGTCGGCACCACGACGATTTTCTTCGCCGTCGTCAACGCGCTGAAGATCGGCCCCTATTTCGCGCTCGGGCAATTCCACGGCGACAATCTCGTCACCTCGATCGCGCTGCTTCCGGTCGCCATCCTCGCCAACTTCGCCGGCATCTGGCTGATCAAACACACGCCGGCCGAACTGTTCTACAAGATCACTTATGCGCTGCTGCTGGTGATCTCGGTCGCACTGCTCTGGCAGGGGATCTCGCATTTGTGGGCTTAACCTGCCGATCGCCATAACCTTGACGGTTTTCACGCTTTCAGTTCTTTCCTGTGATGAACCGTTTGAGAGGACGAGAGCATGACCCGCTTGCTCGGCCAGGCCGTTGCCGCCGTTGCCGAGCTTCCCGATGAACAACAGGACGCTCTTGCCCGCGTCTTGCTGCAGCTCGCCGGCCACGAGCAGCCGCCCTATCTCCTCACACCCGAGGAAGAAGCCGATCTCGATGCCTCGACCGCAGCCGAGGCGCGTGGCGAATTCGCGACCGATGAGGATATTCGCGCGATCTGGGCAAAGCATGGACGGTGATCATCCGTTACACCAAACCTGCCGCCCGGCAGCTTGAGACGATCCTCGACTATATCGCGGCGCATTCGCCGCAGGGCGCTGATAATGCGTTCGACCGGATAGAGGAAACACTCGCGCTGATTGCTGCCCAACCCGGCATAGGCCGAACGACGAACCGCCCGGGCTTTCGCCGCGTCAATCTCTACCCCACCCCTATGTGATCATTTATCGGGCGTACCGGACAGAAGTCGTCATTCATACCATCCGTCATACCGCGCGACGAGCGTCACTAATCCCGCTCCGTCCGCTCGATGAGCAATGTCGGTATGCCCAGCGTGCCGTCGCGCAGGCTGGCGACGCGGGTGCCGGGCTTGCGGCCATTGCGGATGTCCGACACGTCGACATGAGCCGCCTTGAGGCGCTTGCGCGCGGCCTCGATGTCGGCGACGCGCCAGGTCATGCCCCACAGCACATCGCGATGGACGTCGCCGTGATCGTTCGGCCGCTTGACCACCTCGACGATCAGGTCGCCGCAGCGGAAGAACATCAGCTGGCCCCAATCGGGATGGGAGCGGTCCAGCGCCAGATCGAGGCCGAGCCGCGCGCCGTAGAGCGCGGCGGCGCGCTCGGGATCGTGCGTGGCGACGACGATGTGATCGAGGCCGAGAAACGGTGCCTCCCCCGCCGGCACGGACAGTGGACGCTCGCCGGCCAGTTCCAGGAAGAACTGGCGCACGCCGCGCGTCAGGTCGGTGGCGGCGCGGGTGCGCTTCCATGACAGCACGGCGCCGGTGTCGATATCCGTGCTCTCCACCGCGGCGACCGGTTCCGGCTTCAAGGCCACCCGTTCCAGCCGCCGGTGCATGCGCGCGATGTCGTCGGTGCGGAAGAAGATACTGGCGAGGCTGGCTCCGCTCTCCGGCAGCACGGCGCGGATGCGCTCGGCGGCGGAACCATGACCGTCCGGTGCCATCAGTTCCACCGACACGTTGCCCAGCGTGAAGACCGCCATCGCCGCACCGTCCGCCGTGCTGCGCCAGGCCGGCTCGCGCGCGAACAGCGTCCGATAGGTGGCGATGCCCGCCGCGAGATCGTCCAGCAGAATGACGACATGATCCAGACCGATGATCATCGTTCCCTCCTTGGTTACGCCATCCCGGCATCGTAGCCCGGATGAGACGCAACGTAATCCGGGAATGCAGCGCTTGCCGAACCATCCGTCCCCGCATTACGCTTTGCTCCATGCGGGCTACGGATGCAGAGCCGCGCCGCCATCACGCACATGCGACGGACGGTTTCATGAAAGCTCTCTTTATCGGACAGACCTATATCGACGTCACGTTCATCACCGACCACATGCCGACCGGCGACGAAAAACACGTCGCCTCCGATTACGCCGTGTCGTTCGGCGGCAATGCCGTGACGGCGGCGTTCTGCTGCGCCCGGCTCGGCATTGTGCCCGACCTGATCGCCACCGTGGCCAATGACTGGCTCGGCCGCATGTTCATGGACATGAGCGCGAAATACGGCATCGAGATTCATCCGCGCAAGGTGGCGACTTCCTCGCTGTCCTTCATCATGCCGAAGGACGGCAAGCGCGCCATCGTCCGCTGCCGCGACGACGAACACATCCATCCCTTCCCGCTGCTCAATCTCGGCGCCTGTCGCGCGCTGCATGTGGACGGGCACCAGCCGGATGCGGCGATCCATTATGCGAAACTGTGCCGCGAGGCCGGTATCCTGACATCGCTGGACGGCGGCGGCCTGCGCACCAATACGCATGAGCTGCTGGAATATATCGATGTCGCCATCGTCGCCGAACGCCTGTGCGAACAGATGGACCTGACGCCGGACAAAATGCTCGACTACCTCAAGAGCCGCGGCTGCCGCGTCGGCGGCGTCACCCTCGGCGAGAAGGGCCTGCTTTGGTACGACGAATCCGGCACGGTGCGCACGCTGCCGGCCTATGCGATCCCGCCCGCGCGCGTTATCGACACCAACGGCGCCGGCGACGTATTTCACGGCGCCTATGTCTATTCGTATCTCGCCAATCCCGGCGCGAGCTGGGCGGAGCATTTTGAATTCGCGCGCGCGGCATCTACCTACAAGATCCAGAAGCTGGGCAATGAAGCGGGCTTGCCGGCGCTGGCGGATATCGATGCGGTGAGGCAGGAGTTCGAGAAAGTGTAGTTTTCTTACTTCCTTCTCCCCTTGTGGGAGAAGGAAGTAGCGCTCCGCTACTTCTTCCCCGTCGCGCTCATGAAGTCGAAATCGCAGCCTTCATCCGCCTGCGTGATGGTGCCGTAAAACAAATGCGCATAGCCGCGCCTGGCCCAGTCCGGCGCCTCCGGCTGCGGCAGCGCGGCCTGGCGTTTCGCGAGTTCGGCTTCATCCACCAGCAGGTCAATGCTGCGCTTGCCGACATCCAGCCGGATCATGTCGCCGTTCCGCACCAGCGCCAGCGGGCCGCCTACCGCGCTTTCCGGGGTGATGTGCAGAACGATGGTGCCGAACGCGGTGCCGCTCATGCGCGCATCGGAGATGCGCACCATGTCCTTCACGCCCGCGCGCGCGAGCTTCATCGGGATCGGCAGATAGCCGGCCTCGGGCATGCCCGGCGCGCCCTTGGGGCCGGCATTGCGCAGCACCAGCACGTCATCCGCCTTCACATCGAGATCGGGATCGTCGACGCGATTGGTCATGTCCTCGACGGACTCGAACACCACGGCGCGGCCGGTATGCTGAAGCAGTTTCGGCGACGCCGCCGCGTGCTTGATGACGGCGCCGCGCGGCGCGAGGTTACCGCGCAGGATCGCAAGACCACCTTCCCGCTTGATCGGATCGTCCTTGGAGCGGATCACGTCCTGCCCCGGCACGTCCTCGGCGTCGGCGACGATATCGCGCAAGGTCCGGCCGGTGACCGATTTGGCATCAAGGTCGATCAGATCGCCAAGCTGCGCCATCAGCTTCGGCACGCCGCCGGCGTGATGGAAATGCTCCATGTAGTGATCGCCCGACGGCTTGAGGTCGACCAGCACCGGCACGTCGCGGCCGAGATGATCGAACGCATCGAGATCGACGCGGTTCGGCGTGCGGTTGGCCATCGCGGTCAGATGGATCAGGCCGTTGGTGGAGCCGCCGATCGCCTGCAGCACCACCTGCGCATTGCGGAACGAACCCGGCGTCAGGAACTCGCTCGGCTTCGGCCCCTTGTTCTTCGCCAGTTCCGCGGCAACCTTGCCGCTCGCCTCGGCGGAACGAAAACGCTCCGCATGCGGCGCGGGAATGGTCGCGCTCATGGGCAGCGACAGGCCCAAAGCCTCGGTAATGCAGGCCATGGTGGAGGCCGTGCCCATCACCATGCAGGTGCCGACCGACGGCGCGAGGCGCGCGTTGACGTCGTCGATCTCATTCTGATCGATCTCGCCCGCGCGGAATTTGCCCCACATGCGGCGGCAGTCGGTGCAGGCGCCCAGCACCTCGCCCTTGTGATGGCCGACCACCATGGGGCCGACCGGGATCACCACGGTCGGCAGATCGACCGACAGCGCCGCCATGATCTGCGCCGGCAGCGTCTTGTCGCAGCCGCCGATCACCACCACCGCATCCATCGGCTGGGCGCGGATCATTTCCTCGGTGTCCATCGCCATCAGGTTGCGCAGATACATCGAGGTCGGATGCGCAAAACTTTCGCCGATGGAGATGGTGGGAAACACCATCGGCAGCGCGCCGGCCAGCATTACGCCGCGCTTCACCGCCTCGATGATCTGAGGCGCATTGCCGTGGCAGGGATTGTAGTCGCTATGGGTGTTGGTGATGCCGACGATGGGGCGATCCAGCGCGTCGTCGGAATAGCCCATGGCCTTGATGAAGGCTTTCCGCAGGAACAGTGAAAAACCGGCATCGCCGTAACTCGTGAGCCCCTTGCGCAATCCATCGGCCATGTGCGTCGTCCCGTGCGAATGTTTTGAATGGTTGTTATGAAACGACGGGAGAAGAAGTCAATGTTGGCTGTAGGGTGGGCAAAGCGCAGCGTGCCCACCGCACCAATCGGTGCATCGGGTGGTGGGCACGCTGCGCTTTGCCCACCCTACAGATTACTTCGGCGCCCAGACCCTGCTGAAGTCTCCCGAAAACTCCGCGCTGCAAAAGGCGCCGCCCTGATAGAAGTCGCCGACCGGATCTGGCTTCAGCTTCGCCTGCTCCGCGAGGGCGTGGTCGCGGTGATCCTCGCCTCTGCCCGTCGGGCGATAGCCGAGTTCGTAGGCGCGTGTGTTGTCCCACCAGGCGCGCTCGTTATAGGAGGCGCCGTACAGCACCTCGAAATGAATGTCGGGATGTTCGAGGCCGATCCGGCACAGCTGCACCAGATCCTCCGGCTTCAGCCAGATCGACAGCCGGCGCCTGTCGATCGGCACGTCACCGAAATTGCCGATCCGCAGGCACGTCACCGACAGGCCGTATTTGTCGGCATAGAGCGCGCCGAGCGCTTCGCCGAACGCCTTGCTGACGCCGTAGCGGCTGTCCGGCCGTGTGGTGACATCAGGCGGAATTTTCGTGTGGCGCGGATAGAAGCCGACGGCGTGGTTCGACGACGCGAACACGACGCGCTTGACGCCGTTCCGGCGCGCGGCTTCGAACAGATTGTAGCAACCGACGATATTGGCCTGCAGGATGGTGTCCCACGGCCCTTCCACCGAGAAGCCGCCGAAATGCAGGATGCCGTCAACGCCTTCGCAGATGGCGTCCACTGCGGCGGCATCGGCGAGGTCCGCCTGCCTGAAGTTTTCGCCGGGCTTCAGGTTCAGCGGCGTCACGAGATCGCTCAGCACGAGATCGGGATAGACCGACGGCAGCAGCTCGCGCAGCCGCGTGCCGATGCCGCCCGATGCACCCGTCATCAAGATTTTGGGCATTCCGTTCCTCGCGATGGTTTCGTGTGTTGCATCAAGTATGGCGCGCGGAAATGAACACGACAAGCCGCCTCGTTCTCACACTGTCATCGTCCGCCCTGGCGCGCAATTGCGCGCTTGGAGCTGGCGATCCAGTACACGCCGCCATGACAATGTTTACTGGATCACCCGCTTACGCGAGTGATGACAGACGGGTGGGGTTGCACCGGCATTGCCACCCCTTCCCCCCGATGTTAGCAATCCTCTCCGAGGAAACGGCAACAAACACAACGAGACGCCAATGTCCGAGATGTCATCGCGCGGCTGGCAGCCGGCGACCCATTATCCCGATCCCGCCATCACCGCGCTCGATCCCCGCTTCGAAAAATACTGGATCAAGCTCGGCGCCGTCGAGCGCATCGCCACCGGGATGCGCTGGGCCGAAGGGCCGGTGTGGTTCGGCGACGGCCGCTATCTGTTGTGTTCGGATATTCCCAACAACCGCATCATCCGCTGGGATGAGGAAACCGGTACGGTCAGCGATTTCCGCAGGCCGTCGAACTACGCCAACGGCAACACCCGCGACCGGCAGGGACGGCTGATCACCTGCGAGCACGGCCGCCGCCTGATCCGCACCGAATATGACGGCAGCATCACCGTGCTGATGGACCGGTTCGAAGGCAAGCGGCTGAACTCGCCGAACGATGTGGTGGTGAAATCCGACGGCTCGATCTGGTTCACCGATCCCGCCTTCGGCATCATGAGCGATTACGAAGGCGACAAGGCCCCGTCGGAGATCGGGCAGAACGTCTACCGCATCGACGGCGAGACGCTGCAGGCGAGCATCGTCGCCGACGACATCCTCGCCCCCAACGGCCTTTGCTTCTCGCCCGACGAGACGATCCTCTACATCGTGGAATCGCGCGGCGTGCCGACACGGAAAATCCTCGCTTACGACGTGGCCGCGGACGGCAGGACGCTCAGGAACAAGCGCGTCGCCATCGATGCCGGCCCCGGCACGCCCGACGGCATGCGTTGCGACAGCGACGGCAATCTGTGGTGCGGCTGGGGCATGGGCACGCCGGAGCTTGACGGCGTCATGGTGTTCGCGCCGGACGGCACGCCGATCGGCCGCATCGCCTTGCCCGAACGCTGCGCCAATCTCTGCTTCGGCGGCCGCAAGCGCAACCGCCTGTTCATGGCCGCGAGCCAGTCGATCTATGCGGTGTATGTGAATGTGCAGGGTGCGCTGGGAGGATGATGTCGTAGCCCGGATGGAGCGAAGCGCAATCCGGGATTCAAACCTACCACATCTCAGCTGTCCCCGGATTTCGCTTCGCTCCATCCGGGCTACGGGCAACAAAAACGCCGGAGCTTTCGCCCCGGCGTTTTCAGTCACGAAGCCTGAAGCTTCGATACGCGGTCTTACGCCGCGTCGTAGCCTGCGATGGCCTTCACTTCGAGGAAATCCTCAAGGCCGTGCTTGCCCCATTCGCGGCCGTTGCCGGACTGCTTGTAGCCGCCGAACGGCGCGGTGCGGTCGTTCGGTGCGCCCTGCAGGTTGACGTTGCCGGCGCGGATGCGGCGGCCGAACTTGCGGGCGGTTTCGATGCTGTCGGCCGAGACATAGCCGGCGAGACCGTAGGGCGTGTCGTTGGCGATGCGCAGTGCGTCGGACTCGTCCTTGGCGCCCATGATCACCAGCACCGGCCCGAAGATTTCCTCGCGCGCGATGGTCATGTTCTCGGTGACGTCGGCGAAGATCGTCGGACGGACATAGAAGCCCTTGTTGACGCCTTCCGGCAGGCCGGGGCCGCCGGCGACCAGCGTCGCGCCTTCCTCGATGCCCTTCTGGATCAGGCCCTGGATCTTGTCCCACTGTCCGCGATTGACCACCGGGCCGATCACGGTGCCGTCGGCGCGCGGATCGCCGGCCTTGGTCTTGTCGGCCTGCGCCTTGGCGATGGCGGCAATTTCCTTCATCGCCTTCTGCGGCACGATCATGCGCGAGGGCGCGTTGCACGACTGTCCGGAATTGTTGAACATGTGCGCGACGCCGCCGGTGACGGCCTTCACGAAATCGGCGCCTTCCAGGATCACGTTCGGCGACTTGCCGCCGAGTTCCTGGCTGACGCGCTTGACGGTGGCGGCGGAGCGCTTGGCCACGTCGATGCCGGCGCGGGTCGAACCGGTGAACGACATCATGTCGATATCCGGATGCTCGCTCATGGCGGCGCCGACCTCGGGGCCGAGGCCGTTGACGAGGTTGAACACGCCCTTCGGCACGCCGGCTTCATGCATGATTTCTGCGAAGATCAGCGCCGAGGTCGGGGTGAATTCCGACGGCTTCAGGATCATGGTGCAGCCGGCGGCGATCGCCGGGGCGACCTTGCAGGCGATCTGGTTGAGCGGCCAGTTCCACGGCGTGATCATGCCGACGACGCCGATCGGCTCCTTGGTGATGACGGCCTGGTTGTGCTTCTCGTCGAACGCGTAGGTCTTGAGCACTTCAAGCGTGGCGGTCAGGTGGCCGAGGCCGGCGCCGGCCTGCAGGCGCTCGGCCATCGGCAGCGGTGCCCCCATCTCGTCCGACACGGCGGCGCCGATGTCCTTGATACGCGCCTTGTAGGCCTCGATGATCTTCTCCATCAGCGCGACGCGTTCCTCGCGCGTGGTCTGCGAGAAGGTCTCGAACGCGCGCCTGGCGGCGGCGACCGCCTTGTCCACGTCGGCCTTGGAGCCGAGAGCAACTTCATACATCGCTTCTTCGGTCGCCGGATTGACGACGGGTGTCGATTTCTTGACGACGGGATCGACCCAGGCGCCGTCAATGTAGAATTGCATGCGGTTGACCATTGGTAACCTCTTTAGAGTACGGGAACGTCTTGTCGTTGAACGCCATTGCTGACGGATGTGGCAGGCGGATCGGTGTAAATCGACGGCCTGCGCGGCAAGCATCCTTGCGCGATCATTCCGTCTGTCGAACCCGCCATGCACGGGATGCTGCGTGGAGCAACGAACGATATTTAAGGCCAGCCGCATGGCAGGAGCAAGACCTGCCGGCCGGTGCATGTTCCAAATTCAAAAATGCCGCAGCTCAACCAAGTGTGCAGCGCAGCAATGGCGATTTGTTCTGAGCGTGATCGGATATTGAACCGTGTCCCGGACGCGATGCGGCGCGAAGTGCCGCTTCGCAGAGCCGGGACCGTATCGAACTCCGGCGTTTGGTACGGTCCCGGCTCTGCGGAGCAACGCAAGAGCGTTGCACCGCGTCCGGGACACGATTTCATTAAAATGCTAGCGCTGCTTCCCGAGCACCGTCACCGGCGCATCTGGATCGGCCTCGTCGTCGGTCATGGCCGCAATCGGCGACATCGGCGTGTCGCGCAGCCGCTTGAGGCCGAGATAGCGCTCGCGCAGGATGACGAAAATGCCGGCACCCGCGACGATGACCGCGCCACAGACGACATACAGCGTCGGCACCTCGCCGAACATCCAGTAGCCGAGCAGGAAGGCCCACAGCATCGACGTATAGTCGAACGGCGCGAGAAACGACGCCGGCGCGTAACGGTAGCTTTCGGTGAACAGCATCTGGCCGAAACCGCCGGCAATGCCGATGCCGACCAAGAGCGCCAGTTCGAAACCGGAAGGCCGCACCCAGCCGAACGGCGCCGTGAGCAGCGATGCGGCCATCACGATCAGCGTCATGAAGATGACGATGGCGGACGAGGATTCCGTCGCCGTGAGACGGCGGATCTGGATGGTCGCGCCGCCGGAGGTGAAGGCGTTGAGCAGCGCGAGGCCGAGGCCGAGCGTCATCGACGCGGTGAGCGCCGCGTGGTTATGGAAGTATGGCGACAGCATCAGGATGACGCCGGAGAAGCCGACGCCCACCGCCGACCAGCGATAGACGTGCACCTTCTCCTTCAGGAAGATCGCGGCGAACACCACGGTGATCAGCGGCGCGATGAAAGCGATCGCGGTGACATCGGCGATCGGCAGTCGCGCGAGCGCGCCGAAGGTGCAGAACGTGCCGGTGACGCTGAACGAGCCGCGCACAAAATGCGCGGAGATGCGGTTGGTGCGCATCGCGCCGCGCAGTTGCCCGCGCCAGCCGAAGAACAGCAGGATCGGGATCAGCGCGAACAGCCCGCGGCAGAACACGATCTCGCC
>Ga0153956_1001612_pt1 | contig 19099 bp, 20 predicted proteins | sample TSFL040MetaG_FD_104704 | JGI IMG/M metagenome (GOLD analysis project Ga0153956, IMG submission 104704) | Attine ant fungus gardens microbial communities from Florida, USA - TSFL040 MetaG | ecosystem: Host-associated > Fungi > Mycelium > Unclassified | place: USA: Florida, Wekiwa Springs...
CGGCGGGGGTGACCCTTCCCTCACGAACTGCGGGGAGGTTCGTCCAGGGTCACCCCCGCCGTCCCTCCCGGGCCGTTCCCGGGGGGAGAGGTGGAGGGACCGTGCCGGGAGGGTCACGGGAGCGCCACGACAGACGGACGGACCCGTCACCGATGCGTGACCCCGTGACGAAGACGCCGGGGAGGTCACGCATCCTCCCGTCTTCCTCAGGCATCGCGGGTCACGCCAGGAGGCGCGTTCGCAGTTAGCGACAACATGTGTCGCTAACTGCGAACTCGCTCCGGGCCGGGGACCCTCAGGGGCCGGGAAGTGTGACGTTCCCGGCATCTTCGTCACGAGCTGTGACGTCTTCCCGCAGGGACCATCACGTCCCGGGGGTCCCTGAACGGTCAGGAAGTTGCGTGGTTCCAAATGGTCGCCATACGACCATTTCGAACCACGCAACTTCCTGACCGCCCGGATCCCTCCCACCGGGCGGAGAGTCGTGACGGGGCCTCCCGGGGTTCGTGACGAACCTTTGACCCTTTCCCCACGGAAGCTTCCCGTCCTGGGCGCCTCATGGGTGTCGACGTCTCAACTGGCCCCACTGTCGACGCTTGAACTGGCCCCACCTCTGTCCGAACCGCGGCTGACGCTGAGCGCTCCATCGAGCGCGAGGCGGAGGTCGGGAGGGAGTGACGAGAGTGGAGCAGTTCGAGCAGATCAGACGTGACCGGGCCCGCGAGGGCCTCTCGATCCGTGAGCTGGCGAGGCGCCACGGCGTCCATCGCCGCGCCGTGCGCCAGGCGCTGGAGTCGGCGGTGCCGCCGCCGAAGCGGCCACCGAGGAGCAGGCCGGCGCCGAGGCTCGGTCCCTACCGGGCGATCATCGACGGGTGGCTCGAGGCCGACGCCGGGGCGCCGCGAAAGCAGCGCCATACCGCCCGACGGATCCATCAGCGGCTGGTGGAGGAGCACGGCGCCCGGGTCTCCGAGCGCCAGGTCGACCGCTACGTGGCGGCGAGGCGACGGGAGATCGGTGAGGTCGAGGCCTTCGTCCCGCTGGCCGCCGACGCCGGCGCGGAGGCCGAGGTCGACTGGGGCGAGGCGCAGGTGATCGTGCGCGGGGAGCCGCGCAAGGTCCACCTGTTCCTGATGCGCGCCTGCCACTCCGGCGCCGCCTACGTGACGGCCTTCGAGGCCGAGACCCAGCAGGCCTTCCTCGAGGGCCACGTCGGCGCCCTGGAGTTCTTCGGCGGCGTCTTCGGCACCGTCCGCTACGACAACCTGCGCTCGGCCGTGGCCCAGGTGATGAAGGGACGCCGGCGGGTGGAGTCCGACCGCTTCGTCGCCCTGCGCTCCCACTACGGCTTCGACTCCTCCTTCTGCATCCCGGGGAAGCGCGGCGCCCACGAGAAGGGCGGCGTGGAGGGCGAGGTCGGCCGCTTCCGCCGCCGCCACCTCGTCCCGGTGCCGAAGGTCGACTCGTTGGCCGGGCTGAACGAGCGGCTGGAGGCCGCCTGCCGGGCCGACCTCGACCGCACGATCGTCGGCCGCCCCGAGCCGGTCGGCGTGATGCTGGAACGCGAGCGCCGGCTGCTCGCCGTCCTCCCCGCCGAGCCCCACGACACCGCCGAGGAGGCCTCGCCGCGCGTCGACTCCAAGGCGCTGGTGACGGTGCGCCGCAACCGCTACTCGGTCCCCGCCCGCCTGGTCGGGATGCGGGTCCGGGCGAAGGTCGGCGCGCGGGAGGTCGAGATCTGGCACGACGGCGCCGTCGTCGCCACCCACGGGCGGCTCGCCGGGCACCATCAGGTCTCCGCCCGCCTCGACCACTACCTCGACCTGCTGGGCCGCAAGCCCGGTGCCCTGGCCCGCTCCCTGGCCCTGCGCCAGGAGCGCGACCGCGGCGACTGGCCGCCCTGCCTCGACGAGCTCTGGGGCGCGATCGAGGCCAAGGCGGGCCGCCCGGAGGCGGCCCGCCAGATGGTCGACGTGCTGATGCTCTGCCGCGAGCTGGGGCCGGGCAAGGTCGAGGAGGCGGTGCGCGGGGCGCTCGCCGCCGGCGCCTGCGACGGGCGCGCGGTGGCTCTCCTCGCCCGGCGGGCCGAGCGCCCGCCGACGCCGGTCCTCGAGCTGGAGGAGCGCCTGGCCGGCGTCGGCTCCCCGCCGCCCACCGACCTCTCCGGCTACGACGCCCTGCGGGAGGTGGCGGCCTGATGGCGGCGGGGACGGCGAACGCCAAGACGGCCGCCCTGGAGGCGCTGGTCGAGGCCCACGCCACCGAGCTGAAGCTGCCGACGGTGAAGGCCCGCTTCCGGGCGATGGCCGCCGAGGCCACGCGCGACCAGCAGACCCCGGTCGCCTACCTGGCGGTGCTGCTGGAGGCCGAGCAGCAGGAGCGCTCCGAGCGGCGCGAACGGCGAAGACTGGTCGAAGCCCGCTTCCCGGTGATGAAGCGGTTGGAGGAATTCCGCTTCGAGGACGCCCCGAAGGTGCCCCAGGCGACGATCGCCGCGCTGGCGGAGTGCTCGTGGATAGACGACCGCGAGTCGGTGATCTTCGTCGGCGAGTCGGGGACCGGCAAGACGATGCTCGCCACCGCCCTGGCGGTCTGCGCCTGCCGCCAGGGGCGGCGGGTGCGCTTCACCACCCTCGCCGGCCTGGCCAACGAGCTGCAGGAAGCCGAGTCGCGGCGGGAGCTCGGCCGGGTCGTCGGCCGCTACGCCCGCACCGAGCTCGTGGTCCTTGACGAGCTGGGTTACCTCGCCTTGCCCGAGGGCGCCGCGGAGCTGATCTTCCAGGTGATCTCCGAGCGCAACGAGCGCGGCTCGCTGATGGTGACGACCAACCTGCCCTTCGGCGAGTGGACCAAGGTGTTCGCCGACGCCCGTCTCGCCAAGGCGGTCGTCGACCGCCTCACCCACAAGGCCCACATCATCGACACCGGCACCGAGTCCTGGCGCTTCCGCCACGGGCTCGAGCGGCGCGGCGCCGGGAAGGGAGGCTGAGGGGGAAGGCGGTCCGACGCCCGCCACCACTACGCCTCGCCCTCCGGGCTCGGCTCCGTGGTGGCGGGCCAAGGGCTCATAGGTAACAATCAGGCCAACCGAACAACTGGCAGAAGGTGGGGCCAGTTCAGGCGTCGATGCCGGGGCCACTGCAAGTGGCGACACTCACCTCATGGGGGTCACAGCCTGCCAGGACCCCCATGAGGCGCCCAGGACGCACGGGACGTATCTCGGACGGCCGCCCGCGCCGCGGGCCCCGCCCGTCCCTCCCCGCGGGGTACGCACCTAGAAGCTGTAGTGGCTCGACACCCGGTCGAAGAGACGGTCGCCGCGTTGCCGCCGCGGCCCCGGGCAAGGAGCCGGGGCCGGGCGGCGGTGGCGGGTTTCGCAGCTTGGCGGAGTGCTCCCAACGGGCTCGAGCCCGTACTCGCCGAGCGTGGCGAAGTCGATCATCAGGTCGACGGCGTCGGTCAGCCGTGCCGTTAGCGTTTGCTTAGAATCGAACATGTGTTCTTACGATACGGGGATCCTCGGACGACTTGGTAGTTCTGCAACGATGCTTGCACTGGAGCCAAAAAATACCCGCAAATCGCGGTCTTCAGTCCTCGAACGACGAACGCACGTTCCCATCGGCGGCGTTGTGAGGAGGCATTGACATTCGCGCAGTCCGCCGCGGCCGGCAAGGGCCGGTCGATCGCGGACATGTCGCGGCCGCTGCCTGACTTTGGCAGCGCCCGCGAACCCCCAGAAGCGCAATGCGAAACGTCATCCCAGAGCGTCTGCTGTGGCTTATCGCCACGCTCCTTCCGTCTCGCGTGCTGGATCGTAGCGTGACGGCCGTCACTTTGCACGCCGATTCACAGAAGTTGACGAGTGGGGTTGCGCGGGCCGGGGCCGGTGGGTCGTCGTCCGGGTCCGCGTGGCCGGTCGTTACCCTGCTGGACGATGGAGAAATTCGTCATTCAAGGTGGCGTGCCGCTCGCGGGCGAGGTCACGGTCGCCGGCAACAAGAACGCCGCCCTGCCGATCCTCGCGGCCTGCCTGCTGACCGAGGAGGAGGTGCTGCTGCACCGGGTGCCGCGCATCCGCGACACCGAGGCGCAGATCGCGCTGCTCGAGCAGCTCGGGGTCGAGGTCGACTGGGTCGCCGCCAACAGCGTCAAGCTCTGCGCCGCGAAGGTCGACGATCCGGTGGTCGACGAGGAGCTCTCCTCGCGGATCCGGGCCTCGTTCCTGCTTGCCGGGCCGCTGTTGGCGCGTTTCGGCGCCGCGAAAATGCCGCCGCCCGGGGGTGACTTCATCGGCCGTCGGCGTCTCGACGCCCATCTCGATGCCTTCAAGGACCTGGGTGCCCGCGTCGACGGCGCCCGCTGGATCGAGCTGAGCGCGCCGACCGGCCTCTGCGCCTGCGAGATCTTCATGGACGAGCCCTCGGTGATGGGCACCGAGAACGCGCTGATGGCGGCGGCGCTGACGCCGGGCCAGACGCAGATCTCCAACGCCGCCTCCGAGCCCCACGTCCAGGACCTGGCCCGCCTCCTCACCGCGATGGGCGCCGAGGTCGAAGGCGTCGGCTCCAACGTGATGGTCGTCAACGGCCGGTCCAGCCTCGGCGGCGCCGAGTTCACGATCTGCCCCGACCACATCGAAGTCGGCAGCTTCATGGCGCTGGCCGCGGCGACCGGGGGGGAGCTGACGATCCGTGACGCGGGCCCGAGCGACCTCCGCAACGTCCGCCGCCAATTCCGCCGTCTCGGCCTCAACTCCGAGGTGCGGGGCGAGGACGTGATCGTCCCCGCCGGCCAGCCCCTGGAAGTCGAACCCGACCTCGGCGGCGCGATCCCGAAGATCGAGGACGGCCCCTGGCCCGCCTTCCCGGCCGACCTCACCTCGATCGCCCTCGCCCTCGCCACCCAGGCCGACGGCGAGATCCTGATCTTCGAGAAGATGTTCGAGAACCGTCTGTTCTTCGTCGACAAACTCGTCGCGATGGGCGCTCGGATCACGCTGTGCGACCCCCACCGGGCGATCGTCAGCGGTCCGAGCCGGCTTCACGGTGAGCGCGCCGCCAGCCCCGACATCCGCGCCGGCATGGCGATCCTCATCGCCGCGCTGGCCGCCGAAGGCACCTCGGAAATCGGCGACATCCACCAGATCGACCGCGGTTACGAGCAGATCGACGAGCGCCTGCGCGGCCTCGGCGCGCAGATCGAACGGGTTCCCGCCGACGCGCCGGTCGGCCGCCCGGTTGCGGTGGATTGACTCCCGGCCCCGCCGGTTTACGTAAGGTCCGGCGCATGATTCACCCGATCCCACCCGGCACCCGCGATGTGCTGCCCGACGAGATGCGCGAGCTGCGCCGTCTCAACCGCCGCCTGATCGAGGTCTTCGAAGACGCCGGCTACGGTGAGGTCGCGACGCCCGCGATCGAATATGACGAGGTGCTCTCGCGCGGTGACCGGCCCTCCTCGGCCTCGCCCTACCGCTTCTTCGACGAGAACGGCGACCTGTTGGCGCTGCGCTCCGACATGACCGTGCCGATCGCCCGCCTCGTCGCCACCCGCTTCGCCGACGCGCCGCTGCCGCTGCGCCTTTGCTACCTCGCCTCCGCCTACCGCGCGGTGCTACCGCAGCGCGGTGAGATGCGCGAATTCGTCCAGGCCGGGATCGAGCTGATCGGCGAGCCCGGGCCGGAAGGGACCGCGGAGGTGATCGGCGTGCTGGAGGCGGCGCTCGACGCGGCGGGCCTCGACCGCGCCGTGATCGGCCTCGGCGACGCCGACCTCTACCGCGGCCTGTTGACGGAGTTCGGGGTCGAGGGGGTGGCGCGCGACGCCGTCCTCGCCCGGCTCGCCACCCACGACCTGGTCGGCCTGGAGGCGGCGCTCACCGACGCCGGGATCGGCGCCGAGGCGGCCCGGACCTGCGTCGCGCTCTCCCAACTGCGCGGCGGCAGCGAGGTCCTCGACCGCGCCCGCGAGCTCGGCGGCGAGGCGGTCGGGCGCACCGTCACCCGTCTACAGGAGACCTACGAGACGCTGGTCGCCCGCGGCACCGCCGACCGGGTCCAGATCGACTTCGGCCTGCTGCGCGACCTCGGCTACTACAGCGGCGCGATCTTCGAGGTCTACGACCCGGCGGTCGGCCACGTGCTCGGCGGCGGCGGCCGTTACGACGACTTCCTCGCCGGCTTCGGCCTCGACCTGCCCGCGGCCGGCTTCTCCCTCTACCTGGAGCGCGTCCACGTCGCCCAGATGGAGGAGGAGTCGCGGCGACGCGAAAGGGCGGCGGCCGATGTCTAGCGAGGGCGGCGCGATCGGCGGTCCGAGCCACCCGGAGGGCCCGCTCACCCTGGCGGTGCCGCGCGGCGCGCTCTTCACCGAAACGCTCGACCTGCTCGACGCGGCGGGCATCGATACCGCCCCCGCGCGGGGCGATTCGCGCTCGCTGATCTTCCACACCGACGAGATGACGCTGGTGACGATGCGGCCCTCCGACGTGCCGACCTACGTCGAGGCGGGCGCCGCCGACGTCGGCATCACCGGCAAGGACGTGCTGCTCGAGCAGGCCGACCGGGTCGTCTACGAGCTGCTCGACCTCGACTACGGCAAGTGCCGCATGGTGTTGGCCGGGCGGCGCGGGGACGAGCGCCTCGGCGAATCGCAGCGGCGCCTGGGGATGATGCGGATCGCGACCAAGTACCCGCGGATCGCCGAACGCTATTTCGAGGACACCGGCCGCCAGATCGAACTGATCGAGGTCAAGGGATCGGTCGAGCTGGCGCCGCTGATCGGTCTCGGCGACGGGATCGTCGACCTCGTCGCCACCGGCCGCACGCTGGCCGAGAACGACCTCGAGGTGCGCGAGGAGATCGTCGACTGCACCGCCCGCCTGGTCGCCAACCGGGTCGCCCACAAGCTGCGTGCCGCCGAGGTCGACGACCTGACCGCGCGCCTGCGGGCGGCGAGCCGGTGAAGGTCCGGCGCTTCGAGTGGGCGGGCGCGAGCGCCACCGCCACCGCGGTGCGCAACTGGAGCGCCGAGGCGGCGGCGCCGGTCGAGGTCGACTCGATCGGCGGGCTGGTACGCGAGGGCGGCGACGCCGCGCTGCTGGCGCTGACCAAGCGTTATGACGTGCCCGAGGGCGAGGTCTCCGGCCTGCGGGTGGAGCCCGCCGAGGCCGCCGCGGCGCTCGCCGCGATCGACGCCGAGCTGCGCGCGGCGCTGGAGACGGCCGCCGCCAACATCCGCGCCGTCGCCGCGGCGCAACTGGGCGAGGAGCGGCGGGTCGAGCTGCCGCAGGGCCACACGGTGCGCCTGCGCGAGGTGCCGGTCCGGTCGGCGGGCCTCTACGCGCCGGGCGGCCGCGCCGCCTACCCCTCCAGCGTCCTGATGACCGCGCTGTCGGCGCAGGCGGCGGGGGTCGCGCGGATCGTCCTGGCGACGCCGCCGGGGCCCGACGGCAAGGTGCACCAGGTGACGCTTGCGGCGGCGGCGCTCTGCGGGATCGAGGAGATCTACGCGATCGGCGGCGCCCAGGCGGTCTTCGCGCTCGCCTACGGCACCGAGACGATCGAGCCGGTCGACGTGGTCGCGGGCCCCGGCAACGCCTGGGTCCAGGAGGCGAAGCGGGCGGTGTACGGGACGGTCGGGGTCGACTCGCTGGCGGGGCCCTCGGAGCTGATGGTGATCGCCGGCCACGACACCGAGCCGGAGTGGGCGGCGCTCGACCTCTGCGCCCAGGCCGAGCACGGCGACGGCGCGCTGCTGGTCGCCGCGGTCGAGCTCCACGTCCTCGACGCGGTCGCCGACGCGACCGAGCGCCTCGCCGCCGAGCGTCCCGGCGTCTCCGCCGCGGCCCCGCTGGCGCTCGTCCAGGTCCCCGACTCGACCGACGCCGTCGACCTCTGCAACGCCTTCGCGCCGGAGCACGTCGAGATCTTCGAGGAGGACGCGAGCCTGCTGGCCGGGCGGATCGCCACCGCGGGCTGCATCTTCGCCGGCCGCTGGGGGGCGACCGCGCTCGGCGACTACGCGGCGGGCTCCAACCACGTCCTGCCGACCGGTGGCGCGGGTCGCTTCACCGGCCCGCTCGGCCCCGGCGCGTTCCGCCGGCGGATCTCGACCGTGGAGGTCGACCGCGCCGCGGCCGCGGCCCTCGCGCCGGTCGTCGAGCGGATCGCCCGCGCCGAGGGCTTCCCCGTCCACGCCGAATCGGCCATGATCCGCAGGCAATGAGCGACCGCACCGCGAAAAAGGAACGCAAGACGGGGGAGACCGACATCACGCTCGAGCTTTTCCTCGACGGGGCGAGCGAGTACGAGAACGCGACCGGGGTCGGCTTCTTCGACCACATGCTCGACCTCTTCGCCCGTCACGGCCGCTTCGGGCTGAAGGTGGACGCCGACGGCGACACCGAGACCGGCGCCCACCACACGGTCGAGGACGTCGGCATCGTGCTCGGGCAGGCGCTCGACGAGGCGCTCGGGGACCGCGCCGGGATCCGCCGCTATGGCTCGGCGCTGGTGCCGATGGACGAGGCGCTGGCGGAGTGCGCGATCGACATCTCCGGCCGGCCTCACTGCGTCTTCCGCGCCGACCTGCCGAAGACCTCGATCGCGGGCTTCGAAACCGAGCTCGCGGAGGAGTTCTTCAACGCCGTCGCCAACTCGGCGAAGCTGACCCTGCACGTCTCGGTCCGCTACGGGTCGAACGTCCACCACATGATCGAGGCGGCCTTCAAGGCCTTCGCCCGGGCGCTCCGCGTGGCGGTCTCGATCGATCCGGAGGAGACGGGAGTTCCGTCCACGAAGGGGACTCTCAATGAGTGAGGCAAGTAAAGCCGCCCCCGGACGCGAAGCCGAGGAGGCGGCGCCCCGGATCTTGGTCCTTGACTACGGGGTCGGGAACCTGCGCTCGGTCGAGAAGGCGCTCGAGCACGTCGGCGCGCGCGCCGCGATCGGCGCCGACCCGGACGAGGTGCGCGCCGCCGACGGGCTGATCCTGCCCGGCGTCGGGGCCTTCCCGCGGGCGATGGAGCGGATCCGCGCCGCCGGCCTCGACGAGCTGATCGCCGAGCGGGCCGCGGCGGGGACGCCGGTGCTCGGCATCTGCCTCGGCCTGCAGTTGCTCTTCGAGCGCTCCGAGGAGCTCGGCGGCGCCGCGGGGCTGGGCCTGCTCCCGGGCGCGGTGACGGCGCTGGACGCGCCCGGGCTGAAGGTGCCGAACATCGGCTGGGCGCCGGTCCGCTGGGAGCGCGAGTCGCGCCTGGCCGAGGGGATCCCCTCGGAGACGCCCTTCTACCTCGTCCACTCTTTCGTCGCCCGGCCCGCCGCCGAGGACGTGCTCGGCACCGCCGAGTACGGCGAGCGCTTCGCCTGCGCGGCGGCGCGCGACAACGTCTTCGGCGTCCAGTTCCACCCCGAGAAGTCGAGCACCGCGGGCCTGCGGCTGCTCGCCAACTTCGCCGGGATCTGCGCGAAGGCGCCCGCGACCGCGTGATCCTCTACCCGGCCATCGACATCCGCGGCGGGAAAGCCGTGCGGCTCACGGAGGGCGACTTCGGCCGCGAGACCGCCTACCACGACGACCCGGTCGACGCGGCACTGCGCTTCGCCGAGGCGGGCGTGAAGATCATCCACGTGGTCGACCTCGACGGGGCGCGCAGCGGCTCGCCGGTGAACGTGAAGACGATCCGGCGGATCGCCGAGGCGGTGCCGTTCCCGATCGAGGTCGGCGGTGGCCTGCGCGATGCCGAGAGCATCGCCGACCTGCTGCGGGCGGGAGCCGAGCGGGTGGTGATCGGGACCGCCGCGATGCGTGATCCGGAATTCCTCGCGCGGATGCTGGCGGCGCACCCGGAACGGGTCGTCGTCGCGGTCGACGCGCGCGGCGGCAAGATCTCGCTGGCGGGCTGGAGCGAACCGACCGACGTCGATGTCGCCGACGCGATCGCCGATCTCACCGCGCGCGGGGTCGAGCGCTTCCTCTTCACCCCGATCGAGGTCGACGGGACGCTCGCCGGGCCCGGCTTCGAGCAGCTGGAGCGGGTGGCGGCCGCGACCTCCGCCTCGGTCATCTACTCCGGCGGCGTCGGCACGCTCGACGACCTGCGGCGGCTGCGGGCCGAGGCCGCGCCGAACGTGGAGGGCGTGATCGTCGGCCGGGCGCTCTACGAGGGCCGCTTCACGGTCGACGAAGCGCTCGCCGCTCTAGCCTGAAGACATGCCGCTGAAGCGCGTCATCCCCTGTCTCGACGTCGACGCCGGGCGCGTCGTCAAGGGCACCAACTTCGTCGGCCTGCGCGATGCGGGCGATCCGGTCGAGCTGGCCGAGCGTTACGACGCCGAGGGGGCCGACGAGCTCGTCTTCCTCGACATCACCGCCTCGCACGAACGGCGGGAGACGATCGTCGAGCTCGCCCGCCGCACCGCCGACAACGTCTTCATCCCGTTCACGATCGGCGGCGGGATCCGCTCGGTGGAGGATGCCCAGGCGGTGCTCGACGCGGGCGCCGACAAGGTCTCGGTCAACTCGGCGGCGCTGGCGCGGCCGGAGCTCCTGACCGAGCTCGCCGACCAGTTCGGCGCCCAGTGCGTGGTGATCGCGATCGACGCCAAGCGCGATGTCGAGGAGCCACCGACGTCCTCGCCGACCTGCGCGGCGCCCCCCGGCTGGTTCGGCGGCACCTGGGGCGTCTACGTGAAGGGCGGCCGCGAGCGGGTGCCCGGCCGCGATGCCGTCTCCTGGGCGCGCGAGGCGGTCGAGCGGGGGGCGGGGGAGGTCCTGCTCACCAGCATGGATCGTGACGGGACCAACGACGGTTACGACCTCGAACTGACCCGGGCGGTCGCCGCTGCGGTGCCGGTGCCGGTGATCGCGTCCGGCGGCGCGGGCGAGCTGTCCCACCTGTCCGCGGCGATCGCCGAGGGCGGCGCCGACGCCGTGCTCTGCGCCTCGATCTTCCACTACGGGCAGCACACGGTGGCGGAAGCAAAGGCCCGCCTGGCCGCCGACGGCATCGACGTGCGGCGCTAGGGGGCGGGTTCGGGCCGCGCTGCAGCTCTTGTGGTCGCCATGGCCACCACAAGAGCTGCAGCGCGACCGTGACGGTTGGACAACACGGACGGAAGCGTGCTAAGGGCCTATCTCGGTAGGGATCGCACCCCCGGATGCGGCCTGGATGACTTCGCGGTTGCTTCGTCCTCCCGCCGCGGAGCCCGCTAACCGCCGCCTTCGGCGGTCGCGCCGCGGCCGTTCCTCAGGTCTTCGGCGAGGCCCGCGACGTGGCTCGAGCGCAGGATCTCCAAACGCGCCAGTTCGAATGGTTTGTCCTTTTCCGCGAAGCCGGAGATCTCCGTGGTCGCGCCGGTGTAGCCGGCGTCTTCGACCGCCTTGATCACCGTTGCGTCGAACTGCCCGGCCGGATAGCAGAAGTTGTTGACCGGGACCTTGAATTCTTCCTGCAGGATCTTGCGCGAGCCCGCCACTTCTTCCTTCAGTTCTTCCGGCCCGAGTTCGGTCAGGTCAAGGTGGTGGATGGTGTGCGCGGCCAGCTCCCAGCCCGCCGCGATCATCGCGTCGACGTTCGATTCGTACAGTTCCGAGCCCGCCGCCTTGAGGTTGAGCACCCCCGCCCAGCCGTGCTTGCGCAGGGTCGGCAGGGCGAAGGTGTACTGGGGGCGATAGCCGTCGTCGAAGGAGATGACGATCGGCTTCGGCGGCAGCGTGGCGCCGTGGTACCAGGCTTCCTGCACCTGTTCCAGCGTCACCGCCTCATAGCCCTGTTCTTCGAGCCAGTTCATCTGCTTTTCGAAGTCGGCGCGGCCGACGTACAGTTCGGGGTAGGGGGCGCCTGCGGGCGGGCTGCCGAGGACGTGGTACTCGAGGATCGGGACGGGGCCCTTGTCGGGCTTCCAGTCGGCCCGCGGGGTGGCGTTGCGGACCTCGCCCGACTTGCCGGAGCCGGACTTGGCCGCCTTCGCCTTCTGCTTCTGGGACGCGGCGACCCCGGCGGCCTGTCGGGCGCCGCCCTGACCGCCTTCGTCGCTATCGGAGCTGGTCAGCACGATCACCACCGCGACGACCACCACGATCAGCGAGGCGAGCGCGATCAGCCGGCGGCGCATGATCTGGCTACGGCTCGGCCCGCGGGCACGGTCGGGACGCTTGCCAGGCAGCCCCTCCTCGTCTTGCCGGTCGCTCGCCATCCGCGTCGCCGATCATCGTAGGGGGCAAGCGATGATGTGCGCGCGATGACCAGCGGAGAGGAGCTTGCCGAGGCGCTTGACGCGGCCTACCCGGAGCTGGCCGGCGTGGCCGCGGCGGCGCCCGATCCGGTCTACTTGGTCGGCGGCGCGGTGCGCGATCTGCTGCTGGGACGGGGGCGCGCCGACGTCGACCTGGTGGTCGAGGGCGACCCGGCGGCGCTGGCGCTGGCGCTCGGCGCCGAGGCGCTGGCCGCGCACTCGCGCTTCGGCACGCTGAAGGTGGATCTCGACGGCCACGAGGTGGACATCGCCGCCGCGCGGCGCGAGCGCTACGTCCGACCGGGCGCCTTGCCGACGGTCGAGCCCGGCGCGCCGATCCGCACCGACCTGGCCCGCCGCGACTTCACCGTCAACGCGATGGCGGTGCCGCTGGCCGAACCGCGCGAGCTGATCGATCCCTACGACGGCCAGGTCGACCTCGGGGCTGGGCTCCTGCGGGCGATCCACGACGCCTCGTTCGTCGACGACCCGACCCGGGCGATCCGCGCGGCGCGTTATGCGGCCCGCTTCGGCTTCGCGATCGAGCCGGGGACGCGGGAGCTGCTGCGGGCGACCGACCTGGGGACGGTCACGCCGGAGCGCCGCTGGGGAGAGCTGCGCAAGCTGGCCGCGGAAGCGAGCGCGGTCGCGGCGCTCGAGTTGCTGGCGGGCTGGGGACTGATCCGGCCGCGCGAGGGCGGCGAGCCCTTCGCCCTGGCCCGCGCGGTCGACCGCCTGACGGCCGCGCCGCCCTGGTCGCGGGAGGCCGCGCGCGCCGAGGCGATCCTCGCCGCCGCACTGGGCCCCGAGTCGTCCCGGGCCTTGGCCGAGGCGCGGCCTTCACGCCCGTCGGAGGCCGTCCGTCTGGCGCGGGGTCACGATGCGATCGAGCTCGTCCTCGCCCGTGCCGCCGGCGCCGAGTGGCTCGATGACTGGCTCCACTGGCGCGACATCCGCCTCGAGATCGACGGCACCGACCTGACCGCCGCCGGCCTGACCGGCCCCGCGGTCGGCCAGGCCCTGGAAGCGGCCCTCGTCGCGAAGCTCGACGGCCAGGCCCCGACCCGCGCCCACGAGCTCCGCATCGCCCTCGCCGCAGGCGACACAAACCCGTGACCCCCCGCCGCCGATGGGCCGGAAACCGGACACATAGGCAGGTTTTCGGCCCATCGGCGGGATGTGCTTGGGTCTCTGTGCATGGAGTGGAACGAAAGTGATGGGGTGCGGTGGCTGGCGGCCACGCTTGGGCCCGCGGGGGGCGGGACGGGGCGCGTGGGGTTCGGCTCGCGGGTCGGCGGGGTGTCGGAGGCGCCCTACGACACGCTGAACATCGGCGTGCTCACCGACGACGCGGACGCCGCGGTGGTCGAGAACCGGGCGCGGCTCGCGGCCGCGGTCGGGATCGATCCCCGGAAGGTGCCGATCGGCCTCCAGGTCCACAAGGCCGACCTCGCGGTCCACGACGGGCCGCAGGAGCCGAGCCCCTACGCCGAGCCCGGCCCGGCGCTGGAGGAGGTCGACGGGCACGTCGTCCGTGGTCCCGGCCTGGCGCCGCTCGTCCTCACCGCCGACTGCCTACCCGTGGCGCTCGCCGGTCCCGGCGGCGTCGCGATGCTCCACTGCGGCTGGCGCGGGCTGGCGGCCGGGATCGTCGCCCGCGGGGCGCTCGCCGTCGAGGCCACCGCGGCCGCGATCGGGCCCGGGATCGGCCCCTGCTGCTACGAGGTCGGCCCCGAGGTTCTCGACTCCTTCGCCGACCTCGGCGAGGGGATCGCGGCCGGCCGCCTGCTCGACCTGCCCGAGGTCGCCCGCCGGCTGCTCGCCCGCGCCGGGATCGAGCGGGTCGAGTCGGCCGGGCTCTGCACCTGCTGTGAGCCCGATCTGTTCTTCTCCCACCGCCGCGACCGGGGCGTCACCGGCCGCATGGGCAACCTCGCCTGGATCGACCGGACGGGCTGACCCGCGTGGCGCGCACCCTCTTCCACGACGTCGACCCCGCCCGCGTCCGCGCCCGCGTCGAGGAGGTGGCCGGCGAGGCGGCGGGCCGCGCCGAGGTCCTCGTCGCCTGCAAGTACGTGCCGCTGGAGGAGATGGGGGCGCTTGCCGCGGCCGGCGTCACCCTGGTCGGGGAGAACCGCCAGCAGGACCTCGTCGCCAAGCACGAGCGCTTCGCTGCCGACTTCACCTGGGACTTCATCGGCAACCTGCAAAGCCGCAAGGTCAAGCAGATCCTGCCGCTGGTCCGGCTGATCCACTCGGTCGCCACCGACTCGGCGCTGGAGCAGCTCGGCCGCCACGGCACGCCCGACACCGAGGTCCTGGTCGAGGTCAACGTCGCCGCAGAGGCGGGGAAGGGGGGCGTCGCGCCCGCCGACCTCGCCGGCTTCATCGCCCGCTGCCCGGTCCGCGTCTCCGGCCTGATGACGATGCCTCCCTTCGCCGCGGACCCCGAGGCCTCGCGCCCGCACTTCGCCCGGCTCGCCGAGCTCGCCGCCGCCAACGGGTTGACCCGCCTCTCGATGGGTACCTCGCAGGACTGGCGGGTCGCGCTCGCCGAGGGGGCCACGATCATCCGGCTCGGATCGGCGCTATTTGTGTGAATCGCCGCTTGGCGGCGCTAATCTGGGTTCTCGACCAAGTTCGGAAAACTCACCAAGAGGAGTCGGCGCGCAGAGGCCGAAACAGGCTGCATGGCCCTGAGGGATAGCTGGCATAAAGCACTTGTCTACTTCGGTCTCGCCGAGGAAAACGACTACGGCCCCGAATACGAAGAAGACTTCGAGCCGGAAAGCGGTGGCGAAGAAGACTTCGAGCCGCGCCGGGGACGTGAGCGCGATCGCGAGCGCGATCGCGAACCCGCCTCGGTCCGCCGGTTGCCGACCTCGCGGCGCGCCCGTCGCGACGAGATCGACGACATCTTCGGCGACGACGAACCGATCGCCGCGACCCGCACGCGCACGCTGCGCCCGGTCGACAACGGCGGCGCCGGCGGCGACGTCCAGGTCCACCTGGTCATCCCGCGCAACTTCAACGACGCCCAGCAGGTCGCCGACCAGTTCAAACGCCAGGTGCCGGTGATCCTCAACCTCCAGACCGCCGACCACGAGCTCTCCAAACGCCTGATCGACTTCTGCTCGGGCCTCACCTACGCGCTTGACGGCGGCATGCAGCGGATCGCCGAGAAAATGTTCCTCTTGACGCCGCGCAACGTCGAGGTCTCGGCGGAGGAAAAAGCGCGGCTGCTCGACAAGGGCTTCTTCAACCAGTCGTGACCGCCTGGCCCTCCATCTCCTATCCGGAGTGGAGCGCGACCTGCGACACGCTGCACGCCCACACGCAGGTGCTGGGCAAGCTGGCCGCCGAACTGGCGCCGCCGGAGCCGCAGCTGCAGCACTCGGCCCTGCGCCTCACCGCGCGGGGCTGGGAGACGCTGCCGCTGCCCGCGCCCGACGGTGGCGGCGCCTTCGTCGTCGCCCTCGACCTGCACCGCCACGAGGAGGTGGTGGAGACGAGCGGCGGCGAGCGACGGGTGGTGCCGCTGATCCCGAACCGGCCGGTCGCCTACGTGGCCGCCGACCTGCTCGCCGCGGTGGCCGAGGTGGCGGGGGAGGCGAAGATCGACTTCGAGCCGCAGGAGGTCGCCTGGACCGTGCCGCTCGACCAGGACACCGAGCACGCGACCTATGACGAGGCGGCGATCGCCTCCTACTTCGCCATGGCGACCCGCGCGGCGCAGGTGCTGGCCGCCTTTCGGGCGCCCTGGCGCGGCCGCTCGACCCCGGTCAACGCCTGGTGGGGCTCCTTCGACCTCGCCGTCGGCCTTTTCTCCGGCGACCCGGCGACGCCGCCCGCCGACGACTTCATCATGCGCAACTCGATGGACGCCCAGGAGGTCGCGGTCGGTTGGTGGCCGGGCGACCCCAAGCACGGCGGCGCCGCCTTTTACGCCTATGCCCACCCGGCCGGGCCGGGGTTCTCGGGCGGCGACCTGGGCGTCCCCGGCGCCCGCTGGGACGACGATCTCGGCGAGTACCTGCTGGAGTGGGAGGACGTCGCGGCGGCCTCCGACCCCTTCGCCCTGGCCCTCGATTTCGCCCGCTCCGCCTTCCGCCACGCCTGCGCGACCTGCGGCTGGGACCCGGCCCTCGCGGCCACGGCGGACGGAACGCCGCCCCCCGTCGCTTAATCTCCGAAGCGTGATCATCGGCTTCGTCGGATCGGGGAACATGGCGGCGGCGATCGCCCGGGGGCTCGCGGGCGAGGTCGACGGGATGCTCTTCTCCGATTCCGGCTCGGGGCGGGCCGCGGCGCTCGCCGAGGAGCTGGGTGGCGAGGCGCTGTCGAGCCGGGAGGTGGCCGAGCGCGCCGACGTCGTCGTCCTCGCCGTCAAGCCCGCCGCGCTCGACGCGGTGGCGCCCGCGCTCGGGGCGGCCGAGGAGGTCGTCTCGGTCCTCGCCGCGACCCCGCTCGCGCGCCTCCGCGCTGCCCTTCCCACGGCGAAGGTCCTGCGGACGATGCCGAACGTCGGCGTCGAGGTGCGCCGGGGCGTGATCTGCGTCGCCGGTGAGGCGTCCCCGGAGGTCCGCGCCACGCTCGCCGCGATCGCCCGCGTGGTCGAGATCGACGAGGACGACTTCGACCGGGCCACGGCGGTGATGGGCTGCGCGCCCGCCTACCTGGCGCTGGCGGTGGAAGCGATCGCCGACGCGGGCGCCGAGGACGGCCTCGACCCGGATCTCGCTCGTGAGCTCGTCGTCGAGACCGCCGCGGGCACCGCCGAGCTGCTGCGCCATCGCCACCCCGCCGAGGTCCGCCGCGCCGTCGCCTCGCCCGGCGGCAGCACCGAGGCGGGCCTGGAGGAGCTCGACCGCCTCGGCGCGCGCGCCGCCTTCGCTGCCGCGGTCGACGGCTCGCTGCGGAGGATGCGCGAATGACCGGGGTCGCGACCGCCCTCGCGGCGCCCCCGCTCGCCCTCTCCAGGAGCGACATCGCGACCTACGTGAGCGCGCTCTTCATCGTCTACACGATCCTGATCCTGCTGAACATCCTGATCTCGTTCGTGCCGCGCATGCCCTACTCGCCCTGGCTGCGCGTCGTCCTCGACTTCATCACCGAAACGACCGATCCCTACCTGAACATCTTCCGCAGCTTCATGCGGCCGGTCGGAGGCGGCGGCTTCGCCTTCGATCTCAGCCCGATCTTCGCGCTGATCGTGCTCGGGATCGTCGAGGCGATCGTCGTCGGCGCCCTTTCGTGAGCGACCGTCGGGTCCGGGCCTGCTGGCTCGCCGCAGCCCTCGCCGTCATCGTCCTGGTCCTCGACCAGGTGGTGAAGTCGATCGTCGAACACCACATCGTGCTCGGCGAACAGGTCGACGTGCTGGGGCCGCTGAAGCTGACCCTGGCGCACAACGAAGGGGTTGCCTTCGGGCTCGCCTCGGGCAGCGGGATCGGGCTGATCGCGGTCACCTTGATCGCGCTGGGGGTCGTCCTCTGGCTCTTCGCCCGCGACCCGGCGCGGCCGGGGATGTGGGTGGCGACCGGCCTCCTGGTGGGCGGGGCGATCGGCAACCTGGTCGACCGCCTGCGCCACGGGCACGTCACCGACTTCATCGAACTGCCGCATTGGCCGCCCTTCAACCTCGCCGACTGCGGGATCACCTGCGGGGTGGTGGTCCTGCTGGTCATCTACGTGCGCGAAGCCGAGCGGGCCGAGCGTGACTCCTGAGCTGCGCATCGTCCACCTCGACGACGACCTCGCCGTGATCGAGAAGCCCGCCGGGCTGGTCGTCCACCCGGCGCCCTCGCACAGCGGCCCGACTCTGGTCTCGGAGCTGGGCGACCTGCTCGGTGGCGGTGACCCGGAGCGACCGGGGATCGTCCATCGCCTCGACAAGGACACCAGCGGGCTGATGGTCGTCGCGCGCGGGCCGGAGGCGTTGGCGGCGCTGCAACAGGCGGTGCGGGAGCGGCAGGTCGAGCGGCGCTACCTGGCGCTGGCGGGCGGACGTTTGGCGTCCCGCACCGGGACGATCGACGCGCCGATCGGCCGGGCGACCCGGCGCCGCACCCGGATGGCGGTCGCGGGTGCGGCCTCGCGCGAGGCCCGCACCCACTTCGAGGTGCTGGAGCTGCTCCCGCGCGAGAGCTACGTCGAGGCCCGCCTCGAGACCGGCCGCACCCACCAGATCCGCGCCCACTTCGCCGCGATCGGCCATCCGCTGGTCGGCGACTCCACCTACGGCGGCAAGGACCGCTACGGCCTGGGGCGCCAGTTCCTGCACGCCCACCGCCTCGCCTTCCGCCACCCGCGCAGCGGCGAGCCACTCGACTTCAGCTCCCCGCTCCCAGGTGACCTCGCGGCGGCGCTGGCGGCGGCACGGGACGAGTAGCCGGCCACGGGCGGGGCTCGGGGGGCGGGCGGCCGTCCGAGGTGGGGGCTCGGGCCCCTGCGGCCGTCCGAGGTGGTCCCGGGTGTCCTGGGCGCCTCATGGGGGTCCTGGCAGGCTGTGACCCCCATGAGGCGCCCAGGACGTGAGGCTTTCGAGGGGAAGACGTCAAGGGTTCGTCACGAAGACGCCGGGGACGTCACACCTCCAGGCCCTGCGGGACCCCTGCCCCGGAGGTGAGTTCGCAGTTAGCGACAATATGTGTCGCTAACTGCGAACTCACCTCCGGGGCGCGTGACGTTCCCGGCCTCTTCGTCACGGCGCCACACTTCCGTGACGGATCCGTCCGGCTGCCGTGAGGCTCCCGTGACCCTCCCGGCACGGTCCCTCCACCTCTCCCCCCGGGAGAGGCCCGGGAGGGACGGCGGGGGTGACCCTGGACGAACCTCCCCGCAGTTCGTGAGGGAAGGGTCAC
>Ga0153956_1001613_pt1 | contig 19096 bp, 19 predicted proteins | sample TSFL040MetaG_FD_104704 | JGI IMG/M metagenome (GOLD analysis project Ga0153956, IMG submission 104704) | Attine ant fungus gardens microbial communities from Florida, USA - TSFL040 MetaG | ecosystem: Host-associated > Fungi > Mycelium > Unclassified | place: USA: Florida, Wekiwa Springs...
AACTGTCGACCTCTCCATTACCAATGGAGTGCTCTACCACTGAGCTACGGCAGCGAAACGCCAAGGATACCAAGACGCCAAGGATACCAGGACATGGACGCGAAAACGCAGGGTGTGCGTGAATCGGGTCAAAAGTCCGTAAAGGCGGGCGATCCTTGCCATAAGGCGTCCGCCGGTGCAAGCGCCGAGGCGTGCTCTTTACGGGGAAACCGAATGTCCGGAACTCCCGGTGCGGGCGAATCTGCTCAACTGCCCGGGGGGCCGAGGCGCAAGGTCCCCGAAATACCTGATCGCGCGTCATTCTTTCCTGTCACACGACAGGCCGCATCCGATAGTCTGGAGACTGACGCCGGCGATCCCGGCTCTCATTTCGACGGCTTGTGATGACGGATACCGAGAACAAGACGCGGTCTGACCGCAACGAGCGGCTGAAATCGGCGCTGCGCGACAATCTCAAGCGGCGCAAGATGCAGGCGCGCGGGCGCGCCGGACAGGCGATCGTCACCCCGGAGGATGACGCCAGACTCCATGACAGCGGGCGCGGCGCAAGCCCGGACCGGCGCGGCGAAAGATAACGCCCGCCGCAAACGGCGTAGCCATCGAAGCCGTCCCGCTATACGCTTGCGTTATTTCAAAGCGGGGACGCCTCATGATTTTAGGTCTCTCTCTGGCCGGCTTTACGGTTCTCCACCTTGTCATCAGCATGATCGCGATCGGTCTCGGCCTGATCGTCGCGGGCGGTCTTCTGGCATCCAGCAGGCTGCCCGGATGGACCGCCTGGTTTCTGATCCTGACCATCGTCACCAGCGCCACGGGCTTCCTGTTTCCATTCACGCAAATCCTGCCCTCGCACATCGTGGCGATCATCTCGCTCGTGCTGCTGGCGGTCGCGGTCTATGCGCTCTACGGAAAAGGGCTCACCGGCATCTGGCGCAGCGTTTATGTGGTCGCGGCGATGCTCGCGCTCTGGTTCAACGTGTTCGTTCTGATCGTTCAATCGTTTCAGAAGGTTGCGCTGTTGAACGCCTACGCGCCGACCGGCTCGGAACCCCCGTTCGCGATCACGCAGGGAATCGTGCTTCTGTTTTTCGTCTTCACGATCATCCTTGGCATCAGGCGCTTCAGGCCTGCCTGATGGCCCGGCCGTCACGAGGAGAGGCCGGAGATCCGCCCGGTTCTCCGACACAATTCGAGCGATTTTCTCGGGAATGAAGCTCACGGGCCCGTGATTTGGCGTCCGGCGCGCGGTTTTCACTCCGTCCGAAACGCGCTACAAGCCGCGACATCCGGAAAAGGAACAGGTTGGCATGGATCGCATTCGCATCGTCGGCGGGAACAAGCTCAATGGCACGATCCCGATTTCGGGTGCGAAGAACGCCGCGCTGCCGCTGATGATCGCCAGCCTGCTGACCGAAGAGACGCTGATTCTCGATAACGTACCGCGTCTGGCGGACGTGGCGCAGGTCCAGCGCATTCTCGGCAATCATGGCATCGACATCATGTCCGCGGGCAAGCGTCCCGGCGATCACGAATATCAGGGCCAGACCCTGCATATCTCGGCGGCCAACATCATCGATACCACCGCGCCGTATGAACTGGTTTCCACCATGCGCGCCAGTTTCTGGGTGATCGCGCCGCTTGTCGCGCGGATGGGCGAAGCGAAAGTCTCGCTGCCCGGCGGCTGCGCCATCGGCACGCGCCCGGTGGATCTGCTCATCATGGCGCTGGAAAAGCTCGGCGCGGACATCCAGATCGACGCCGGTTATGTGATTGCGAAAGCGCCCGGGGGCCTCAAGGGCGCGCCGATCGATTTTCCGAAAGTCACCGTCAGCGGCACCCATGTCGCGCTGATGGCGGCGACCCTCGCCAAGGGCACCACGGTCATCACCAATGCGGCCTGCGAGCCGGAGATCGTCGATGTCGCCGACTGCCTCAACAAGATGGGCGCGAAGGTCACCGGCGCGGGCACGCCGCGCATCGTGATCGAGGGCGTGAGCAAGCTGCATGGCGCACGACATACCGTGCTGCCGGACCGGATCGAGACCGGCACCTATGCCATGGCGGTGGCGATGACCGGCGGCGACGTGCAGCTTTCAGGCGCGCGGCCCGAACTGTTGCAGGCGGCGCTCGACGTGCTGACCGAAGCGGGCGCGACCATCACGCCGAACAATGAAGGAATCCGGGTCGCGCGCAACGGCGCGGGCATCAAGCCGGTGACGGTTTCCACCTCGCCGTTCCCCGGCTTCCCGACCGATCTGCAGGCGCAGCTCATGGCGTTGATGACGCGCGCGGACGGCTCCTCGCGCATCACCGAAACGATCTTCGAAAATCGTTTCATGCACGTTCAGGAACTGGCGCGTTTTGGCGCGCGCATTTCGCTGGATGGCGAAACCGCGATTGTCGAGGGCACCTCGAAGCTCAAGGGCGCGCCGGTGATGGCGACCGATCTGCGCGCGTCGGTGTCGCTGGTGATCGCGGCGCTCGCCGCCGAAGGCGAGACCATGGTCAATCGCATCTATCATCTTGATCGCGGTTTCGAACGGCTGGAAGAAAAACTTTCGGCTTGCGGCGCCACCATCGAGCGGATCAGCGGATAGTCCACTCTCGCAGAGCGGGGCCATGTCTCAAAACGAAACGTCTGGCAGCGGGGCATCTCAGCGGACAGTCACGCAGCGCAAGCTGGCGGCGCTGGATGAAGACGATCTCGCGGTGATCTCGGCGCATGTTCAGGATGCCGCCGTTGTCGCGGCCGACATCCTCTGGCGGCCGGCCGAGAATCGCCTGGTCATCGGCATGCGCCGTCCCGATTGCGAACAGCTTCTCGCCGGAGAATGCACCCCGCGGCGGCTGATTTCCGCTCTGCGGTTCGATCGGGTGCTGTCCTGCCAGTCGCGCGGGATCGACACCGCCGCGCAGGACCTCGCGCTGAGCCTAATCGGTCTTGAATTCTATCCCGCCAGGAAAAGCCCCGCTGGACAGGTGGTGCTGCTGTTCGCCAGCGGCGGCGTGCTGCGGCTGGATGTCGAGTGCCTTGAATGCGAGCTGGCCGATCTTGGGCCGGACAATTCGGCCGCTCCCGAGATGGCGGACAATCTGTCAGCTGGCACAGACATTTAGCGATCAACCCGTGCGGTTCGGCTCGCGGTCCGGCGTCAGGAATGTTATGGGGTGGACGTGATGTGGCATTGCGCCAATGATCACGCCTTGAAACGACGACGCGTCAGCCTGCCCGGACCCTGGAATGCCGATCCGCCTCAATAGCCAAACTGCCGATTTCACCGAACGCTTCAACGCGTTCCTCGCCATGAAGCGCGAAGTTTCCGCCGACATCGACGCGGCGGCGCGCGCCATTGTCGATGACGTGGCGAAGCATGGCGACGCGGCGCTGATCGCGGCGACGAAGAAGTTCGACCGGCTGGATGTGCAGGCGGACGGATTGCGGATCACGGCGTTGGAAATCGATGCGGCGGTGAAGGCCTGTGATGCGGCGACGCTCGATGCGTTGAAGTTTGCGCGCGATCGCATCGAGGTGTTTCACAAACGCCAGTTGCCGAAGGACGAGCGCTTTACGGATGCCGCGGGTGTCGAACTCGGCTGGCGCTGGAGCGCTATCGAGGCGGTCGGTCTTTATGTGCCCGGCGGCACGGCCGCTTATCCGTCATCGGTGCTGATGAACGCCGTGCCCGCCAAGGTCGCGGGCGTGGAGCGCGTGGTGATGGTGGTGCCGTCGCCGGACGGCAAGCTCAATCCGCTGGTGCTGGCCGCCGCGCAACTCGGCGGCGTGAGTGAAATCTATCGCGTCGGCGGCGCGCAGGCCGTGGCCGCGCTGGCTCATGGCACCGCGACCATCGCCCCGGTGGCGAAGATCGTCGGCCCCGGCAACGCTTATGTCGCCGCGGCGAAGCGTGTGGTGTTCGGCAAGGTCGGCATCGACATGATCGCCGGTCCGTCCGAAGTTTTGGTGATCGCGGATCGCAGCGCCAATGCGAACTGGATCGCCGCCGATCTTCTGGCGCAGGCCGAGCACGACGCCAACGCGCAGTCGATCCTCATTACCGACGACGAAGGACTGGCGAACGAGGTCGAACGCGCGGTCGAGGCGCAACTGACGACGCTGCCGCGCGCGGAGATCGCGCGGGCATCGTGGAGCGAATTCGGCGCGGTCATTCTGGTGAAGTCGCTCGACGATGCGGTGCCGCTTGCCAATGCCATTGCCGCCGAGCATCTGGAGATCATCACGGCCGATCCGGACAACCTCAGCGCGCGTGTCCGCAATGCGGGCGCGATCTTCCTCGGCGCGCACACGCCGGAAGCCATCGGCGACTATGTCGGCGGATCGAACCACGTGCTGCCCACGGCGCGCTCGGCGCGGTTCTCGTCGGGGCTCGGTGTGCTCGACTTCATGAAGCGGACCTCGATCCTGAAGTGCGGGCCGGATCAGTTGCGCGCACTGGGACCGGCGGCGATGACGCTGGGCAAGGCCGAGGGACTTGAAGCTCATTCGCGTTCAGTGGGATTGCGGCTCAACCTGTCATGACCAAGCCCGCGCAAAGCGACGATGCCAACAACCGCGTGGCCGCGGTGACGCTCGATGAGGAATCCATCGGGCGGTCGGGGCCTGACATCGAGCACGAGCGCGCGATCGCGATCTACGATCTGATCGAGCAGAATCTGTTCGTGCCGGAGGGCAACTTCAGCGGTCCGTATACCCTGCATATCGGCATCACCGGCAACCGCCTGATGTTCGACATCAAACGGCAGGACGGCACGCCCTGCGTGGTGCATCTTTTGTCGCTGACGCCGTTCCGCCGCATCGTGAAGGATTACTTCATGATCTGCGACAGCTACTATCAGGCGATCCGCACCGCCACGCCCGACAAGATCGAAGCCATCGACATGGGCCGCCGCGGCATTCACGATGAAGGCTCACGCACGCTGATGGAACGGCTGGAAGGCAAGGTGCGGGTCGATTTCGAAACCGCGCGCCGCCTGTTCACGCTGATTTCCGTATTGCACTGGAAGGGCGAGAACGGCGGCGCATGATCTTCTCTCTCGCGAAACGGGTCTGACGGATGGCGCCGCGCTCCCCGCAGGCGGTTCTGTTCATGTGCGGGCAGAACAGTGTCCGCTCTCCGACGGCGGCGGCGCTGCTGCGCCATCTCGTTCCGCGCGGCCTCTATGTGCAGTCGGCCGGCGTCAGCAAGGCCCGGCTTGATCCGTTCGCCGTGGCGGTGATGAAGGAGATCGGCCTCGATATCTCCAGTCACAAGCCGTGGACCGTCGCCGATCTGGAGGACTGGGAAGGCCTCAACTTCGATCTGATCGTCACGCTGTCGCCCGAGGCGCATCACAAGGCAATGCAACTGACCGCGACATCGGCCACCGAGGTGGAATACTGGCCGACGCCAGACCCGGTCGGCGTCGAGGGCCGCCGCGAGTTGCAGCTCGATGCCTACCGGCATGTGCGCGACACGCTGCGCCAGCGCATCAAGGAGCGGTTCGCGCCGGTGGGGATCGGAAATGAATAGACCGAAATCACCCGAAAATCGCATCCGTTCGCCGCGCGGCGCTGTTGTCGCGGCACCCGCCTTCGGATAGTTTCCGCGCCCGTTGATCCCTCACCGAAGCCGATAAATCCGCATGCTCGGACGTCCCAAATTCGTTCTCGCCTCCGGTTCGCCGCGGCGCCTCAGTCTGCTCAATCAGGCTGGCATCGAGCCCGATGCGCTGCGCCCCGCGGACGTGGACGAGACGCCCAAGCGCGGTGAATTGCCGCGCGCCTGCGCCAACCGTCTGGCGCGCGCCAAGGCCGATGCCGCGCTGAAATCGGTCCAGCTCGATGACGAGCTTCGCGGTTCCTACATTCTCGCCGCCGACACGGTGGTGGCTGTCGGCCGCCGCATCCTGCCGAAAGCCGAACTGGTGGATGAGGCGTCGCAGTGCCTGCGGCTGCTCTCGGGCCGCAACCATCGCGTCTACACCGCGATCTGTCTGGTCACCCCGAAGGAAAGCTTCCGCCAGCGGCTGGTGGAAACGCGGGTGCGTTTCAAGCGTCTGAGCGAGGACGACATCCAGGCCTATATCGGCTCCGGCGAGTGGCGCGGAAAGGCGGGCGGTTATGCGGTGCAGGGCATCGCGGGCACCTTCGTGGTGAAGATGGTCGGCTCCTACACCAACGTGGTCGGGCTGCCGCTGTATGAAACCACGGCGTTGATGGGCGGAGAGGGTTTCCCGATCCGCTTCGGCTGGCTGAATGCCAGCTAGGGACGAGTCGCGCCCGGCGGGCGTCAAACCCTGCCCGATCTGCGGCAAGCCGTCGGTTCACGCATCCCGGCCGTTCTGCTCGGAGCGCTGCCGCGACGTCGACCTCAATCGCTGGCTGTCGGGCTCTTACGCCATCCCGGCGCGCGAGACAGACGCCGAAGACGACATGGACGAGCCGCAATAGGGGCCCCGGGCGATCGGGAAGTCCTTGAATCCGGTGGATTTTGCCACGCGGCCGTCGATCCGGATAAGTGGGTCCGGAAAACGCGCCGGTGGCTGGACAGGTCCGTTCTGGCTCTCTATAAACCGGCGCTCTCCCCGGCCATGTCCGGGGCGGCGCCCAGGTAGCTCAGTTGGTAGAGCATGCGACTGAAAATCGCAGTGTCGGTGGTTCGATTCCGCCCCTGGGCACCATTCACCAGCCTCACTTTGTCTCATATCGTCAAATATTGAAGTACTCCGAACGGCTTACGCCGCGCGAGCCTCTCATGCTGTCTCCTGCTGACCTGTCAGAATGCGGGTACCGCCGGGTACAATGACGGGTAGACGCTCTTTTCAGCAAAGGCGTGTACTGCCTCCGCGACGGATGACGCTGCCCGCTCGTCGCCCGCTATGATCGGCTGCAAAATCGCTGCATGTTCCTCCCACAACGGCGCCTGCCGGATTGTCTGATAAGCGTCGAGTATTAATGCCATCGGACTTCGGCGTCCGATCATTCGCAGAATTGAGCGCGCCACTCACCGCCGCAGCCGCGATGACCTTGTTTTCGGGCGCTCAGCGCCGCCTTGCGCGTATATCGGACGGTCTTAACCCGAACCGTCGTTTAAACGTGCGATTGAAGTAAGACAGATCGTTAAATCCCGCTGCGTATGCCACCGTACTGACGGAGACATGATCCTGTAGCGGATCGCTGATTACTTTTTTTGCCGACTGAAGCCGGCACTCAACCAGGAAATCGGTGAAACTTGTCTCTTCTTGTTCAAATAGCGCTCTGACATATCGGGGTGATATGCCATGTCTCCCGGCTATTTCGCCTAACGCGAGCTTCCCGTCGGTACAGTTTGAAAGGATGTCCGCTTTTATCGCTGCCAGGCGCGCTGCGCGAACGCCAGCTCGGTGGTCGTCATGTTTGCGGGGTTCGTGAGCATTAATGGCGACGGCTGCTAGTTCGTGCAGGTGCGATGTGATCGCGCGTTGAAGCTGGGGATTTTCCCCGTCGATAAGCGGTACCAGCTGTTCGCAATAGTCGAACAGTAGCCTTAGAGCGGCTGTAGGGCGAAGTGTGCCTCGATGCGAATCCGCCGGACTCAAGCCATATGCCTTGAGCAGGTCGCGGCGTAATCTCAAGTTTGTTACGCGCGTTTCTGTATGCCCGCTGAAGACTGCGGTTTCTCCCCCGAATGTCTGTACCGCTTGCCCGGACGAGATATCGGACTCGACCGTGCCTTGTGCCAAGCAGCCGGCGCCTTGTCGCATTAGAACTAAAACGACATCGTCATTTTCATCCTCGGAGCCATCGTGACGGTTCCGCATCGGGGACAACGTGCCTCGCGCAATAGCAACATCGGCGAATGCGTTTAGCGTCATGGCCACCTGTAGGTCAGCTCCAGCCAAAGGGTCGATGGAAATTTTAAGAATCTGCCGTCCGAAGGTTTCTCGAAACTGCTCAAGTTGATCGGCGGTGCCGTGCGTTGCTGAGAACTGAAAGCTGGTCGAGAATGTCATGCGATGCGTCCTCAACAAAACATACAAATGTGAGACGCAAATTTGCAACAACGGGTTCAAAAGTCAGGTCGAGTGCCGTTCTGTCTTATCACGTTGCCGGACAGTCCAAGCCAAACGTCCCTGCATCGCTAGCTTCTGCAAGTCGAATGCGAACGGGTAAGTGGTGGGACATGATGCGGGGCCGCAAATTGATCGTTCTGGCGTTGCTGCTTGTGGCCCCTTCAGCTCAAGCCGCTGACTGGAGTGGCTTCTACGCGGGCTTGCAGGTCGGATACGGCTGGCAAAGCTCGTATGTGCCATACACCAGCCCAATTTCAGCGGTCCAAACTTTTATTGAAGGAGGGCGATACCCTCAAATTACGTCGAATCCCGCCGGGCCAATGGGAGGATTATACGCTGGCTACAATTATCAATTCGCCAGGCAGTGGTTCGCGGGTCTTGAAGCTGATGTCTCCGCTTCGGCTATGACGGACACGCAAGTGGTAACGAACAGCATTCCGATAAGCTCGAATGTACAAATGAGCCTTCAATGGTTTGCAACGGCGCGCGCGAGACTTGGCTTTTTACCATCCGACGCCATTGCAGTGTACACCACAGGCGGCCTGGCGATGGCCGGCGCAAAGACGGCCGTCCATATTGTATCTCCCCCCCAGATTGAGTGTGACGCGGTGGCTGGCTTCTGTGGATTTGCCGGAGAAACAAAAGCCGGATGGACGATTGGGGCCGGTACTGAGTGGAAACTGAATCGGATGTGGTCTGTGAAAGCAGAGTATCTCTATTACGATGTTGGTTCAATTGAGACAAAGGTAAAGGCCGTAAATGGAGTTACGTTCTTCAATGCAACCGCTAATTTGCGCGGAAGCATCGTTCGCGCCGGGCTTGGATATCATTTTTGAATTTACCGGGCTTTATTCCACTGGTGATCGTTCTGGCGTTCGGCCAGTAGACACCCTCAGCTTGAAACGCGAATCCGCAGCTTAATGAAAAAGCAGGAATAGGTTCGACGAGCAGGGCCCAGCCGAAGTCCCGTGTAGCCGACAATCGCGGATCGTCCATGGGGCGGAAATCCGCCAAAGCAATTTACGCGTCATAAGGATCAAGCTTTCTTCCTTGGTCCAGACGTCCTGCCCCGTCATCCTGCACGCCATCCTAAACGTGTGCGCTCCTCCGTCGTGCTGCCGATGCATCGTTTCGCCACGCCGCTGGGCGATTTCATGTCGCGGATGAACGGGCAGTTCGAAATGGACATGCGGCTTGAGCGATCGTTCTCAATCTCGCGCAGGACGCTGCCGAGAAAGCCGACCATCATCATTCTGGACGGCGTTTGAACCTCCCGCCATCCTCCGAGCTGCGCGCGCCATGTTTGGCTTGCGGCAACTCGAAGGTGACAGACGCCTTCAGAGGTCAGGTTTTGTCTTCCGTGGCCGCGCCCGGTGCATTCGCCTTCACGGATGCAATGCCGGCATCCCGCGCGGCTTCCGACGAGTAGGTCTCGCTCGTTCCGATCACCTGGCCATTGGAGGCCTTGAGATTGAACATCGGATTTCCGTTCTTCGCCGCTTTTCGTTCATAGCGCTCGTCCTTCGGCGCGTTCTCCTTGACGGATGCGATGCCTTTCTCCGCCGAAGCCTTGGCTTCATAGTGTTCGCTGGTCAGGATCGTTTCGCCGTTGCCGGCCTTCAGCACAAAATGAAATTTACCGCTCGCGCCTTTGCTCAGCACAAATTTTCCAGCCATGGATTTTCTCCCTTGCATTCAGGCCGTTCGATTATTGCAGATATAATGCCGGGACCAAGCAGGCTGGCGCGAGGACCTTGATTTGTGACACGGCGCGATGGGCTCAAAAAGCGGCAGCCAGATCCTTCGCGCCCTGCAGCCCGATCTGGCTGTCCATCCGCGCGTTGGTCGCGGCCAAAAGCTTCGCCACGGTGTTGTTGCGGATCGCCACCGGGTTGCGCTCATAGCCGCCGCGCTGGAAGAAATTCGACGTCGGAACGACGGTGCGCGTGGTCTGCGGCATCGACACCATGTCGAACCCGTTGCCGTCGCCGGTCAGGTTCATCATCTCAAGCTCTGCGGCGGTGAGCGGCGCCATATAGCCCTTGCGCTTGGCGAAGTTCACCGAGTCCATCAGCTTCAGCGTCTGCAGGACGGGGCCGACATCCATGTCGAGATTGAGCGCATGGACGGCGATGCCGCGCGGCGTCGTGCCCAGCTTCTCGTGGGCGCTCCATTGGTTGGGCACGGTCTTGCAGAACGTGACCATCTGCTGAACGATCGCGGCTTTCCGCTCCAGTTCCGCCTTCTGCGGGCCGGAGGCCTGCCGGATCTTGTCGCGTAGCGCGCCGAGAATGACGCCGCCATGCTCCGCCAGAAGATCGATGGTGTTGGTGGTCAGAAGCTGATTGTAGCCGAGCGCGGTAGAGATCGCGCGTCCGCGCGGTCCTTCGAGTCCGGCCTGCACGTCATACTTGCCGTTGCCGCCGGACTCGAAACTGTAAATTCGCACCGCCTGGTCGCGCGTCAGTCCGAAGCTCGACGCGACCCTTGCATAGGCACGTTTGTAGTCGAGTTCGCTGGCGGGCTTGCGCGGCACGAACTGGAAATGCTCCCGGGCGTTGGCGAGAAAATCCGCGACGACCGGAAGCGCCTTGCGCGGCACAGGCGGCTTCTCGGGCGGAAAGGGGGAAACCGGCTTCGGCGGGCCGCCATAGACCGGCGGCTGAACCAGCACGTAGTCGTCGGCGACGATCACCTCGCCGCTCCGCCGCCTGGCATTGCGGGTCTTGCGCTTCTCGCTGATCGCGCTCCAGTAGGCGGACGCTTCTTCGTCGAACTGTTCACGCGCCGCGGTGTAGTCCGCGAGTTTCCGCTGATAGTCCGCGATCTGCTGCGGTGTCTGTGCGAAGGCCGCAGACGGCAGCGCGGAAGCAGCAGCCAGACATGCGATGCACGCCATCATCCATCGAAGCTGTCTCACATGAACACCGCCACGTTTTGCCTTTGCTGAACAGAGCGACGCTGACGAACATGGTGGACTTCCCGCGTCGCAGTGCCGTCGGTCGGATCGTCACGGTGTCGGCTGCTGGGCCGATGAAAGGGAATGGTGTCGATCGCAGCGGTCACTCCGATCCGAATCTCAGGCTCACTTAGTATCGTGCACACGCACGCGCCGGGCGTCCAGCCCGGTGGCATGCTGCCTGTTGCGTTTCTGTTGAAGATCAGTCCGGAAACAGGGCGCCGGAGACACCCGCGCATCGCGCTGAGAAACACGGTATTCAGGCCACAGTGGAAGGATTCCCGACGCGGCCGGGATGTGCTGTGGAGATATCTGGCACGACAGATTACTCATCTATATGGTCCCGGTCTCGTATCGAGGGAGAATGCATGAGCACAGATCGCCGCAGTCGCATCCTGCAGGGCATTGATATTCGTCGCGCTCGCGGCTTGGAAATCGGCCCCTTGGTGTGGCCTCTCGTGCGGAAGGACGAGGGCGACATCACCTATGTGGACCACGTCACGACTGAAGAGCTGCGGTCGAAATATGCCCGGAATAAGGACGTGCCCGCGGACCTCATCGTGGATGTTGATGCTGTTTGGGGAGCGGAAACGCTGGCGGAAGCCGTTGGTGGGCGGCGGTTCGATTACATCCTCGCTTCGCATGTCGTGGAACACGTTCCGGACCTGATTGGTTGGATCGGAGAATTGCTGGAGGTATTGGAGCCCGACGGCGAGATTCGGCTCGCTGTGCCAGATCGCCGCTACACCTTCGACTACCACAGGCGGGAAACGCGATTGGCGGATGTGCTGGCCGCTCACGTCGTCAAAGCCAGACTGCCGCAACCTCAGCAGATTCTGGAGTTTCATACGCACTTTGCTGCACTGGATGCCGCTGCCGCCTGGGCCGGTGCTGTGCCGACGCCGCCGGTCATATCCTCTCAGAAACGCGAATCCTGGATGGATCGTGCGCAGAAGCCGCTACGGGGTGAGTACGAGGACGTTCACTGCTGGGTGTTTACGCCCCGGTCGTGGGCATTGTTGATGATGGATATGGATGCCTGTGGGCTGCTGCCGTGCGAATGCTCGCTATTCCATGACACACAGCCGGGGGCATATGAGTTCACGGTCGGACTTCGCCGCGGCTCAGGAGGGTGGGAGCGGATGGCTCACGAAACGCAGGGGAAGGACAGCGTTGAGGACCGGTTGCGGGGCGAGATAACGGCTCTGCGAGAATCGACCTCCTGGCGGATTACGGCCCCGTTGCGATGGGTGGCTTCCGTCGTTCGTAGGCGGTAGCGTCAAGGTCCCGCTGTACCGGTTCTGGCGTCGGCTGTTTAACAGCGGTGTTGAACACCGGCGCCTCTGCTCCGGTTGGCCGCGACGCACGCCATCATCCATCGAAGCTGTCTCACATGAACACCGCCACGTTTTGACGGCAGACCAGAATCGGCTGCCTGTCCGCGTTCCAGAGCGTCGTCGCCTGACTGGAATAGCCATCGTGAATGCGCTCGGCCCGGGTCTCGAGCAGCCACCAGCCGTCGCGGGTTTCGATCCGATCGGTCAGCAGGTCGATGCCCCAGGTCATGGTGCTGATCGGCCCGGATGGTTTGTCGAATTTCACCAGAGCCGCGGGCGGCGGCGCGTCGGTGAGGGCGACGAGCGCCGCGACGGAAACCGGCCGTGCCGGATCGCGGTGACGGAGCCAGAGCGAAAATGCCGGCGTCTCGCTTTCGCTGAACGGCGGGTTGCCGCCGGCAAAGCGTCCGTCGAAATGCTGGATGAAGTTCAGTCCAGGAATCTTGCGAAAGAACGCAGGGCAGACATCCGGCTCGGGAACTTTCGGCGCGGGCAGGCTGCCGTAATCCACGGCGGAGGTCCGCGCCGCGCCATAGCATAGCGTGGCGCGCGTCGCGAAACCGGTTTCACTGAACAGGTCGACGCCGACGAACACGGTGGACTTCCCCCGGCGCAGCGCCGTCGGCCGGATCATTACGGTGTCGGCTGCGGGACCGATGAAAGAGAATTGAGCCGAACGCAGCGGCGGCAGGTCACTGAGTTGCCGCGCTGCACTCTCAAGACACAAGGCGGCGGAAAGTCCGCCATACATGGTGCGGCCCTGCAGCCAGTCTTCGGTCGCGGTGGCGGAACAGGTGTCGCCATCGGTGGTCATGCTCGCCATCAGTTCGGTGAATTCGGTCATCGCGTCGTGCCTGATCCTGAAATGCCTGCCAGATATATAGCTGCACGATTTATTCCGGTCGCGATCATGGCAGCCATGATCGCAGAGTCGCGCGATGCTGTGCTGCAAACTTCGCGCGGACTCAGGTTGGACTCAATCCGTCAGTAAGACTGACCGAATCGAGTTATCAACAAGCGTTTACGCGGCACCTTCGAATCATTCTCGCTTCGGGCTACGGATTGGTTTCAAATGTAATGCTTGCGTGACTGTGGCGTTGCGTGCGGGGCGACGATCATGAACAAAATTGTTTCGCCAAAAGGCTTGGCGTCGGGTGAGTTATCGAAACTTTTCGGCGATGTACCGAAGCCGAATCGTGCCGACTGGGAAAAGACGCTGAAGGCGTTGAAGCCGTGGCTGAGCCCGGAAAAATTCGCGGAAACCGAAGAGATTCACTGGCGCATGTTCGAGCGCGCCAATCGCTGGCATCAGGCATCCAAGCCTGCGCCGCCGGACGACCGGTAAATTCTCTGCGCATGCCGCGCTTGCAACAGGGCTTGCGCGACAGAGCGATCATGCGTCTTCATTTTGGAAGATGGACAGCTTCGTCGTAAAGGCAACCACGATGCCGAGGCGGCGCGTCAGACCCCGGTGCCGGTTGACGGCGTGATGGGGATGTCCGCCGTCTTGGCGTGATCCGGCGTGTCGTCCTTCCAGCGCACCGAACCCAGCGGCCGTTCCAGCATGCGCCGGATCTTGATCGGTTCCGGTCCGACATGAAATCCGACGGCGGCGAGATGGAGTTCGCGTTCCGACTGCGTCGAGCGGCTGCGCTGATGCAGGAAGTCTAGCCATGTCGGGCAATGATAGCGTTCGATCCAGATTTCCGGATCGGCGATGTCGCGCGCGATGGACCAGGCATAGGCGCCGTTGCGCTGGCGGCTGGCCTGCACCTGCAGCATCAATGTGTAGAAGGCGCGCGCTTGGTCCTGAGCCACGCGATATTCGATCTCGACCACGATCGGTCCGCTGCGGTGGCTGATGACCAGATTCACTTCCGGTTCGGCCAGTGCCTCGATCGGATCGTTGTTGTTGCCTTCGGTCGAAGGCATGGCGAACCAGATCGCGAGGACGGGCGACAGGAACATCACGGCGCCCGCGATCAGCAGCGCATTGTTGACGCCGGTGCCATTGGCGACATGGCCCCACAGCCAGCTTCCGATCGCGACGCCGCCCGCGATGGCGGCCTGATAGGCGGCCAGCGCACGGCCCGCGACCCAGCGCGGCGTCGAAAGCTGCACGCCGATATTGAACAGGGTCACGCTCAGCATCCAGCAGGTGCCGGCCACGATCAGCGCCGCGCCTGTCAGAACGGGCGAATGGCTCAACGCCATGACGCCGATGGCGATGCCCATGGCGAGCGAGCACAGGCGCACGGCCTGTTCGGCGCTCAGAGACTTGCGGACCGTGGACACGCTCATGGCGCCGAGCACGCCGCCGATCCCGAAGCAGCCGAGCATCACGCCGTAGGTTTGGGCGCTGCCGTGGAGAATGTCGCGCGCCACCAGCGGCATCAGCGCCAGCACCGAGCCTCCGGCGATGCCGGTCACCAGCGTGCGGTAAAGCACGACGCGCACGGATGGCGAATGGACGATGTAGCGGACGCCGGACACCATCGCGCGGCGCAGCCGCTCCGGCGGCAGCCGCGAAGGTTCGAGCGTGCGCCGCCACAGATAAAGAACGATCAGCAGCGGGACGTACAGCAGCACGTTGCCGACAAAGGCCGCGACGGCACCGGCCGCGGCGACGATGATGCCGCCCAGCGCCGGACCGAAGCTGCGCGCGATGTTGTAGCTGATGCCGTTCAGCGCCACCGCCGCGGGCAAGGTATCCGCGGGGACCTGCTCGCTGACCGAGGCCTGCCAGGCCGGACCGAACAGCGCGTTGCCGCAACCGATCAGAAAGCAGAACAGCAGCAGGCTGTTCGGCGAAATCAGGTTCAGATAGGCCAGCACCGACAGCGCGATGCCGCCGCTCAGACCGAGACACAGCGCCGAGAGACCGACGATGCGCCGGTCATACATGTCGGCGATCGCGCCCGCCGCGAGCGACAGCAGCATGATCGGCAGCATCAGGGCGGTCTGCACCAGCGCCACCATGTCCGCCGACGATGTCATCTGGGTCATGGCCCAGGCCGCGCCGACGCCGTTGATCATCAGGCCGAGATTGGAGAGCAGACTCGCCATCCAGATTCGCCGGAAGACGGCGTGGCGCAGCGGCGCGGTAACACCGCCGGCAGGGGATGGGCGTTTGGCGGGCTGGTCGGCCGGTCTATTCAAGACAGGTGTCCTCGGTCTCGCTGCGTTGGAAGCGGTTCGGCCAGGGCCCGACAAGAAACGGCCACGGTGCGAAGCATGACTGTGGGATAACCGGCGCGGGTTGAAAAGTGGTTTGCTACCATCGCCATTGACCGTCGTCGGCCCAGCGTGAACGGTAGCCGACCAGGCGCATCCAGCGCGTCACGATCTGGTCGAACCCGGTGACATAGTCGCAGGCCGGGTCGCGTGACCATTTTTTGTCGGCCTTGACCTCGGCGATGGTTTTCTCGCTCGCATAGGTGAAAAGCTGAAGCGGCTTTGCCGGATCGAACACTTCGCTGCGGTTGGCGATCAGCTCGCGGCCCAGCTTGTTGTAGATCACGCACGGCGTGCTCGCGTAGGTCTGCATCTGTTCGTCGACGATCACGCGCGCATTGTCCGGGGGCGGCTCGATCTTGTAGGACAGGAGAAATGCGGCTGCGGAGAGCAGGGCGGCAAGGCCAGCGCCCGTCAGGATCAGCCAGATCAGGCGCGGCCGCCCTGCATCGTTTGCTGGATTCGAGTGCGACATCGGCGCGAGAATGGCACGGCGGCTGGAAACTGTCAGGTAAAATGCAGGCTCAGGAAAATGTTCCGGGCCGCCGTGGCGAATCTCACCGCGGCGGCCCGGCTGGTCTTATCACTATTCAGGCTTGATCTTGGCGAATTCGGCGACCTTGCCCCATTTTTCGGTTTCCGCGATCACGAAGGCCTGCATTTCCTCGGGCGTGCCTCCGATCGGCTCGCCGCCGAGCTTGCGGATGCGCTCGATGCCGTCGGGTGACTTGATGTACTTGATGATGCTCGCGTTGAGCTTCGTCACGATGTCCTTCGACACCTTGGCGGGCGCGGCAACCGTGAACCACGCCGCGGCGTCATAGCCCTTCACGGTGTCGCCGATCGACGGAATGTTCGGCAGCAACGGCCAGCGCTGCGCGGTGCTGATCGCCAGCGGACGCACGTTGCCGGCTTCCGCGAAGGGCAGGACGGCGGGCAGGTTGTCGATCATGACATGGACACGGCCCGCCACGAGATCGGTGAGGGCCGGGGCGCTGCCCTTGTAAGGCACGTGCACGATGTCGATGCCGGTCATCGACTTGAACAGTTCGGTCGCCAGATGCGCCGTGCTGCCGAGGCCCGGCGTGCCATAGAAAAGTTGACCTGGTTTCGACTTGGCGAGCGCGATGAATTCCGCCACCGATTTCGCCGGAACATCCGGATTGACCGACATCAGGTTCGGCACCCGTGCGATGATGGTGACCGGCTGGATGTCCTTGATCGGATCGTAGGGCATGTTCTTCTGAACATACTTGTTGATCGCGTGGGTGCCCGGCGTGCCGACGATGAAGGTGTAACCGTCCGGATCGGACTTGGCGACGAAATCGGCGGCAATGTTGCCGCCCGCGCCCGGCTTGTTTTCGACAATGAACTGCTGGCCGTATTCTTCCGAGAGCTTCTGCGCCACGAGGCGGCCGAGAATGTCGGTGGTGCCGCCGGCGGCGAAAGGCACGACGAATTTCACCGGATGGTCCGGCCACGCTGCGGCTTTGGACACGCGGCCCAGGAACGGTGTGGCGGCAAGCGCCGCGCCGCCTGCAAGAACGGAGCGCCGGGTGGGTCGGGAAGAAGTCATTCGCATGATCGTCGTATTTCCTCTGTCGGTTCTTATGAAACCATTTTTACAGTTACAGTCGTGGTGCAGCGGACCGCCGGAATGACCGGCGATCCGTATTCGGCGTGTCGTCAGTGGCCCATGCGGGCGGAGGCCGGATGGCCGGGCACCTTGAAGCGTTTGCCGGTGTCGGTCACCTTGGTGCCGTTGACTTTCAGAATTGAGAAGTCGCTGTTGAGATAATTTCCGACCAGCAGATATTTTCCGTCCGGCGTGAACAGCACGGCCTCGGGCAGGCCGCCCACTTCGATGTCCTGGGTCTTGGTCACCTTCTTGCCGTCGATGCGCAGGATCGAAACGCTGCCGTTCTTCTGGTGGAAGAACAGGTTCTTCATGTTGGAGCCGCGCAGGATCGCCGTTGCCGCGAGATTGCCCTTGGGGCTGACGGCGATGCCTTCGGGGCCGTCGCCGACCACGACGCGGTCGATGAAGCGCGGCGGCTTGGCATCGAGATCAGCGACGCTGACCGTATCGACGCTGCCGTCGGACGAACCGGCATTGCCGTTATCGGCGGTCAGTGCCAGCTTGCCGTTCGGCGTCACGACCACGTTGTAGGGCCAGAGGCCCGCCATCAGGTCCACCTTGTTGTAGGTGACCTTGTCGCCGTTGATCTCAAGCACAGACAGTTTGTGCGCCGGAAATTTCGTCGCCAGCGCACGCTTGCCATCCGGCGTGAACACCACCTGCGCGACGCTGTCGCCCATCGCGATCGTATCCGTCACTTTCACATCGGTGCCGTTGACAGACAGCACGGAAATGGAATTGTCGCCGCGATTGGCAACCAGCGCCATTTTGCCGTTGGGGCTGAAGCTCAGGCCGGACGGCTGCTTGCCGCCGGTCACGGTTCCCGCCAGCTTCGGTGGATTGGCCTTCATGTCGATGACATAAATCTTGTTGTCGAGAGACATCTTCAGCGCATCGCCGTCCTTGGCGACATCGACCGAGTCCGCCACTAGCGCCACCGAGCCCGTCGGATCGATGTCGACATTCACCGGCGGTCCGACCACGGAATTTTTGAGAGGAAGGTTGGCGACGATCTTCGGACTTTCCGGATTGGCGAGATCGACGATCAGCACCGAATCCTTGCCGGCCGGAGAAAGAACGACTTTGCCGTCCGCATCCCACAGCACCTTCTCGTCGTTGCCGACGATCATGAACGGCGCGGCATGTGCAGGATGGAATCCGGCGAGCCCGAGCAGCAGGCTTGCTCCGAGGGATAGAGACGTCACGCGACGAGTGAACATGGTCACCATAGCCTCCCTGAAAAACCGGCTTGTGCCGGATTGTTGATTGGGGGCGACACTATTCGTTCCGATGGCTTCCTGCCAGAGCGCAGCAGCTTTGCCTGCGATGTTGCCGCCATTTCGTGACGTTTCCATTTGCATCGCAGCAAAAAAATGCCGGCGATCTAATACCAATGTCTACAAGGCGCGATCTTTTCTGCCCCTGCGGGTTGACCGCGGGCGCGCGTTTGTTCACTTTCCCGCAAAATTCAAGCGAGGAATGCCTATGAAAAAGAAGTTGTTTGCCGTTGCCGCGGCCGCCGTCGTGTCACTGACCGCACCCGCCGCCCATGCCCAGCAATTCATCAATATTCTCACCGGCGGCACGTCCGGCGTGTATTACCCGCTCGGCGTCGCGATCGGAAAAATCTACGGCGAAAAGATTTCCGGGGTGAAGACCCAGGTGCAGGCCACCAAGGCCTCGGTCGAAAACCTCAACCTGATCGAGCAGGGCCGCGGCGAACTGGCGTTTACGCTGGGCGATTCGCTCAAGGCGGCTGTCGATGGCGACGCGGAAGCCGGCTTCAAGACCAAGCTGACCAAGCTGCGCACTCTTGGCGCGATCTATCCGAACTACATTCAGATCGTCGCCACTGCGGACAGCGGCATCAAGACGCTT
>Ga0153956_1001614_pt1 | contig 19077 bp, 16 predicted proteins | sample TSFL040MetaG_FD_104704 | JGI IMG/M metagenome (GOLD analysis project Ga0153956, IMG submission 104704) | Attine ant fungus gardens microbial communities from Florida, USA - TSFL040 MetaG | ecosystem: Host-associated > Fungi > Mycelium > Unclassified | place: USA: Florida, Wekiwa Springs...
CCTGGTCCACCACTGCGAGTTTAAAGGCCAGCGTGTAGTCGCGCTGACTGCGTCGCCTTTCGGCATTCATCGTCATCTCCTGAAAAAGCCTTGAAATCTGACAAGCTTATTCAGGACGGGACATCGCCAATAAAAAAGGGCGCCGAGGGAGCCCTTTTTTATTGCGGTGATTGTTACCAGAACCGCGCGCTCAATCGTTGCAGCCAGCGATCGATGACACGCTCCACGCTACCCTCGGCGGCAATGCCCAGCTTTTCCTGCCAATGCTTTTTCTCCACATACTGGATCAGGAACAGATCGCTGTCCTGGCGCCGCGCCATCAAAAACTCATCGCTGGTCTGCACGCCGTCGATCAATGCGCGCTCCAGCGCCTGCGAGCCATACCAGACTTCGCCGGTGGCCGTGGTATCGATATTCACCTGCGGACGATGGCTGGCCACAAACTGCTTGAACAATTGATGCGTGTCTTCGAGTTCTTCGACGAACTTGCTGCGGCCCTTGTCGGTGTTTTCGCCAAACACCGTCAATGTGCGCTTGAACTCTCCGGCCGTGTGCAATTCCACGTCAATGTCGTGCTTTTTCAGCAGCCGGTTGAAATTGGGCAGCTGCGCGATCACGCCGATCGACCCGAGAATGGCAAAAGGCGCCGCGATGATGCGCTGGCCGATGCAGGCCATCATATAACCGCCGCTGGCGGCAACCCTGTCGACGGAAACCGTCAATTGCACGCCGGCGTTGACCAGACGCTGCAATTGCGACGCGGCCAGGCCGTAGCTGTGAACCATGCCGCCGCCACTTTCCAGGCGCAGCAATACCTCGTCTTCCCGAGTCGCGAGCGTGAGAATGGCCGAGATCTCTTCGCGCAAATGCTCCACCGCGGACGCTTTCATGTCGCCGTCGAAATCGAGTACAAAAACCCGCTTGCGGGCAGGCTCTTCCCCCTTGTGCTTCTTGCGTTGCTTGCGCTCGCGCTTTTCCTCTTTGCGCTCGGCTTTATGCAGAGCCTTCAGTTCGTCGTCATCGAGGATAGCGTGGCGAATATCCTCTTCATAATCCTGGAAGCGCTCGCCGAGATCCTTCACTTCGATATGGCCATCGGTGTCCTTGTGCCGGCGCTGGCTGAGCGCGAACACCATGCCGATAAAAAACAGCAACCCGACAATCACCGTGGCAAATTTGGCGACGAAAAGTCCGTAATTAATGAGAAATTCCAAGGAGTCTCCGGGATTTACAAAATATAGGGAACGGAAAATAACGTGGGGCGTCATGGTCGCCGCAGACCACAGCGAAGTCAAGCCGGGGGCCTGCGGCGGAAAAAACGCGGGTATGCGGGAGACTTCGGGGAAACAAGGCTACTGCCAGCGATCCACCGCCAGCTTGGCCCGGTCGTTCAGCGGACGCGCCACCAGGCCGGAGCCGCCCATGTTGACGCTGAACAATGCACCATCGGCCATCGGCAGATAGGTGGCGCTGCCATAGGTGGCATCGATCAGCGAAAAATAGCGATTGACCCTGTGCAGCCAGAACCAGGTATCGAATACCGGCGTATCTTCGCGCAGGCCGATCACGGTATGCGGCTGGCTCTGCTCATCCTCCAGCGACAGGTAACGTCCGGAGAGGCGATCGATGCGATATCCCGGTTGAAAGCCAATGCGGGCCAGCGGAGTCATCCATTTCAGGACGCGCGCGTCCAGCTGCCACATATCGCCCTGCAGTTCAAAATGGCGCTCCTTGCCGGCCCGGTCGACCAGGTTGACGGCGAAATGCTGTGCGCCCAACGCCTTGAAAGCCAGGGTGCCCAGCGGTTGCTCCGCGCTCAGCGCCTGATAGCCATGCAAGTCCCAGGCGGCCAGCGCCACCACGATCGCAACGCCGGCCAGCAGCAAACCGACGCTGCCGCGCAGCCAGCCGAGCAACCAGTCGCGTCCCAGCAACAGGCGCAGCGCCACCGCCAAAACCGCCAGCGCCAGCACCGCAAACCCTATCGCCAACCACAAATACATCATGCCCCCTCAACCGCGAAGCCCAGCGCGGCGAGACTTTCGGTCGCCACATCGAGAATTTTGCCGTCGGGGCTGCGCAGTCCCGCCAGCTCCGTCAGGTAGTATTCGAGGCTGATGAGCGCATCGGCCAATGTCTCCAGCAATTGCTGGCGCGCACCCTGTTGACGCTCGCGCATCTGTTGCTCGATGAACGCAATGCAGCCGCGCAAGATGGCGGCGGCGCGCGTATGTCCCAGGATTTGCATGCCGCCACGCACGGTGTTCAGCGTCACGGCGACATTGGCGATATGTATCGGATCGAAATCCGATTCCACGTACGCGGTGATTGCCCGCTTGCACAAAGCGATCGCGGCCTGCGCTTCCTCGATGACGATGCGCGCCGCCTCGGCGAACTGGCTGTCGGCCACGATCTGTTTGCGCCGGCCGTCGCTGATCTGCTCCAGCTCGCCGAGGCTCACCTCGTTGCGATAGAGCGCGGAAAGGCTGCTTTCAATGAACAACAAGGCATCGGCCATGGCCAGGAATTGTTCCGGAGGCACGCCGTTCCTGTAACCGGCCCAGCCATCCACGAACACCAGTTGATCCCGCAGCACCCGGCTCGGCGCGCCCAGATTGACCATGCGCAAGGTATCCGCCACCCGCACCAGGGTTTCGCGCAGCGGCGTCGACTCTTCCGCGGCAATTCCCTGGTTCTGGGCGGCGATTTCCAGAATATCCTTGGCGCCGCGCAACTCCTCCTTGAGCACCTTCACCACCGAATCGATCGCCTCCAGGCCGGGGCCGCGCATCGCCTCGCGCAGCGCTACCAGGTCCCGGTCATTGGGTTGCAGCGCGGGAATGTCGAAAGCGCGGATAACGTCGGCAGCCCGCCCTTCCCGGTGCGTGGAAAGCGCCAGCATGAAGACCAGCTCGCGGCGCAGCCCGTCGTCGAGCGCTCCAGCCAGAGCCGCCTCGCCGCCCTTGAGATAACGGGCCATCAAACGCTCGATCAGGCCCAGGCTGCGACGGCGATTGAGATTGAGTTCCAGGCCGCGCTCCGCCAGACATTCCACCGCGCCGGCGGCCAACCGCCAGAATCCCTGCCCGCTGGAGGCCGGCGTCTGGTCCGCAAAGCGGGCGCTGGCGCGGGCCAGCAGACGCAAGTTCGAAGCCTGGTTCTGCTGGCGCAGAATGGCCAGCAATCCCACCTGATACATCTGCCGCAAGCGCTCCAGCACCTGTCGGCCGGAAACCTCGGCGGACGCCGCGAATGGAGCGGCCGGCAGCAACGGCAGCGCCTGTGTTTCAAAGTGATACTCCGTTTCAAAGTGATACTCCGGCACCAGAGGCTGGCGACGCGCAACGCGCAGTTCGTTGACATAGGCGATGACCAGCATGGGCGGCAGCGAGCGCCGGCTGGCGGCAAACTCCACGTAGCGGGGCAAGACGAAAAACGCGTGGCTGAGCGCTCCGGCCAGGGCTTCCGCCGCGGCGCCGCCGGCGGCCGCGATATCGCGCGTGGCGGCGGCCATTTCATCGGCGAGCAGGGCCGCGGCGTCGAACTGGATCAGGCGAAGGGTGCCGCCGATCTGGCTGACATCGGCGATGCAGGTATCGATGGCGCTGCGGTTTTGGGTGTCGAGCAGAAAAGCTTCGAATTCGCCCGCGGCGCGTTGGATGGAGGCGTCCAGCTCCTCGCGGATCAACGCGAGCGAATTCAGGTTTACAGCAAGAGCCTGCGGCACGATCACTCCTTCCGGTATTTTTCTGAGTTTGCCGCGACCTGCCCGGCGGGAAACACATCGCGTGTTTCGCAGCGGGCAACCTGATCGTATTACGCCCCGGCCCCGAATAAATGCCCGTTAGGTATAGCATAACGAGCCCGGCACCGGGCCAGGCCGCGCGCGAATTGAAACAGAGCGCACATTGCGCGCGCCGTTTTATCTCTGCCACAGCGTTTTGCCGCCGCTGGCCTTGTCGATATCCAGCAGGCGTTGCTCGTGCGCGCCGAGCTCCTCGGCGTTTGCACGGATCACCGCCAACGCGGCCCGGTCGATGCTCAGGCGGCGAATACTGACATCGCCCGGCCCCTGCCCCGCGCTTTCCGTTTCGGCGCCGGCCAACGCCAGAGCGGTCTGGCCGCCGGTCATCGCCAGGTAAACGTCGGCGAGAATCTCCGCGTCGAGCAAGGCGCCGTGCAGATCGCGCTGCGAGTTGTCGACGCCGTAGCGACCGCACAGGGCATCCAGGTTGTTCTTCTGTCCCGGATGGCGCTGGCGCGCCAGCATCAGCGTGTCGATCACGCCGCAAAAGCTTTCGACCCGCTCGATGCCGCGATTGAGCAGGCCGAATTCTGCGTTCAAAAAGCCGAGGTCGAACGCGGCGTTGTGAATGATGAGTTCGGCGCCGCGAATAAACTCGAGCAGCTCGTCGGCGATATGTCCGAACAACGGCTTGTCCGCGAGCATCGCATTGGTGATGCCGTGAACCTCGATGGCGCCGGCATCGATCTCGCGCTGCGGATTCACATACTGGTGAAAATGCCGGCCGGTGAGCCGGCGGTTGATCACCTCGACGCACCCCACTTCGATCAACCGGTGTCCCTGGTTCGGATCGAGGCCCGTGGTTTCCGTGTCGAGCACGATTTGTCTGGTCATCCCCTTCTGCCTTCTTCTATTAGCTATGAGCGCGTGGCAGCAACTCTTAATGAGTAACCGCACGCGTTCGTTGATGTTCGAATGGTTCTCGGTACCGGCTCGCCCACAAGGCCGAGTTCAGCCGCATTCGCGGACGACGTACCCGGCGCGATGCAAGAAAGCATCGCGCAAAGCGCGAGCGATCGGGAATTATCCCGTGGAGCGCGCCAGGCGCATTTCCTCGATGGCGCGATTGGCCAGCGCGTCCGCCATTTCGTTTTCGCGGTGCCCGGTGTGGCCGCGCACCCAGTGCCACTGCATGACGTGGCGCTGCGCCTGCTGGTCGAGCGCCTGCCAGAGATCGGCGTTTTTCACCGGCTCTTTCGCCGCCGTGCGCCAGCCGCGTTTCTTCCACTGTGTCAGCCATTCAGTGATGCCGCGGCGCACGTATTCGGAATCCGTGGTCAAGTCCACCTCGCAGGGCTCCTTCAACGCCGCCAGGGCTTCGATGGCCGCGCGCAGTTCCATGCGGTTATTGGTGGTCAGCGGCTCCCCGCCATAAAGGCCTTTCTCATGGCCGTTGAAACGCAACAGGGCTCCCCAGCCGCCAGGGCCCGGATTGCCCTTGCAGGCGCCGTCGGTAAATATTTCCACTTTCTTCATCGCTGTTTTTTCGCTACATGTTGGCCAACGCTGGCGCTTGGCTTGGCCACCGGCAAGGGCGAGAGAACTGCGGCCGGACGCGCCCAGCGCGGCTTGATCGGAATAAAGGTCGATATCTGCTTGAGCGCGGTGATCAGGTAGACGCCGCCGCCCGGCAGACGCCGCGACCACAAACTCTCGGCGCCCTCGCCGGCCCGGCCCAACTGCGAGCGGGTCAGCGGCACGCCGTGCAGGCCGAAATCGATCTGATCGGTTTCGAATCCCAGCAACTGCAGCCAGTCGTCCACTCGCGACGCCGACAGAAGATGATTGCGCCAGATGCCGCCACGGCGCCCGAGCAGCATGCGCGTCCCGAACAGCGACCACGGGTTGAAGCCGACCAGCAGCACGCGCCCCTGCGGCACGATCACCCGATGCAATTCGCGCAGCACCGCGTGCGGATTCGCCGCGTATTCGAGCACGTGATGCACGATCACGACATCCAGGCTATCGCTTTCGAAGGGCAGCTCGTGGTAATTGCACTGCACGAAATTGCCGCAACCGTCGCGCCGGGGCAGCGCCGCGGGACCGGCCTTGAAACAGCGCTGCACGCGGCAGTCGTTATACAAGGTCAGCTGATTGTCGAGGCCGAGCTGCAACAGGTGATAACCGAAACAATCCGTCAGCGCCCGGCTGAGCAGGCGCTGTTCGATGGCCAGCAGAGCGCGGCCGAGGTCGGTCTGATACCACTGCTGCAGTGCCGGCGCCAGGGTTTCGATCTGCGGATCACGCTTCCAGGTCTGCATCCAATAACCCCCGCTGCTGGGTGGTCCGCGCCTGCGCTGAGCAGCCAGGCCAGTGCGCGGGCCGACATTCTAGGCAAGATAGCGAGGCGTTATAGTACCCGCTCTCGCGGCCACACTGAAATGGCGTTTACACGCCGGGGAGATATCATGCTCGAAATCCAAGCCATTCCGGCCTTCGTCGACAATTACATCTGGTGCCTGCACGACGCCGGCAAGGCCTTTCTGGTCGACCCGGGCGACGCGGCGCCGGCGTTGAGTTTTCTCCGCCAGAGACACCTGGATCTGGCCGGCCTGCTGATTACCCATCATCACGGCGACCACACCGGCGGCGTGAACGCCTTATTGAGCGCGTTCCCCCAGGCCGTCGTGTACGGGCCGCGCAACCCGGCCATTCCCGGCATCAATCGTCCCTTGCGCGAGGGCGACCACATCGATCTGTTCGGGTTGCGGTGGCAGGTCCTCGCCGTGCCGGGACACACCCTCGACCACATCGCCTATTTCTGCCCCGGCCAGGAACCGCCTTTGCTGTTCTGCGGCGACACGCTGTTCGCCGCCGGTTGCGGGCGCCTGTTCGAAGGCAGCCCCGCGCAGATGTTCGCCAGCCTGCAAAAACTGGCCGGACTGCCCGGCAATACCGCGGTGTACTGCACGCATGAATACACCCAGTCGAACCTGCGCTTCGCCCGGGCCGCCGAGCCGGAAAACCCCGCGCTCCGCCAGCGCGCCGAACGCGTCGACGAGCAGCGGCAACGCGGCGAAATCACCCTGCCCTCCAGCGTCGCCCTCGAGCTCGAAACCAACCCGTTCCTGCGCTGCCACACCCCGGCTCTGCAGCGCTCGGCCCGCGATCATGCCGCCGACGCGCACTCACCCGAGCAGGTTTTCGCGGCGTTGCGGGCCTGGAAAGATCGGTTTTGAGCAGGCCGATAATTGAAATTGAGAACCAGTTTCTTTGACGCAGGGCGCCTGAACCCATAGACTTTGCAAAATTTTTCGGCACAAATTGTGTGCTTTTTTCAATTTTCATTTTGGGGAAGCAGCGATAACCATGCGATTCTTCCGCTCGAAATACAAAAAAAAGCGACTAAAAATCAATCGACTACAGCAACCTATTAAAGTAATGGTTGCAGTCATGACACTCAGCTTAGGCGCCTGCAGTAACCTCCAGAAAGACACCGCCCATCGCGACCAACCCACCGGCAATCCCATCGCCTCCACTGAAACGCAGCACAGCGGCCCCCGCGGCGACCTCAGTTCGATACTCGAATCCGAAGAGCAGTCCGATGCCGACAGCGCGAATGACGACGCATCGGCGCCCTACACCGCCGACACCCATACCGTCTGGCAACGCATGCGCGGCAACTTCCAGCTGGATTCGCGCAGGGAGAATCCGGCCATCGCCAAGGAACTGAAGTGGTATCGCGATAACCCCGGATTCCTCTACCGCGCCACGGAACGCTCCAGCCGCTACCTGCATTACGTGTTCTCGGCCACCCGGCAACGCAACATGCCGGCCGAAATCGCGCTGCTGCCGATTATCGAGAGCGCCTACGATCCCTTCGCCTACTCCAAGAGCGGCGCGGCCGGCCTGTGGCAGTTCGTGCCGGAAACCGGCAGCAATTTCGGCCTGAAACGCAGTTGGTGGTATGACGGCCGCAAGGATGTCGTGGCCTCGACCGACGCCGCGCTGACCTACCTGCAATTCCTGCACGACCACTTCGACGGCGACTGGCTGCTCGCCATCGCCGCTTACAACTTCGGCGAAGGCAGCATCCAGCGCGCGGTGGACGAAAACCGCCGGCGCGGCAAACCCACCGACTTCTGGAGCCTCAGCCTGCGCGAGGAAACCCGCACCTACGTGCCGCGCCTGCTGGCCCTGGCCAGGATCGTCAGTACGCCGCACAGCTACGGCATCAACCTGTACGCGGTCCCCAACCGCGCCTACTTCGGCGCGGTGGAAACCCGCGGCCAGCTCGACCTGGCCAAGGCCGCCAGCATGGCGCGCGTCGATGTCGACGAGGTCTACCGCCTGAACCCGGGCTTCAACCACTGGGCCACCGATCCGAACGGACCGCAGCGCCTGTTGTTGCCGATCGATTCGGTCGAGCGTTTCAGCCAGCAATTGGCCACGCTGCCCCCGGAGGAGCGGGTGAAATGGACGCGTTATGAAGTGAAGAAGGGCGACACGCTGGCCGGCATTTCGCGCAAGTTCAAAATCGACTCCGCGGCGCTGGTCACCGCCAACCGCCTTTCCTCCAGCTCGCTGAAGCCGGGCCAGTCGCTGTTGTTGCCGGAGGGCGGCAAAGAGTCTGTTGAGCAGACCGCGGCGGCATCCACGAGTGCCACGCAGACGCCCTTGGGCAGCCGCCAGGTGTTCCATACCGTGCAGGCCGGCGAAAACGTGCGCCGCGTCGCCCAGCACTACGGCGTGTCGCAGCAGGATCTGCTGCGCTGGAACGGAATGGGCCCCGACGATTACCTGAAAGCCGGCCAGAAGCTCAGCGTGTGGACCACCGCCAAGGTGGACAATCCCACCCAACAACCCTCGGCCAATACCGTGGTCCAGGACGGCTCGCATAAAGTGGGCTACACCGTGCGCAGCGGCGACTCCCTGCACGGCATCGCCAGCCGCTTCAACGTGCAGGTCGAGGACATCGTGCGCTGGAACCAGGTCAATCCCCGCGCCCTGTTGCAGCCCGGCCAGCGCCTGACCCTGTTCGTCGACAGCTCGGTCGCCGACACCCGGCGCTGATCCAAACCCAGGCATGCGCCGCCGCACGGCGGCGCTCCCTCCCGCTCTCTCCCGCATCGCCCCTCACCTGGCAACGAAACCCGATAGCGCGACGCATTCCCGGCGCCAAGACTATCCAGAGCCCGGTGAACTTGATAACGTAGCCGCACCCTAATAAACCGGTTTTTTCCATGCGCGAGCATTACTTGCCCACACCATGACAGGTTATTTCTTAAGACGCCTGCTGCTGGTTATCCCGACTTTCATCGGCATCACGCTGCTGGTGTTCGCGATCACGCGCGTGGTGCCGGGCGGGCCGATCGAGCGCATGATGACCCAAGCCGCCTTCGCGCAAGGCGACAAGGGCGGCGCCAGTTCCAGGTCGCGCTCAGGCAATACGCTCTCCGAGCAACAACTGGCGCAGCTCAAGGCCTATTACGGCTTCGACAAGCCGGTGCTGGCCAGTTACGGCAGCTGGCTGTGGCGTGTGCTGCATCTGGACCTCGGCAACTCGACGCGCTATCACGATCCAGTCTGGCAGTTGATCAAGGAACGTTTTCCCATTTCGATTTTTTACGGCATCACCACCCTGCTGCTCACCTATCTGATCTGCATTCCCCTGGGCGTCGCGAAAGCGATACGCCACGGCACCGTGTTCGATAACGCCACATCGATTCTGGTCTTCATCGGCTACGCGGTTCCCGGTTACATCGTCGGCATCGCTCTGCTGACCCTGTTCGCCTCCTATCTCGACTGGTTTCCCCTGGGCGGTTTCGTCAGCGACGATTTCGACGGCTTTTCCCTGGGCGGCAAAATCGCCGATGTCATTTACCACGCCACGCTGCCGCTGATCGCCTACCTCGCGGGCAGCTTCGCCGTCACCACCCTGCTGATGAAAAACGCGCTGATGGACAATCTGGCCTCGGATTACCTGCGCACCGCCGTCGCCAAGGGCCGCAGCTTCAAGAGCGCGGTGTGGAAACACGCCCTGCGCAACAGCCTCATCCCGATTGCCACCTCGTTCGGCAACAACATCTCCCTGGTACTGGCCGGCTCGTTCCTGATCGAAATCATTTTCAACATCGACGGCATCGGCCTGCTCGGTTACGAATCGCTGGTCGAGCGCGACTATCCCGTGGTGATGGGCACGCTGGTGATCAGCTCCCTGCTGTTCCTGGTGGGCAATATCCTTTCCGATCTCTGCGTGGCGCTGGTCGATCCCCGCGTCCGTTTTGGCGAATAAAGCATGCGCCTGTTTCGGCTCAATCCCGTCACCCGCCGCCGCTGGTCGCGCTTTCGCAATCTGCGCCGCGGCTACTGGTCGGCGCTGCTGCTCGGCACGCTGATCGCGCTCAGCCTGGTGGCGGAATTGCTGATCAACAACCGCGCCCTGATCGTGCATTACCAGGGACATTGGTACTTCCCCACTTACGCGGACGTGATCCCCGGCACCGCCTTCGGCCTCGATTACGCCTACGAAACCGATTACAAAGCCCTGCGCCAGCAGTTTGCCGCGCGGAACGACGGCAACTGGGTGCTGATGCCGCCGATTCCCTACAGCCCCTTTGAAACCGATCTGCGCGCCGACCAGTTTCCGCCGCTGCCGCCCTCGCTGGCGGACCGCCACCTGCTCGGCACCGACACCACCGGCCGCGACGTGCTGGCGCGGCTGACCTACGGCTTCCGCACCGCCATCGGTTTTTCCCTGTTGCTGCTGGTATTCGAGTATTGCGTCGGCGTCGGCATCGGCTGCCTGATGGGTTTCTGGGGAGGAGGCTTCGATCTCGGCTTCCAGCGCATTATCGAAGTCTGGTCGAACATCCCGACGCTCTACGTCATCATGATCGTCGCCTCGATCGTTCCCCCCAGCTTCTGGACCCTACTGCTCATCATGGTGGCCTTCAGCTGGACCGGCATGACCTGGTACATGCGCACCGCCACCTACAAGGAAAAAGCGCGCGATTATGTGATGGCGGCGCGCGCCATCGGCGCGGGCGGCGGCAGAATCGTGCTGCGCCACATCCTGCCCAACACGGTATCCACCATCGTCACCTTCATTCCGTTTTCCATCGCCGCCGGCATCACCGCGCTGTCGGCGCTGGACTACCTGGGCTTCGGCCTGCCGCCGCCGACGCCGAGCTGGGGCGAGCTGCTGAAACAGGGCACCGACAACCTGGAATCGCTGTGGATCGTCAGCAGCGTGGTGGTGGCGATGACGCTGGTGCTGACGCTGGTGACCTTCATCGGCGAGGCGATTCGCGAAGCCTTCGATCCCAAGGTGCACATTCACTATGAATAAACTGCACTGGCGTATTTTCGGCTTCATCGTCTGGCTCGCCGCCTTGCCGGTATTCGCGCAATCCGCGACACCTCAGCTGCCGGCCAATCTGCACTGGCAGACCAACGATGCCGATCCGATTTTCGCCGATCCCGCCGCCAAACGCGGCGGCCGTTTTCGCACTTTCATGTCGAGTTTTCCGCCGACGCTGCGGCTGGTGGGGCCGGATGCCAACAGCGGTTTCGTGACGTACCTGCGCGAAAACAACCTGTCGCTGGTGAACATGCACCCGAATACGCTCAACCCGATTCCGGAACTCGCCACGCACTGGGCCTTCGATCCCGACGGCAAAACCGTTTATTTCAAACTCGATCCCGACGCGCGCTGGTCCGACGGCGTGCCGATCACCGCCGACGATTACCTGTTCACGCTGGAGTTCATGCGCTCGAAATACATCGTCGCGCCCTGGTACAACAACTACTACACGGAAATCATCACCGACGTCGTCAAATACGACGACCACACCATCGCCGTGCGCGAATCCAGCGCCAAGCCGCCCAACGAATTGCTGTTCGATGTGGCCATCAGCCCGACGCCGCGCCACTTCCACAAACTCGACGACAACTGGGTCGAAAATTACAACTGGCGCGTCGAGCCGAACACCGGGCCCTATCAGATCGGCGACATCCGCAAGGGCAAGTACGTGGAGTTCAAGCGCAAGGCCGACTGGTGGGGCAACGACAGGAAATACTTCAAATATCGCTTTAACCCCGATTACATCCGCATCAAGGTGATCCGCGATCTCAACATCGCCTACAACTATTTCAGCAAGGGCGAGCTGGACAGTTTTCCGCTGGTGATGCCGCGCCTGTGGTACCAGAAGGCCCAGGGCACACCGTACGAGCGCGGTTATATCGGCAAGATCAAGTTCTACAACGACGTGCCGCAGCCGGTGCTGGGCATGTTCCTCAATGAAGACGATCCGATTCTCGCCGACCGCAACCTGCGTTACGGCCTCGCCTACGCGATGAATTTCGACAAGGTGCTGAAAACCGTGCTGCGCGGCGATTACGAACGCAAGCAAACGCAAAACGAAGGTTACGGCGACTACACCAACCGCGACATCCGCGCCCGCCCCTTCGACCTGCAAAAAGCCGACGAGTACCTGCGCAAGGCCGGCTGGACCGAACGCGGGCCGGACGGCATCCGGGTGAAAAACGGCCAGCGCCTGTCGCTGCGCGTCAGCTACACCAGCGACGATCACACGGCGCGCCTGGTGGTGCTGAAAGAGGAAGCGCGCAAGGCCGGCATCGAGCTGACGCTGCAACTGCTCGACGCCACCGCCGGTTACAAACAGGTGATGGAGAAAAAACACCAGATCGCCTGGATGAGCTGGCAAGGCGGCGGTATCGCCCCCACCTATTGGGAGTTTTACCACTCGGTGAACGCGCATAAACCGCAGACCAACAACATCACCAACACCGACAACAAGGCGATGGACGACAAAATCATCGCCTACCGCGACGCCACCGACAAAGAAAGCCGCGTGCGCCTCGCGCATGAACTGGAACAGATGGTGTACGAAGACGGGGCCTACATTCCCAGTTACAAGATTCCCTATACCCGCGAAGGTTTCTGGCGCTGGCTGAGGCTACCGCCGCAACACGCCACCCGCATGTCGGATGTGGTATTTGATCCGATGGGCAGCACCGGCGGCCTGTTGTGGATCGACGAGGAAGAAAAAAGCCGCGTGCAAAAAGCGCGCATCACCGGCGAAAGCTTCGCGCCGATCAACATCGTCGACGAACGCTGGCGGGTGAAACCATGAGTTTGCTGCGCGTTGAAAAACTCCATGTCAGCGTCGAGCTCGGCAACGGCGTCGGCCCCGGCAAACGCTGGCCGGTATTGCAGGATGTGTCCTTCGAGATGCGCGCCGGCGAAACGCTCGGCCTGGTCGGCGAATCCGGCTCCGGCAAAAGCCTCACCGCGCTGTCGATCCTGCGCCTGCTGCCGCAACCCACGGTGCGCATCGACAGCGGTTCGATCGTTTTCGACGGGCAGAACCTGGGCGAGCTGCCCATCGAAAAAATGCGCGCGTTGCGCGGCAACCGCATCGCGATGATTTTCCAGGACCCGATGACGGCGCTGAATCCGGTGCAAACCATCGGCCGCCAGATCGAGGAGGTGATGCTGCTGCACCGGCCGGACTGGTCGGCGCAGCGCCGGCGCCAGCGCGCGCTGGAATTGCTCGAACGCGTGCGCATGCCGGCGCCGCGCGAGCGTCTGCAGGCGTATCCGCATCAACTTTCCGGCGGCATGCGCCAGCGTGTCACCATCGCCATGGCGCTGGCCTGCGAACCCGCGCTGCTGATCGCCGACGAGCCGACCACCGCCCTCGACGTCACCGTGCAGGCCCAGGTGCTGGCGCTGATCGGGGAATTGCAGCGCGACCTGGGCATGGCGGTGCTGCTCATCACCCACGACCTGGGCGTGATCGCCGAGAGTTGCCGCAACGTGGCGGTGATGTACGCGGGCCGCATCGTCGAGCAGGCCAGCACGCGCGATTTGTTCTCCATGCCCTCGCATCCTTACACGCGCGCGCTGATGGCCTCGCTGCCGGCGCTGGCGCCGCTGCCCCAGCAACCGTTGCCGGCGATCGCCGGGCAGGTGCCGGAACTCGGCAAGCGCCCGCCGGGATGCGCCTTCGCCAACCGCTGCGCCTTTCGCACCGATATCTGCGCGCAGCTGCCGCCGCTCGATCCGGTGGGCGATGCGCATCGCGCCGCCTGCTTTCACTCGGACTTGTTCACCACTGAGGCCGCGCGCCATGACTGAACCGTTATTGCGCGTGCGCAACCTGCGCAAATATTTCACCCAGCGCAGCGGCCTGCTGAAACAGCACAAGCATTATCTGCATGCGCTGGACGGCGTCAGCTTCGATATTCGTCGCGGCGAAACCCTCGGCCTGGTCGGCGAATCCGGCTGCGGCAAATCGACGCTGGGCAAAACCCTGCTGCGCCTGCACGAGCCGGACGCCGGCGAGATCGTGTTCGACGGGCACGACGTGCGCGCTCTCGGCCGCGCCGACATGCGCCGCATGCGCCGGCGCATGCAAATGATTTTTCAGGACCCCTACGACTCGCTCAACAGCCGCCACACGGTGGGCGACATCATCCAGGAGCCGCTGCTGGTGCACGGCATCGGCAAACCGCAGGAACGGCGCGCGGCAGTGGTGGCCCTGCTGGAACAGGTGGGCTTGCCGGCGGACAGCATCGACCGTTTTCCCCACGAATTCTCCGGCGGCCAGCGCCAGCGCGTCGGCATCGCCCGCGCCATCGCCCTCAATCCGGATTTCGTCGTGTGCGACGAACCGCTGTCGGCGCTGGATGTTTCGGTGCAGGCGCAGATCGTCAACCTGCTGCTGGCGCTGCGCGCCTCGATGAACCTGTCATTGCTGTTCATTTCCCACGATTTATCCGTGGTGCGCCATCTCAGCGATCGCGTGGCGGTGATGTATCTCGGCGAAATCGTGGAGTTGGCGCCGGCGCTGTCGATTTACAGCGAAGCCAGACACCCTTACACGCGCTATCTGATTTCCTCCATTCCCAAACCCCTGGTCGGCGCGGGCGGCAGAGCCGAGCCGCTGCGCGGGGAAATTCCCAGCCCGCTCAACCCGCCGGGCGGTTGCCGCTTCCACACGCGCTGCCCCATCGCCCAGGATCGCTGCCGCGTCGAAGCGCCGCAGCTGGAAATCATTGCCAGTGACAACCATCAAGTGGCCTGCCATTTCCGGGATCGCTGATTCATTTCGTTTGCCCATGACCGACACGCTGTTTCACAGTGCCTTCGGCGCCTTCCCGCTGGAGCGCCGCCCCGCCACCCCGAACCAGCCGCTGCAGGCCTGGGACGCCGCCGACGACTATCTGCTGCAACTCGCGGCGCAGCTGCCGCCCGCTGCCCGCACCCTGATCGTCAATGACAGTTTCGGCGCGCTGGGCGTGGCCCTGCACGAACGCCGGCCGCACAGCTGGGGCGATTCGCGCAACGCGCACTATGCGCTGGCCGATAATCTCGCGCGCAATGCCCTGCCCGATGACGCGGTGACGCCGCTGCCCGCCACCGCGCCGCCAACCGGGCAATACGATCTGGTGCTGTGGCGTATTCCCAAATCGATCGCGTTATTGCAACAGCAGGCGGCCTGGCTGCGCGGCGCCGTCACCACCGGAACACGGATTCTCGCCGGCGGCATGATCAAGCATTTGCCCGAGCAGACCGTCGAGCTTCTGCGCCGCCTCGGCACGGTGGATATCCTGCACGCGCAAAAAAAAGCGCGCCTGTTTCAGGTGACCTTCGATCCGGCTCAAGCCGAAGCCTCACTGCCCGCGCAAAAACCGCTGATCGTCGGCGAATACCAGCTGGAATTGCGCGGCGACGCCAATGTGTTCGCGCGCGACAAATTCGATGTCGGCGCGCGCTTTTTCCTGGAGCAGTTCGCGCAGTTGCCGCGGGCGCGGCACATCGCCGACCTCGGCTGCGGCAACGGCGTGCTCGGCATCGTCGCGCAACGCCTGCAACCGGATGCCGCCCTGCATTTTTTCGACGAGTCGTATCAGGCCGTGGCCTGCGCCGAACACAACTATCGCCGCAACATCGACATTGAAACGCCGCAAGCGTCATTCAGCGTCGACGACTGCCTGAGCCATTATCGGGGCGAGCTTTTCGACCTGATCCTGTGCAATCCGCCCTTTCACCAGAATCATGTGCTGGGCGACCACATCGCCTGGCAGATGTTCATGCAAAGCGCGCGGCACCTGCGCCGCGACGGTGAATTATGGGTGGTCGGCAACCGCCATCTGCAATACCACGTCAAACTCAGACGCCTGTTCGGCCACTGCCGCGTGGTCGCAGGCAATCCGAAATTCGTGGTGCTGGCCGCGCGTAAAACACGTTGAGCCATCGATAAAGACCAGGCCCGGCGCGCCTGTGATCTCTGCGAATCCCTGCGGCAAAAATCCCGTCGGGCATTCGATCCGGCCCGCCCAGGGCCGGCAATCCTCCCCCCGCAAGGCCAACTTTACCTTGCCAATGTATGATCAATTACGGCTAAATGAACGCGGTTAATAAAAGCCTCCGACAAGATGAGCTGAGCGAGCCGCACCGCTGAGGCCGATGGTTTTCAAGCACGCTGCCATTCATGGTGTTTCGAGGCTCCCAATAAAAAAACCTTTGAGGTAGCCCGATGTTTTTCCGTTTCCCATGCGCCCGCTGGCCGCTGATCATCGCGCTGGGCGCGGCCGTGGCCGGCTGCGGCAAAGCCCCCGTTGCCCAGGTCTCCGCGAAAGTTGCCGATGACAACCAACCCGCCGGCTGGAGCCACTACGGCGGCGACGAGGGCGGCTCGCATTTTTCCAAGGCCACGCAGATCACGCCGGACAACGTGCGGCAATTGCAAGTCGCCTGGACTTACCGGACCGGCGATCTCGCGCCCGACAGCTTCGCCGATAAAGTCAACCACGCGGCCTTCGAGGCCACGCCGATACTCGCGCAAAACACGCTGTACGCCTGTTCGCCGCGCAATCGCGTGTTCGCGCTCGATCCGGAAAGCGGCCGCGAACGCTGGCATTACGACGCCAATCCCGACACCAAGGGCGTGTACATGATGACCTGCCGCGGCGTGGCCTATTACCGCGACGCCGGCGCCGCGGAAAACGCGGCCTGCGCCACGCGTATTTTCGCCGGCACCGTCGACGGCCGCCTGCTGGCGCTGGACGCGACCACCGGCAAGCCCTGCGCGGATTTCGGCAACAACGGCATCCTCGACCTGCGTCCGCCGCTCGGCAAAGTGCTGCCGGCGGATTACGTGATTTCGTCGGCGCCGACGGTGGTCGGCGATCGCGTCATCACCGGCGCCCAGGTCGCGGACCTGATCCGCTCGGACGTGCCGAGCGGCGTGATACGCGCCTTCAACGCGCGCACCGGCGCCATGGAATGGGCCTTCGAACCGCTGCCGCCGGACTGGCCGCAGCACGAAGGCTTCGTGCCCGGCGCGCCGAACGCCTGGGCGCCCTTCTCCGCCGATACCCAGCGTAAATTGCTGTTCGTGCCCACCGGCAATCCCGCCGGCGACTATTACAGCGCCGACCGCCACGGCAACGATTACTACGGCAGCTCCATCGTCGCGCTCGATACCGACACCGGCCGCGTGGTGTGGCACTTCCAGACCGTGCACCACGATATCTGGGATTACGATCTGCCGGCGCAGCCGCTGCTGTTCGATTTTCCCGGCGAAAACGGCCCGGTGCCCGCGCTGGTGCAGGCCACCAAAACCGGCCTGCTGTTCGTGCTGAACCGTGAAACCGGCAAGCCGCTGTTGCCGATCGAGGAGCGGCCCGTGCCGCAGGGCGGCGTGACGCCGCAATTCGTTTCCAGAACGCAACCCTTCCCGCTGCTGCCGGAACCGCTGCATCCGCTGCAACTCACCGAGGACGATATCTGGGGATTCACCTGGTTCGACCGCCAGGCCTGCCTCAAGCAATTCCAGGCGCTGCGCAACGAGGGGATTTTCACGCCGGTCGGCACCGACCCGACGCTGCAATACCCAGGCTTCATGGGCGGCAGCAACTGGGGCGGCGTGTCCTGGGATCCGAGCCGCAATCTGCTGATCGCCAATACCACGCGCGTGGCCGCCACCGTTCAGCTGGTGCCGCGCGAACAAGCGGCCAACTCCAAGGAGCGGCTCGAACCGCAGGCCGGCACGCCCTACGCGTTCAAGCGCCGGCCGTTGCTGTCGCCGCTCGGCGCGCCCTGCAACCGTCCGCCCTGGGGCGTGCTGACCGCCATCGACATGCGCACCGGCAAGCACGCCTGGGAAGTGCCGCTCGGCACCACCCGCGACCAGGCGCCGCCGCCGATCTGGCTGAACCTGGGCGTGCCCAATACCGGCGGCTCGCTGCTCACCGCCAGCGGCCTCACCTTCATCGGCGCGGCCACCGATACGTATCTGCGCGCCTTCCGCACCGAGACCGGCGAAGAGCTGTGGAAAGATCGCCTGCCGGCCGGCGGCAACGCGACGCCGATGACGTATCGCCTGCGCGCCGACGGCAAGCAATACGTGGTGATCGCGGCGGGCGGCCATGCGCATCTGGGCACCAAGCTCGGCGATTACATCGTCGCCTATACGCTGCCCTGATTTTTAAATTCACGGCACAGGGACGTGCCTTTCGGAGATTCGCACCATGAGCCAACGTTTTTCCCACATCGGCATTTGCGTTCAGGACATCGAGCAATCGATTCGCTTCTACCGCGACGCGCTGGCTTTCAGCGTCGCGGAAAACTACCAGATCGGCAACGAAGTCGGCCGCACGATGGAAGTGGACGGCGTGACGCTGCGCTCACAGTTCCTACGCCGCGAGGATGGCATCAGCCTCGAATTATTATGCTTCGATACGCCGGACTGTTTCGGGCCGCGCGAGCGCCGGGCGATGAATCAATACGGGCTGACGCACCTTTCGTTCTGGGTCGACGATCTCGACGCCGCGCTGGAAAAAGTGCGCGCGGCCGGCGGTACCGTACACTCGCACACCGACAATGATCTCGGGTATATCCGGTTGATTTTTTGCACTGATCCGGATGGGGTGCGGGTGGAGTTGATGCAGACGGCGAAGGCGCCTGAGTGAAGGGCTCTCCTTTGCGGAAATGATTTGAGTTTGTATTGGGGCAAATATGGATTGCCCCCGAAGTTTGTTATTTTTAGCCCCCGCCTGTCCTCCGCGCTCGAATTCAATAATTTTTCTCAATCCCTGCGGGTGGGCGTTTAAATCTTTCTGTGTTTAGAGGTCATTTCATAAATATGAATGGTGCGCTCAGACAATACCCTGAACAGCGGGCACAAGTACCCTGAACAGCGGGCACAAGTACCCTGAACAACGGGCACAAGTACCCTGAACAGCGGGCACAAGTACCCTGGAACAACGGGCATAAATACCCAGACAGCGGGCACAAG